>Ga0116170_10003106_pt1 | contig 15636 bp, 26 predicted proteins | sample AD_JPNHW1_MetaG_FD_89797 | JGI IMG/M metagenome (GOLD analysis project Ga0116170, IMG submission 89797) | Active sludge microbial communities of municipal wastewater-treating anaerobic digesters from Japan - AD_JPNHW1_MetaG | ecosystem: Engineered > Bioreactor > Anaerobic > Digestate | place...
AAAAGACACAAATGATACAATTATCTACGAACGGGAGAATAGTTTCTTTTCTCCTGGTGACCATAGGAAATTATTCATAATGTTATATGAAAAGAGTTTACTTAAAAAAGGGAACAAGTTATACTTTTATGGGAAAGGAAATATTTATAAATCATCAGATTATTCTTTTAGTATTATTGTAGAAATAACACAAGATGTGCAAGATATATTTGATACATTTTTCAATTAAATAACATAACAAAAACTATGATAAATAACATTCTATTTAGTTATAGTATTGTTCTCATGTAGAAACCATAGACGAAAAGAATATCAGAGAAACGTATTATGTTTAGAATATAATATATTCTCATATTTACACAGAAGAGAAAGCAAACGAAAATCTCTATCTAAAAGTCAACATATTATACGAAAAAAGTCAATAACCAATAAAATCAAAATAATATGCCAGAAGTAGAAAAAATTAACAACCAATGTCCGGTATCAGAAGACTTCAAACAATGTATTAAAATATATCTTGACGATTTAGCAAAGAAAGACCCACTGTTTGAAGAATCATATGCAAACAAAGACAAGAATTTAGATGATTGTTGCCGATATATTTTTAGCGAAGTAAAGGCAAGTGGAAAACAAGGATTCGCTGACATGGAAATATATGGCATGGCTATACATTATTACGATGAATCTGATATTAAAATTGATAATATCGGGAAAATATCTGTAGTAGTAAACCATGATATACAACTTAGTCAAGATGAAATTGAAAAAGCAAAACAAGAGGCTTATAATAAAATTGTTGAAACACAAATAAATTCTTTACATAAAAAATCTAAATTAACTACACCTACGATAGAAAAGAATATTGAATCTCAACAACAATTAAGTTTATTTTAATCAATGAAACCAAAGACAAAAGAACAAATACATGTATTCGAATTGTATTCAAAGTTAAAACCTCTTACTGATAAACAAAAAGAGTATGCTTCGAGTCATTGTTTTAATGCATTTTATTATACGAACAATGGAAAAAAGAACATTAAATATTATTGTTCCCATTGTGGAGGTGAGTCTTTAACAAGAGAAAAGTATTGTCCTCATTGTCATAGAAAAATAGATAACGTTGCCGATAAGAATAGAATATTTAAAAATCAGAATTATTTTATAATTGGCGATACAATAAGTAATTATCAAGTCATACGATGTTTTGAAGTAGTTTTATTTACTAAAAGACAAGCTCCAGAGCATTTTTGTATTCAAGAAGTCGTTTGTATTTTCTATTCCTCCGAAGGGAAGAAAACTGTGGTAACAAGAAAAAGACCGATGTTTACGTTCTATTCTAATTGGATATGGTCATCTAATATGGAAATAAGATCTAATAATAGTTATCATGATATTTCTTATGGTGTAGACTATCCTTATTTTAAGATAAGTAAAGTATTGAAACGAAATGGTTTAACAAGAAATACTCATGGGATTCATTTAGTGGCTCTCATTAATAACCTTTTTGATAATAATCACTTTGAATCAATGTGGAAATTAGGTTATCATGAGCTTTGCAAAGTATCATTTTCTCGTTATGATTTATTTACATCTCTTTGGCCTCAAATAATTATTGCTAATAGATGTGGATTTTTGAAAAAATTAGAAGAGACTAAAGACTATGATATATGGTATGACTATATTTATGACTTACGTAGATTGACAAAGGATATTACAAACCCAAATATCCTTTGTCCTGAAAACTTGCATCAAGCACATATTGATACAAGTTTAGCACTAGAAAGACGTAGAGAAAGAAAATATCGCGAAGATTCTCTTAAAGAAAAATTAAAACATGAGCAAGAAGACATTCAAAGCAATAAAAAATACTTAAAAGACAAAGGACCTTATCTTGGAATTAATCTTCATAGAAACGGAATATATGCAAAGGTTCTTCAGAACGTAGAAGAATTTTTTCAAGAAGGTACTGCTATGCATCATTGCGTTTATACGAATAAATACTTTAACAAAGACTGTCTTATTTTTTCTACAAGAAATTCAAATGGCAAACGTATAGCTACTGTTGAATGGAATATTGAAAACAAAAAAATTGTTCAAATCCGTTCTTATTGTAATAAGACACCAGAAGAGTACAATGAGATAGTTGAACTCTTTGAAAAGAATATAGATAGAATCATACCTAAAAGAATAAGGAGTAAAAAAGATGATAAAGTGCTATGTAGCAAAGGTATTTCATGTTGAATATCATAGTATTAGCAGTCTTGCTGGAAAGAAAGAAACGATTGCCAATATTATAAACTCAGCTGATGGATGGATCAGTGATGACCAAGATTCAATGGAAATAGATCGACACGTCCTATTAGATATGAAATCAGATATGGACTTGCATCCTAAAAAGTGGAAAGAAAAATATAAATTAAATGATGAAGATTATGAAGAATTAATTTCCTCTGTCTCCATGTGGATAAAAGAGTCGGACCCAAATAATGAGTTTGTTAGACTTGAATGGATCTAATGTTAATCAAGGAGTCGGGTAATACTAGCTCCTTTAAAACAAATCATTATGGAAATTATTTTTTCTAAAAAGTATTATGAAGACCATAACGTAGGAATTAAAAATGGAGATGCACTGATTATTAATTATGCTGGTACTTGTATGTTTAATGCAATATCGTTATTGTTTGATGTACACAAATCTTACCGTCTTGTTCCCGTACCATCACATTTAGGAGTAGCAACTACCTCTTTAAAACTTGCAAGGTCTATTTGTGCTGTAAACAATAAGTTTGATATAACTGTTGATGATGTATTAAAAGGAAAACCAAGACCTAGTTTATATGACCAAAAAAAGAAAGGTAAGAATATAACAGATAAATTATTTGAATTTAGAGCAACTCATCCTATAGGTAACGATTCTATTGTTGTCTTAGTTGATAATACCTATTACACAGGACAGACAATAGAAGCAGCAAGAAAAGCTATCAGAGCAAGTAATCCGAACTGTACTATAAAAGGATTAGTGTTTTCAAAGATTATTTCACGATCTAAAAAAGAGAAAATTACATTGGAAATACAAACTATTTCTACAAAGAGAATTAACATCTCAAAATTAGATTTTGATAAAGGGCTTTTCCATGATGTTGATTTTGAGATATTCCCACTTGCTAAAGTCTCAAAAGATAACGGTTGGGTTTTCAATTCAGAATTTAAAAAAATTGAATCAAAATAAGAATGAAATGCCTATACAAACAGACATAGAATTTTTTGAAGCTGTAGATGATTTACGTTTCTTTCAGAAACAAGTATATGACTATAAATGGAAATCCTATGAAACAAAACTAAAAGAAATAGAAAAACAAATAGACGATTATATATATGAACAAAATATGTCAAGTAACAGGGAAGATAATGATGACAGAGAAGGAGGCAGACAGAGCATTACACCTATCTCATCAAACAGGCAATAAGAAAATACGTTCAAACAAACGAGAAAAAATACCTAAAAGAAAGTATTTCTGCTATGAATGTGATTCTTATCATCTGACATCAGAAGATGAAAAAACGTTTTATCAAAAAAGAAAAAAAAAATGAAGATAATTAAAGTAGAAGCAAATGATCAAAGTATTATCAGACGAACAAACGAATTTTGTAAAAAAAATGGTCTTGATGATTCCAAAATAGAATTAAAAATTTTAGAATCTCATTACTTTCAGGTTGATTACATTGTTGATGAGAGTCGCAAATTGCGTTTCCAAGGAGATTGTTGTTTTGAATCACCTTTATATGGTTTTTCATTAATTGGTTCTAATAATCAAGAGTACAATTTGTTTGTTAAAAATGGTATTGAACCTACTAAAGAAAATATTAATACTATTTTAGATAAAGAAGTATTTGATATGTTAATATTTCTTCGTGATAGCGGATTAAATTTAAGTAAAATCTTTTATCAAAAAGACAAACTTAGAAAATTAGTAACTATTTATAAATCACTTTTATCAATTATCGAAAATGATGAATCTGACACAAAAAACAAGTGAAGGACGAAAAAAAACTAATAAAACTAACCCTTAAAAAATTAAATAAAGATGATAAAAGAAATTGAATTTGGAGGAGTCCAAGGAAGTATAATTGGAGATGATTGTTTCGATAACAATATCTTTTCGAACGAGGTATTAAAAGATGAAGATATTACAGAAGACATTGTGTCCGAAAAAATCAAAACAGAAAATACCAATATAAAAGAGATAGAATCGGAGAACGAAGAAGAACAAGTTGTAGAAAAATTTGAATGGAGCTTCTCGAAGATTTCAAAAATGTTAGAATCTCCTGTTGCTTATTACAAACGGTATATACTTGGTGAAAAAGACCAAGAACAAAAGTATTTTACAGAAGGTAAACTAATTCACTATCTATTGTTGGAAAACTCTAATTATAGAGACCAATTTGCTGTAATGCCAAGTAAAGTTCCAAGTGACAAATTGAAAACTGTTTTACAGTATTTGTTTAACAACGGATTAAGTCTTGACGATGACGAAGCTGTCCTAAATGCTTTGAAAGTGAATGATTTATATCAATCGTATAAATTAGATAAACAACTATCTGCTGCAAGAGAAGGAAGAGAATATTATGATTTTTTAACTATTTCAAGAGACAAAACAATCGTAGATCTGGAAACAATGAATCGTTGTATTGATCGTGTTAAGAAAATCAAGACAAACAAGAGAATCATGGATTTAATTTCTATTTGTGATAATGGTCAAGAACCTCGTAATGAAATAGAGTTACATGGAAACATAGAAGAAATTCCTATTCATGGTGTTCTTGACAATTTAGTTGCTCAAAATGGAATAGTTATTATCAATGACTTTAAGACGACTTCTAAAAAATTGGAAGATTTCGAAAATTCTTTTGAGAAGTACAGATATTCACTTCAAGCCGCGCTTTATCTAGAATTAGCTAAACAGAATGTCATAGGCTGTGAAAATTTTAAGGTTCACTTCATTGTATTTGATTGTTACGACAATGTTTATGCTTTCCCGGTAAGTAAAGAAACATTAGAAAAAGCCCATGAGGATTTAGTATCGTCATTGAAAGAATGCGAATGGCATAGAATCAATAATGATTATTCATTACCATTACGATTCATAAATGGTGAAGTTACCCTTTAAAATATTTAGCTACTTCGTCAGGCACTTGAATAGTAATATCTTTGTTAGAAGTAAGACCGTCTTTTTCAAAAGCCATTTCGATTGATTCAGTAAGAATAAATACAGTCTCAAGAGCATAAGCAAGGTCATCAAGTATTTCACCTTCCTCGCTCACTATTTTGTTATTCTTAATATTCTCTAATGAAGATAAATATGTATCTTTGTTAGAGTTTATTAAGACTTCAAGTAGTTGGTTAATTCTTCCATAGTAAGAAGCACTTATTTTAATGCTTGTAACAGCATTTTTGTCAACAATCTTAATTGGAGCAGTAGTTTCCATATCTAATTATTTTTCACAAATATAATAATTATATGTCATTAGTAGATTTTTTAAAAAGTAAAAATTTTTTAGCCCAAGATGAAAAACCCTCTATAAGCAGATTGAGAACCGTTCTTCGCGAATATTTACAAACAGTTCTTACAAAAGAACAATATCAAGCATTTTCAGATATGCTTAATTTCTGTGATGTAGAAGATGGAAATAAGTTCTTAATGTTAGGTTATGCCGGAGTAGGAAAAACATTCGTTTTGAATTGGCTGATTGCATACATTATCTTTTGTCGTCCATATACGTTAAAGATTACAGCACCAACGAATAAAGCGGCAGCAGTCATAAGAAACAATCTCAAATCGAACGAGTTCATGGACGATAATGTCATTGACCTACTTGAAGTAAATACTTTACATTCTTTATTGAAAATCAAAATGAGTATAAACTCAAAAGGTGAATGCTATTTTGATACAAAGAAAGTAGATACCGAAGCTTTAACATCATATCTTGGTGAGAAGATTATTCTTATAGTAGACGAATGTTCTATGATTGATGAAACAATTTATAACATTATAGACAGTCTGGATATTAAAATCATTTTTGTAGGAGACCCTTGTCAAATCCCACCGGTAAACAAAACAGAAAGTATTGTTTTTAAAAACAAGAGTAAGGCTATCGTTACAGAATTAACACAAATCATGCGACAGAGTGTAGGAAATCCAATTATCGCTAAGAGTAAAGCTATCAGAGATAATATTAGAGAAGCAAACTGTGTTGATTATAAGACAGAACTTATAGGTACTCAAGGTATAGTCTATTATACGCAAGGTAAGAAAGAAGAATTCTTTACACGACTTTCAGATACTTTCTGTAGTCGCGAATATAAAGAAGACATCAATCATGCTAAAGTAATCTCATGGACTAATGATTCTGTCAATAATATCAATAAACTTATTCATAGATTACGATTTGGACCAATGGCAAGAATTATTATGCCGGGAGAATATGTAACAACTTTGTCTCCATGTTTTACTAAGCCTTTCAATGGCGATGACGAAAGAAGAATGATTGCTAATACCAATTCAGATTTTATCATCAAGAACATTATTGAGGACTTTACGTTACCATTTGTTTATAAAAACAAAAAGCATGAAATTAATATGGACGTAAAATTTAAGACTGTACATTTTACAGCAACGGATTTAATTACAAACGAAGATGTTATATTTGACCTCATAAAAGATTGTTCTAAACATGAATGGCATCGGTGTATCGAATTTCTGAGAAATAAAGCAGTCAGTGCTAAAGTGCCATCTGAAAAAGTAAAACTATGGAAGGTCTTCTATACTTTGAAAGAGATAAACGACAACTTAAATTATTCCTATTCGATAACAGCTCATAGAAGTCAAGGTTCTACATATAAAAACGTGTTCCTTATTGAAAGTGACATAGATAAAAACAAAGACATCTATGAAAGAAATAGAATCAAGTATACCGCTTATACAAGAGCAAAAGAAAACTTATACATAATGCTATGAGCAAAGAGAACTATCTTAGAATAAAAATGATCAAGAGAAAAGGAATGTTAGTTCCTTGTAGTAGTGCAGACATTGCCTTATTTAAAGATTTTGTTAGCAAAATGGACGAGTATCAACTTGCATTTACTCTCTTTGAAACAGATGCCAGCGATGGTACAAATCTGCAAAAAAGTCGTATTCATGCTACCATAAAAGATATAGCTAAAAACCAAGGATTAGGATTTAATGAAGTAAAATATCTCATTAAAGATCGAAGTGGATTACGTCATCCTGATGGTACATATACGTCTTTTGCTGACTGTTCTAAGGAAGAATTAAGTAGAGTGATTTATGAGTTAGAAACTGTTTGTAATGCTTTGAATATTCCTATAGTTTGATTATTTTTGTATTCGCAAGTAAGATTAAAAACATGATTGATAAACAGAACTATCTTTGGTCTACAATACGTAGATTTGGTTTGGCACCTAATCAAATGTACCTTTTATATTGTATTGAAACTAAACAGGAGATACATAAAGAAACAGATGCCACGAAAAAATTGCTCAATTATTTATATGAAAAAGGATTTATATCTATAGCAGGTGTAGAAGTTAGCTTGACTCCAAATGGGCAAGAGGCTCTTGCAGCAATAGAAGAAATTTGCAAAGCTCCGACAAAGAACATCCTTGGGGAAGGATATAAAATGAATATTATTAAGTACCGTGATATGTTCCCTTCAAAAGGTGTTCGTTCTCTAAGTGGCGATATAAGACACTTGAAAGACAATGAACGTGATTTGGAAACAAACTTTAAATGGTTCTTCAAGAACTATAAATATACATGGGAAGAAATAATCAATGCTACAAAACAATATTTGTCGGAACAAGCTACAAACGATTATGCTTATTGTAAACAAAGTAAGTATCTCATTAAAAAGAATAACGAATCAATGCTTGCTACTCTTATTGAAGTTTACAAAAATAACAATATTGCAAATCAAGTATATAAACCTGTAGTAACAAGACTTATATGAAAAAGAGATGGAATAATCAGGCAAAAGACTATCGTAATGCAATACATTACATACGTGGTAGGCAGCAAGGAACGATAAAATCTTTTCGTACACCATGGCCAAAAATCAACTTTGCAGGTATTGATGGCTTTGAATGGAACACCCTTACAACGATTGCAGGGCCGAGTGGCTGTTATAAATCAACAATGGTTGACCAAATAGCAAGAGAGGCAAATACATGCAACCCAAGTAGTTATTTCCGTGTTCTTATGTTTCAACTTGAAATGCCGGGAAGAATGTCTAAAGTCAGAGAATTTTCAGCTATCTTAGGAAAAAATTATCAAGCAATCTGTTCTGCGGACGGTACTATAATATCGAATGCTGAAATAGACAAGGTTATCGACTACTCAACTAAACAAGTAAAAGTAAACCAGAACATAGACGTTGTTTCTGAATTACTAACTCCTTCTGAATTTTATGAGACTATAATCAATTATATGGAAGCTCATGCTGAAACAGATGAGAAAACAGGTATCAAGAAGTACATTGACACTGTTGTTACCCTTGACCATGCTTATTTGTTGAAATGTGATGGACCACAAGCAAAAGTAAATATGCTCTACGAGTTTGCTGAGATTATTGTTGAATTGAAGAAAGCCTATCCTATTGCATTCATTATTCTTAATCAAATTCAGAAGAATATGGAGGCTCCTGAACGAAGAAAGAACGGTGCAATGGAGAACTATCCAACACGAGATGATATCTTTGGTGGAGATGCTATGTATCAAGCGAGTGATATTTTGATTGCTCTCGATTGTCCGGCTAAAAGACGAATAGATTTCTATGGTCCGGAACGTTATATCATCAATGGAGACACAAAACTCGTTGCAGTACATCTTATAAAGGTACGTAATGGAGAACCGGGAATGACATTCTTTAAAGCCGTTCCTGAAAAAATGGGATTAGTCGAAACAGATGTTCCTCCAAGACAAGAAAGAAACTAAATTTTATTTATTATTATGGCAATTGTATTACCAACAAAAAAACAACAAGTATTAGACTACAATCCGCGATTGTTAGTTATTTATTCCAAACCAAAAATGGGGAAAAGCACATTTTGTGCAGCGTTAGATGACAATTTGATTATCGACCTTGATAAAGGTGGTTATAGAGCATTAGAAGCTATGGTTGTTCCAGCTTCAAGTTATACTGAGTTAAGAGAAATAGCAATATCACTAGATGCTAAGAAAAAAGAACTCGGAAAAGTCCCATACCGTTTTATTACTCTTGACAATTCTACTCATCTTGAAGAATATTGTTTATACTATGCTCTCTTATTGTATAGACAGACACAACAAGGAAAAGAATTTGGAAATTATACAGACAAAGACGGGAAGACTGTATTCAATACAAAAGCAGATGTACGTCAATTACCACGAGGTGGTGGTTATTTATATGTTAGAGAAGCAGTAAAAAGAGCAATTGAAATGTTTATACCTTATTGCGAAACTCTTATTCTTATTGGTCATGTGAAAGATTCTCTTATAAATAAAGACGGTAAAGAGATGTCTGAAATGTCATTAGACTTATCAGGAAGATTATCTGATATTATCTGTGGTGATGCAGATGCTGTTGGGTTTATGCGACGTGAAGGAAATCAATCTATCATATCTTTCAAAACCAGTGGGGATCTTAATAAAGGTGCTAGACCTAAACACCTAAGAGAAAAAGAATTTGTCGTTATCGAAGAATTAGAGAATGGCGAATTAAAGGTCAATACAAAAGAAATATTTATTTAATTTATACGATTTATTAACAATTAAAATTTAAAATACTATGGCATTTAACGTAGAAGCAGAAGGTTCTGGTGTATTAAGCGAAAGCTTTGCAAGTAAAACAATCGTTCCAGGTAAGTACAAATTGAAAATTAATTCAATTGAGTTAGAACATAAAAAATTTGAAGCAAGTGGTACGAGAACTGGTGATGAAGGAGATTATCTCTATCTTAATGTAGAAACGGAACCAGTTGAAGGAGAATTTGAAGGATTTTTAATTGATCCAAAAGACGAAAGTAAAGGTCGTTACAAAGGACAAATAGGAAAAGTAAAATATTCTCGCTCTCTTTACAAAGGAGATACCCGCGATGATTTAATTTCTGCGGCTGTTATGACTTTATGTCGTGCCGCTGGTCTTGAAAAAGAGCTAAAAGTTTTGGTTGGAGGGAAATCTGCAACAGTAGAATCTGTTATTAAAGCTATCAATGCAAGACAATTGTTTAAAGACAAATATGTATTTATGGTTGTTGCTGGTAAAGAATACTACAACAAGAAAAATTACATCAACTACGAATTATATTTGGCATATCCAAAAAACAATCAATTGACATTAGGTTCTCTTAAAGAAGAAGCTGATATGATGGAATTTGATAAGGCATCAATGATTACTTCGGTAAAAAAGGAGCCAATTGCTAATTTCGGTTCTCAACCAATTGATGAAGCATTGTCTTTAAGTTCAGATACAGCTGGTGTCGGATCTGTTGATGACCTACCATTCTAAGATAGGTAATTATGGCATTCAATAGTAATCTAATTGATATTACCTGTATTCCAGAAACATGGATATTTGAACACTATTTAATGCTACAAGAGCCGTTAGAAGGTCAAGAAATAAAAATACCTTCTATCTTTAATCCAAGTGAAAGAACGCCCTCATTTACGTTATTTGTAAATGAAGGGCGTTACTTTTATAAGGACTTCTCAAGTGGCAAAGGTGGTACTGCTCTCGACCTAATAAAAACAATGTTTAATTGTTCTGTTGAAGAAGCTAAAGCAAAGATAATTATAGATTTTAGTCTAGGAACAAATGACACAGAATATCGTTCTATGTTTGTCTCTCAGTCAAATGTGAGAAAGAATAAATATCATGTGGAATCTTATAAAACGAGAGGTTGGGAAAAACAAGATGTCGATTATTGGTGGAAGCAATATGGAATATCATCATGGATATTAGATAAATATGAGGTCGTTCCATTGGAAAGTTTCATTCTTGTAAAAGAAGACGGGACAAAAAAAATAGAATTTAAACGATTAAGAACATATGGTTATTTTAATAAAGGTAAATTATTTAAAATATATCAGCCAGACTATAAGCAGCATAAATTTATTTTGGTTGACCCTAATTATGTACAAGGTTCTAATCAATTAAAAGGATATGATAATCTTGCTTTTGTTTCATCATTGAAAGATGGAATGTGTTTACCTTCTTTAAATATAAAAATTGATTGGGAAGCACCTAATAGTGAAACAACTCCATTAATGAAAGAACATGTTGAGAAACGGAAAAAACAGTACAAAAAAATCATAGTTATTTTTGATAACGATGTCGCTGGTAGAAAGTGGATGGATAAATACAAAGAATGGTGGGGTTTAAAAACATGTGTAATTCCTTTTGCAAAAGATATTGCTGACATCTGTAAAGACTATCCTGAATCTAAACAGTGCATTGTTGAATATATTAATCATGCTTTAAAGTAAAAAAAATGATAAAAGAATTAAAAATACAAGCATTCAGTTTTGAAGTACCTATTTTAGATACTTTGGTAATAGTATGTTATGACCATAATACTTATCATGCTATACGAGAGATCGTGAAATTAGCTAATGAAAAATATTTTCGTATCAATAATTATACTGATTTGAGTCTACTTGAAGGACTGGATAACAAACTCTCAAAAGCAGGTTTCGTCAAAGAAGTAAGTGAGTATGCTAAACTAATAGTTCATTATCTTGATATTGATGAAATGAATTCTCGTTTATCAGGAGAACCTATAGAGAAATCAATAGTTCATGAAGTATGTCATATCACTCAAAGAATATGTAGAAATTACCAAGTTAATTATTTAACCGAATACATTTACGACAAAATATTAGAACAAGTAGATGAAGAATATAAGCAAGAAAAGAGCAAAAGAGAATCCGATTTACTTGAAGCTACGAAAGAAATTCCTTCTTGACCATCCAGTATGTCAGGCAAGACTACCGGGTTGTATGATAAGAGCAAGTGAAGTACATCACAAATACGCTGGTTCTGATAGATCAGCACATTATTTAGATGAAAGTACATGGATGGCGGTGTGTCCAATTTGTCATCGCCAAATCCACGATACTACTATTGGTAAAGAATTAGGATTTTTAATAAAAGAACATGGAAAAACAAACAATTGAATCGTTACTAGAAGATGTAGAATTTAATACACTTACTCAAATTTATTATCAGTTTTTCTCATACGATTATAGATTACCAGACCTTTTTAGTTTACTAGGAGAAGTTAAGTCTCGTCAATTTATTACAAGAGAGTTTAATACAAGTTTTACTTTTTCAGAAGTGGAAGCAATCGTCAAAGAAGTCAAAGAAAATGAATAAAGACGACCTTATACAATTTCTATGTAGAAAGAAGCAATACAGAGTAAGTCAGTATGAAGATGGTTCATTTCTTGTTTCAAAAACTTGGAATCATGGACTTATAGGATTAATGATGTATTATTCTTCTATTCCAGAAAACAAAATCAAAGTACCTGTCGTTGTATTAAACAAAAACTTTTGGAATAAATATGACGACAAAAACATATTAGACAAATCATTTATATTCAATAATGCCCGAAAATATAAAATAGACTATTATTATCCTGACTACTATTTCGGAGTATTTGGATTTACTTTAATTAAAGATGTAAACAAGTATGAGACAATTAGACCAAATAATTCTTAAAGATGACGAAACAGACACTGGCGGAATTAATCACGTAGGAGAAACTCTCCTTGAATTCTTAGAAACAATAGGATTTGAAGTAGAAGATAAATTAGCAATTACGATAAGAGAAGTCGCTCAGATAAATATTAGACTTGCTGATTGTGGAATGAAAAAATTAGAACTTGAAGATTTCCTTGATAATCCTAATCCTCAATCGAACAACACAGAAACATCAATGAAATTTGATGCCGGCAAGACACAATACCATTTGCTTGTACCTTCGTTTGTAAGACGTATTGCTGAAATTTTGACTTATTCAGCTACACATAAATACAAACCAAATAGTTGGCAAGGACTTCCTGATGCTAAAAATAGGTATTATGATGCCACTATGCGACATCTAAACGAATGGTGGGAACATGGAAGAATAGAAGATCCTGAAGACAAAATTCATCCTCTTATTCATGCAGCATGTAATCTAATGTTCCTTGTTTACCTTGACGAACACAAAGAAAAATAAAAGTGATAACTGAACATAGAACCTAGTATTATACTAAGTTCTATGTTTTTGAGGCAAATCAACTCAATGTAAAATTAAAAAACATGTCACATAGAATTGAATAATTAACAGATTGTATAGATATTTTGTTGCAATTAACAAAAATGAAGAATGTATAGGAACTGTTATGACAGATGGAATCTTATCTACAGTAGAATGTCACAAATTTCTAAAAAATAATTGGAAAATTAATATAAATCTTTAAAAATTAAAGCTATGGAAACAAAACAACATCTTTATTTCAGCGCATCAACGAAATCAAAATTCTGCGCTTGGCTAAGCAACAGGAACGATCTAGATAGAATTAGCTTCTACTACAAATCAAATGGGAAATATATAGGTAGCATATACGCAAGAAACACCACAACATACAACATCTCGGAAAAATTAAAAGACTTGCCAAGCGCTGAAAAACTAAAAGTACAATTTGAAACGATACAAAAAAAGTAATCCCTCCAGGTATTACTTAAAAAAAAATTTTATAAACCCTAAACAATTAAAATAAAAAACATTATGACAACAAATTACGAACAACAAGCAAACGATTTTTTGAGTAAAACAAATACAACTATAAAAATCGAATTTTTGAAATATGGGTCTCATTTTACAGGAGAAAAAGAAAAGCGAGACATATACCATGTTACAATAAAAAGAGGTAACAGATCATTTTCTTTTGATTTTGGTAACTCTATACAGTCCACTGGCGAATACATTGGCCATAAAAATATGTGTACAAATGAATTTGGAAAGTACGTTTTCACTAAAATAGAATTTGAAAAACAATTGCGTATCCGTGCAAATTACTTCGGTATAGAAAAGAATCCTAATTTTAAAATTCCTACAAATTATGATATTCTTTCGTGCCTACAAAAATATGATGTTGGTAGCTTTGAGGACTTTTGCGGTGAGTTTGGATACGATGAAGACAGTAGAACAGCCGAAAAAACATACAATGCAGTTTGCAAAGAATATAACAACGTTTGTAAAATTTGGTCTGATGAAGAAATTGAACTGTTACAAGAAATAAATTAAAAACATAATCACTATGACAACTAAATAAACCTTTTTTTTCGGTTAGAAATACAATTTACTTGTATATCTAACCGACCCTACACGCCACACTAACGGGGGAACTCCCAACCCTTGCTTCCAAAAAAAGGTAAAGATATCCCTCCGGGAATTACTTAAAAAAAACTTTTATAAACCTTAAAAAATTAAAGTTATGAAAACAAAACTAAGATTATTCCTACTATTTGCTTTTGTGGAGTCAAAAAAGCGAGTCAAAGACATAGAGTTTGATTCTCCAGTTCTAAGTTATGAGGACGCAAATACAACATTTCAAAGTACTATTTTAATGGACGCTCGAAATTATGGATTTGTTGAATTCACATCTGGAGGCTTTTATTTCAAAAAGCGGTATTTATCAATGTCAGTTCCAGACTTTCAAAAAGAGTTGGCGGCTTTTTAATATTACCGCTAACGGTCGCAGCCATGAGCCGTAAGAGGTTACGAAGTGTGTATTTATCCACCGAGATAAACCTTATTACGAGTTACCAACGACCGAATATAGATGCACCCCTTATGGCTTATGGGTGTTGTTATATACAGGCATTTTATTAATAATTAAATACTTACACAAATGAAAAAATTAAGTTTAGATGAAAAATCTTATTACGAGGAAATAATCACATCGATTGGAATATTAATAGCTTTATTCTGTTATTCACAAGGCTATATTTTATTGACATGGGTATTTGGATTGAAAGCAGGATTTGACTTTTATTGCGCATCAAAATACGCTATCAAAAGTATCAAGGAGGAACAAAAAGCATTTGATCAAAAGATTATGGACGAAGTTAATTCGGAGCGGTCTTAATGCTTGTATATAACGATTGCAGATAAACGCAGTTGCGAATTAAAAAACATAAAAACTATGATTACAGAAGAACAATATAAAGAAGCACTAACTATCGTTGACCAATACAGAAAGCAATTGAGTTTATCTGTTGTTAGCGGTAGTTCAAAGATTGATGTTTATGAGTGGGTAAAAGCTGAAATGATGGCAACTACTGATATAACATTAGAAGAATTTGAAGAAGTATTGCGAATGTGGATAAACATTAAAAAGAAGGAACTTAGTATAGCAGAGTTTGAAAAGAATTACCGCTAACGTTAAATGTTTGTGCAGTTGGGGAATATAAACCACTGCATAGTCAAAATAGTATAAACTTAATAAACAGAAATACAGATGAATACACCACTTAAGTCCCAATTGCATAAACATATTGTTATGCAACGTTATTCATACGAAGATTTAGAA
>Ga0116170_10003108_pt1 | contig 15631 bp, 13 predicted proteins | sample AD_JPNHW1_MetaG_FD_89797 | JGI IMG/M metagenome (GOLD analysis project Ga0116170, IMG submission 89797) | Active sludge microbial communities of municipal wastewater-treating anaerobic digesters from Japan - AD_JPNHW1_MetaG | ecosystem: Engineered > Bioreactor > Anaerobic > Digestate | place...
GAACTTTAAATTCATCAGTTTTGGCACGCAATGCCTCATCGCTCAGTTTTTCATAATCCGGTTCGAGGCGATTAATTTCCGAGACAATCGCGGTATATTCTTCTAATTTTTTCTGGATCGGATCCAATCCGAGCGCTGTTTTTAACTTCGTAAACATAAATCTCCCACATCGGGTGAACAAATCACCCGCTTTCCTCAAAATTCTGCGTTAATCTTACCACTTGAAGCAAATCAAACAATAAAGGCTTTGTCTCAAAGAGCATCAAAATTCCTTCAAATAAAGTCAATTTTTTCTGCCAATTGCCATACCCAATCAAAACGGTCAATAAGCCCCAAAAATGATTTCATCCGACGCATTAAATCGGTTCTTTTCTTCTCTTATGAAATCATTCTTTCCGGATATCACACTTTCAAATCAAAACCTTGATCCCGGACAACCTGAAGGATTTTTGCTCGTTTATCCGATGGATTCTGCAATTTCTTAATAACTTGTAAAGTGAAGCTGTCCACCCGCCGATTAGCTTCCCGTAAATCATAATAAGTTTGCATCTCTTCGTCATATTCCCGAACGGCTTCTTTATAATCTGCCAGAATTTTATATTCATTTTCGAAAACTCTTAACTCAAGCGGCAGGCGTGGTTTTAATTGCGGATTCTGGTTCGGCCATCCGAATCCAACGCCCAATACCGGGAAAGTTAACTTCGGCAACTTTAGCACCTGAATCGTTGCGGCCGAATCATTCAAGATACTGCCCAGAAAAACAGCGCCCATTCCGAGAGACTCAATCGCATTCGTCGCATTTTGTGCCATTAAACAAGCATCTGTCCAACCTTGAAAGAAGCGATCCATATCTCGTTCGGATTCAAATTGATAACCGTTGTCTTCTGCGATCCGTGCATTTCGATAGACATCGACAATGAAAATAATCAATTCTGGGAATCTCGCGACATACGGTTGTTGGCATATTTCGGATAATGCCTGTTTCTTCGCCGTATCCGTCACTCTTATCATAGCGGCTGATTGCATACCGGTACTGGTAGCAGTATGGTTGGCAACTTCCAAAACGAGCTTTAAGTCCTCCGGCTTCACCGGTTCGTCAGTAAATTCGCGAATGGAGCGATGGTTCAATTGATGGGTAATTGTTTGGTTCATCATTTCTTCCTTTATTTATTGATTGTCAAAAATAAGTTCATCTTTAATTTTTTGCGCTTCTTCTTGCAAATATATCCGATCCGTTTCGTTCAAAGGATTTTGCAATACCTGATCGATATGATCAAGCATGAAATTAAAACTTTTAAAATCACCGGGAGGGACAAGAGCGGTCGCTCCCTTGGAGAATGCATATTTCATTCCCGCCATTCCGGTCTTTTCGTTATCGGTTGTCGGATGACACCATGATTTTGGGAATTCATCACGGTTCTCTCCTTCTCGCCATTTCCGGTCGACCAGCGTTTTGATGCAGAGTAGCCCTTTATCACTTTGGCGAACTTTTTGCGCCACACGGTCTCCCCATCCGCGAACCAATCCCAAAGCCCAGTTCATAGGAAACAACACGGTATCAAAATCAAATAAATCCATCGCCCTTAATGCCTGTTCTTCACTGTGAGCCGAAAAACCGATGTTCAGGATAATGCCTTTCTTTTTTGCCGACAAGAATGTTTCCATCGCCCCATCCGGGCCAAAAATGGTATCAACGTCTTCCGCAGTGGTTATGGAATGAAGTTGGTAGACATCAAAATGATCGGTTTGAAGGGCTTTTAAGGAATTTTCCAGCTCTCTGAGCGATCCGGATGCGGTACGTTCCATCGTCTTACAAGCGAGAAAAACATTTTTTCGATAAGGTTTCAGCGCCACTCCCAACAATTGTTCCGCGTCGTTGTAAGAAGGTGCCACATCAAAATAATTCACTCCGCAGTCGACAGCATAACTTACATAACGATTGGCGGTTTCCTGAGTCTCTCCCATATGGATGATTCCCCCATAAACAATCGGACTAATCATCATACCCGTTCTTCCAAGTCTCTTCTTTTCCATTGAAATCTCCTTTGACAGAAAGCTCATTGCATAATCAAATAATTGCTATTCATATATTGTAAAGACAATTGAGAATTTTTGAATAAACAACACGTTGCTAATAACGGATTTCAAAACGGAGAGAATTCAGTTCCATAAAATGAATAAGGAAAAAGCCGTGTAAATATTTTTACAACCGCTTCAATTCATTTTGAATCAAAATTCCGACACTGTCGGCAAATCGTTCAAGCCCTTTGATTCGTACGAAATTATGGCCGTAGATTCTTTTTGCGGAAGGCAGGTCCTCATCCATTCCGGTAAATACGCACATTATGGAAATTCCGAAATCTCTGCTTTTCCGTACTTCCGCCGCCGTATCATTCAGCCCGACCAAATCCGTATAATCCGCTTCGACCTGAGTTTTTCCCGTTGTCGGGACAATGTTCGTGTCGAGTGGTTTTGCATCCGACAATACGATCAGTAATTTGTGTTCATAGGGTGAATTTTTCATCATATGAATCGCTGTCCGGATAGCCAGCCCATCCCGATTACAACCGGAAGAAAAGTAATTAAAAATCTTATCGTTATCATAAATTTCATCATAATCTCTGAAAAGAGTCATGATCGTAAATTTTCTTTTCGTACAAAACGAATAAACCCGAACAGGGATTTGGCAGCGTGTCAAACTTTCGGCAATGATATATCCCTGGGTCGCTATTGCCTCCTGCCGACCGAGCTGTGAAGCGGAAGCATCCAATAAAATATCCACCGACAAATCACCGATTTCGTTTTGAATTTTTTTCTGAAAAACATTTTTATCGTGAATGTACAAATTTCTCCATGCCCGTTCGGGCGTCAACCTTCCGGCATCCGCTCTACCCGAAAAAGAGGAAGGCATCAACAGCATGGAATTTCGAATTTTTTCCGTCAATTTAATAATACCGGTATTATTGACAGCCAAATTCTTCCGAAAATATGCCCTGTTTTTCTCCCGCTGCATCAGAATAAAGGATTGTTGTTCCGACAGATTCCCGGAAACATCAATTTCACCGCGGGTAAAATGCAGGCGACAGTTTTTATGCGCTCCGGTACAAAGCTTTTTTTCGAGAATTTTCACCTCAGAGTCCGAGAGTGCGGGCTTGCCATAATATTCACGGATATACTTTTCCTGATTTATCTCGTTGGCATTTCGGTATTTGCGCCAGTAGGAAGTCAGTATATTTTTTCTCACCGGAACGCGGTCGGAATTCGTGGATAAGGGGAATTCCAGCGGCTCTGTCTTCGGATTCCGTAAAAAGGGAATCCTTAGAAATCTTTTTCGATTTGTTTCATTCCATTTATAGACAGTTTTATTCTTTTGCAGGAAAGCCAATCGGTTTTTCTCATATTCGGCTTTTTGAAATTGAAAATAATTCAAAATAACAGCGTTTAACTTTTCAATTATATGTTCCGTAGTTAAAGATTCATCAAATTCCAATTGATCCAAGACGTTTGCTACCGTTTCGGACATTACCGGCTGTTTTCCCAAAACCCGCTGAAAATGGGCTACTTTGAGATCATCCAAAATATCGGAATCAGCGGTTACGGAATAATTTTCTAAAATCGTATTTGCAAAGTTTCGGCGTAATTCTTCAAGTACCGGTCGGTCTTTCCTGCCTTTCAGAAAAGTACTGTTTTCCAATCCCAACCAGGTCAATCCCCGAAGAAAATCGGCATCCACATCCTGTTTCAGCTTTTCGAAGAACTCCTCAAGCAGCGGAAAATCATAATAATAATGTGCCCCTCCGATAATATAATTCGCATATAATTCGGCTTTCCCGTTTTGATCGAAATATTTGACTTCGGGGCGAAAAGAGTAATCAAACGCCGCATTCCAAATAATATTGGATGCCCTTCGATTTTCCTGTAATTCCGTTTTTATCATCAATCCTTAAAAATCGCATCCCTTTCTAAACCGGCAGGGATTCTGAGCCGGATCACATCCTCAACAAGTTTTCGTTCGAAATCATCAAAGGTTTTATTGGTGATTCCCATTTGTAAAGCTTTATCGGCTTCCAATCCCTTATCCATTAGATGAATTGCAGCCAATAAACCGCGCAGATCCACGGGCTTAGTCGAAATCTCGGAGTTCTCACTCTTTTTTTGCAGATCCTGAAATAATCCAGAGAACTGTTCAATATATTTCTCATTAATGGTCGGAAATTCACGCAGCAATAACCGTTTCAGATTCTTTTGTGAGATAACCGGCATTTCAATCACCATGAATCGAGATGTCAGCGCTTCGTTCAGTTCCCTTGTCCCGGCATAACCGTAATTCATAGTCGCGATAAAGCGGGTCGAGTCCGCTAAAATAAATTTATCATATCCCGGCACATCGATGATTCGGCGAAAATCCAAACTTGCATGAAGCACTGCCATAGCTTCATTCTTCGCCATATTGATTTCATCCAGAATTCCGAATCCGCCCCAACGCGCACATTCATAAATCGGCCCGTGTCGCAGCAACACTCTGCCCTCTTCCAACGTATCAATTCCGATCAGAGAAGAGGAATCCGTATTAATATGGAACGAAACATCCCAACTGGGTCTCCCAAAAGCTGCCGCAAGATTCTCTGCAAAAACGTTTTTGCCAGTAGCTTTGGGTCCGACCAATAATAGATTTTCACCGCAGAGAAGAGCTGTAATCGCCTCTTCCCAGATATCATTTCCATAATAATAATATTTTGGTTGGGGAATTCGATATTTTTTTTCAGGACTTACTGGATATTTTTCTCGAAAAAGCTCAATTTGAGAGATCAGATCGGAACGGATTCCTTCCTTACTCAAAAAATTCAACATACAATATACCTCCCATAATCGGGATATGTATTAATCATCCTTCTCATTATAAATACAAACTCAACCTTCTGCTATCGGAAAGGAGAAGGTTGAGGAAAAATAATCGATCAAAATTCTTTTCGGTTAAAAATTCGAACGGAAAGAGTTACGGAAAATAATAAAACAAGAATTGTCACCGTTGGAACCAGCCAAAAATTTGCAGTAATCCAATTCGTCCCCGATTCCAAAATATGAAATGTATCAGCTAAAAATACGATAATAAACATTAAAACCAGTGGGATATAAACGATCCATCTTCCCTTAATAACCCCCAACTTAAATAAGCCTGGGATCTCAAATGCGGTCAGAATCAGAAAAATCGAAAAAATGAACAGACTGCTTAACAGATAGTCTGAAATATTCATCGCTGATTTTGAAAAAGAATACTCCAATATCATCGCCAAAATCCAGTCAATCAGTGAAATCAAAATGATGAAGAGATATCGACCAAAAATCAGAACGGATCTCTTTATTGGGACAATGCCATAAAGCCGGTATAAATCGTTCTTTTCTTCTAATTGAAAGGGATAAAGATGGGTTGACAACAACATAAACAACATAAAAGAAACCGCATCAATCTCGCTCCCCATTATTTTGAAAAAGAAAACTACCACAAACCCCAACAGATAGTACCGTAAATAGGGCTTTACCAAGATGAAATTAAATCGTAAAGCATTTAAGATATTTTTCATAACCCGTTTGTTCCTTTATAGGTAAAGACGATGATGTTATCAATCGAAGACTTTTCCGCTAATAAATTCGGAAAAAGAGTGGCATATTCGGTGTACATAATCCCTTCAAATCCGCTGTCGTATTCCCGATAACCGATCAAATGTGCCTTTACATCTGGAGTCAAATCTTCTTTTCCTCCTTTCACCAAGCGGAAAGAATCGATAAACTCGTCTTTTATGCCGGTGAAAATCAGCCGGCCGTTGTTGATAAAAGTGATATAATCCGCAATCTTTTCCAGATCACTGGTAATATGTGTTGAAAAAAGAACACTGCGTTCTCCATCTTGGATAAACTTAGCTAAAGTTTCTAGCAATTCATCACGGGCGACAGGATCCAATCCGCTGGTCGGTTCATCCAGAATAAGTAGTTTGGCATCATGCGAAAAAGCAACCGCAAGCATCAACTTTAATCGCATTCCTTTCGATAATTCTTTTACTTTTTTGGCTGGATTTAACTGATATTGTTCCAACTTTTCCCGATAGATTGAACTTTGCCAATTGCTGAAAAACAGCGCCATCACTCGGTTAATATCGTTGAGAGTCCATTCATCGAGGAAATAATGATTATCAAATACCACACCAGTGTGTTCTTTAATTTCGGCATCATAAGCGATATTATCCAAGCCAAAAACTTCAATCGTTCCGCCGGCTCGTTGAATCATATTCAAAATCAATTTGATCGTAGTCGTTTTCCCTGCCCCATTGGGGCCGATAAATCCCATAATGTAGCCTTTCGGCAAATTAAAAGAAATATCTTTTAATTCGAAACCAGGATAAATCTTCGAAATATTTTTTACATTGATTGCATCACTCATCTTGCTTATCCTCATTCATTAAATCTAATGCCTGATGAACCTCTGATATGTTCAAACCGGCAATTTTAGCTGCTTTCAAAGCATCAGACAAATTTCGTTCCATTTCACGTAACATATGTTCTTTCAATAATTCCGATCCTTCACCGAGAACATAGCAGCCGCGTCCCTGAATATTGGTAATAAATCCTTCCTTTTCAAGTTCGGTATAAACACGCGTTGTAGTCAATACGCTGATCCGTAAATCTCGTGCCAGTTCTCGTAACGAGGGCAATTTATCGCCTTCCTTTAATTCGCCGGAAAGGATTTGACTTTTTATCTGTTCTTTAATCTGTTCGTAAATAGGAATCCCCGAAAAATTCGACAAAGTAATTTTCATTTTCCGTCTTCATTCCCGCTTTCGACCAAAAGCAGATCGATCGGTCGAAACATATAAAAATGCATATTGGAAATTTGAATAACCCATCCGTTATCTATAAATTGATTTCTTTTTATGTTAGTGAAAGACCGTTTCATTTTTCTCTGCCGCTCTAACCGTACATGATGTATATACTGTTATATTTTTATAATATACAGTCTTGTTTTTTTGTCAAGGGAAATTATGACAATTGGAGACGATTTCACGTTCAATGAGCAATTTATTTATTTTGCAAAAGCTTTTTCATATTTTTTTGACTCCAGATTTGGTTATAATCAAAAAAAGACATCAGCAGAATCGGTGGGAGCGGATGAAAAAAAAGATAAATTCCCCTCAATATGATGGAAAAAAACAAAGACTTATTTTTTTGATCTCAATTTTCATATTATGCATCGCAGCGCTTTGGCTATACCTCTATACAACACCCAATGGTGTAGGCTTAACTAATGATTCAGCGGCTTACCTTGGCGGCGCTCGCAGTATTTTACGGGGAGAAGGATATGTCAGATTTTCCGGAGATCGTTTACCCCGACCCATTACACAATTCCCGCCCCTTTATTCAATCGCGATCGCCGGAATAGCAAAAATCTTCCGGACGGATGTATTTCGGGCAGCTTGGATCCTTAACTTGATCTGTTATCTGATCAATTTGGTTTTGTTTTCATTGATGATTCGAAAATTCACGAAAAATAACCTGTTGAGCATTTTGGCTGGTATGGTGTATCTTTGCTGCGGACCGATTTTGCAAGCTCATATATACGGTTTGAGTGAAGCTTTTTCTCTGATTTTTATGTTATCAGCCTTATGGATGCTATTTGATTTCAGCGAGAAAAAACGTCCGTTCTCATCTTGGCTATTCCTCGGTTTTTGGATCGGACTTCTGACACTGGTCCGTTACGCCGGTGCATCGATCTTGGTAACAGCCATTCTGTTTTGTTTGGTTTCCGCTCCAGACATGAGAAAACGGCTTTCACGTATCGGAGGGATGCTGCTGGGATTTCTTATTCCTTTCGGTGGATGGTGGCTGCGAAATTCTCAATATAACGAAAGCGCTGTCAATCGGTCTTTATCAGTCCATTTTCCCAGTAATGATGTGATCAACGAAGGAATCCGAACGTTGACAGAGTTCTTTATCCCGGAAGCTTTCGGCATCGTTCAAAAGGCAATTCGATTTTGGAAAATATTTTGGATCATTCTTCTGGTCACGCTCTTTGTCTGGTTGCTCAGACAATTCATTGCTTATCTGACAGGAAAAAAACAAGAACTTTCAGGGATCTTTCTGTTTGCGCTGGCAGCCGGCATTTATCTTTTGGTATTGATCGGGGTTTCCGTTTTTATCGACGGTTCGACCGTATTTGATAATCGGATGCTTTTACCGTTTTTTATTTGTGTCGCCGGCTTAATTTTGTCGACGATGGGATACCTTATTCATCAAAAAAAGATTTCATCGGTCTTTGGTATCCTGGTAATCGTCGTTTTTTCGGCATTCTTGTTTGAAGATGAAAGTGACCTGATTAAGACTTTTCATAAAGACGGGCAGGGATTTGCCGGATCGGTGTGGACAGAATCGGAAACCGCTAAAGCCGCCGAAAAACTACCCCAAGGAAAAACCTTTTATAGTAATCGCCAAACTTATCTTTGGTTGATGAAAGATATGCCGGCGTATATTCTTCCGGTTCTTCGGGATGCGGCATTGCAACAGGATAATGAAGATTTTGAAAAAGAAAAAGAACAGATGCAGCAAGAAATAAAAAACGGGGATGCATATGCAATTGTCTTCAACTATCAGGATATGCTGCAAGACAGTTCGGATAAAGAATGGCTTGACAGCCTTTTCGAAGGTGTTCCGATTTACGGCAGTTATGCCGATGGGGTTATATTCGGTATAAAAAATTAGAACTTTTATCTGGAGAGGTCGTTCGTATTTTTCAAACCCTGAACTTCAGCAACTCTCCGAATTATTTTTTAATATTTCTTTATCACTTTTTGATTTATCTATTATTTTCTTTTCAGTTCCTGAAGAGCCACCAATGATAACCAATTTTAGGCAAAAATAGCTGGAATTGGTTTAGAATCAAAAAGTCGGAGATAATTTCAATTGAATGGCTTTCTAAAGTACGCAAAACCGTATAAGAAATATTTTTTGTTTGGCCCTATATTTATGGTGATCGAAGCGACAGGGGACATTGTCCTGCCATTTTTAGTCGCGCAAATTATCAACAACGGTGCGGTTAACCATGACATCCCTTACATTCTGCGAACCGGCGGAATGATGGTAGGTTTTTCGGTTGTAATGGCCGTTTTCGGCACTTTGGGGGCAAAATTTGCCGTCAATGGATCGGTTAACCTGGCTGCCGATTTACGCTTTGACGTATTCAGCAGAATTCAGGAATTTTCGTTCAAAAACATCGATGATTTCAGCACGGGATCTTTGATTACCCGCATCACCAATGATATTACCCAGATTCAGACTTTCGCAATGTCCTTGTTGAGAGGGGTTTTCCGTTCTCCGGTAATGTTGATCGGTGCGGTGATAATGGCTTTTCGTCTTAATTCACAATTGGCGATCGTCATATTAATCGTTATTCCGGTTCTTGGATTAGCAATTTTCACAATTATTACCAAAGCCTCCCCCCGCTTCACAACTATGCAGGAGGCGCTGGATAAGCTCAATACGGATATCAGTGAATCACTGACAAACATCCGGGTTATCAAATCCTTCGTTCGGGAAGATTACGAAAATAAAGATTTTTCCGTCGCTAACGAAGGATTACGCGAAAAAAGTATTGCCGCAATGAAAATGGTCATCCTCCAACAGCCGGTCATTACCGCAACGATGAATATCACGACCTTAGCGGTGGTTTGGTTTGCCGGACGACAGATCATCGTGGGCAGTATGCCGATTGGGAATCTGGCAGCGTTCATCACCTATATTACTCAAATCCTGATGTCACTGAACTTACTTGCCAATATCTTTTTGCAAGGGTCGCGGGCAATCGCTTCTTCAAAAAGAATCAATCAGGTGATGGAAACAAAGATTGAACTGGATGACAGTAATGCAGCCTTCCCGGAAGCGATGGTGGAAAAAGGGGAAATTGAGTTCAGACAGGTTTCCTTCCGCTATTTTAAAACCAATCATGAAAAAGTCTTGGATGATATCAACCTGGCAATTTCAGCCGGGGAAACCGTCGGGATGATCGGCTCTACCGGAAGCGGAAAAACCACGATGGTTCAGTTGATTCCGCGCCTTTATGATGCAGATGAAGGTGAAGTTCTGGTGGATGGGATCAACGTCAAAGATTATTCACTGAAAAAACTACGGGAGAGCGTCGCGTTAGTTCTTCAAAAGAATACGCTGTTTTCCGGCACGATTGCCGAAAATTTACAATGGGGGAATGAATATGCCACGGAAGAAGAGATGAGAGCGGCCGCAAGAATCGCACAAGCCGAATCTTTCATTGATTCGCTTCCCGACGGGTTTGAAACCGATTTGGGACAAGGGGGAGTTAATCTTTCGGGCGGACAGAAACAACGTTTATGTATTGCCCGCGCTTTATTGAAGAAACCAAAAATACTGATTCTTGATGACAGTACCAGCGCCGTGGATACCGCAACCGAAGCTAAAATCCGCAAAGCGTTTTCCGAGAATCTTCAAGGGGTAACCAAAATTATTATTGCACAACGGATCAATTCCGTGATCGACGCGGACAAAATCGTCGTGCTCAATGAGGGGAAAATTGTCGGTTGCGGCGTTCATCAGGATCTGATTAAAACCTGTGTTCCGTATCAAGAAATTTATTATTCGCAAAAAGAGAAAAACAAAGAGGGCGAATAATGGATACACAGCGAATGGAAAGACTTGCAAAGAAGTACGGGAACATCAACCATAACGGTGTCGCTCAGCCCAAAACCTTTGCGATAAACACGATGTCCGCGCTCCGTGCGAAATCTTTATCTTCAAATGATAAGCCGAAAAATATGGGCTACACCGTCAAGCGGTTACTTGATTATCTGGAAAATGATAAAAGATTGCTGATCGCTGCAATTGTTTGCATTTTGTTTCAGACGATAGCCACTCTTGCGGGTTCATACATGATCCGTCCAATCATTAATACCTACATAGCACCGAAAAACGGTCTGGGAGATCTTCATGGGCTGGCAAATTCTTTAGTCATTCTGGCTTTTATTTATTTGTCCGCCGTCATTTTACAGTATTTACAGCTGCGGATTATGGTGGGTGTCAGTCAACGCAGTCTGGTTCGATTAAGGCGAGATTTATACAATAAGCTTTTAAACCTGCCGATTCGATTTTTTGATACCAACTCCAGCGGAGATATCATGTCACGATTTACCAACGATGTCGACGCTGTCGGTGAAATGCTCAATACGACAATTGTCCAACTGGTTGCAGGAACTATCACACTTATCGGTACTTTGGGATTGATGATCTACACAAATATTTGGCTGACTCTCATTACCTTGGTTATGATTCCGATTTTTACCTATGCAAGCAGATCCATTATTCAATTCAGTCGGAAACCGTACAGTCAACAGCAGACCGCATTGGGAATCTTGGATGGTTTCGCGCAAGAAACGATCAACGGCCAGAAGGTAGTCAAAGTCTTTACCCGTGAAGAGATCGTCAAGGACGAATTCAGATATTTAAATGATGATTTACGCCGAAAACAGATTGTAGCCCAATTTCGTTCTTCAATTATGGGACCGGTTACTCATAACTTGAGTAACTTCAGCTACGCTTTGACAGCCGGTATCGGATCCGTTTTATGCATTACGCAAGGATTTGATATCGGAGGTTTGACGGTTTTTGTGAACTACACACGCCAATTCAGTCGTCCGATCAATGAAATCTCGATGCAAATGAACACCGTCTTCGCTGCATTGGCGGGGGCAGAAAGGGTATTCGAGTTGTTGGATGAACCGCCGGAACCACCGGATGCCCCGGATTGTGTCAACGTTGATCATTTGGTTGGACATGTCGTGATGAGTCACGTCAATTTCGGTTACTACCCGAACCAACTTGTCCTTCACGATATTTCTCTTTATGCAAAACCGGGGCAAAAAATCGCTTTTGTCGGTTCTACCGGTGCTGGAAAGACCACCATAACCAACCTTCTTACTCGTTTTTATGATATCCAATCCGGAGAAATCACTATCGATGGGATCCCGATCGATAAAATCCCGCGTAAAATATTACGTCGAAACATTGCGATGGTACTTCAGGATACTCACCTGTTTACCGGAACCGTGCGCGAGAATATCCGATACGGTCGGTTAGACGCAACCGACGACGATGTAATCACCGCTGCAAAAGTCGCCAATGCCCATTCCTTTATCATGCATCTTGAGAAAGGATATGATACGATGCTCGAAAATGACGGAGCTAACCTTAGCCAAGGGCAAAGACAATTACTGAACATTGCCAGAGCTTCCATCTCCAAAGCTCCGATCCTGATACTGGACGAAGCTACCAGCTCGGTCGACACCAGAACGGAACGCCATATCGAAAAAGGAATGGATGCATTAATGTCCGATCGCACAACCTTCGTGATTGCTCACAGGCTTTCCACAGTCCGAAATGCCAATGCCATCATGGTTCTGGAAAAGGGAGAAATCATTGAACGAGGAGATCACGATGATCTGCTACAACAAAGGGGACGATATTACGAACTTTATTCCGAATTGGCGGAATTGGATTAATGGATTTTTTCAATGCTGTTATGCCGAAACGCAGACTTTCGGTATAGAAAAATCGGTTCGGGAATAATTTCGTTTATAATATGTGTTACAAAATTCGTGATACCGATAAAAAAACGGAATATTTAACGGGATATGAGTCATTTATCTTGTCAACAATAAAAAAGACTCGTATAATGATTAAATAAATTGTTTTTTGGAGAAATTACAAAGTGATGGAATCAAACGCATCCCAAAACGGGCAAGGGGCAACTTCTGAGCCCTTTGACAACATGGAAACCCTTCTCGAGTCGAAGGGACTTAATATCGATTTTCCCCAACAGGGTGAAATTCGTCAGGGAGTTATCGCAAGCATTACACCGGATCAGATTCTGGTAAATGTCGGAACAAAGTCCGAAGGAATTATTTCCGGAAAAGAACTGGAAGCAATTTCAAAATCGGAACGCGATAGCTTGAATGTGGATCAAAAAATCGCCGTTTACATTCTTGATCCTGAAGATTCCAACGGGAATCTGGTCCTTTCCTACACACGAGCACGGGAAGAAGAAAGTTGGAAGCGAGCGGAACAATTGCTTAATTCCAAAGAACCGTTCGAGACAAAAATTGTCGGCTATAACAAAGGCGGCTTAATTGTCGAATTGGGTTCACTTCGCGGTTTTATTCCTGCTTCTCAAATCAGTTTGTCCAGACGGGTCGATGTCAGCGGGGAAACACCCGAACAACGATGGGGGAAGATGGTCAATCAACCGATTAAAGTTTCCGTGATTGAAGTGGATCGCGAACGAAGGCGTTTGATTTGCTCCGAGCGAGCAGCCAGTACCGAGACCCGCGAATCTCTGAAAGAACATGTTATCGAATCCCTGAAAGAAGGGGATATCCGGACCGGTCGGGTTGCCAGTCTGGCGGATTTCGGCGCATTTATTAATATCAGCGGAGCGGACGGACTTGTTCACCTTTCCGAAATATCGTGGGATCATATTAAACACCCCAGCGAGGTTTTGCAGGTCGGACAGGAAGTAAAGGTAAAAGTCATCAGTATCGATAAGGAAAAGAAACGAATCGGCTTGTCCATTCGTCAAACTCAGGAAGATCCGTGGGCCGAACGGGTGGCAAAATATCAGGTCGGGCAGCTGGTCGAAGGGACAATTACTCGATTGACAAAATTCGGTGCCTTTGCAAAGTTGGATGACAATATCGAAGGTTTAATCCATATTTCGGAAATCAGTGAAAAACGAATTGACCACGCTAAAGAAGTGCTGCATGAAGGTGAGAAAATCACTTTACGCGTGATCAAAATTGACCCGGCCAATCATCGGATCGGTTTATCCGTTCGACGGGTAGATTCCATGGCATATGCGGATATGGATTGGGAATCACTATTAGACAGTGATCTTGAAGCAGTCGAGAAATCAACCGAAGATGAAGAAAAATAAGCCGAAAAGCTAAACAATACAGGCTGTCTCAGAGATAACGGGACAGCCTTTTTATTTAACTTTTTACATAAATCGGATGAATCGCGAAGAATTAATGGGAAAAAAGTTGTAAAACTTTAATAAAATACAACAATCAAAAAACGGTAAAATTATCTTTAGTAAATTTTATGAGAGAATCGAAAAGGATTCCTTTCGGTAGGTTTGTGAAATTTAATGAAAAATCAGACTTTTTATGTCCTCGCGTTATTTGATGAAAAAACAAATCAAATTTTCACCGAATTAACAGAAAACCTGAAAAAAAATAACGTCGACTTTCTTGAGGAACTTCCCCACATAACATTAGGCGGATACACGGAAGTCCCCGAAAGCGAAATTACCTCTTGGGTTGAGGAATTTTCTGAAACTCACTCCCCATTGAAAATAAATTTCAATCATATCGGATTATTCCCCCAAAGCATCTGTTTTATCGGACCAAAGGTGAACGAGGAACTTCTAAGGTTTCACCGGGAATTTCATGCCAATTTTGACAGTTGTTTCACCGAGATCGGCTATAACTTCACTTTATGTTCAGAGAATTGGGTCCCGCACATGACGATAATCACCGGAAATGCGGAGAATATCTTCAAAGGAATCCCGATTTTGTTTTCCGCTTTTCAACCGTTTATCGGGACACTCACCGAACTGGCAATCTATCAATTCGATCCTTTTCTCGAACTTCGACGTTTTCCATTAAAAACACTCTGATTTCCGGAGAGACAAAAAAATTGATGAAACTTTCGGACAAAACAAAGGAAAATTTATGAACTTTATTATTGACGGTCATGAAGATTTAGCATTTGAAGCATTGGCAAATCAGCGAGATACAACGCGTTCCGTAGCTGAAATCAGAGGAAAAGAACCGCAAAATACCGAAAATCAGGTGACGCTCGGCTGGCCCGAAATGCAAGCGGGGAAAGTCGGGAATATTTTCGCCACGATCTTCATCGAACCGCCCGCCCATCATACGCCTCCCAAACGGTTGGGGGTCAATTACGACACACCAGATGAATTTCATCAATCCGTCCGGAAACAGCTTGTTTTTTATGAACAATGGGAAGATTCCTGCCCCGATAAATTCACGATCATCCGATCCCTTTCGGATCTTGATCAAACAGTTTCCCGTTGGCAGAGGGAAGTTGAAAACCCAAGCGGCTCGACGTTATCGATCGGGTTGGTTCTTTTACTGGAAGGAGCAGAAGGTTTGCGCAAAGAAGACGATCTCGATGAATATTATGATCGTGGTTTGAGAATCGTCGGTCCGGTGTGGGAAGGCGACCGTTGGTGTGGCGGGACTTATTCTCCCGATTCGATGCGTTTTACTCCGGAAGGGAAAAGGTTCCTTGAAATTCTTGCATCCAAGGGATTTATTTTGGATGTCGCTCATATGAACACTTTCAGTGCCGATGAGGCCCTTGATCTTTATGAAGGAACCGTGATCGCAAGCCATTGCAATTGTCGTCGATTACTGAAATCACCGGAAAATCAGCGCCATTTTGATGACGAAACCATTCGAAAATTAATCGATCGCGATGGGGTAATGGGTGTGATCCCGTTTAACAATTTTCTGGATACCGATTGGAAAAACGGCATGCC
>Ga0116170_10003109_pt1 | contig 15623 bp, 11 predicted proteins | sample AD_JPNHW1_MetaG_FD_89797 | JGI IMG/M metagenome (GOLD analysis project Ga0116170, IMG submission 89797) | Active sludge microbial communities of municipal wastewater-treating anaerobic digesters from Japan - AD_JPNHW1_MetaG | ecosystem: Engineered > Bioreactor > Anaerobic > Digestate | place...
CTCATCCCTCGGGAAATCGGCCTGGGCATTCGGATTCAGTGCTTCAACTGCTTTTTTTACCATAGCATAATCAATATCAAGCTCTGAAAGAAACCTCGTTATTAGGTTGCTCTCATCACGTAGTATAGCCATCAGAAGATGCTCCGTGTCTATTACTTTTGTTTTCAAAGACTTTGCTTCAATATGCACAAGTCTTAAAACTCTTTCTGTGCTTTTGAGTAAGGGTAAAATCTCATTGTCTGCCATGGCTACCGGCTTGTCTGATTTGATGCTCTTTTCTATCGAACCTTTTAACATCATCAAATCAACTCCATTATTCACCAGTATGTCAACAGCGACACCTTCTCCCTCCCTCAGGATACCAAGAAAAATATGTTCCGGGCTTATATGGCTGTTGCCCAGCCTGATAGCCTCTTCCTTGCTGTATCCAAGGATATCATTTACCCTCTGTGAGAAGTATGCATCCATCTTTTTCGTTTTTCTGACAACCTGCCAGTTTGTCGTTGAAAAGTGACAAAACCGGCATGGTTTTCTGTTTTCAAAGTTACTTTTATTGTTATTAACCATAGGCAATTTTCATGCCCAATTTTTAACACAATATGTTAACAACTACAAGTACTAAAAGTTAAAACTTCCGGCAAAATTGATTAATTTCGGAAATTGTTAAAATAGGGTACATTTAAATATTTAAATAGTTAATAATCAATCTGATATGTCAGATCAATCTAAGATCATTAAAGTAAATATCGAAGAGGAAATGAAGTCAGCTTACATTGATTATTCAATGTCAGTGATTGTTTCCAGGGCACTGCCGGACGTAAGAGACGGTCTGAAGCCTGTTCACAGAAGGGTTCTCTTCGGTATGTCGGAGCTGGGTAATTTTTCAAATAAACCTTATAAAAAGTCCGCTAGAATAGTGGGAGAGGTTCTTGGTAAGTACCATCCGCACGGCGACTCATCAGTTTATGATGCAATGGTAAGACTTGCCCAGGAATGGTCGATGCGCTATCCTATGATCGATGGTCAGGGTAACTTCGGATCAATTGACGGAGACAGCCCGGCCGCTATGCGTTATACCGAGGCACGATTGAAGCGTATTGCCGAGGAGACTCTGGCAGATATTGAAAAAGAGACAATTGACTTCCAGGGCAACTTTGACGATACCCTTCAGGAACCAGTAGTTCTGCCTACAAGAATACCTAACCTTATTGTTAACGGTTCATCAGGTATCGCCGTTGGTATGGCTACTAATATGGCTCCTCATAACCTTTCTGAAACCGTCGACGGTATCATTGCCTATATTGATAACCATGACATTAGCTATGATGAGCTGATGAAGCATATCAAGGGCCCTGATTTTCCTACCGGCGGGATTATTTATGGTGAACAGGGGATAAGGGAAGCATTTGAGACCGGCAGAGGTAAGATTCTGGTCAGGGCCAAGACTGAAATTGAGCTTACTCACTCTGGAAGAGAGTGCATTGTAGTAAACGAGATACCTTATATGGTGAATAAGGCGGAAATGATCAAGAAGATCGCTGACCTTATCAATGAAAAGAAAATTGAGGGCATCTCATATATAAATGATGAATCCGACCGCGATGGCATGAGGATCGTCATTATCCTCAAAAAGGAAGCCACTGCAAACGTTGTGCTTAATAACCTTTTCAAGCACACTCAGCTGCAGTCGGCATTCAATGTTAACAACATAGCACTCGTTAAGGGAAGACCAAAGACTCTGTCACTCAAGGAGCTGATTGAGCACTTTGTAAATCACCGTCATGAAGTAATAATAAGGAGAACACGCTTCGAACTTGACCAGGCAGAAAAGAGAGCTCACATACTCCAGGGTCTTATTATTGCAAGCGATAATATAGATGAGGTTGTTGCAATAATCCGTTCATCACAGAATGCCGATCAGGCCCGTGAACGACTTATGGAACGTTTCAGCCTGTCAGATTTGCAGGCACGCGCCATTGTTGAGATGAGACTGCGTCAGCTAACCGGTCTTGAACAGGACAAACTCAGGGCTGAGTTCGAAGAGTTGCAGAAGCTTATTGAACACCTTAAGAATGTACTCGCCGATGAATCTCTGCAGATGAAGATTATAAAGGACGAGCTTCTTGAAATAAAAGAAAAATACGGGGACAAACGGAGAACTGAAATTATAAAGGCGGCAGGCGAATTTAACCCTGAAGATTTCTATGCCGATGACGAAATGGTGATCACTATTTCTCATATGGGTTATATAAAACGTACACCTTCAACAGAGTTCCGCACACAGAACAGGGGAGGAACCGGCGCCCGCGGAAGTTCAACCCGTGATGAGGACTTCATCGAACACCTGTATGTTGCAACAATGCATAATACAATGCTGTTCTTTACCCAGAAGGGGAGATGCTACTGGCTGAAAGTATATGATATCCCGGAGGGAACAAAAACATCCAAGGGAAGGGCGATACAGAATATGATAAATATCGAGCCCGACGACAGCCTGCGGGCATTCATCAATGTCAAAAACCTCACCGATGAAAGCTATGTAAAGAACAACTTCATCGTTCTCTGTACAACAAAAGGTATCATCAAGAAGACCTCCCTTGAGGCTTATTCAAGACCGAGATCAAATGGTGTAAACGCAATCACAGTAAGAGACGGCGATGAGCTCCTTGAGGCACGTCTGACAAACGGTAACAACGATATTATGCTTGCCATTAAGTCAGGCCGTGCAATCAGATTCAATGAAAAGTCTGTCAGACCAATGGGAAGAACCGCCTCAGGTGTACGTGGTATAAATATCACCCGCAATGACGATGTGGTAATCGGAATGATAACCGTACTGGGCGAGTCTGAAAACGTTCTGGTTGTATCTGAAAATGGCTATGGAAAACGTTCACTGATAGGGGACTACCGTATCGCCAACAGGGGAGGTAAAGGCGTTAAGACAATTAACGTCACCGACAAAACCGGAAACCTCATTGCACTGAAGGATGTTAATGACCAAAACGATCTGATGATCATCACCCAGGCAGGAAATATCCTCAGACTACCTGTTTCAAGCCTGAGAGTAATGGGCCGTGCAACTCAGGGGGTAAGACTTATTAACCTTCGCGGAAACGACTCTATTGCATCTGTTGCCTGCGTTGAGGTTAGTGAGGAAGATGAAAATTCCATCGTGAATTCACCTGATCAAACTGGAAATGAGGAAGATAGTGGTACCGGTAATGAAGTGGAGACCACTAACGAGTAAAATTGGCAAAATATTTGAAGATTAATAAGTAATGTTTAATTTTGACGATTCGAAACAAATTGCAAACTTTTAAATTATGAAGAAAATAACATTTGTCTTAATTGCTGCAGCGTTATCTGTTACCGTTTCCGCACAGAAAGGTAAAGTGACAACCGCTGAAAGCTTAATTACTGATAAGGCTTTTGACAAAGCTAAAGCTGCTATTGAGGAAGCTATAGTAAATCCAAAATCAGCGGAGTGGGCAAAGACATACTATGTAAAAGGTAAGCTTTGTATGGCTGCATTTGAATCAGGTGATGAAAAATGGATTAACCTTTACCCGGATATTCTCAATGAAGCCTATACGAATTTAGAAAAGGCCATCTCCATGGATCCTAAAATGAAGAATACCATTATCAGGGAAAACACCTACGCAAGCCTGGTAAATGACTTCCTTAATGATGCCATCAAGAAATTCGATGCTAAGGATTTTGTCGGTGCACTCAAGAGCTTCGATGATAACGTTAAGGTATCACAAAGCGACAACTACGCAGGCCGCGTTGATACAATAGTTATCTTTAATGCAGGCCTCGCAGCTTATAACGCACAGATGTACGAAAAAGCAATTGATTATTTCCGCACCTGCACGAAGTCAGAAACAGAATATGCAAAACCATATATCTTCATCTCTGACTGTTATCTCAAAATGAAAGATACTGTTAAGGCTGAGGCAGCTCTCCTTGAAGGATATAACGCATATCCCGATACACTTGATATCATCAAACAGGCAACCCAGTTCTACATCGATACAGATAATTCAAATAAGGCATTTGAATTCGTAAACAAAGCCATTGAAAAAGAACCGGATAACTACATTCTTTACCTTGTTGAGGGCAGCCTCTATACAAAAGTAGGTGACAATGCAACAGCAATCCAGAAATTTGCAAAATCACTTGAATTGAACCCTACACAGTTTGAAAGCGCTTACAACACAGGCCTTTGCTATGTAAATATTGCCAATAACGACCTGGATAAAGCAAACCAGATAACTGACAATAAACAGTATGAAATTGCCAAAGCAGCTGCAATTGAAGAGTACAGGAATGCAATTCCTTTCTTCCAGAAAGCTGAGGTTGCAAACCCAACCAACAGGGCAACACTTGAATTCCTCAGGGAAATCTATTTCAAACTGAAAATGATGCCGGAATACCAGGCTTATAAGAAAAAGATTGAAGAGCTTCCTCAATAACATTTGGGAAACTTAAAAGAATTGGATGTCTTCAAATAGGGGACATCCTTTTTTTTTACCCTTTGGCCAACAACTGAAAACTACAGAGATAAAACAGGTGTTAATTGAATCTATTTAACATAATATTAATTATAGGCAAATAGATATAATATTAATTATCCTTTAACCCGTCCTTTAGAATATTGGCTTTAAGGCCTTTCCTGGAGTACTTTTTCCTGTTCCGGTAAACCTTTGTCCTGATCCTCTTGTCCAGTCCGGTTTCAACAACAGAATTTCTCACCGCCGTCCTGTATGCTTTAAGCTTATCTTTTTCTGACAGCTTTATTTTTTTTATTTTCATCTCTGACTTTGTTTCTTTTTAAAATTTAATGCATTTTAAAACATTCTTGTTTGCACATTTTTCACATAATTGTGAATTAGATTCAAAATTGTATCTTTAAGTCATAAACAAAGTAAACAGATTATTGCTATGAAAAAAACCATCCTCTCAGTAATATTGATTACTTCTCTCTTGCCGTTTGCCTTTTCCCAGAACGGAAATATCCTGAAAGTCGGCGACAAGGCACCCGATTGGCTCCTGCAGGACGCTGACAGAAAAGAGTTTTCAATGAACACATGGGCCGGCAAAGTGCTTCAGATCAATTATGTCGATCCCGACGTTTCAGACCTTAACGATCCATTTAATGATGCGGTGAACAAGGCTACTGACATCGACAAGACCCTCGACAAAAAGCTGTTTAAAGGCATGGGCATTGTCGACTGTAAATCGACCTGGAAACCCAATGGTATCATTCGTATGATTGCAGGAAACAAGGCAAAAAAATACAACACAACAATACTGTTTGACTATGAGGGAACGCTTCAGAAATCCTGGGGCATGCCAAAAGATAACTATACAGTGGTGATTCTTGACAAGAACCGTATTGTCAGATACGTTTGCAGTGGTAAAATACCTGATTCAGAAATTAATAACCTTGTGCAGATGCTTATAAAGCTCTCAAATGAATAAAAAAAATCCGGATTGACTCCGGATTTTTTTTAATCTATTCCATTTCAACCTTGAACCGTATTCGCATAACGGCTTCATCATAATCAGCTGAAATTATTGAGAATCTGCCAATTTCGTTTGTATTGCTGACATGTTCGCCGATACATGGGCATGCATCAAAATTGCCTATCTTGACTATACGTATGGTCTCTCCTGCATCTGCAGGGAGTCTTCCGGTAAAATATTTTTCGTCAGCCTCCCTCCTGCCTACATACTCTTCAGTAACGGGAATGTTTAACTTAATTATCTCATTTACAGTCCTTTCAACTGCTAAAATATCTTTTTCAGTCAGTCTTTTGGATATATGATAGTCGCATTTGCTCTTCTTCTTCTCGATATGACTGACAAAGGCTCTCCCGCAGGCAAACATCTTATCCATAGTACTGTTCAGAATGTGCTCGGCAGTATGCATGGCCGGACAATAGTCTTTTTTGCTCATCTCCTGAAATTTTAAGTAAAATAAATAAAAAGGAACAAATGTTTCACACTAAAAGGTTTATTTTTAATAAGCTGCATGTCGAAATGCACAGTCTGTCCGACTTACTCCACATCCTTTAACCCTTTAACTTTAGCCTTTCGCCTTTTGACTTTTGACTTTCGCCTTTCCTAAACCTCTTCCGCGTCCGAGATATCCTTTCCGATCCTGTTTTTCAGCTGGTTCAGGTCATGTTTCATTGAAGCCACCGTCTGCAGGAGTTGTTTACCAGGCAGTACCGGCTCAGGAAGCTCGTCGCTTATGTAATTGACAAACCTCCATATCTCCTTCACATCGCTTATATGGACCTCATATGGCTCATATAAGGGGTTAAGTGAATAGAGCACTATCCTTCCGCCTGATTCGATGTTATTTTCAATTATCTTAAAGACAATGCCATCATTGATGGTAAGTACGATATATGCGTTTCCGCTTTTTATCTCACGCCAGTCCTGCAGAAACTCGCCTGTCACCCATGATTTGTCAGGTATGGGCAGCATGGAGTCACCCTTGAGCTGAAATGTCCTGTATTTGCGGTTATGTGAAAGAAATGGCAATGAAAACAGCGGTAAATCACCTATGAATTCAGGATCGGCATAACCGGTTGCATAACCTGCCTTGGCCTTTTCACTCACCAGCTCAATGTTTTCCCTGTTGTCAGGTGTCACTGTTGTTGTAAGCACCCTCAGGTTACTGCCCTTTACATAAGCATCATATCCACGCTCAAGCTCACCAAGCTGATACTCGGAAAGACGGCTTATGTCAACCTTTATCAGCGTGTCTATTGATATGTTAAAGTAACCTGAGAAAGAGACCAGTATCTCAATGCCAGGCTGTGCAACACCATTCTCATACCCGCTCAGAGTGGGTCTCTTAAGCTGCAGCGCTGCTGCAACGTCATCCTGCGTGCGTCCACGACGCTTACGCAAAAATTTTATGTTGGAAGCGAAATACATGTTACAAATATTGATTATATTGTAATCATAAATTTGATTAATTTCTAATCAAATATAATTTAAATTTCTGAAAAACAAAAGATAATCTGTTTTTTTTCAGAAAAATTTTCCTTAGGTATAATTAAATAACCAGGCAGTCATGGAATCGCGCAGTATCTTGCATCTTGACCTTGACACATTCTTCGTCTCCGTTGAGCGTCTCAGGGACAGCCGTTTAAACGGTGTTCCCGTCATAATTGGAGGCAGCTCGGACCGTGGAGTGGTCTCGACCTGCAGCTATGAAGCCCGCACCTTTGGAGTGAGCTCTGCCATGCCAATGAAGATGGCACGAATGATGTGTCCGGAAGCAATATTCATTCGCGGCGATATGGAACTTTATTCAAAATACTCCCATATGGTAACAGAGATTATCGCCGGGCGCTCGCCTTTGTTTGAAAAGGCCTCAATTGATGAGCATTATGTTGATCTCACAGGTATGGATCGCTTTTACGGCTGCTCACAGTGGTCGCATGAGCTTAGAAACGCCATAATACGCGAAACAGGGCTCCCTGTCTCTATAGGCCTGTCTGTCAACAAGACCGTCTCAAAGATAGCCGCCGGAGAGGCAAAGCCAAACGGAGAGAAAGAGGTTGCCGGACAATACGTGATCCCTTTTCTCGACCCCCTCTCAATAAAAAAAATACCCATGATAGGTCAGAAGACATACCATGTGCTCAGATCTATGGGCATTTCCACCATACACACTTTGCGCTGTATACCCGCCGAGATGCTTGAGTCCCTCATGGGCAAGAACGGTACCGAGATATGGAAAAAGGCAAACGGCATTGACCTTACACCGGTGGTGAGCTATTCAGAGCAGAAGTCTATAAGCACCGAACACACCTTTGACAAGGATACTACAGACCTTGTTATGCTTAACCAGCTGATAGTGAGCATGACGGAAAAGCTGGCATATGAACTGCGCCACCAGGAAAAGCTGACATCGTGTATAACCGTGCGGATACGGTACTCCGACTTTAATACTCACACCCTGCAGAAGCGGATACCTTATACCGCATTTGACCATACACTTATAAGCGAGGCTAAGGAACTATTCAGCAGGCTTTACCAGCGGCGCATGCTTATCCGGCTCATCGGGGTGAGGGTAAGTGGCCTGGTGCGCGGGGTTCAGCAGCTAAACATGTTTGAGGACACCTCCGAGATGGTCAGACTCTACCTGGCACTCGACTCGCTCCGTGCCCGGTTCGGGCGAAATGCAGTACACCGGGCTGCCGGAGTGATGACACGCGACGAACGCAGCGAACGCGAACTGCGAAAGGCAAAAGAAGCTATCACAGAGAAGAATCTCATAGAAGAGAGACTGAAAGGATGGAAATGGTGGAATCACTGAACAAAGGCTAAAGTCAAAAGGCTAAAGTCTAAAGTCAAAAGTGCATGCCTTCACACGTATGTAAGGATCCTTCAGACTTTCGACTTTTAACTTTAGCCTTTTAACTTTTAACTTTTAACTTTTAACTTTCATGTACCTAAACTGTCACTCATACTATAGCCTGAGATATGGCACCATGTCTGTGGAACGCCTGGTGGAAATGGCATCCTGCACCGGGGTGAAACATATGGCGCTTACCGATATTAATAATACAACAGGCATTCCGGACTTTGTAATGGAGTGCCGTAACCATGGCATCACTCCTGCTGCAGGCATCGAGTTTCGCGTCGGTGATATGCTGCTCTATATAGGTATCGCCCGCAATAATGAAGGATTCCGCGAACTGAATGCATTCCTGTCTCACTCCAATATAAGCGGTGAACCTCTGCCATTTCCGGCTCCCTCATTCATGAATGCTTACGTTGTCTACCCGCTTGAAAACAGCATTAAACTCACACTCAGAGAAAATGAATTTATTGGTATAAAACCCTATGAATCTTCACGATTAATATCACTACCTAAAGTGATCATTGCAAAGTGCGTTGTGCTCAGTCCTGTTACAATTGCCTATGCCGTAGAATACAACACACACAGATGCCTGAGGGCTATAGATAAAAACACGCTGCTGAGTCATCTAAGGCCATCTGAGATGGCAACACCTGATGAAGTGTTCGTCCCTGAGAGCTCACTTAAGGATTGTTTTTCTCTCTTTCCCGGGATAATCGAAAATACGCGCAGAATACTCAGCGACTGCTCGCTGGATATTGATTTCAGTACATCAAAAAACAAAAAGATATATTCTGCAAGCCGTTATGATGATAAGCTGTTGCTTGAAAAGCTGGCACTTGATGGCATGCTGTACCGCTACGGGAAGGGAAACCGTGTTGCTGAAGAGCGCGTAAGGCATGAACTGGAGGTAATCGATAAGCTTGGATTCTCGGCATACTTCCTTATCGCATGGGATATAATACGCTACTCAATGTCGTGCGGGTTTTACCATGTGGGACGAGGTAGCGGGGCAAACTCCGTTGTTGCTTATTGTCTTAAAATAACGAATGTTGACCCCATTGACCTGAACCTTTACTTTGAGCGGTTCATAAACCCGAAGAGAAGCTCTCCACCCGATTTTGACATTGATTATTCGTGGAAGGAGCGTGACACTGTACTGGAATATATCTTCAGGCGCTATGGTAATGAACACACAGCCCTTCTTGGCACCATCAATACCTTCAGGGGCAGGTCAATAGTGAGGGAACTCGGTAAGGTGCACGGGCTGCCGGCCAGCGAGATAGACGATCTTATAGACGACCCCTCGGCAGAGAATAACCGGGGAGAGATATCTGATGATATATTTTCAACCGGACTAAAGATTGTTGACTACCCCAACCTGCGCAGCATCCATGCCGGAGGGGTGCTTATCTCCGAGAACCCGATATGCTGCTACACGGCACTGGACATGCCTCCCAAAGGTTTTCCGGTAACGCAGTGGGACATGTACACCGCGGAAGAGCTGGGGTTTGAAAAACTTGATATACTCAGCCAGAGAGGGATAGGCCATATCAGGGAGAGCGCAGAAATCATTCGCCGCAACCGCGGTGTGGACGTCGATGTCCATGCTATCCAGGAGTTTAAGAAAGATCCGCTGGTTAAGGATCACCTGCGCCGCGGCGATGCCAAAGGGTGCTTTTACATAGAGAGCCCTTCAATGAGAGGACTTTTGCAGAAGCTGAGGTGCGATGATTACCTTACCCTTGTGGCAGCAAGCTCTGTGATACGACCGGGAGTAGCCCGGTCAGGTATGATGCGGGAATTCATATTCAGATTCCATCACCCCGATGACTTTGAATATATACACCCGGTGATGAAAGAGCTCCTTCAGGAGACGTTTGGCGTGATGGTTTACCAGGAAGATGTTCTCAAGGTATGTCACCACTTTGCGGGTCTTGATCTTTCGGATGCCGACACACTTAGACGGGCGATGAGCGGTAAATACAGGTCAAAACAGGAGATGCAGAAGATAACAGAACGCTTCTTTTCAAACTGCCGTGCCAAAGGCTATCCTGAAAATATTACCGCTGAGGTGTGGCGACAGATCGAGTCGTTTGCAGGTTATTCTTTCTCCAAGGCACACTCTGCCTCGTACGCAGTGGAAAGCTTCCAGAGCCTCTGGCTTAAAGCACACTACCCGCTTGAATTCATGGTGGCAGTAATAAACAATTTCGGAGGCTTTTACCGTACATGGGTCTATGTGCATGAAGCCAGACGCCAGGGAGCCGTGATTGAAGTACCATGTGTGAACAAAAGTGACTACAAGACAACTATTTACAAAGATCATATATACCTTGGCTTTATACATGTGGAAGGACTGGAAACGGAGTTTGGCCACTCAATTATAAGAGAAAGAGAAAGGAACGGGGAATATTCCGGGCTGGAGGATTTTATAGGCCGCCTGGGACCCGGCCTGGAACAGTCAGTATTGCTTGTCCGCACCGGAGCATTCAGGTTTACAGGAAAGAGCAAAGCGCTGTTGCTATGGGAGGTACACCTGCTTATTAACAAAGGAAAAAAGGAACAGGCAGTCTCTCTTTTTAACCCTGTACCAAAAAAGTTTGAGCTTCCCTCCTTTAATCAGTCAGCCCTTGAAGATGCCTATGATGAGATTGAGCTCCTCGGGTTCCCTGTGAAACTGTCGTGGTTTGACATGCTCCAGACAGGCTTCAGGGGCGAGATAAATGCAGCTGCAATGAAAGATAATGTAGGCAGAAAAGTCAGGATGATCGGCCACCTGGTTACTGTAAAGTATATCAAAACGGTAAAGAAGGAATGGATGAATTTCGGATGTTTCATTGATCCTGCCGGTGAATTCTTCGATACAACACACTTCCCCCAGTCGCTCAAAAATTATCCCTTCAGGGGCAGCGGCACATACCTGCTGCTGGGAAAGATAACAGACGAGTTCGGATATAAGACCATGGAGGTTGAAAAGATGGCAAAAATGGCTGTGAAACCAGATCCCAGATACTAATTGTCAACCCGTAAAGTACGCGTTATACCCTTGACGGACTGTATCTTTTTCATTACAGCATAGAGGATGTTTACATTTGGTACCAGGAGATCAATCTTGCCTTCAAACATGCCATTATTCATCTGGTATGAAAAGTTCCGGACCGTAAGTTTATATCCTGCCAGTATCTCTGTGATTTTGGATACAATCCCAAGATTCTCAACCCCCACAACCTTTATTGAGGTAAGGAAAGAGCCACTCTCCTCCTTCTTCCTTGTCCAGCTTGCTCTCAGAACCCTGTAAGGAAAATTGGATATCATATAGGATGCATTCGGACATGTAACACGATGTATCTTAACACCTTCAAGTATTGTTACAAAGCCAAATATCTTATCTCCGAAAACAGGGTTACAGCACTTTGACAGCTTGTAATCCAATCCTTCAACCCTTTCATCAATTATAAGATAATCAGCTGTCTCACGGTAAGTTGCAACAGGCTTCTGAACTTCTCCTGAAGGTATGGTCTTCTCTTCGGTATCTTCAGGAGCAAGGAGCAGTTTCTTTATCTGAAGCAGATCAATATCCCCAATTGCAATTGCAAAATGAAGATCCTGTGCAGTCTTCAGGTTATAGGCATCGAGCAGTTTCTTTATGACCGTGTCGCCATACGGAATCTTCCAGTTTTTAAGTCGTCTTATGAACGTCTCTTTTCCTTCAGCGGCGATCTTTACCTTTTCCTCATTAAGTGCAAGTTTGATCTTGCTTCTTGCTTTGCTCGTTATGACATAAGAGAGCCAATCCTGCTTTGGGGTCTGGTTTTTGGAGGTGATTACTGATACATGATCTCCGTTCTGGAGCTTGTATTTCATCTGTACATTGCGGCCATTGACCTTGCCGCCAATGCAGTGTGAACCAACTTCCGTGTGTATCTCAAATGCAAAATCAAGCAGAGTGGATCCAGCAGGCAACTGCCGCAGTTCACCCTTTGGAGTAAACACAAATACCTCATCGGAATAGAGCCCAGGTTTGATCTGCTGAAGAAAATCGGAACTCTCCTTTTCTGCCGACCCAAGTACCTCACGCATCTGTGACAGCCATGCTTCAAGTCCCCCGCCGCTTTTAACACCCTTATACCTGAAGTGGGCGGCAAGACCCTTCTCCGCAATCTCATCCATGCGGGAGGTTCTTATCTGAACTTCCACCCATTTGCCTGCAGGTGTAACCACCGTGGTGTGCAACGATTCATAGCCGTTTGATTTTGGAACAGATATCCAGTCGCGCATTCTGCTCGGGTTAGGCTGATAAAGATCCGTCACCACTGAATATACCTGCCAGCACGATGATTTCTCAAGTTCAGTCGGGACATCAATAATTATTCTTATTGCAAAAATATCAAAGACCTCTTCAAAGCTCACTCCCTGCTTGCGCATCTTTTGCCATATGGAGTGTATCGACTTGGTGCGGCTCTTTATCTCATATGGGAGATTCAGCTTATCAAGTTTTTCTCTAAGGGAATCGGAAAACTCACGTATAAGTTTGTTTCGTGAGGCTGTTGTCTGTTTAAGCCTGGCTTCAATAGAAGCATATTCCTGCGGTTCCATCATCTTCATACCCAGGTCTTCCATCTCCGACTTGATATTATAATATCCCAGCCGGTGAGCCAGTGGTGCATACAGGAAATATGTCTCCGAGGCAAGCGGAAGTCTCTCTGCTTCATCAAAGAGGTTAAGGTCACGCATCATCTTTAATCTCTCGGCAAGACTTATAAGGATAACACGGCCATCGTCAGCCAGCGTAAGCAGTAACTTCCTGAAGCTGTCGGCCTGACCCGAGAAATCCCTGCCATGTAAAGCAGTGACACGCCCGAGTCCCTTTATTGCTGATGTCACCCCAACACCAAAGCGTTTTTCAGTCATCTCCCAGGCCTCCGTTCCGGATTTCAATCCCGACAGTATTGCACATACCGCTGCGGAAGCCCCAAGGCCCATCTCGCATACTGTGATCCTTCCCAGTTCAGCATAATGCATTAACAAAGAGATGCCGGGCTTAAACTCCGCGATTCCATAGGCAGTCACCGCAATATCCAGTGCATCATAAAGATCCTTCTTCTCTGACTGAGACACAGGCTCAGGAAGACACTTTTCTATAAGCCTGAACTTATTCCTTATCTGCACAGATATTTCTGTCATTTGAATTATTTATTTTACTATTTTACTGTATTTTAGCCTGATTATATAAATCTTTACTTAAGTGGTGAATCAGGCTCTTTTGCCATCTCCCTGAAGTACATATAGTCGACAAAGGTAGGGACAATACGCTGGAAAAGAGCGGTAAGCTGTCCCACAAGAGTGAGTATCTTGTTTCTTTTTTTCTTTCTTATCCCTTTGAGAACTGCCTTTGCCACACGCTCAGGGGTCATCATCTTTCCCTCTGCCCGTGGTGAATTACCCTGCTCTGATCCATCAGCAAGCAATGCATGCCTGCGTACCTCAGATGCTGTAAACCCGGGAGCAATAATCATAACATGAAGATGCTTGTGAAGATTCTCAATCCTGACAGTCTCGAGAAACCCATGCATGGCAAACTTTGATGCGGAATAGCCTGACCTGCCTGGTAATCCGTGAAAGCCTGCAACAGATGATACACCTACAATTGATCCCCGGTTTTCAACCAAATATGGCAGTGCATATTTTGTACAATAGACCGTTCCCCAGAAATTGACATCCATGAGTCGTCTTATTACCGAGAGGTCAAGCTCTGAGAACAGTGCGCGCATAGAGATGCCTGCGTTGTTGATCAGTATATTAACAGTTCCATACCGTTCAACTGTTTTCTCCACAAGATTCCGGCACTGTTCTTCAACAGTCACATCCGTCTGGCAGGAGATCACGTCATAGCCCAGTGACTTCATTTCAGCTTCATGAGCGGAAAGCTTGTCAGCTGAGCGGGCAGCCATTACCACTTTACTTCCATGCTTTGCAAATTCATGAGAAATAGCCAGTCCAATGCCCGTTGAAGCACCGGTGACAATAACCACTTTGTCTTTGAAAATATTTTTCATTCCTTTTGCAGATTTAGGATAGATAAAGATAAGAACAATTCTGCCTATTTAAGCCAGTGGTGTTTCGGGAAAAAAAAGTTCAAAAAATTGGCAAAACTATTTGCGTGGCTAAGCTTTTTACATATCTTTGCACTCGCAAAATCGGTAACCGATTCAGTAGCTCAGCAGGTAGAGCACATCCCTTTTAAGGATGGGGTCCTGGGTTCGAGCCCCAGCTGGATCACGAAAATGCAACAAGGGGGATTAAAAATCCCCTTTTTTTATGAGATAATCATCAGGAATTTTTTATAACAAAACAATTTTGGGCATTAAAAAAGCCGGCAGTGGTCTGTCGGCTTTTTTTATTTGATTTTTGGCAATTATTTTGAAAGTACGGGTATCTGTCTGCTTATAGACTCCTCAAGTGAAATCAGTGTCTCTGTACGGGTAATACCTGTAACAGACTGGATCTTTTCAGTGAGAACCTCACGCAGATGCTCATTGTCCCTGGTATATACCTTGAGGAACAGAGAGTAATTTCCGGTTGTATAGTGACATTCTATTACTTCCGGAATGTCGCGCAGTTTGTTGATTACTTCTTTGTATTTCCCCGGATTGTCAAGATAGAGACCAATGTAGGCACATGTTCTGAAACCTACCATTACAGGATCAACCTTAAACTCGGATCCTTTAATAACACCTATTCTTATTAACCTCTGCACCCTCTGATGTATTGCAGCACCAGATACGTTGCAGTCACGGGCGACTTCCAGGTAAGGGATCCTGGCATTCTTGGTAATAATGTCCAGTATTTTCCTGTCCAGGTTATCAATTTGTAAACTTTCCGACATGATTTCTTTCATTATGTTTTGTTTTATGGTTTTACTCAGATAAATGCAAATTAAAAGTTAAATCGATAAAATTTATATGATTTTTAACATAATCGACTTAAATCAGGTCAGAAAATATAAAAAATTAAGAAGAATAAGGTTCGGATGCCAGTTACTCCATTGAAAGATTTCCAACGATTTCCCTGATTGAGTGAAAATCGTTCAACTTTATATATTCTTTCACTCCCTCTACAACCATTGTGGCAGTGCGTGGTTCAATGAATGAAGCCGTGCCGATTTGAACTGCAGTGGCACCTGCAAGAAGGAATTCAACAGCATCATCACTGTTCATAATGCCACCAATAC
>Ga0116170_10003110_pt1 | contig 15622 bp, 8 predicted proteins | sample AD_JPNHW1_MetaG_FD_89797 | JGI IMG/M metagenome (GOLD analysis project Ga0116170, IMG submission 89797) | Active sludge microbial communities of municipal wastewater-treating anaerobic digesters from Japan - AD_JPNHW1_MetaG | ecosystem: Engineered > Bioreactor > Anaerobic > Digestate | place...
GCCGCCCGGACCACCACCAGCGAACTGACCGGCATTTTCAAGAAAAGCGCCAAGAGCCGGTCCGAAGTCATGACCCTCCTTGGCCTGAACCTCGGGGGGTAAATTCCCAGAGACGCTCCCCCCCAGGAAAGAAACCGTCCGCCGGTTCACAACCTCACAACACGGCGAAAAAAATCGGAACCGCAGTCCCCGCCCGGTTCTGGAGAATAAAGAGGGGGTGTTCTGTCTATCAGAACATTGTGAATATTTGGGTTGGGCTGAAATACGGAGCCCGCCGGATGGCGTGTGACCCGGACTGAATCCGGTGCCCCCCAAAAATACTTCTTGACCAGACTGCCGCATTTTCACTATAGGCGTGAGACTATGACTACGACTCCCCCCCCCTCCCAAACCCCCAAAACTCCCAAAACGGCCAAGCGCACGGTCAAAACCGCCAGCGCGGCCGCCAAACCGAAAGCGGCTACCCGCCGTACCAAGGCCTCGGACGACGTCGTCGTCGAGATGGCTCCGGTTAAAACCGCCCGGGCCAGGACCAAAGCCGCCAGCGCTTCGGGGCGCAACCTCGTGATCGTCGAGTCGCCCGCCAAGGCCAAGACGATCGAGCGCTATCTGGGCAAGGACTACAAAGTTCTTGCCTCGGTCGGGCACGTTATAGACCTCCCCCCGTCGAAAATGGGGGTCGAGATCGAAAACGACTTCAAACCCGAGTATGTCGTGATTCGGGGCAAGAAGAAAGTCCTGGATGAACTCAAGGCCGCCGCGGCCAACGCTCCGGCTGTCTATCTGGCCACTGACCCGGACCGCGAAGGAGAAGCCATCGCCTGGCACGTGGCCAACTACCTCAAGTTTCCCGAGGATCGCCTCCACCGCGCCACGTTCAATGAAATCACCAAAAGCGCCGTTCAGACCGCCATCGCCAACCCGTCGCGGGTCAACGAAAGCCTCTGCATGGCCCAGCAGACCCGTCGTATCCTCGACCGGCTCGTGGGCTACCAGATCAGCCCCCTCCTCTGGCGCAACGTCCAACGCGGCCTGAGCGCCGGGCGCGTCCAGTCGGTTGCCGTGCGCATCCTCTGCGAACGCGAAAAAGAAATCGAAAAATTCGTGCCCGAAGAATACTGGACCATCGAGATTGAAGCCGAGGGCAAGACCCCGCCCCCGTTCAAGATTCGGCTCTCCAAGATAGACGGCGCCAAGGCTGTCGTTTCCAGCCAGGAAGCGGCCGACCGGGTGCGCACCGACATTCAGGATCAGCCCCTGATTGTCAACGCCATCGTCAAGAAGCCCTATCGGCGCAATCCGCAGCCCCCGTTCATCACCAGCTCGCTCCAGCAGGAAGCCGCCCGCAAGTGCCGCTTCACCCCCAGCCGGACCATGACCATCGCGCAGGGGTTGTACGAAGGGGTCAACATCGGCCCCGAAGGCACCGTCGGTCTCATCACCTACATGCGTACCGACTCGACCCGTGTGGCCACGACCGCCGTGCAGGGGGTGCGCGCTTTCATCGAAAAAACCTTCGGGCCCAACTTCCTGCCCGAGACACCCAACGACTATCCCAGCAAAAAAGGCGCACAGGACGCCCACGAGGCCATCCGCCCCACGCTCCTCGACCGACCGCCTGAAACCCTCGAGGACTACCTCGACGCCGATCAACTCAAACTCTACCGGCTCATCTGGATCCGATTCGTCGCCTCGCAGATGAAGCCGGCCCTCCTCGAACGCACCACCGTGGAAGTCCCCGTGTGCGACCAGCGGTACCTCTTTATTGCCACCGGTTCCGTCATCCTCTTCCCCGGCTTCCTCAGCGTGTACGAAGAAGGCCACGACGAACGCGACGGCCAGCAGACTTCCAACGAGGAAACCGCTGAACGCCTGCCTCAGCTCGCTCAGGGGGAACACCTCACACGGCGCGGTGAAATCGAGTGTGACCAGCATTTCACCCAGCCCCCGCCCCGCTTTTCCCTCAGCTCGCTCGTGCGCGAACTCGAGCGGCTGGGTATCGGACGTCCCTCGACCTACGCGGCCATTCTTTCCACCATTCAGGAAAAGAAATACGCCGAACTCCTCAAGGGCAATTTCCGCCCCACCGAACTGGGCCGGATCGTTACCGACATCCTCGTTGACAGCTTCCCCGAGATCCTCAACGTCGAGTTCACCGCCGAGATGGAAACCGAACTCGATGACATCGAAGAAGGCTCGCGCGAGTGGCTCGAGGTCATGCGCGGTTTCTACGACGGGTTCCGCCAGCGTCTCACCGTCGCCGAAAAGGAAATGAAAAGCCCCCGCGGGCTGGCCGAACCCACCGACATCCCCTGTGATCTGTGCGGCAAGACCATGCTCATCAAATGGGGCAAAAACGGTCGGTTCCTCAGCTGTGAGGACTATCCCGAGTGCAAGAACGCCAAGCCCCTGGCCTACGACGAAGAAGGGAAGATCGTCGTCGAGAAAGCCCCGGCCACCGACGAGGTGTGCCCCAAATGCGGCGGCCCGATGAGCGTCCGGAACGGCAAGCGCGGTCCTTTCCTCGCCTGTAACCGATATCCCGAATGCGACGGACTTCTCAACATTGCCGAAGTCAAGGACGGCAAGGCCATCGCTTCCGAGGCGCTTCCCGACACCGACGAGGTGTGCGAAAAGTGCGGTTCGCCCATGCGGGTGCGCAACAGCCGCCGGGGGCCGTTCCTGGGTTGCTCCGGCTATCCCAAATGCCGCAACGCCAAGGCCATCGCCGAGGTCAAGGACGGCAAGGCCGTTGCGGTGCAGCTGCCCCAGGTGGATGAAAAGTGCGACAAGTGCGGAGCGCCCATGATCGTGCGCCGTGGGCCGCGCGGTCTCTTCCTGGCCTGTTCCGCCTATCCCAAGTGCAAAAACGCCAAGCCGCTCGAAGGTGAGGAAGGCCAGAAACTCGCCGCCTCCCTTCCCAGACCCGCCAAACCCCGGGCGATCCAGACGGAAGAGAAGTGCGAAAATTGCGGTAAGCCCATGATGCTCCGCGCCGGACGCAAAGGCTACTTCCTCGGCTGTTCCGGCTATCCCAAATGCAAAACCACCCGCAATGCCGAGGCGGAACTGGTGGCTCAGTACATCAAGGAAGAGGAATAATTCCCCTGCCTGTCACTTTGATCCTTCATCTTGGGATTGAAAGATTGTAAAAGATCGGATCTATCGAGGTTTTCAGCCCCCGAAGGGGGCGACCGTGAGTAGCCGGGGGTGACCGAAGGGAACCCCCGGAATAATCCATAGAATAGGAATAAGCCCTGAAGGGGCGTCCTAAACTTGAAGGATCAAGGGCCTGTCAGGGGGGGGCGGTTCCGGCCGTCGCCCTCTTCGTCGTCAAAACCCCAATCGTCGCATTTTCCGGCGGGGAGCCACACCGGTTCTCCTCGCCGGTTTGTCATGCAGAGGGGACCTGTGGACCACCCGGGCCGCTGTCTTCTCATCCACTCAGTCCACCCACTACCCCACCGAAGGAGCGTTCCACCCATGTCGCATGCAGTTCGTTTTCTGGTCACGTCATTGATTCTGGCCATCACTCTTGTTGCTTTTAACGTGTCCCCGGCATCCGCCGCCGACCGCAAACGCGAAAGTATCCAACTGGCTGCCGACCCGTCTCTGTCCCCCGACGGCAAGACCCTCGTTTTTTCCTGGAAGGGCGACATCTGGTCCGTTCCCTCCTCGGGCGGCATGGCCCGGCAGCTTACCCGGCACCCGGCCTATGAGCGGCAGCCCAGTTTCTCGCCCAATGGTAAGGAAATCGCCTTCACCAGCAAGCGCGAGGACGGCTCCTGGCAGGTCTATGTCATGCCCGCCGAGGGGGGGATTCCCGAGCAACTGACCTACCACAGTGAGGGAAATTCGCTCCTGGGCTGGTACCCCGACGGCAAGAGTCTTCTCACCACGGCCGTCCGCGACCATTCCGACCTCGAACCCACCCGTTTTTACCGCGTCAACCGTCAGGCCAACAAACGCCAGCAACTCCTTTTCGACAGCTATGCCTCCGAAGGGATGATTTCACCCGACGGCAAGCGCGTCCTCTTCACCCGCGAAGGCTCCTCGCCCTACCGCAAGGGGTACACCGGCGCCCGCGCCAGTCAGATCTGGATCTATGATCTCGAGTCGAAGCAATTCACCTGGGTTCACCCCGAGAGCGAAGTCGAACGCCGTTACCCCCTCTGGATGCCCAATGGGGAAGGTTTCTATTATGTCGGTCAGGAGTCGGGTAATTTCAACCTCTGGCAGCATGACCTGAAATCGGGCGAAGAAAAACAACTGACCTTCTACGACGATGACGCCGTGTTGTTCCCCACCCTGTCTCAGGATGGCTCGACCCTCGTTTTCCGCCGCCTCTTCGACTTCTACGTCTTCCGTCCGGGCAAGGACAAGGAGCCCAAACGCATTGACATCTGGAACGAGGCCGACAGCCTCCGTTCCAACACGGAGCGCCACCGGGTCAACCAGGCCGCGGCCGCCGGGTTCACCAAAGACGGGCTTGAAATTGCCCTCGTCGCCGACAACGACCTGTGGGTCATGGATACCGTCCTGCGCGAACCCCACCAGATCACCCGGACCGCCGCCGAAGAACGCGAACCCCTGTTCACGCCCGACAACAACACCATCCTGTTCATCCGGGATGACGGACACGGCCGCAACCTCTGTGTCGCCAAACGCAAGGACGCCGGCAAGGCCTGGTGGGAAAACACCGAATTCTCCGTGGACCAGATCACCCAACACGGCCTGGTCAACGGCAATTTGTCGATCAGTCCCGACGGTAAGAAGATCGCCTACCTCTGCGGCGCGGGGGATCTCTGGATTGCCGATGTCAACGGAGAGAACGCCTACCGCCGCATCGCCTCGCCCAGCCCTGTCGAATACGACTGGTCGCCCGATTCCAAGTGGTTGGCCTACTCCCAGGAAAACCAGGACTTTGACCGCGATGTGTTCATTTGTTCCGTGGCCCAGTCCGACCAGCCCCCCTACAATCTGTCCCGTTTCCCCTATTTCGAGGGGAAACCGGCCTGGTCGCCCGACGGCAAGGTCATCGCGTTTGTGAACCAGTCCAATGAACACCGGGCCGAACTCTGCTACGTCTGGCTCAGTGAGCATGAGGAAGAGGAAAACACCGATGCGCGGGCCCGCAAGATCAAGGAAGCGCGCGAACTCATCGCCAAGGCGCGTCCGAAGAAAGAAGAGCCCAAAAAAGAAGAGCCGAAGAAAGAGGGGGAAGAGCAAAAGAAAGAACCGGAACCGGCCAAGCCCCAGGACGCGAAACCCGATGACGCCCAGAAGAAGCCGAACACCCGTTTGTTCATGACCGCCGAAGAAAAACCCGGCGAACCCGACCCCAAAAAGGACGAACCGAAGAAAGAGGAACCGAAAAAAGACGAGTCCCCCAAAAAGGACGAGCCGAAGAAGGACGAGGCCAAGAAGGACGGCCCGAACGGCGACAAAAAGAACGAGGCAAAGCCGGCCGAGGGGGTCAAGGAGATCAAGATCGAATTCGAAACCCTCCACGAGCGCATTCAGCGCCGGGCGATCAACGGCAATATCGGCGAACTCTTCTGGGCGCCCAACTCCAAGGCCCTGGCTTTCACCGGGACGGTGGACGGGCGGCCCGGGCTCTACGCCTTCGACCTGCCCGAGTTCAAGTCGCCGCCCCGCTTCATCGTCCCGAACCAGGGAAGCAACGTCACCTGGCTTCAGGCCGAAGACCAGATCGTCTGGCTCGAAAATGGGGTTCCCGCCCGCATCAAGGGCAATCAACAGACATCCTTCCCCTTTGAGATCCAGAATGAAATCAACCTGACCGAAAAGTACCGCGTCGCGTTCGGAATCGGCTGGCGTTTCATCCGCGACTTCTACTACGACGGACGGTTTGGCAACCGCGACTGGGAAGCCATTTACAAAAAATACGAAGACCAGGCCGCCCGCTCCGTGGAAATCGCCGGGTTTGCCCGCGTCATGGAACTCATGCTGGGCGAACTGAACGCCTCGCACCTCGGCTTCAGTCCCCGGGCTCAGGAATGGAATCCCGGTCAGGCCTGGAACGAACAGACCGCCCACCTCGGCGTGCGTTTTGACGATACCGACACCGCCGCCGGTCTGCTCGTGCGCGACATTCTGCCCAAGGGGCCTGCCGACAAGGAAACCATCAAGATCGTCCCGGGTGACCGTATCACCCACATTGACGGGGTCGAACTCACCGAGGGGATGGACCCCTACACCCTGCTCAACGGTACGCTCAATCGCGATATCCGGCTCACCGTCCTTTCCTCGAAGGATGCGCCCACAACCGGTACGGCGTCCGATAAGAAGGACGAATCCTCGGAAAAGAAGCCCCCGCGAAAACGCGAAGTGGTCATTCGACCCATCGCGTATGGCGCCGCCCGCGACCTCGTCAAGGACAAATGGATTCGCGACAACGAGAAGACCATTGACAAACTCAGCAATGGCGCGCTTGGCTACCTGCACATCAACGCCATGTCCGGCGACGACCTGGTCCGCTTCGAGCGCGAAGTCTATGAAAAGACCGTCAACAAACAGGGGCTGGTCATAGACGTGCGGAACAACCCCGGCGGGTATGTGGCCGACAAACTCCTCCAGATGCTCTGCCCGCCGCACCACGCCTACACCCGCCGCCGCAACGACACCGAGGCCGGTTACCTCCAGGCCTACCCCGGGGTCCTCTGGATGCGCAAACCCGTTGTGGTGCTTTGCAACCAGAACAGCGGCAGCAATGCCGAAATTTTCTGCCATGCCATCAAGAATCTCAATCGCGGCAAACTCGTCGGTGTCAAGACCCACGGCGCGGTCATCGGTACGCAGGAGTGGAACATCATGGACGTCGGCGGTTTCCGTGTCCCCAACATCGGATTCTATACGGCCCGGGACGGGGAGGACATGGAACTTCATGGCGCGGAGCCGAACTTTGTCGTCTGGCCCCAGCCCACCGAACTGGCCTCGGGCAAGGACCGCCAGATCGAGAAGGCCGTCGAGGTCCTCCTGCAGGATGTCGCCGAACGCCAGAAGCAGCCGAAACCCAAACTCATCAAGGCCACCGAACGTCCCACGGCCTACCCCAAACCGACCGCCGACCCGGAACCGGCCAAGCCGTGATTCGGCAAAGACCGAATCCGTCTGGCCCGGAAAAGCGGGCGGCGGCTCATCCGAAACAGAAAAACCCGTGACAACAACCGGCTGGCTCCTGACCCGAGCCAGCCGGTTTCACTTCCTCCCTCTCTTTCTCCCGCTTCAGGGGGAAAGCACGGCTCGTGATCAATTATCCATTGTCCCTTCTCCATTCTCTCTTGCATAACCAAAAGGTCTTGAACTACTATGAGTCCGGCTGACAGGGAATTGCATAACCCGGATGGTTGGGACGGGCGTCTGGCGTTTTTGATCGGGAACGGTTAAAGGGACGGATTTCAATTCCGATGCAGCGAGAGTCCTGCGGCGTGGCCGCGAATCTCCTCGAGGAGGAACATCATGATCCTGCAGAAATTCTGGCGCGCCTTTGCCGCGCAAATGAACAAAATCGCCAATCTCTTCTGGCAGGCCGATCCGATCGCTCAGATGCAGCTCGAGTATGACAACGCCGTCGAGCAGATGAAAGAGGGACGCCAGGGGCTTGAGCAGTACCGCGCCCTGGTCGAGCGTGTCACGCGGCAGGTTCGGGGCGACGAAGCGCGTATTCAGGAACTCACCGCCAAGGTCAAGAGCCACCTCCAGGCCGGCAACCGCGAGGTCGCCGGAAAACTCGCCGTCGAACTCAAGCGCGCCCAGGACGATCTGGCCTCGAACCAGGCCCAGCTCAAAATGCACGACCAGAGCTACCAGAACTACCTCACCAAGATCCAGAACTCGGCCAAGAAACTCGCCGAGGTTCGCGCCAAGATTCAGAAATACGACGCGGAACTCAAGATGAGCTCCGCCGAAGCCGAAATGGCCAAGATCGCCCAGGGGTTCAACTTCGACGTCACCACCGACTTTGGGGAACTCGAGAACATCATCCAGGAAAAAATAGACCTGAACCGCGCCAAGGTCCGCGTCACCGCCGACCTCTCGGGTGAGGGTGTCGAAGAAATCGAGGCCGAGCGCCGGGCCGAGGCCGCGCAGGCCGAGGACATCCTCCAGCAGTTTGAGGTGGACATGGGCCTGAAGACCCCCGAGACCGCCGGGGTCGAGGTCCAGGCCAAGTCCCTCGGCAAAACTGACGCCCAGCAGCAGGAAGCCGCCCTGCAGGAATTCGAAAAAGAGATCGGGACCAAGTAACGGCCCGTTGTTACGACCTTGACTTTGAGTCTTCACATGAAGGATTCGAGAAAATCGAATTTCTTGAGATTTCCAGCCCCCGGAGGGGGCGACCGTGAGTAGCCGGGGGTGACCGAAGGGAACCCCCGGAAAAGAGCGTAAATAAGTTCAAGCCCCGGAGGGGCGACAGAAACTTGAGAAATCGAGGTGTTACAAACGCCCGCCCCAATTGTAATGGCGGTGCCGGACCGAAACGGATAGTCTGAAGGACGCGGGGCGGATAAGAAGAGGGGGACACCCGTCCCTGAGGTGAATTCCGAGACGAAGTGATCGTGTGAAATTTCATACTTATTGCGGCGGAAGGAGAAAGAGACCATGGTAGATGAACCGATTCGAAGCGGCCCGAAGGCCAGTTTCTATGTCGTCCTGTTGCTGGTGGTGGCGGGCCTGACTGTCTATGGCCTGCGCGAGAAGATTTTCCCGAAGCGGGCGAGTCGGCAGAATCAGCAGACCCAGCAGCAGAGCGCCCCGATCAATGCGGACGACCTCAAGAAGGCCGGAGACGTTCCCAAGGCGCCGGCTGGCGCCAAGGGCGATACCGAGGCGCCCGACTCGAACATCCCCACCACGGTCAAGGAATACAATTTCAAGGCCTCCGAGAAACTGCCTCCCGTCAGTGGAGTCAGCAACTATGAGCCGCTTTCCGACCGTACCGTCAAGATTGCGCTGAACGTGTGGGCCGGCTGGGCGCCCATCATTCTCCAGAACAAGGGCAAGGACCCCGGTGTCCTGTGGAAAACTCCGGGCGGTCAGGACTTCAAGGTCGAACTGGTCCTGATTGACAACCCGGTGACGATGCGTGACGCCTACGCCGCCGGCAAGATCCACATTGGCTGGGGGACGCTCGACATGGTTCCCCTTTTCATGGAGGAACTGCGCAAGGACAGCCGTATCAGCCCCCGCATCTTTCAACAGATTGACTGGTCCAACGGCGGCGACGGGATCGTGATCCGCCGTTCGGCCGCAAAGGACCCCCAGCGGCCGTCGGTCGCCGACCTCAAGAAGAAGAAAGTCGTTCTGGCGGAGAACTCCCCGAGCCAGTTCTTTGTCCTCAATGCCCTCATCAACGGCGGGGTTCAGCCGGGGGATGTGGACTTTATCTACACCGAGGACGCCTTCCAGGCCGCGGCGGCTTTCAACGCCGACAAAACCATCGCCGCCTGTGTCAGTTGGGCGCCCGACATCTATAACCTCACCAAGTCCGACAGCAACTACCTGCTCGTCTCGACCGCCACGGCCAACAAGCTCATCGCAGACGTCTGGTTCGCGCGCGCCGACTTCGCCAAGGATCATCCCGACATCTGCGAGGGGATCGTCCGGGGGATCTTCGACGGCATGGAAGCGATCAAGACCGATGCGGGCAAGCAGGAAGCCGCCGCGCTCATGGCCAAGGTGTACAACATCCCCGCCCCCGACTGCCTGGGCATGCTGGGCGACGCCCACTCGACCAACTACGCCGAGAACCGCGAGTTCTTCCTCAATCAGAACAACCCCGCCAACTTCGAGCGGACCTGGAACACGGCCAATTATCTCTACCGTCACATCGGCAAGATCACCTCTCCTTCCGTGTTCGACACCGTTATGGACTTCTCCATCATCCAGAAACTGGCCGGCGAACCCAAGTACGCCAACGCGAAGGACGAGTACACGGTCAACTTCACCCCGAAGACCGTCCAGAGCATTCAGGTCGAGAGCAATGAGATTCTCACCAAGGTGGTCACCATCCATTTCTTCCCGAACGACTTTGATCTTTACAAGAAAGTCACCAAGAAGGAAGGGGGCAAGGAAGTCGAGTCCCTCTATGACCCGAACGTGAATTTCGTTCTCGAGGAGATCGCCAAACTGGCCGCGCAGTACGGCGCCGCGCGTATTGTGATCGAGGGACACACCGACTCCAGCATGAAGGGCAAGGTGCCCGAAAACATGGTCAAGGAACTCTCCGCCAACCGCGCCAATTCCGTCAAGGAGGCGCTGGTGAAGAAGTATCCCACGCTCGACCCGAAGCAATTCAGCGCCGCGGGTCTGGGCTGGGCGCGTCCGGCGGATGAGAACGACCCCATGAACCACGCCCGGAACCGCCGGGTCGAGGTCAAGGTCTATCCGCTTGAATCCGCCGAGTGATGGAAGTCGGGTCACACCGGTTCATTTTTGAAAACACCGGCTGGTTCATCAGGAACCCACTATCTCTCTCCGTGTGGAACCGCAAGGAACCCGCGGAGAGAGACGGTTTTTTCGGGAGACGAATCCTTGTGTCGAATGGTACCCGGTTTTCGAATTTCTGCTCGCGTGTGGTGGCTTCTCCGTGGAGTGTCGCGGGCGTTCTGGTTGCATTGGCCGCCTGGCGAACCGGGCTGGCCCTTTCGGGGGGACACCTGTTTCTGAAAGACGAGGGGCTTTACTGGCAGTCCCTCGTGGCCGCCAGCGACTTGAGGTGGGGGGACTGGGCGAGCGCCCTGGAGCACCTGTACGATCCTTTCTGGGGGCGCCCGGCGTTTGTGGCGGTCTTTACGATACCGGCCTTTTTTCAGATGGCCCGTCTGGGTTTTTCGATTCCCGATGCCGAGGCGCTGCATTTCCGTTCTTCCCACTTCCACGATCTTCCGGCCCTTTTCAATGTCCTCCTTACGGTTTTTTCCGCATGGGTTTTCTTTCGTCTGGCTCTGCTTCTGACGCGGGGACGGCGCGGGGTGGCGCTTCTGGCCCTGATCCTCTGGTCGTTGCTCTGTAACGCCAACGTGTACGTCCGTCACCTGTTTCCCTACGATCTGTCCCTTCTTTTTCTCCTGCTGGCCGCCTGCGCCCTCCTGAGGGTCGGGGAGGAACAGCGACGGGCGCCTGTCGTGGGGTGGACCGCACTGGCCGGAATCCTGTGCGGGTTGAGTTTCTCGGCCTACCAGGGGTATTACCTTTTTGTGCCGGTTCTGGGACTCGTGGTCCTGGTGGCTTTTCGGCGGCGCTGGCTGGGAGCGGCTGTTTTCTCGGGGGGGTTCTGGGCGGTGATCCTCCTGTGGGAAGTCATCGGGGATTTGCTGGCTCGTGAGGCGCTCGGGCGGGTTCATGGTGTTTCTTCATACCTGGCGCTTTGTCGGAAGGTGGGGAGTCTGATCAGTTTGGGCGACTACGGGGAGGCCTTTGTCTTTCTGCCCCGGTACCTGGGGCGGGTGGAAGGGCCGATCGGCTGGGTTCTGCTGCTCGGTGGCTTTGTTTTTCTGGTTCGGGTCTGGCCGTGTCTGTCCCGTGTCCCCCGCACGTTCTTTGCCGCTCTGCTGGGTGTTTATCTCTTCCATGCGGCCTGGGGGTATTTCGGCCATGGGATGGTCCTCTATGCCCGTCTGCTGCATCTGTATCTTCCTTTTCTGGCGCTGGCGGCGGCGTGGGCCGTGGGGGGGTGCGGACAACCGGCCTGGCGGTGGGGCGTCGGGGTGGCAGTGGTCGCGGTCTCGGTGGGCAGTTTTGTTGGATGGGCGGCGCCGTATGCCCGGTTGTGTTATCCGACGGAGTTTGTGAACCGGTTTGTTCCGCCTTCGACGGCGCCGGAGCGGCGTCTGGACCTGTCCGAGGCGCGGGGGATGCTGGTGACTCCGGACTGGAGTCGGTGGGAGGTGGTGACGGTGAATGTGGCGCAGTTTGACATCCGGGAGGCGGCGCCGGAAACGCAGGTGTTTCCGCCCCTGCAACCGGTCGGCGAGGGGTGGCGGCAGGTGGCGGAGCGGCCCCATCCGTTCAATTTCCCGGCCTACCAGTTTGAGGGCCTGCTCGAGGGAAACCGGGAAAGAATCCGCCGGACGAACTTTCAGATGAAAGTTTTTACCAGAAATTCATTGTGTGGAGAAGCGCCTTCGCAATAATAGACCCTACGGGAATCCGGCCGCATTCAAACCGTTCGAGTACGGTCCGAAAAGCGGTCTTCCACTCTTTTGCCAGACTCGGGAGTTCAAAACGCCATGAGATCTCAATCCCTGAAAGACTACGCCCGGCGCTGGATCACCATCCGGGACAAGCCCGGCCCCGTTGAGAGCGCCGCAACTTCTCTTCTGTGTATCGGTCTGGTGCTGGTGACCTGGCACCTGCTTACGGTGGGCGTGCCCGAAGAACGGGTTGTGGACCCCATCACCCTGCCTTCTCTGGGGGACACCTTTCGGTCGTTCCACTCGCTCTGGTTCGAGCGGGAACTGTCCCGTTCCGCCGTGGGGAGTCTGGGGCGCGTGGTCGGGGGGTTCTTTCTGGCCGCGATCATCGGGGTGCCGCTCGGTCTGGCGGCCGGATCGTTCCTGCGACTCAATGCTTTTCTGAAACCGTTCTCTATTTTCGGGCGCAATATCCCCATCGCCGCGCTTATTCCCCTGACGCTGATCTGGTTTGGAATCGGGGAGACCCAGAAGGTCATGTTCATTTTCCTGGCCTGTGTTGCGTTCGTTTTCTTCGACAGTGTCAATGCGGTCCAGGAGGTGCCCAACAACTACCTCGACGCGGCCTACACGCTGGGGGCGCGGTTTGTGCCACGGCCCGGCCTTCTGCGCGCCCTGCTGGCCGGCGTGGGGTATGCGGCGGTTTTCCTGAGCGCCTACTATTTCCTCTCGGCCCGGCCGGTGGACAACGACGGGGCGGAAATGATGGCCGCCTGGCGCACGCGGGGGGCGATTGTGACGGGGAGCGGGTTCCTGCTGGGCGTTCTGCTCTGGTTCCCGATTCTTGCGTTTCAGCCGCTCTACAAGGTCCTGTTGCCGCTGGCCATGCCAGGCGTTACCAACAGCCTGCGTCTGCTCTTTGGGCTCGCCTTCGGCTATATCATGCTGGCCGAGGTTATCAATGCCAAGTTCGGCATCGGATACATCATCAATCAGAGCCAGCGGCAGGGACCGCGCGAGCATATCTATCTGGCCCTGATCCTGATCGCCCTGCTGGCCTTCGGCATTGACCGGGGTATCCTCGCCGTTCAGCGCTGGTTTTTCCCCTACCGTCAGATGGGAGAACATTGATGATGGCAAAACTTTCGGACGCTCTGCCCGGTACGCCGCCCTGTTCCCTGCTCAATCTCCCGGAGATTCCGATCCGGCCGGGTACGGCCCCGATCGTCGAATTCCGAAATGTCACGAAAACGTTCGATGAAGGGACCAGCCGGGCCTTCACGGCCATCCGCGACGTGACTTTTGTGGTCGAGGACCTGCTCGATGTGGGCGAGTTCATCGCCGTGCTGGGGCCGAGCGGTTGCGGCAAGAGCACGATCTTGCGTCTCATCGCCGGTCTGGCGCCGCAGTTCCCCCCGACCTCGGGCGAGGTGCTCCTGAAGGGCGAGCCGGTTCGGGAACCCGGCCCCGACCGCGGGATGGTCTTCCAGGACTACACCTGTTTCGACAACCGGACAGTGCTCGACAACGTGGCCTTCGGGCTCGAGTGCCGGGGTGTCTCGACCCGCGAGCGCCATGCGCTCGCGAAGGAATGGATCGCCAAGGTGGGGCTCGACCCGGTCAAGGACTCCCGCAAGTATCCACATCAGCTCTCGGGCGGGATGCGCCAGCGCGTTGCCATCGCCCGCACGCTGATCCTCAAACCCCATGTGATTCTGATGGATGAACCGTTTGGCGCGCTCGATCCGGTTACGCGCCAGCACATGCAGGACCTCCTCGTTTCGCTCTGGCGTGAGGTCGAGGCCACGGTTTTCTTTGTCACGCACGACGTCAACGAGGCGGTTTACCTGGGCGACCGGGTGTATATTTTCAGCAATTCTCCCGGTACGATCCTCCACCAGTTCCGCATCTCGCCGTCGGACCGTCCCGCCAAGGAAATGATGCGCCAGCCGTCGTTTCAGGAGACGGTGTTTTATATCCGCGACATCCTCGACGCGCTGGAAGAAGGGAAGGACTGATTTCCTCATGGCCGCAAACGCCTCCTTTCTCTCCTATGTCAAGTCTGCCTTTCTCTGGCACTGGAACCTGCTGGTCTTCGGGGCGGGGGTTCTTTTCTCGTTTCTGTCGCGCCAGCCGGATGTGTTCCTGCCTCTCGTCAGCGCGGTGGAACTGCTTTATCTCGGCATGCTTTCGTCGAACCCCCGGTTCCGCAAGGCGATGGACGCCCGCCGCAGCGCCGTGGCGCTGGCGCCCGACCAGTCGCAGGTGCTGGCGAAAATCCGCAGTTCGATCAACAGCAGCGCCTGGGAACGGTTCGTCGCGCTCCAGAACCGATGCCGGAACCTGCAGAACCTGAGTCGCCAACTCCAGGGACCGGACGTGTCCCCGGACAGGTCTCTGCAGGAAATTCACTCCGATTCGCTCGACCGGCTCCTGTGGATGTTTCTCAAACTGCTCTACAACCTCGACGCGCTCGACCGTTACCTGGCCGCCACCAATCGCAAGGACCTCGAACTCTCCATCCTCGAGTCCGAGAAACAGATTGAAGCGGCCAAGGCGGAACAACGGGGCGAGAAACTGATCCGCGCGCTCGAGGACAAACACGAAACCCAGCACCAGCGGCTCCAGAACTATGAGAAGACCCGTGAGAACCGCGAACTCGTCTGCGCCGAGATTGACCGCATCGAGCAGAAGGTGAGCGCCATCAGCGAGATGGCCATCAGCTCGCGCGACTCGGGCGACATCAGCGCGCAGGTGGACGGAATCGCCGCGGGGGTCTCCGCCACCGAGGACGCGCTGCGCGATCTCGATGTTGCGCCGGTCTTCAAGCAGGAAGCCGCGCCCCGGTTCCTGAGCCAGGATCTCTGAAAAGCGAGGGAGGCGAAACAGAGAACCGATCGACCAGACCAATAAACCGCAACCGATAGAACCACGAAAAACACGAAGGACACGAAAACTAATAGTCACTGATTTAGCCGTAATATACTGAAATATAAAAAAGAACATCCAAGTTTTTTCGGTTTTCGTGTGTTTCGGGCCTTTCGTGGTTCAAAGCGGTTCTGTGTGGAATGCGGTTCTTGGGTTTGTGTTTTTGTGGCTTGTATTCCGATTCGGAAAAGGATCCCCGTCATGACCGATGTCCAGCAGCCCGAATGGGTCCAGCACCTGCGCGAAACCTACCTGGCCGGGGGATCGAGTTTCTTTACCCTCCACGGCAACACCGCCGATTTCGTGGGACGGACGGACCCGGCCACGGACTCCCGCCCCGCCGGCTACCATGTCGAAACGCTATCCGACTACCTGGCCCAGCACCTCTTCGGCGCGTACGATCTGGTCTTGCACTACGACGTGGGGCGGGGCCTGCGCGTCCACGCGGGCAACGACTTGCAGCGGCTGAGCCGCATGAACGCGCTGGTGGCGCGGCTCTCGGGGGGGAAGGCCGAACTGCCCCGCGACCCCACGCCCGC
>Ga0116170_10003114_pt1 | contig 15614 bp, 12 predicted proteins | sample AD_JPNHW1_MetaG_FD_89797 | JGI IMG/M metagenome (GOLD analysis project Ga0116170, IMG submission 89797) | Active sludge microbial communities of municipal wastewater-treating anaerobic digesters from Japan - AD_JPNHW1_MetaG | ecosystem: Engineered > Bioreactor > Anaerobic > Digestate | place...
GAAAAAGAGCTCACGCTCCTAATCGCGCTGACAGACGGCATGGCGAAGAAATTCACAGGCGAAGACCCGTTCCGCGGCGGTGGCGCGGGCGCGGGCTCCGGCGGTGGTGAGACGAAAGAAGCACTCATCGCACAGATGCAAGCGATCCAGAAAGATCCGGTCTACACGGACCCTTTCCAGGACCGCCCGAAGCACGCGGAGTTGCTCGCGAAGATGGAAGTAATTCGAGGGAAACTCAAAAAAATTCAAGGCGGAGCTTGACTTGTAGTTTAGTCCGTGGTAGTTGTATGTCAACGTAGTAAAAATTTAATTTTCCAGTGACATTTAAGTAAGCGTCCGGGCGACCGGGGACCGACGAAAGAATAACTGGGCCAACCGAAAAGAAAGGGAAATCACATGAGCTGGGATACAGTGCAAATCACTGAGTTCAATGCCGCTCTTGACGTACAAGAGCAGCAAATGACTTCCCGCCTTTTGCCCTTGGCGATCCGCAAGCCCATCAATGGCGATGATTTTGCCTATGATGGACTCACGGAAGTCCAGGCGTATCACGCAAATGGCCGGAACCCTGATATTCAGCCCGTTGAGGCTGCGTTTACCCGTCGGAAAATGTCCCGGGATCGAGTCGTTGTGACCTTGTTGGTTGACAACAAGGATGTTCGTGGAATGCTCACCGATCCGCAGAGCCAACTCGCGCAGCTTTGTATCGCTGCTGTCGAGCGTGAAACGGACCGCGTGATTTATGACGCGCTTTTCGCGTCTGTCTACACCGGCCGGAATTTTGGCACCACGGTGACGGCGGCTTCGGACGGCGTGGTTACGGTCGATGCAACGGCCGGTTTCACGTACGAAAAGTTGCTTGAGATCCGCGCCAATTTTATCGACGCTGAAGTCGGTAATCAGGGCGTGACGCCGATCGCTATCGGCATCTCCGGTGACGAGCATACTGACCTGATGAGCGAAGTCGAGCTCACCAGCGGGGATTACACCTCGCAGTATGTGATTCAGAAGGGGATCATCACGCAGGCGCTCGGTATGGACCTCATCGCTTTTGGTGCGGGTTCCAACATCACCGATCCGATTCTGGAGGTTGACACCTACCGGATCTCTTTCGCGCTCGCGCAAAAGGGTGTCGCGCTCGGAGTTTCACTCGATCGAAAAGTCGAAGTCAAAGACTATCCTACGAAGATCGAAACGAGCATCATCAACGTCATCAAAGAACTCGGAGCCGTTCGTACGGCGGGTGTCCGCGTTCAAAAAATTACGCTCACCCCGTAAAGAAAGGAGTACGTCATGGCAGCTTACAATGGTTTTGTGACGCAGAATGCGTCCGGCAAGAAGGCCGACAAAGACGTCTCCGCTCGTTCGGTGGGGGCGCCGGTCAAAAAGGTGTGCTTCTCTTTCGAGAAAGCCGCCGCCGATATCAACGGTTCAATCTGGCGTATTGCTCGCATCTCGCCTTTTGCTAAGATCCTTAGCTTAAAGTTTGCGTGCGATAACATTACGTCTTTGACGGATCTGGATTTCGGTTTCTACAAACCTCTCGAGGTTGGTGGGACGGAGATCGACAAGGACTGTATCAAGGATGGTCTTGACCCGCACACCGGTCAGACCGCTTTGGTAGAAATGTACGTGAAGGCTACGGGTATTGACGAAGTGGGCAAAGAAGCATATTTGCTCGCTGGCGTCACCGCGGCCAACGCGAAGAAGTACGGAGCTTTTGACGTGTGTCTCACGGGTAACACCGCTGGTACCGACACTGGTACGATGGCTGGTGTTCTCGAATACGTCGAATAACCAAACGAGGGGGAGATTATATGGGTTCACCGGTATCGCCCGTTGAAGTCTGTAATCTCTCCCTCGATCTTCTCCGGCACAATCAGCTCATCACGAATCTCGACGCCCCCGTCACCGAAGAAGAAGCCCTCGGCGCCCGGTGGTACGACGCGACCCGCCGTTCAGTTCTTCGGATGTTCCCTTGGAATTTCGCCCGCAAGCGCGCAACGCTCTCTCGCGTTTCCGCGGCGCCTGAGTTTGGGTATTCAGACGCCTATCAACTCCCTAATGATTTCATAACCCCCGTGTTTTTTGGGGAAGACCCTGTGACCGGAGATACGGACTACACCGTTGAGGGCCGTTTACTTTTGATCAACAACAGCGGAGCGTCTTCACTTGAGTCCGTGTATATCCGCGACGCGCAGGAAGTCGTGCGCTTTGACCCTATTTTTCTTATGCTCCTTGTCGCGGAACTCGCGGTCGTGTTCGGAAACTCGATCACGGGACTGAACAAAAGCATTTCAGGGATGGAAAAACTTCGGGACCGGTGGGAAGCGAAAGCCCGCGCCAAGAACGGGCAAGAGAATAAACCCCGGATGAGGTACGAAAGCCCACTGCTCACAAAACGGAGGGGTGCCCGGAGGTCAGGAGCTACTGATGGCCAGCACCTATTCTCTTAATGTCTGTCAACTTTTTCCAGAACGATTTCAAATCAGGCGAGCTCTCCCCCGAAGTCTGGGCGCGTAACGACAGGCCGTTCTATAAGAGCGGTCTTGAGATCTGCAAGAACTTTACCCCTCTCCTCACCGGCGGCGCACGCTTTCGCCCGGGCACACATTACAGCATTCATACGGACGGCAACGCTGACGCTTTTGGGCTCCCGTTCCGTTTCAACATCGACCAGGCGTATTCCCTCGAGTTCACAGATTATAAACTCCGTTTCCACAAGAGCGGCGGCGTGCTCCTCGAAACGGGGAAAGCGATCAGCGGTATCACGATCGCGACGGATCGCATCACGTGCACCGGTCACGGGTTTTCGACCGGCGATGAAATATACATCTCAGGCATCGTCGGAACGACAGAGTTAAACTCCCGGTTCTTTCTCGTGGTCTACGTGGATGCGAACACGTTCACGTTAAAAGACATCAACGGAGACGCAGTGGATTTTGCTGGGATGACCGCGTATTCGTCCGCGGGCACCGCAGCGCGTGTCTACGAGATCACATCCCCCTACACCGTGGCGGAAGCAAAACAGTTAAAATATTGCGGCACCGCTGACCTCATGTATCTTTTCCATCCAGACCACGAGCCGCGTGTTCTTATTCGCTCGGGCGCGACGTCTTGGTCGATCAACACCTATACGAGATATTCTGCGCAGTGGAAGATCACCGGGATCACGAAAGCAAACCCTGGCGTGGTTACTACGGCGACCGATCACGGGCTTATCGAAGGCGACCGTGTGTATATCGCTCAAGTGGTCGGGATGACAGAAGTGAACAAGCAGGAATATCTCGTGGGCACCGTGGGCTCATCCACGACATTCCAGCTCAAGACTCTCGCGGGCGCAAACGTGGACACATCGAGCTACGGCGCGTGGGTGTCCGATGGCAAGGTAGCGATCGTCCGGGATAAGGGACTCGCGATCACCGGTGTCACGAAAGCCGCCGCCGGGGTGGTGACGATCGCGGGGCATGGATACGCGACGTATGACAAGATTTATATCGCGGATATTGTTGGGATGACCGAACTGAACGCTCGCTTCTTCTGGGTGGAGAAGATCGACGCCAACACGTTCTATCTCACCGACGAGCTCAAGAACAGGATAGATACCTCGGGTTACACGACGTATTCATCGGGTGGGACGTCTCAGTACATTCACGGCCTCTTTATGAAGATCGGGGATTTCCCCACCGCGGGCGGGTTTTACGGCGGGCGCATGGCGATCGGCGGTCCGGATAACGAACCCGACACTTTTTGGCTGTCCCGTGGACCTGATTCAGAGACAGGTGAGTCCGAGTTTGATGATTTCTCTATCGGGACAGAGGACACCGACGCTTGCGTGTTTGTCATCCCGGCGCTCAACTTTCAGGCTCATCGTATTCTTTGGTTTAGCGGCGTCCCGAACTTCATGGTCGTAGGGACCACGAGCGGCGTCTACAAGGCGAACGGCGGGTCAGACGGTGCGGCGATTACTCCGACCAATATTGCGGTGACTCCGATGTCTTCTGTCGGCGTGGCAGATATGATGCCCGTGGTCGTGAACAACATGACGTATTATACGGAGCAAGGTGGACTCACCCTCCGGGCATTCGGATACAGTTTGTTGGAAGACAGCTACAAGGCGTACGACAAGAGTATCCTCTCTGACGAAATCACCCAGGGCGGCATTGTCCAGATCGCATACGCCAAGGGGCGGCCGGAATTGCTCTATATTGTTCGCGCAGATGGGGTGCTCCTCACTTGCACGATCCTCGAGTCCGACGACGTTGCCGGATGGGGGCGCGTACATATCGGCGGAGAGGGCAAGGTTTTGTCCGTCGTGACGGAACCCCGGAGCACCGGGTTTGATCAAGTCGGGGTTTTTGTGGAGCGCACGATCGACGGGGCGACCCGGAGGTACGTGGAGTATTTCACAGAAGACCCCGTAGTCCCCGATATCGCCGACGACTTCACCGATATTGAAAGTGAAGACGACGACAAAGCCCGTTTTGAAAAGAAATTGTTCGAACTCCAGAAGGAATTTGTTCGGCTCGACAGCTCGCTTGTCCGGGATACGACCCAGACGTCTACGCTTGCTCTCAGCGCTAAGACCGGCGCTGCGGTCACTGCTACGGCGGCCCCTGGGGTTTTCACGACCGCTTCTGTCGGGCAGTACATCTTCGCAAAATATCTAACAGGTGACGAGACAGGTATCGCCGAGATCGTGGCGTATATCTCCGCAACCCAGGTGACGATCAAAGTCCTCGAAGATTTTGATTCTCAGTCGTATGCAACGCTCGCATGGTATCTTACTGACCAGACGATCTCCGGGCTTGACCATCTTGAAGGCGAAACGGTCGGTGTCTTGACCGACGGCGCGGTGCACGGCGACCTTACCGTCGTTAATGGTGAGATCACGCTCGAGTACCCCGCTCGCTATACGATCATCGGAAAGCGGTACATTGGACTCGGCCGTACGCTCGACACCGAGATCCCGGGCGTCCCGGGTACCGCCATCGGCCGCAGGAAGACAGTCGAGGCGATGTTCGTACGGCTCAGACACACGATGGGTGGCCGGTTTGGTACCCAGGGCTTCTATACCGCCGCGGAACTCCTTTTCCGCCGTGAGGGCAACAGCTTCTACGACCGCCCGCCCGCGCTCTACTCGGGCTTGAAAGAACTTCCGAAATTCAAGGATGGATACTCGAACGAAAAACGCTTTTATTTTGTGCAAGACCAACCGCTTCCGATGACGATCCTCGCGCTCGTCCCGTCGGCTGATATCGGGGAGGAGGAGTAATATGTGGGGTGAATTGATCTCAGGAGCAGGAAAGATTTACGCAGGATATTCGACATACAAGTCGGCATTTGCGGAGGCGTCACTTCTCGAGGAGCAGGGCGCGCTCACGCGAGATGACTATTACAAACAGGCCGCGCTCATCCGGGATGATGGGCACCGATTACGAGCGAAGCAGACGATGGAGTATGTCTCATCCGGTGTGGAAGTGATTGGCACACCCTTGCTCGTAGCAAAAGAAACGCTCTCCCGGTCTTACGCGCGGGCGTATTCATACGAGAAGACTGGTGTAGCGACGATGAATCTCTATAACCGGAAAGCAAAAATCATGAGAAACGAAGGTAAAGCGGCCCTTATATCCGGGGTTCTTTCCGGTGCGGGAACGATCGCGGGAGGGTTTGGCGGAGGCGGGGGCGGAGGTGGAGGCGGGAGCGGCAGCAGTAACTACGGGACTAAAATAGAAACAACATCAGGATCGGGGTACCGTCATGCCTAGAGGAAAAATCACACAATACGAGCAGGGATCTTTCTCCAAGCAAGCGGTCGGCACTCCGGGGATGGATCAGTCAGGGCAGATTATCGGGAGAGGTATGGAGGAGCTCGGGAACTCGATCGCACAGTACGAGGAAAAGAGCAACGCGATCTCCGCGCAGGGCAAGTTTAACGACTTTCGTTTTAAGTACGAGAACATGAAAGCGGGATTACAGGAGGAGTATAGAAACGACCCTAAGAAGTTCCCCGAAGCCCTCAACGCGAAGAAGCAGGCGCTCGTCGATGAGTTCAGTCGCCAGATGTCGGGCGGAGAACTCAAGAAGTTTAAACAGTACGAGATGAACTTCACGGGTCAGGAGATTGATAGCGTAGTCGGGTGGTCGACTAACCGAGAGAAAGAGATTTTAGTCGACGGCGCGAAGGGCAATTTCTACGATGTGGAGTATGCCTCCGAATCTGCGACCACGCCCGAACAGCTCAAGGCGCTCATAGGCGACCCTAACAACGTCGTCGAAGGCGAACAGTCGATTGAAAATGCCAAGAAGCAGGCGTCGGCTTTTCTCGACCCCGGAGCAATCAAGGAACTCTCTAACCGCACGACGAAAGCTGTGGTGGATAATCATTTGTCGTCCCGCATACGGGCGGACGCGACGGGGACGTACGTGGACTTGCAGGAAGGGAAGTATGACAGCATCATCGAGAACAAAAACCTCCTCCGTCATTACACCGCCTCTGCCTACACCGCGATGGTGAGCGATGGGTATCGCGAGCAATTCAAGAACTACGCAACCGCCTCCGTGGAACTCGCCCAGATGGGTGATCTTATCCGCGACCGCAAGATGTCAGTCGGGGATGTGAATCGCAAGATACAATGGGCGGAACTCCATAAAAATGATACTGATGTGAACGGCGAGAAGATTGTAACGGAGAATTATCTTCGGGGACTATACGCCAATCGTGACAAGGCTATGGGGCTCCGGCAGGTGTCGAAAACCGAGCTTTCGAGGGATCAGCAGACGGCCGCTGAAAAGTTTGAGTCCCGGTGGTTTGACTATCTTGCGGGGCGGAAGAAGAAAGCAAAAGCTCAACCCTCGGATTACGACAATGTTATTGGGCTCTATGCGGATCTTGAGGATCTACATCTTGACGGCGCGATAGATGACGTGGAGTATGAGAAGAAGAAGCAGCTTTTGAACACTAAGCTCAAATCCGACATCAACCCGAAGGGCGCGAGTGCCTCGCTCAACGAAGCGCTCCAGAAAGCCGGTAACTATGGGTTTAACGATTGGGTGGGGAACCCTAAAGACATCTACTCGGTCGGTTACAATATCATAGACGATCATTTTAAGAAGCAACGTACGGATTTGTCGGCGGAGGAGAAGACGAGATACAGAAATCAAGTTCTTGTGGAGTATACCCGCCAGATAAATCAGTTCCCCGAGGAGTCGAGAAACCCGGAGAATAAACAACAGCTCGCGATCAGTCTCCTTTACGGGAATGCTGCGGAAAACCGTGTGGGTATTTTTGATAAAATGGGGGTTTACCGTGATCCGGTGACGAAAGCCCCATTTATTGTAGGGCAGAAGACAAAAGTTAACGGGGTAGAATACCTTTTCTCGGGGGTGAACCCCATGACAGGTGCTTACGTCTATAAAACTCCGGACGAGTTCAAGAAAAACGCGGGGAAATGATATGGCCGTCATAGAGATTGACCCCAACAATCCGCCGCCTCCGACGCACGAGCAGACTTTATCGGAGGTTGACCAAGACGAAGCGGAGTCTTTTACCCGGATTCCCACGGTCAACCCCTCTGACTACATGAAAAAGCCCGATTGGTTTCAACTCGCGGGCCAAGGGTTTATGGATAGCATCGTCCAGCAAGCGATCGATGTTCCCGCCACGACATTCCTACTCGCCGGGCGCAAGATGAAAGAGGATATGGAGAAGGACACCCCCGGTGAAGTGCGAGATAACCCGGCGATTATCGTGGGGGAGAAGATGCGAAACTTCGGACTCGCGCTCAGGAAGAAGATCGCACTCGACGAGCAGAATCGCGCGCAGCCCGGGGACTTTGGTGAGAAGGTTGCGTCCGGCGTTGGAAGTGCGGCGGGGTCTATGCTCGGCATGATTTTGGCGTCGATGGCTGGTACGGTGGTTGGCGCGGCTGTCGGTACCGCGGCAGGCGGACCCCCAGGGACAGTGGTAGGCGGGACAGTAGGGGGTCTTTCGATGGGTTTCCTCTCCAGTTTCTCCCAAGAAAAAACAGCGATGGCGCAGGAGCTTATGGACGCGGGGTACTCGGCCCACTTCGCGGACGACATAAGTACGTATTACGCGGCGCCCGTCGCGGCTCTTGATTTCGCTTCGTTTAAAGCGTTGGGGAGGTTGCTCCGTCCGGCGGCGTCTCGCGCGGTCAAAGGCGCTATCGCTCGTCGTATCACCGGTGCTCTTGTTGCCGGGGCAGAGGGCGGGATCATTGAAGGCGGGACGGAAGGTATCCAGCAGCGTATCCAGACCGAGACGGAGATTGCCACAAAACTCCGGGAGCGAAACTTTCAAGAAGATCTTACCGATGACGCGGTAGCGTTTGTAGTCGGTGGTTTGATCGGCTCTCCCGCGGGCGTGGCAGGACAACTTCAACTCCGCCGGGATAAGATCGCGAAGTACACAAAAGCTACGGGTCTTAGTCATGAGTCCATCGCGTCCGCGGTAGACGAAGCATTCCTCCGTGCGAACGAATCCGTGTATGACGTCCTCATTGACCATTACGACATTTCCCAAGACGTCGCGTGGATTGACCGGGCGTTCAAGAAAGTGGAGGGGAAGTCTGAACTCGGCCCTATGCCCGAGCGCGTGGACGAGACGATGCCTGACGAGTATCAGGGGTACGAGACGCTCATGGAGGCGGTGCAGACGGATGAAGCGGCCAAGGCTCTCCCCAAACGCATAGGCAAACTCCGCGAAGATATCCGTACGATGGAGGGGGTTCGTCAAGGACTCAAGGATGAGGATGCTCGGATAGCGCAACAGAAGCTCGACGAACTCGGCGCGGAACTGGAAGATGTGAAGGCCAAGCATCAGGATTTGCTTGAAAAAAGCCCAAAACTTGTGGCTTTAATCGCCGAAGGGGATGCACTTATAGAGGAACATAAGACCGCCGATCCTGTGCGTAAGGTTGAGATTGAGCAGAAAATCGACGACATCAATTTTGCGCTCCAGAATCCCGGAAGCGTGCAGGGCGCGGTCAAGGCAGCGGAAGCGAAGGTCGCGGGCATCGAGTCGACCGCGCGGGAGCAATACGAGAAACTCGTGGAGCTTGAGGCGGACCCGGCCCAGAAAGAGGCGGCCAAGGCCCTTGAGGTTGAACTCACGAAAACGGTCGAGTCTCTCCTCCGCGCAGAGCGTCAGCTTGGCGGGATGGAGACGATTGCAGAGCGACTCAAAGGCAATGCCGCTCTCACTTCCGGGCAAGTCCGTATTGCCATGCGGCAACAGCTTCGCCAAATCCTTGACGCTTACACAATGGGGAGAAAATTTTCCGCCCAAGACCTCCGGTCTATCCAGAAGGCATTCAAGGTTCTTCTCAAAGGCAGCAATCTTTCTCGCCGTTCGGCGATGTCGATGCTTCGTTCAGTTCTGACTATCCGCACGCCCGAGCAATTTAACGAGAAGATCGGAGTGATTGTCGGCCATATCAATTCTCTCATTCGCGCGGAGAAGGTGGGCGAGTATCAGAAGATCGGTTGGAAGATGCTCGAGAAGATGAAGACATCTGAAGGTAAAGTAACCCCCGAAGCCCAGGTGCTCGCGGAACACCTTCGTCGGGTCTTTCGCGGGCAAGTTCCCCAGGTGCACGAGGGCGGAGAAGGGAATGTCACAGACCTTGTGAACTCCCAAGTGGAGCAAGCGGTCTACGACCTCGCTAACTCCGAGGATGACGCGGTGGCGGCTAAACACGCGCTCGAGATTCTTCGTAACTATTACACGAACAAACTCCAAAAGTTTCAGGATTTCAAGAAAGCGCAGAAGGAAACGTACGCGCGGATCGCCAAGGTGCTCGAAGATTCTGTCACGCAGGACGTGAAATTTGACGACCTCAAGGCGGCCTTTGATAGCACCAGGCAGAAGGATAAGCGCAAGAACAGGTTCTTGATGACTCCGTACGACACCTCTATCATGACGCTTCTCAATATGCTCGACAACGCGTCAGGCGCGAAGAACATGGAAGGGCCGCTCGTAAAAGAGTTCTCCTCCGACAAGCCCTATCAGGCGATGGTAGTGCTCCGCCATCAAGCGAAGGAGTGGGTCGAAGGAAAGATGCGCGATATCTACGGAAAGAAAGCACTCGACATCTGGGTCAGGACTCGTACGAAAGATTTTATCGATGTGCCGTTCGCGCCTCTCCAAGAAGGCGGCGACCCCCGCTCTGTCAATATATCTAAGGCTGAAGCGATGTCCCTTTTCCTCATGACCAAGATGCCTGGGATCTATAATGAGCTGCTCCGCATGGGCGTAGACGAGACATGGCTCGGGCAATTCAAGAACGAGGAGAACACCAAGTTTACCCGCGAAGACCACGCGTACATGGAAGCTCAGAGGGAAGCGCTCGATTGGATGGCGGAGAAGATTGCGCCTGTCTACGAGCGGCTGACCGGAAAACCCTTTCGTCGAGTGGACAACTATTTCATGACCATGCGTTACATGGCCCGTAGTCTTGAGGAGGGGGGTATCGCGGACACCACGAGTGTGATTGACGAGATGCTTTCCGGGGATTTTGATGGTCTTGATCCGACGGATGTGGATTCGCTCAAACGCCGCACTAAAAGCAAGGCCCTCTTTGCGATCCCTGACATATTTGAAGCGATGTCTTTTTACATGGAGGACATGGTTCATTTTGTTTCTTACGCGGATTATGTGGTCAAGTTTCAACAGGTGTTCCAGAACCAAAGGATCAAGCGGATCCTCGCGGAAAGACTCCCCAAGGGTATCCCCGCGGTATTCGATGACTACATTAAGTTGCTTTCAAGCGGGAGTCTGGATCGTAGCCCGGACCGCCGGGTGATGGGGTGGATGTTTAAAATCCTCGGTACTTACGCTCGTAATCAGGTGTCCACCCCCAAAAACTTTATCCGGCAGCTTTCCGGTGTCGCGGCGGGCATGGACCTGGAAGGCGGCGGCCCGGTGGAATTCGTGCAGGCGCTTGCCGATCTCCCACGAGCAATTAAGTCCGGGGAACTGAAGATGCTCACAGACACCGACTATATGAAAGAGCGCTTCGCCGGACTCTACGAAATGGCGGTATTGTACATCCAGGAGCAGAGCCGGGCAGGGAAGATGAAGGGGTCTACTTCCAAGCAGATCCACGATTTCTTCACGATCGCTCCGAGATACGGCGATCGTTTTGCTTCTGCCGCGGTAGGCTGGATGATATACCGCCATCGTATGTCAAAAACACTGACCGCGCGGGATATGCAGATGATCGAAGAGATACAGGCAGACCAGCCAGAGCTGTCAAGTGACGAAGCGCGTAAAGTGTTCGCTGCGCAGGAAGCCGTTCGCGCTATTGACGCCACGCAGCAGTCGATGGATCAGGGAAAAACACCGCTTGCGTTTAACCGTTCAGATCTCTGGAACCGTTTGATGACGATATTCCAGAGAACCACTGCCATCTATTTTGACCGATACATGAATGTCCATAAAGCATTCCGCGCGGGGCGCATGAGCAGAAAAGACTTTATCCGCTCTATGCTCACGTACCACGTTTATGTCCCGCTCTTTGAAGTGGCGGTGACAGCAGGCGATTGGGAGCCGTGGGAGACTGCGCTCGCGATGGTCACGGGTCCTTTCTCTTATCATCTTATTCTCGGGCAGACTATCCGCTCGATCGCGGCAGGACTCATGGAAGGTATATCGGACGGCGAGGCAGATCTTCCGTTCTATCTCAAAGATTCGACGAACACTACGCTGATCGGTTCCATGATCCGTGACGTTACAAAGCTCGGCAAAGAGATAGCTAAAGTCGCAGACACATGGCCCGATTACGAGACAATGTGGAGCGCAGGGAAAGCCGCGGGGAAAGCTGCAGACGCAGTGTCTCCCGTCCCTACCGGGTGGCTCGCCCGTGTTCCTGAAGGCGTCTATGACCTTTTTTCCGCTGACCCAGAAACCATGATCAACGGGGCGAAGAAGATCGCCGGATGGCCGGAGTCCCGGACCAAGTCGGAGGAAGATTGACAAACCCCTACAAGCAGTCATATTATCCACTACACGGAGGTAAGCCATGTCAGTAACTGAAACGTACGAACCAGTTCTTCTCGAAACCGACGGGTCGGAGACTGACTTTGATTTTGGCTTCTCTGTCTTCGACGACACCGACGTTGTGGTCGCGATCGTTGACCCTGACACCCTCGAGGTGATCAGTATGCCCGAGCTCGGGGTGGACTATTCTGTCACGCTCAATACATCGACCGTTGGGGGTACGGTTGTATTTGGAACCGCGCCGGCAGACGAGCAGCTCGTCTCTATCCGCCGGAACATCCCGACGACTCAAGGTACCGACATCCCTTCAGGTGGGCTGTTTCGAGAGTCTCAGATCGAGAAGGCCCTCGATAAAGCGGTCCTGCTCATCCAACAGCTTGAGGAGTCGGTGTCCCGTGCGCTTCTCCAGAACCCTTACACTACGGCTTTGGATCTGGAACTCCCAGCACCAGTAGCGTTAAAAGGTCTTGCGTGGGATTCGACAGGGGCAAAACTAGAAAACGTAGATCTTCCATCAGAGGCGTTGGCGAACGCGTTATTAGCGCAAGCCGCGGCAGAAGCGGCGCAAACGGCGGCAGAAGCGGCGCAAACTGCGGCAGAAAGCGCGGCGGGGTCTATCGGGGCTCAGGTAGCGGCCCTAACTTTTGGGGCTACGGTGCAGGTAAACGCGGCGCTTGTGCAAAATGGGGGCGTATTTACGCTAACGGCGACAGAGGCATTTACTTTAGCCAACCCCACGAACCCCACCGATGGCAAAAAATTGATCTTTCGTGTAAAACAAGGGGGGTCTGGGAATTATGCGATTACCCTCGGGAATAAGTTTAAAGTGTGCGCGGAAATCGGGACGCTTGTTCTTTCTACGGCGGCGGGACATATTGATTCTTTCGGGGCAATCTACAACCTCGCCGATGATTTGTGGAGCGTTGTAGCGTTCGCGTCTAATATCACGGCGGTGGCGTAATGAAAGCGACGGGCGGAACAATCTTCGTAGTAGGGGATTACACAATCCATAAGTTTGTTCTGGCGGATAGCGGAGCAAAATTTAAGGTGTTAAAGCCCGGAAAAGTTGAAGTTCTTGTGGTCGCTGGAGGTGGGGGAGGCGGAACTGCGGTTGGGAATATAAGCGGAGGAGGAGGCGGAGGCGCCGGGGGAGTTCGTTATAGCGCGGAGTTCTCGGTCACACCTCAAGAGTATACCGTGACCGTTGGGGACGGAGGAGCGGCGGATACAAACGGACAGAATTCCATTTTTTCTACACTAACAGCGATTGGTGGAGGAAAAGGCGGAACGAATGGCGGGAACGGCGGTTCTGGCGGTTCTGGGGGAGGTGGGTCGTCTACCGGTCCCGGATCGGGGGGTGCCGGAACATCCGGACAGGGATACGCAGGAGGACCCGGAACGGGGAACCCCACATATTTTGGTGGCGGCGGTGGCGGCGCGGGGGAAATTGGAAGTACAGATGGGGGTAATTTTGGAGGCGACGGTATTGAGTATCCACAATTTGCGGCTGTAGCGGGATCTCCCGCAGGCTGGTTTGCTGGGGGTGGAGGCGCATCGTCTAACTCCCAAGGAACAGGATACGGCGGCCAAGGCGGAGGAGCGAATGGGAATGATCTAGGTCAAGCAGGAGCCGCGGGGGTGTCCAACACTGGAGGTGGTGGTGCAGGTTGCGGGGCGGCGACAGCTCTTCCCGGAGGAAAAGGCGGCTCAGGTATTGTCCTTGTTCGTTATCTCACTGAAAAATTAGAAGGTACGTTCTTTAACCTTCTTTGAGGAGGGGTTATGCGGTACATTAAAAAAATAAACGGAGAAATCGTCGAGGGTCCTGCAATGCTTTCGGGGGACCGTACTGCCGCGCCTAATACCGCGTGGAAAGCTGATCAGTTAGCGGCGTATGGGTATGAGTTGATAGAAGACTTAGCCCCGAATCCGGAAGATGTTTTTTCGGTAGAAGTTTTCCAAGAGACCCTCTTCGGGGCGCTCATGCAGGGGCAGTTTTCAAACAAAAAAGTCCGAAACGAATTCGATAAGTTGTGCGCCTTCTTGACCGGCACGAAACGCCTCGATATGATGAAGCAATATTTGGGGTGGCTTGTCAGTGAGTCCGAGATCACGGAGTCGGATTATGCCGTAGTGGCCGGGATACTCGCGCTACAAAATATCAACTTGGGGGATTACTAAGATGAAAGAAATATTAAGAAAGAGCACTGAGGTCTATGACGCATTGGTGGTGAAGGAAGCGAACGCGACGGCCAAGCTAAGCCAGCTCGATCTTCGGGAGAAAGAGATTATAGCCCGTGAGTCCAAGTGTACGGCGTATGAATCCGCGGCCGCGGTACTTACAGCGGCGGAAAACCGACGCAAAGACGCGGATGCTGAATTCGCCCGGCTTGATGAGGAGCGGGTGAAGTTCGAGAACTGGACCAAAGAGGAGCGCCAAGCACTCAAGAATGAGGAGGGTCGCCTCGCCCCGCTCCAGGACCGCGAACGTCAACTCGCCCGCGACCGCGAGACTCTCTACGCCCGTGAGCAAGCGCTCGAGCAGGAGAAGCGCGAGTTCAAGACCCGTTATATAGAGAAGATCAAATTACATTTTGCCAATACTGGTGGAGCCCCGAATCCCGATGCGATTGCGTGAAGCATTCTTCCGGGAACTTCCGGGGGAGAGACAGATATATGATCTTGGCGCGAGAACAGACGGGCAACCTGTCTATCTAGGCCATGCCGCACTTGGGACGCCAACGTCCTCTCCGGAGTGGGTTATCTCGTTCTTTAAATATACCGGAGACATTGTCACTGAGATCTACTCACTCAAGGGCGCGTGGGATACTCGGGTGGTGCTCTTTCTGGAGTATGTATGAAACGGACACTTTTTTTATTCTTGGCCTTGATCTGTATTACCCCATCGGCTTCCGCGGATTATCGGCATAACCCCTACACCGGAAAACTCGATTATTACGAAACGACTGATCTCTCGGCCTACCTAACTTCCGCGACTGCGGCGTCGACTTACGCTCCGATCACGGAGCCTCTTTCTCTACATCTTGACCCCACCGGACAGACCATGACTGGGCCTTTAGCTGGAAGTGGGTTGGCGAAACTCACGGCTGGAGTTTGGGGGATTGATACAAACACCTATGCTTTGAATTCCGCGCTGGCTGGCTATGTTCCCACGTCACGAACATTAACTATCAATGGCACTTCTTATGATTTAAGTGCCGATAGAAGTTGGACTGTAACTGATGCAAACTTATCAACTACCGATGTTACAACAAATAATGCAAGTTCTACTAAACACGGATTTTTACCTAAGTTAGAAAATTCAGGTACTAAATATCTAAGAGATGATGGGACTTGGCAAACTGTTTCAGGCGGTAGTGGAAGTCCAGGTGGAAATGATACAAATGTTCAATTCAATGATGGTGGTGCTTTTGCGGGTGAAGATTCTTTCACTTATAATAAAACAACTAACCAATTAAAGATTTTAGATGGAAGTATTGATGTTGATAGATACACAACTGCTTATACCGGAAACGATGATATACAAGGATTTAGAAGTAGAATAAATGTTAATTCAACAGACACAGGAGCC
>Ga0116170_10003118_pt1 | contig 15602 bp, 10 predicted proteins | sample AD_JPNHW1_MetaG_FD_89797 | JGI IMG/M metagenome (GOLD analysis project Ga0116170, IMG submission 89797) | Active sludge microbial communities of municipal wastewater-treating anaerobic digesters from Japan - AD_JPNHW1_MetaG | ecosystem: Engineered > Bioreactor > Anaerobic > Digestate | place...
ATTGCAAATCCGGCATGAGCCTTTATTTTTGCATACCCTCTGAACCGGCTTTTTTCTATTCCGTAGTTGTCTTTCAGTTCGGAGAAACCTCTTTCTGCGGTCCTGATTTCAGGCATGTCGTATCCCGCATCCATAAGCTCATAAAGATATGTCGCTCTGCCGCTGCTCATAATTGTGAGCGGTATCGCGACCTGCGAATCATGAACGGAAGCTGCCACCTTTGACTTTATGCGGTTTCGATTTCTTCCGGAACCTTTCTCACTTAATTCATGCCCGTTTAAAATAAATTCAATCTTTTCTTGCATAAATCCAGAAAATGTCGAAACTTTCATTGCGGTATTCCTCAGTGATTTTAGGCAGTTACTAGAATACCGCACTTTCGTTCAATTTGCAACTTTTTCTTAATGATTTTAACTGGTTATTCAGTCACTGAACTTCATAAATAGTTTTGAAATCGGCTCATTTCAATTAAGATTTTAGATAGAAATCAAACACACCCTTATCTTGTATTATTTAATTTATTGATGTAAAATCGTTGCCGGCTTACAGGAGGCGTATTGAAAACTGTTCTGAATTTTTTCATAGTGCTGTTTTTATTTTTTATTTCATGTAACAGCACCGAAAACAGCAATATAGTTTATGTTTTCAAGGGTGAGGTTACTTCTGTGTCTGACTTCAAGATCAGATATAATTTATGGTTGAGACAGAACGGACTGAATGATTCCGGTGATTTGAGAAAAAGCTTTCTTTTCAATGAACTTTCAGAAAAAATGTTATATGAAAACGGAATAAAGGAAGGTGTCGAAAATATTCCGGAAGTCCGCATGAAAATTGAAGCATTCAGAAAAAAAACAATCATCGAATTCACTAAAAAAAGAACTAGACAGGAAATATATTCCATTGATGATGAAGCCGTCAGAAAATTTTATTCCGAGAACAAAGACCAGTTTATGAGGGACAAACTTTACAGACTTTATTCAGTAAGACTTGACAGCAAAAAAGATGCTGACGAAATACTGAATCAGCTTAGGAACGGAGCGAATATCCGAATGATATCGGCAAGATACTCAACAGATGAAACTCTTTCGAGAAATAACGGTGAATGGGATCTTTTCAGTGAAGATGTCATGGATGAACTGTGGAAAAAGGATATCGTTTCGGGACTTCCCGGAGAGATATTCGGACCATATCACGATGCTGACAATTATTACACAATAATTGAGATTGCCGGATTTGCATATAAAAGACATTTGAGCTTTAATCTTGCATATCCCCTGATAATTGAACACCTTATAAATACTCAGGGAAGCGAAAAATGGGATCAGTACCGCGACATCATGATAAAGGAATACGGAGCAAAAATAAATACAGAAAATCTAAACTGGGAGTAATAGATGCCTTTGAGTTACAGAGAACTTGATCAGAAAATAAATGAACTCGGTGAACGGTCTAAAATTCTTTTTGAATCACTTGCTATAAGATCAAAGAGAGACCGGCTTAAAGAACTCGAAACTCTTTTGAATAACCCGGAAATATGGAACGATTCTTCAAAAATGGCCATTTTCAATAAAGAAAAAAGACTGCTCGTCAATGCAACTTCAATTTTTGCCGATTTTGAAAATAAACTGGATGAACTTCATATTGCCAGAGAGCTTTTCACAGAAGATCCTTCGATGGAAGAAGAAGCCGCAAAAGTACTTGATTTCACTCAGAATATTCTAAAAAAGATCGAATTCCAGAAAATGCTTGGCGGGAAAACCGACATGCTGAATGCAATTGTCAGCATCAATGCAGGCGCTGGCGGAAGAGAATCACAGGACTGGGCGGTAATGATATCCAGAATGTATTCCAGATGGTGTGAAAGAAAAGGATTCAAAGCCGATATAATTGATAAAGTGACTGGTGATGATACAGCCGGAATAAAAAGCACTACATTCATCGTCGAAGGCGATTATTCATACGGTTATTTGAAAGCCGAGGTCGGAGTGCACAGACTTGTCAGAATATCACCTTATGATGCAAACAAAAGAAGACACACTTCTTTTGCAAGCGTTTTTGTCACTCCTGAGATTGATGATTCTATTGAAGTTGAGATTGATGAAAAAGACCTTAAAGTCGATACATTCAGATCCGGCGGAGCCGGCGGACAGCATGTAAATACAACCGATTCTGCAATAAGAATAACCCATCTTCCGACCGGAATAGTGGTTCAGTGCCAGAACGAAAGAAGCCAGCACAAGAACAGAGCGACAGCAATGAAGATCCTCAGATCAAAAATGTATGACTTCGAAATGAGAAAAAAAATAGAGGCATCTAACGAAAGCGAAAAACAGAAAATGGGTATTGATTTCGGCAGTCAGATCAGAAGTTATGTTCTTCATCCCTATAAAATGGTGAAAGATCACCGCACTGATTTTGAAACCGGCAATGCAGAGGCAGTGCTGGACGGTGAAAGCATTCTTGATGAATTTATGGAAGATTATTTACTTAAAACAGGGAAAACCAAATGAAAATTAGCACCTTAAGAAAAAATTTATTGTTTTCAATTCTGATTTTCACCCTGCTTTCCTCATGCTCGGAATTTCTTCTGATACCGATTACTGTCGATTATCCTTTTGATGAAGACAGTCCATCAAGCCCCTCAAAATATGAAATCGACATCAACGACGGTATCAATCTTCTTGAAGGCGTTCTCACCACAGATGTCTCAGCCAAAGTAATTGAAAATGAACTGAAAACACAGTATCCTGCTGCTGATCAGATCAATGTTTCTGTAACAAATTCAACTATTTCCACGGATGATATGATCGATGTCATTTCTGGAAAAACAGTAAAAAAGACCATCGCATACACTGCAAAAATAACTCAAAACGGTTCTGAAATAACCAAGACTGACAGCAAAAGTGTTGATATTACTGTCTGCAATTTTTATGACGGATCACAGACTGAAGATCCTTCATTTTCGGGTGAAGGAATAAAACTGACGATCAGAAATGTTGTTAATTTTTGTACCAGTTCAGCATCTGATCAGGAAAAAACACTGAAAAATTGCGAAAACCCGGCACTTACGATCGACCAGCTGAAATTAACCTGTACCTATCTTGAGACAAGACACGAAAACACTTCAATTTCTATAATGCTCGGTGAAGTCAAAGAGTTGCAGGATTACAAAAAATATCTGAATAAAATTTATTCGGCAACACTTAACGAACTCACTTTTTCAATTTATGAAAAACCTGAAATAGCAGGATCTGCGAGCCGTTTTTCCCTCGAAGCAGAACTTTTTTCACAGTCTATCGACCGGTTTAAAAAAGATGGTTCGCCGTGTGAAGACGCAACTGATGAAACATGTGTTCTGGTAGGAGTCAATGATGCCGGTGAAGTGGAAAACTACTTCAGTGATGATAAGGATATCAGAGAAAAATACCTTGTAGGCGTTTTCGGTTCAAGCGATTTCCAGATCGGCGATGAAATGAAACTTCTTTATACCTACAATGGAAAAGACATTCTGCAGACAGCAATAAAACATCTTAATTTTCAGATCGGAGCAAAAAGCTTCTATCTTTTCTTTCCTCAATCGGGAAAACCGACCGGAAAACTGACTGCAGATATCAAAGCCAAACTTTTTTTCAATGTTGAACCTCTTAATTAGGAACGGAGATTTTTGATGAACGATTATTTTGTCTGGAACGGTGATCCTGTTATTACATTTATCGGATCGATGCAGCTGAGATATTATGGAATATTTTTCGCTTCGACCATACTTATCGGTTTTTTTCTGATGAGAAGAATTCTCAGAATGTACGGCTATAAAGATAAAATGGCGGATGACTTTTTATTATGGGGCGTTCTTGGAGTCGTCATCGGTGCAAGACTTATCCACTGCTTCTTTTATGAACCGGAATATTATCTATCCAACCCGATGGAAATATTGAAAGTTTACAAAGGCGGAGTTGCCAGCCACGGAGCCACAGTAGGTTTGATAACCGCCGTTATCCTCTTCATCAGAAAATATAAGATCAAATTCTTTGAACTTTCTGACGGAATCGTTTTTGCCGCCGCAGTCGGAGCGACACTCGTGAGATTGGGAAATTTTTTTAACAGTGAGATTGTGGGTATCAAAACCGTCGTTCCGTGGGGGGTGAAATTTTTAAGACACAACCCGGACCATATCACTGCAAGAAACCTTGCAACAGGACACTGCGACATTTCAAGCATGGACTGCCTTATTCAATACTGGCCGGTAAGACATCCTTCACAGCTTTATGAAGCCGCCGGCGGACTGACCATCCTGCTGATCATGCTTGCAGTTTCAATTATTTTCAAAAATGTGAAAAAACCTGGATTGTATGTCGGTATTTTCCTTACACTTTATTTCACTTTCAGATTTTTTATCGAATTTTTTAAAGAACATCAGGTATTTATGAACGAAACGCTTGACATGGGACAGTATTTAAGCTTTCCGTTCATTGCTTTCGGTATTTATGCTTTTTATTATGCTTTTAAAAAAGTTCCGGCTGCAGGAGATAAAAAATGAAAATCCCTTCATTTTTACTGATTATTTTAACTGTTTCAATTTTACAGGCAGACCCGCTGGTAATCAAAGGCGTGGATGGAACATGGCTTCCCGTTCTTGCTTCATCATGGAGCGAGAAAAACAACGGCGTTCTTGTCATTATGCAGGAAAAAACCGATATTGCCAAACTCAGGGAAAAACTGTCTGAAATGTTTCCGAACCTTAGAATAGATATTTCAGAAAAAGCTCTTTTTTTCAATTCAACAAACATAGATTCCCTTTTTTCACTTTTAAACGGAGCGGAAACAGATATTAAAAAACCTGCAATTGTGATAAAAGGTGAAACGATGCTGGTTACTGACAACTCGACTACAGAACCTAATCCTGGTGAAATGGAAGGGGTTGTCGAATCTGTTTCGTTTGATGCCCCATCCGGCAATATGTTTATAAATATTTCAGTACCATCAGGAAAAATGACTTTGCAGGTATCTTATAAAATGAAAGACGGGATTGCTGATCCGGATGATGAAAAAAACAAGTTTTTTGGCAAACTGCTTCTCATCAGAAAAGGAAATCATCTTATATTTACCGCAGTAAAAACAAAAGGTTACAAACATCAATCTATTGTAAATTATTCAATAAAAAAGTAATGACCATGACATACAAACTTCTGTTCTTTGAATCTCTCGGATGCCCTAAAAACCGCGTTGATGCTGAGGTAATGATATCAAAACTGCTTAATAACGGCTGGGAAATGACCGGAGATCCGCATACGGCTGACCTGATCGTTCTTAATACCTGCAGTTTTATAAGCGATGCAAGAGAAGAATCAATATCAAGATTTTTTGAGCTTAACTCAGCAAAAAAGAAAGGGGCGAAGATAGCTCTCACCGGATGCCTTCCTCAACTTTATCCAGACCTTAAAAAAAGTCTTAAAGAGGCTGATTTTATTACAGGTATTAATGATATCGGTCAAATAGCAAAAGTCGTTTCAGACAACTGGGAAAACGGATATAAACCGGAAATAGGAAAAGCAGAATACATCTACAGCAGCTTCGACCAGCGGGCACTTACTCTTTCACCTTTTACAGCCTATTTAAAAATTGCAGACGGTTGCGATAACTGCTGCTCATACTGCTCAATTCCGGCAATTCGCGGAAAATACCGGGAAAGAAGTATTGAAGACATCGTTTCCGAAGCACAGAACCTTGTTTTCAGCGGTGTGAAAGAATTGTGCATAATATCTCAGGATACGACAAAATACGGAATAAAATCAGGAACATCGCTGATTGAACTTTTAAGCGCTCTGAATTCATTACCCGGCAGTTTTAAGATAAGAGTTATGTATCTGTATCCATCGGGAATTGACAGCAGATTCCTCAAAAAAGTACACGATCTGAAAAAAGTTCTTCCGTATTTTGAAATTCCGGTACAGCATGTCAGCAATCCGGTTCTTTCAGATATGAACAGACATTATACAAAAGACATTGTTCTTAAATTAATTAATAATATCAAGAACATATTTGGTGATCAGTATGTTTTGAGAACTACTTTCATATCATCATATCCTACAGAAAAAAAAGAAGATCATGAGCTTTTGAAAAAATTCATCGAAGAAGGGCATTTTGATTATGCAGGAGCATTTAAATATTCAAAAGAAGAATTCACCAAATCATCAAAACTTCGTGTAATCCCTAAGAATATTGCTCAGTCAAGATTTGAGGAAATTGAAAAGGCAACTCATGAATCAATGGAAAAACAGCTTGACCGTTTTGTCGGTATGGATATGGAAATACTTTATGAAGGAATTGACCCCGAATTAAAAGTTCCAGTCGGCAGAGGATGGCATCAGGCACCGGAAATTGACGGCATCACAATACTCACCAACATAGAAAACCAGAAACCGGGAAACTATTATAAATGCCGACTTATCTCACGAGAATGTGTTGATTTTATTGGGGAATTAATATAGATTTATTTATTAAACTTGTTCCTGGCGACTTTGTTTCTGACTTCGGTTTCTATTTCTTCCCGCTGAGTTACAAGAAGGTCAAATACATCCGGGTCGAGTTTGCCTGCATCGACTTCTTTTCTGATTATTCCAAGTGCGATTTCTGGCGGTATCGCTTTTTTGTATGGTCTGTCTTTTGCGGTAAGTGCATCAAAAATATCGGCGACAGCAAGAACTCTTTCAATATTTCCAAGTGATTTAGCATTCTTACCATGAGGATATCCTGTTCCGTCAAGTTTTTCGTGATGTGATGATGCAATCATCGGAACATTTTTAAGGTCATACGGCCAGTCAATTATCCGGAGCAGTTCATAGCTGTAAAGAACATGCCTTTCCATATCCGATCTTTCCTCGGCATTCAAAGTTCCGCTTTTAATATTAAGAAAACCCAGCTCTTCATCGTTTAAAACTTTTACGACTTCATTCCCTATCACAAAAGTATAACCGGCAACTTCATTTATAAGGTTCTTTTCATCATCTGTATGCGGTTTTGGAACATTAAGATCATCAATCTTATCAAGCAGTTGCTTTATGTGCGCAACTTTATCGCTTTCTTCATGCTGATTCACTGAAGCTATAATAAATTTCATTTTCCACTTCAATGCTTCCAGCTGTTCAGGATAGATCCGGCTGTGTTTCATAAGTATTTTCTCCCTTACGCCGACTTTGCCGAAATCATGAAGAAGCGCCGCAGTTTCAGCAGTTTTCAAAGCCGAACTGTCAAAAGCCCAACCCCTTGATTTTCCATATTTTTTCTCCATTCTTTTTAACAATTCAATCGTATATGCCGCAACCCTGAGACTGTGACCTTTTGTTGCCGGATCTCGCTGTTCAATAGCTTTGACAGACGAAATTATCATGTTGTTAAGTAAAGTTTCAGTTTCAAGAAGAAGATTGTTGTTCTCAACTGTTACAGCAGCAAGAGTGGAAAGGCTCGTAAGCATCATTTCATCAAATTTGCTGAATGGAACAGGTGCATCGCTATTGTTCTTTTCAAGTTTATTTATCAGCTGAACTGCTCCGACAACCTCATCAGCTGCCGTTTTCATAGGAACTGTAATGATCGAAACAGTCTTATAATTCAGCTTCTTATCTATCGCATCGTTAAAATGGTACGGTGCATCTTCCGGAATTTCATAGGCATTTTCGATATTCAGGGTTTTTCCGGAATGGCACACAAATCCGACAAAACTTTCTCTGTTGAAAGGCACTTCCCTTTTTTCGATCATCTTTGAATCAAACTTGGCATTCTGGGAAGAAATAAAATATATTTTATCCCGCTCCTTGCTCATCAGATAAAGAGTTCCCGCTTCAGCCCCGGTCGCCCGTCTTAAAAAAGTCAGAATACTGCTGTAAAGATTATTCGGGTCTTTTTCAACCGTCAGGCTGATCCCTATCTGCATATTATCGATCATTCTTCTATTCAGAGCGGTATTAACTTTCAGAAGTTCAATGATACATTCCAGAGAAAAAGAGGTGAGCTTTTCTCCGTCGATTCTCATCAGTGATTGAGATAACATCTCGAATTTACAGCCGAAAGAAACTATTATTGTATATTCGCTGTTTTTAACGGGAGCAAACGATTCTTTGTAATCATCCTCGTAGATTATCAGAATATAAGAAGACCCTGTGCCAGTTGATTTCCTGATAAGATCCTTTTTGTTTTCATAGACAGTAAGTTCAGTTTGCGGCAACCGGCTGATTCTTAGTTGAGCCGGGATCAGCACTGAAATTGTCAATATTACCTCCCCTTAAAAATTCTTCAACTTTTGCTGTGTCATTAGAAAAATGCTCTGCCAGTTCTTTATTAAAATCATTGAGATTATTAGCCAGAACGAGCTTTTTCTCAAGAAAAAAGATCACTTCGTATATTTCATCGGCTGTAACTTCGGGATATTCTTTTCCTACAACCGGAAGAAGTCTTGCAACAAGTTCTCCGTGTGAACTGATCTTTTCCTTATCCAGAATATCGGTCATCTTTTCAATGGTAGTTCTTATCAGTCCGAAAAGATTGATAAAGAAATTAATAAGATATGCCTTGAACCATTCCGGATATTCTTCATCGAGAAGCTTCAGACTGCCTTTCGATGTCCTTGTGTATCCCATAATTGTCGTTTCAAGAAGCTCTTCGACAAAATCCTTCTTTTCAAACTTGTCAAAAAGCTCCACAAAAAAACAGGCGACTGCAAAAGCACTTGAATTTTTATAATACATAAACTCAGAAACAGCTCCCGGGGAAACAAAATATCTGTTGCTTTTTGAAGGAACGACTTTTATATCACCTTTTTTAATCAGTTTATTCAGCAGCTTAGAACAATTCACATCGAGATTTTCCAGAGCATCAGCTGTTTGAATGAAAGGAAGTTTTTTAAGCTCTTTTGTACAGAATTCCATCCTTTCAACAAGTTCGTTAGATGAAATGTCCCTGAAGCAGATGAACATTGATGAAAAAAGCGAAGAGAAACTTATAACAGTCGATTTTTCCTGAACTTCTGCAATCCTGAAAGCAGTTTCAGCTGTAAATTTACTGCTCAGAAATATCGGTCTTGAAAATCTGATATAAACAGGGCCGTATCTTACTTTTAGAAGGTTGGCGAATTTCTGCCAGAAATTTTCCTTTTCAGGAACTTTTGAACCGGTTCTTTCTTTTTTATATTCATCAATTTCCTTTAATTTCTCGTATGTCAGAGAAACTGGAATGACATACAGCCTTCTATTCGAATTTCTCCCTATTTCGGCGAGCATTTTCAACATTCCGGTTCTAGGAGACCTTACCATTCCGCTCCGGCTGCGACCGCCTTCAATAAAAAATTCCATGTTATAGCCTGTTTCGACTATGTTTTTCAGATAATTTTTTAAAATATCCTGATAGAACGGATCATCTTTCATTGTCCTTCTAATAAAAAAAACACCCATTTTCTTCAGCATTCTGCCAAGCGGAAAAAAACTGAGATTATCACCTGAAGCAACAAGCGGAACTGTCACTTTTTCACTGTAAAGAAGATAATTAAGTATAAGATAGTCGAAGTAACTTTTATGGGTCGGCACAAAAATAATATTGGTTCTCGGCAGTGCGCATAAACTTCTGAGATGCGCTATTTCAGTTTTGGAATAGTGAAATTTTGTAAAAATGGTCTTGAATATAAGCTCAGTGACATTTGTATACAGTTCAGCCATCACCGGACTGTAATTAGTTGCCATTTTATTAATTATTTTAAAGGCTTCCTCTCTTTCGTGGTGATGCTCCAGATTCAAACCGACGAGAGTATCATTTTTGAGAGAAAGCCAGCTTTTAAGACTTGCGCCCACAACATTGCTCTGGGATTCCTCCATTGTTTTATAGAGTTTATTGATAAAAAGCTTTGGGCTAGCCCCGGCATTCCAGATTTTCGGAGATTCAATACGCAAAGTAAGCTTCCGTCTTTTTATGATAAGCATCAGAAGTTCCCATGAAGTAGACCACAGATTATAATCTCCAGTAAACGGTCTCATCCATTCCCATCTGCTTTTTTCGTGAAGATTCTTGTTCCAGAGCGTAATAACAGGAATTATTCTTATTTCCCGGTTCTTAATTTTCCGGAATATTGCAAGAAAACGGAGATCATCTACCAGTTCTTCAGGAGAATCCACTGGAATGTAAAGCGATTCGATCTTTTCCTCAGGAATAAGCTTGTTTCTTAAAAACGAAAGCGCAATAATCCAAAGCTCTTTGCGGGGTCTGAAAAAAATTGTTTTGGGACCGAAAGAATGGCTCGGTGGTGTAATTCCGTTTTCACTCATAAACCCGGCAAGAATAAACTGTTCGATCCTGCTTTTTCTACCTGAAATGTAAACTGTAAGTGTTTTTTTGGAACCATCCGGTTTTATTAACGATTCCTTCGCAGGAATTTCAAGATCGGCTTTTCTTAATATAATCTCGTATATTTTTTTATGGATAGGGTTTGAAAATGCCCGGTAAAATTTCCGGAAGTAAAAAAACCTGTTAAGTTCCATAACTACAATACACCTAGAATTACATTTTTCTTTTCTGCCCTTTCTTGACAAAAGCTCACACTTCTTGCGAGATATTCCAATGAATTCCGCAACCTGAAATCTTCATTGTAGTAAATTGAATAGACCAGATCGCCTTTTTTTGCATAATCACCGGCTTTTTTACTGAAAATAAAACCGACTGAAGGATCAATTGAATCTTCTTTTTTTATTCTGCCGCCCCCAAGCTGGACAAGCGCTTTCCCGAAAGAAAGAGCGTCCATTCTGTTTATGTATCCTGATTCATTGGCAAATATGTCTTTTCTTTTTGAAGCTTTCGGCAAAAGACCGGGGTCATCAACAACAGCCGGATTCCCCCCCTGCATTTCAATTATTTTTTTAAATCTTTCAGCCGCAAGACCGCTTGAAAGTTTTGCAGAAGCTATTTTTTCGCCCGCTTCTATCGACTCTGCCATTTTAAAGGAAACCAGCAATATTGCCGCCATTCTCAAAGTAAGTTCAGTAACTTGCGGAACATAAACACCCTTCATAACATTTATGGATTCAGCAATTTCAAGCGAATTTCCGATCGAATATCCAAGAGGCTCGTTCATATCAGTAAAAAGTACATCGACTTTAGTATTAAATCTTTCTCCGATCGCTTTCATCGTTTTTGCAAGTTCGGTAGCCTGCTCTCTGTTTTTCATAAAAGCACCGTTCCCGACTTTAATGTCAAGGATCAGACCTCTTATCCCTTCAGCAAGTTTCTTGCTCATGATCGATGAAGCAATTAAAGGGATGGATTCAACCGTTGCTGTAACATCCCGTAATGCATAAAGTTTTTTATCAAGCGGAGCGATCTCAGGAGTTTGCCCTATCAAAGAGACACCTATGGTTCTCACCATTTTACAGAACTGTTCTTTAGGAATATTAACTGAAAATCCAGGGATGGACTCAAGTTTGTCCAAAGTTCCGCCGGTATGTCCAAGGCCTCTGCCCGAGATCATCGGAACTGAAAAACCAAGTTCAGCAAGAAGCGGTGCCAGCGGTATCGATATTTTATCTCCTACTCCGCCTGTTGAATGTTTATCAACAACGGGACCGGTTATGTCACTAAAATCAAGAACCTCGCCGCTAAACAGCATCCGCTCAACCCAGACCTTCAACTCCATGTCGTTGAGTTTATTGAAGAATATCGCCATCAGCATGGAGGACATCTGATAATCGGAAAGATCTCCGGAAAGATAACTGTTCAGAAAGTGAGTGATATCCTCTTCGCTTAAAACCTTCCCGTCTCTTTTGTCAGCAATAATGTCATAAAACAATCTCATCCATTTTCACCTTTTTTTAATTTTCGAATTTCGTTCTCTCTCTTCCACACTTTGACACCGAAAAGGATGGGACCGACAAAAAGCCCGAGCAGAAGAAAGCCGCAATTGAATTTTGTAAATATCCAGTATTCTCCGGTAATTAAAGCAAGTCCTGCCCAGAAAAATATATCAACCTCATTGAAATAAAGTATCGAAAATACTGCTCTGCCCAGCCATTTGATCCAGTCAAAGAAATTTCTTTGCGGAGGTGGCGACCAGATAAAGCCCTTTTCGGCTTCCGCTGCAAATTCATTCAACCCCGATTTATAATATTTTTCTGAAATTTTCATATCAAGCAGAACCCTTTCGGCAACCCATTTTGAATAGGCTGTTATATAAACGCATGTCACCGATATCATTGGTATTATCAGATCATACAGATCATTTGTAAAATGATACGCCCTGAAACCGATAGCCCAGAAAATAAGTACCATTGTCACAGCGTCGGTCGCCTTATCAAAGAAAAAACCGAACTTTGATGCCGTGTTCCGGAATCTTGCAACCGTTCCGTCCATATTATCCAGTATCAGCCCAAGGTTTATGAGAATCGCTCCTGTGACAGCACCGCTAAAGCTCATATCAAAAAAAATAAATGCCGACCCTGCCACTTTTGAAGCGACACTTACCACGGTTATTCTATTCGGTGTCACCCACTTTTTCTCCACAAGAGGCAGAAGAAAAAGTATTGTAAGCGGCCTTGCAAAAACCATTGCCCAGAAATCAGCCGACTGAAAATTTCTCAACCTCATCCATCGATCTTTCAAATTCATATTTATGCTCCTGAAAAAACTTGCTGGTGTATTGTAAATCCTCTGAGGTTAAAGTCAAAAAAGAGAAATACAAGAGCTATACATATATGAATTAAAAGGAATCAAGCTTTTTCTGCTGAGGACAGGTTTCGGGGCTTGTATAATCTTCTGAACTCGAATTTGTCACTTCGGCGAGTTTACCCATATCATCAGTAACAGCTATCTTGAGATCTTTCGGGAAATACCAGAAATCCCGTAAGAATGGGCATCTTTTCTGGAATTCAAGACCGTAAGAATACTCAGGAGTTTCATCAATAAAACAGGTCTTGTAATATTCTTTGTATCCAGCCCCGCCGTAAAAACTGCAAATATTAAGATCAGCAATTGATGCAGTGGTTGTGTAATGTCTTACCGGATTCGGCAGACAGCTGTGACCGAGAATTTCGCCATCCTCTTCATAGGTATAGCAACCTGTCGACAAATTATTATACGAATCGCCATCCGCACAGTCGGTATTGTCTGAACAGTCAGGATAAACATTATTGTTTCCGTACTTGTAGGAATTGACATTCGGCTTGAAATAAGCTTTGTAACTTGATGAACTGTACCTGAATCTGTCAAAAACAGCTTTAATTTTTGTCTTATAGAATGAATACTGTTTCTGAAAATTATTGTCATTCGGGTCATTGCATATTCTTTCATATAAAGAGTCTTTGGCAACATTCGGGTTGTTGAGAATCTTGAAACTGAAACCGGCTGCACTGCTCAGACTGGCATCAGAATAAATTGAAGGAATAAAATCAACAATCATTTCTTTATTTGCAGAATCAAGAGTTACGCTGTTTATTTTTGTATAGTCCGAAGCTGAATTTGCAACCCTGATAACTTTGCTGATTGTTTTTAGGTCAAAATACCCCGATTCCGATTCTCCGTTCATGTTTGATTCGATCACCCACCTAACCCGTTCATAGAATCCGGATTTGAGGTCAGCTGGCGGAGTGTAAGACATAAAAAAACAACTTGTTCCGCCTCCTGGATTGTAAAGACATATTGGTTCAGCCTGAAAGATCTTCTTCTCATAAGATTCATAACACTTCTGATTCGTACAGTTCGGAAATCCGGTTCCTCTGGTTTTGTGGACATACCTTTCCGGCAGATATACGGTAACTCTTTTAACTCCTCCGGCTATAGTCGCAGCAATATTCAGCGTGGGAGCTTCTTTGTAATAAAGGTTTTTATAATTGACGATATCAAGACTAAAAAAAGTGGGAGTATCATCAATGACAAACGATGCAGTCTTAGTCGATGTGACATTGAGTGTGTTTTTTGCACTGACCTTAATCGTATAAGTCGCATCCTCCCATGCTGAAATGTCTTCAGTTTTTGATCCTGTTGTCAGTCCGCCGCTACATGCTGCAAAATACGAGCCGTTTTTCAGTATTTTGCATTCCGTTATTGTCGAATCACTTGAAACTTCGTATTTAAGGGTAATATTTGTCTGTTTTGTTATGACAACTGCAAGCTGGGGATCGCTGGCTTTTATGGTTCCGCTAAAACAGTAATTTTTAGTTGCACTGTCAAAGTCGGGACAGTTGTCAGTTGTGAGATTGTTATAATAATCAACCGAAGATATTAAAACCGAATAGTTTGTGCCTGTGTTTGCGGTGAAAGGACATGAATAAATGTGAAAATCCAATGAATCAAGGTAATTGTGCTGACAGGAAGGAATGGAAACAACGCCGTTTACAATCATTCTGAAACTGTATACTGTTTTTTTTGAAATAAAGGAAACCCATATCTTGCCTGAACCATAGCTGAAGCCGCCTGATTCCATAAGAACAGGCTCACGATCAGCCGTCCAGTCCATTGATGTGGTCATTTTGTTCCCTGCTTGATCGGTCGCTTCGACATTAAGAACAAATGCAGTAGTTCTGTCTTCCATATTGTGAAATATGTTTTCGGCAAGATAGGTATCCGAGGGATGCGGAGCGGGAAACTGGCATTCATCAGCTGAAATCAAACACCTTGCACCGGTATCTTCATCAAAGCTGTCAGTCCATTGAGTGAGTTCATTGAACCCGGCACCCGGGAAACGATTAAAAATATTTATACCTGTTTCGCTTGTGATTTGAGCGGTATAATAATATTTCAAAGTGAGATTTTCCTTTGATCTGCCAAAATTATCCGACATGGTAAGAGAAACCCACTTTTGAGTCCACGGCGCAACTCTCGGATCGACAACTGAACCATTATATTTGAAAGAAGCCGGATCAATCGCAATCACGGGAGCATCATCATCAATAAGAACGGCTACACTCTCTTCAGTCTCATTACCCGCCTTGTCAACACAGTAAATTGAAACAGTATTCGGAAGTGCCGGACCAATTGTCGGGTCAAGAAGCGGATTTGATTTGAAGGATTTATTACCTGTCGGGAAATCTGTAATATCATCAGCCTTTGCGCCGTTAATTCTAAGTTCGCAGAAATCACGGTTGAGTTCATCAATCGTATAGTTGAGAAAAAGTTCATCAGCTGAGCTTTTCCATGATTTAGCCTGAAGATCCGCCTTGTTTGAAATTGTGATAACTGGTTTTACTGTGTCAATTGTGAAAGCATAGGAAACAGATTCAGCCGATTCGTTCCCTGCCTGATCGCTTACTTTGAACCAGTACAAAATCTCAGCATCCGCCGGTTCCTCGATGTTAAAGATGTTGGGAGGATTATTACCATTAAGATCATATCCGGTAGCATTTCTTCTTTTCCAGTAATTAAGAGTCTGCTCGATGTTATCGCCGGCTGTAATTTCAACTGTGATATTTCTTGTATTGATGAAGCCGAACTCGTTTATTTCAGGAGTCATTACAATTGAATCAATCGCAGGAGAAACACAGTCGATCACTTTCTGAAACTCTGTAGTTTCCTCATTTCCAGCCTTATCGGTGAATTTCATGCTGAAAATGTATTCGCCGTCCGGTGCATTTGCGGGA
>Ga0116170_10003120_pt1 | contig 15600 bp, 34 predicted proteins | sample AD_JPNHW1_MetaG_FD_89797 | JGI IMG/M metagenome (GOLD analysis project Ga0116170, IMG submission 89797) | Active sludge microbial communities of municipal wastewater-treating anaerobic digesters from Japan - AD_JPNHW1_MetaG | ecosystem: Engineered > Bioreactor > Anaerobic > Digestate | place...
AAGCCTGCCTTGGACCACCACTATGCGAATAACCGTCATCACAGCGAGCATTTCAAGAATGGTGTTGCTGATATGAACATTATCGACATTATCGAGATGCTCGTTGACTGGAAGGCAGCTTCACTTCGCCAGAAGGACGGCAACCTTCGGAAGAGCATTGAAATCAATGCTGAGAGGTACAGTATCGGCCCGCAGTTGGTCCAGTTGCTTGAAAACAGCATGGACCTGTTCGATAAGTAAGTCATCTATTCAAGGAGGCTTATATGTACGCTATCCGTCACTGTCGTCACTGTGGTATGGAACACAAGAAGTCCGCTCGAATTCACAGGAACATGACACAGGAAAAGCTGGATGAGGCGGTGCGCCAAGATGTAGTCGCTATTGGTACTGAATACTACACGAGGGAAGCATACTCACATACTGAGCGCTTTATACCACACGTCACCAAAGAGGAACTCGGTAGAAAATACCGAGTGCTCCCCTCTCAAGTACAAACTTCGTTTGCGAAGCTTAACCTGGAGGGGATGCTCGCACAGCCGACACACCATGCGCCGCACGACTCAAAACGTGATCCTTGGGGCAGTGGCGGGGACAGTGCATGGATGTCTGACAGATATGAGATCTGGGGGAAATTCTGGGATAAATTCGTGGTTGAGCAGCAAACTCAGCTTAATAGGAGACGGTTATGACAGAAATACTCACTTTTATCAATACGTTATCGGAAAAGGGCTTCAATCTGACACATTACTATATCACAGCAAGCATGACTCCGCAACTGTTCTCAACGCTGTGCACCACGATTCTGTGGCTTGTTGCGTCATACGTTACTCTCGTCAGCGTACAGGCGATTATTCAGGCAGTTGCAGGTGTTGACGTGGCTACGCGTGCTTTGATACGTATTCGTGATACTCAGGGCATCGGCTCTCCCGGGGCGCTCTCACTGAGAGAACTTGAGGCAGTTGAGGTGTTTATACTCTCTGCGATAAGAAAGTCTAAGTTCGTAGATCAGCAGGATGCAGAGATCGTGAGGCTCAAAGAGCAGATCGCAAGGCTCAAAGAGCAGATCGCAAAGCTGGAGACGCAAACAGTAGTGCTGACCTCCCCCTCTACGAGCATATTCAGTAACCCCTCGGAGGATAAACGAGACTAATTTAAATCCTGGTGGTCTGGAAGCCATCAGGTCAAAGGAGACTAAGCTCTCCTTTGATTCTGCGCCTGTAGCTCAGCTGGATAGAGCAGTAGACTTTCGTCTACAATACACAGGTTCGAGTCCTGTCAGGCGCGTTGAATACAACTATAGGAGGTCTTCATGTTTGGTTTAAGCACGGTTGGACCTGCGGAGTTTAAGAACAGCTGGATAAGCTATACTGCTGAGCGTAGAGGCACCTATGAGTTCCGATGTAGAACTCGTTATGTGGCTGTTGCCAACAAAATGTTCGAATATGGATTGACTGGGAAACATGCTGTCCTTGATGTTGGTGCTGGCAGTTGTCAGTTTGGAAAATACTTGAGAAGTATTCAGCCGCATACCAAGTACACCCCTGTCGATGCTGTTATAGACGGTACAGACCTTGACCAGTGGGCTCCGCCTAAAGCGGATTTTATTACTTGCATCGAAGTCATCGAACACCTCCATCGTCCAAAGAGGCTTATTTCCTTAATGAAGGCTGCAGCTAAGAAGCTTCTTGTACTCACCACCCCAAATGACGAAGTAGTTGACGTTCTGGACTGTGATCCTACCCATATATCCGTTGTTACCCCAGAGGATCTTATTGAACTTGGGTTTAAGATAGAACGCCACTCGTGGTTCGGAACTCCAAATGACAGTCTACTCGCGTGGTTTGCTGTTTAGATAAACTGAGGGGATAGTATAATGGGCATATTAAAGCCGTTGACTCCTGAAGAGATAGAAGAGATGGTTGCTGCACGGCTTGCAGAGTCTCGTAGAGCTCTTGACGAGGAGGAGCGACTCTATCGCGAAGGGAAACCTGTTGAAACTCCTCCAAAGAAGAAACGTAAAAAACGGAGAAAATAGAGTGAAATATATTGAACTGTTCGAAAGGTTGAAATCAGCTACGCCAGCGCAACTGCAACAGGATGCGACTTTATACGTAGAGTGCGTTGATGAGTACATCCCAATCAAGGGTCTTGCAACTGCAGCTGTTAGCCAAGACGTAGTAGATCCCGGGCACCTGTTGCTTGAGATAGACTAGGGGGGTATCTTGCGAGTTATAAAAAATAACGTCAATACTGTAGAGATCACATGTAAGAACTGTACTTCTATCCTGGAAGTATGTCCTTCTGACTGTTATCTTTGGTCAGGCGTACTTAAACTACCGGTCTGTCCATGTTGTGGAGCTGTTTTAAGAATGGCTGTGCCTGACCGGTGGAGAGACTCAATACCACTTTACGGAGAATAAAACATGAAAAAGACAAAAACAGTACCAGTAACAACCTCGACCGAACCTAAGCTTGAGCTTCGAATACTCAAGTTCGAGAAGTCACTGCTTATTCAGATCTTGAATCAGACAAAAATGAACATAAAGCCATTTAAATCTAAGTATGGACTTTATATAAAGTCCTACAGTTTACCTCAACTTACGATTGACTCTTTTTATATCCGCGGAAGCGCTAAAGATCGGGATTTTGTGCCTGCCTATCTCGGATTTGATACCAATTCCAAGCGCGATAAATACCTCAAAAGTCTTCTTGAATCTCTCAAAGACTGGTCAGAAAATAGCCCTGACTTTAAAGTTGCGGAGCCCTCCAATACCCAGGCTAACATCGAAGAGTCTATTGTTCGATTTTGACAGAAAAGGACACCAATGAAAACTCCAAAGATCAAATTCACTCTCACAAAGCTTGAAAAGGCGCTTGTGATGCAGATTCTGGAACAGCCCTTGGTAGGATTCATGCCATTTAGCGCAAAAAATGGTATGGAAGTAAAGTCGAGCCACTCTCCCGAGATCAGCTCTGACATTATATATTTAAGGGGCAGCTATACTAACCACGATTTCCGCCCTGCTACATTTTCGTTTGATAGTAACACCGACCGCAATACTTGCTACAATAAAGTCATCGCGGCTATCAAAGATTGGTCTGAGAACCATCCCCTTTTCAAGAAGAAAAGTAATACCACACCTAAAAAGGTAGAGGAAAAAATCGAACTTTTTGAGTTCTAATCTGTTCCACTGGGGTGTGGCGAAGCGGCTCAACGCACCGCACTTTGAATGCGGTATACGTCGAAGGTTCGAATCCTTCCACCCCAACTGTGCCCTGTCAGACATTTGAACATCTTTTTGGACGAAGATATTTAGACGCCGGATCTGACAGGGCTTATTTTTGCATAAGGAGTTTATAGTGCTAGAGATACTATTGATTATTCTGCTTTGTTCATTCTTTTTTGCTGCAGGGGTTTATTTCGCAACCCGCCAAGGTCCTCCACTGATACACCCTATTCCACTGTTTCTTTTGCTGTGGCTGTGCGCGGTTATAGTTATGATGTGCAAACCTTCCTCTTTAACGGGCGAGTCAGTGAATCGTATCTCAGTAACAACCGACTACTACATTGGTGAGGACATTTCTTTGAAGTTTGACTCTCCAACAAAGTTGGATATTATAACTACCCATGCATTTTCATATCTGATGTCTGACAGGTATAAAATCAAAATAGGCAACAGTAGCTCAACAATACTTTTGGAGGTGAATTGATGAAAAAGAGCAAAGATACTAAAGCGGAGCTCGCAGACAAGAAACTCCTTGAGGATATCGCAAAACGACTCAATACGCTGGTTGACCTTGAGTCTGGCGTTATTGGAAGGCTCGCAGACAAGCGCGTGTCTGTAGGAAGCGCTTTTAAGGAGCATCCTACTGCAACAGTCTCATCGCGTGGATACCTTGGACTGATCGGTGTTTTGAATGGCCTGAGAAAAACAACCAAGTATACTCTCGTCGGTAACTACGAAAGAAGCTTCGATCCTGAAGAGCTCTGTTACTTCAGCGTCGTAAAGTCGAGCGAGATTGAACGCTGAGCTCGATTATGGTATACTATATTTGTAAGGAGGTGTTTATTATGAAGTAGCACAAACCACCGTGATTCACTATAAATTTCATATTTGGATATTTTGGAACAATTTTATTGAAATTTATAGGAGAATCATATGAAACCGGAAAATCACACGATATCAAAGGTACGCCAGTTTTTGAAGCTTCAATCGGAAGTAATCCATGTTCTGAAGCAACTTCGGAAATGCGAACAGAATCAACACATTGGCAGCGTCAGCCCTGAAGCACAGGCAGTCATTGAGTCATACAAGAAGAGGCCGTATTACACAGCAGATTTCTTTCTAGCTGGTTTGCGGAATGACGCACGACACTACCACATTGCCTGGTCTGAATTCTTCGGGAAAACACGTGAACAGATAGAGGCAAAGTCCAATAAGCCTCCTTGTGAAGAACTCATCCAAAGCATTAAGTACGCTCTCCTCTCTGAGAACATCGAGTTTGTTGAGCGCAGAGAGCGGTTGCTTGTAGAGAACTCTCACCGTGCAGAGGACCCTCGTCATGCCTAAAGAACAAGCGCTTTACGTTATTGTTCGAAAGGACCTATCAAAATCACGTGCAGCTGTTCAAGCAGGACACGCGTTAGCCCAGTTCCTTTTGGAACACAAAACTCCTTGGAGTAATGGGACGCTTGTATACCTCGCCGCCGCTAATGAAGTGCATCTGAATAGTCTGAAAGATAAACTCTTTGACAAGACACACTCAGAGTTCAGGGAGCCTGACTTGGGTAACCAACTCACGGCTATTGCTGTTCTTGGAAGCCAACACTCAGAGACTTCTGATTTCGAAGCGCTTCCGTTGTTGTAATTGTCCTAGGAGTCCTGCTATAATGGCAGGACTCTTTTGCGCATGTGACTTAATTGGCTAAAGTAACAGTCTCTAAAACTGTGTATTCGGGTTCGAGTCCCGATATGCGCTTTGTTCACAACTCAATATTTTGGAGGATAGTCGTGCTCAATCGAAATGGAAATATCGGATGCTTGGTCTTTATTATCGTGTTCTGGCTGCTCTTCTTCGGTGGGTGTGCGAAGGTCGAAAAGCTGATCGATACCCAGACCGCTGCGAACGAAAAAGCAATCAGTCAGCCTGCTGCACCTGTTCCGCCTGCTGCTGAAGCACCCAATAAATAATCTATGTCAAAACACCTCGATGCCCTCGGTGACCGCATGAAGATGTATGAAAACGCCTGTTGTGGCGATAAGGCAATGCCACTTCTTCCTGTATGTGCTCGTATAGACGGGAGGTGCTTTCATAACTTCACAAAAGACCTACAGCGCCCATTTGATGAGAACTTTCACAAGGCAATGCTGTATACTACAATACGTCTTGTCGAGGAGACCTCTGCCAAAGTTGGATATATCCAATCGGATGAGATCTCTTTGGTGTTTTGGAGTCCCGATAGGAGCTCCCAGATATTCTTTGATGGCAAGATAAAGAAGATGACATCAATGCTAGCAGCAATGGCCACGCTGTACTTTCAAAAGGGACTTCAAGCGCATCTGCCTCATAAGTTGGACTCAGCAGCGCTGTTTGACTGTAGAGTGTGGCAAGTACCCAATCTAGAAGAAGCGTCTAACGTCCTGGTGTGGCGAGAGCTGGACGCTACAAAGAACAGCATCTCTATGGCAGCCAGTGCACATTTCTCACATAACGAGCTTATGGGGAAAAACAGCAGTGATAAACAGGAGATGTTGTTCCAAAAAGGAATCAACTGGAATGATTATCCAGACTCATTCAAACGTGGAGTATATGTCAGAAGAAAACTCGTGGAGACTACCTACACAACTAAGGAGCTTGAACGGCTTCCTGAAAAGCATGCTGCAAGGGCGAACCCAAACTTAAAGATTCAACGTCACGTTGTAGTTGCAGAGACACTTCCAAGAGTACTTTCGATATCAAATAGGATAGACTGCCTGTTTCTCAGTGCAGACCCTATCTTAAAAACTCAAGAATAGTCCAACTGGAGAGCTGGCAGAGTGGCTTATCGCACCGGTCTTGAAAACCGGAGGGCCCCAGGCTCCACAGGTTCGAATCCTGTGCTCTCCGCACAATACGTCCTCTCCACACTATTTACTAAGGAGACCTTCATGCTATTAAATAACGACCTGGTTAAAAGCAGTGCCATAGAGGCTATGTCCCGGGTATTCTGTGCTGTATACTCCGCAAATGTAGCATCACAGACCAATACACTTAGCATAGATCGAGGGCTTGACGCCGCAGATCGATTTCTTTCGCTGCTTAAACGCAGTGACCTCACAGTAGGAGAATAAAATGAAGATGCTCAAAAGAGCCGCCCAAGTCGCAGTTAACCTTTTCTCAGTTCCTGTTTCAATCGCTCATGACATCGTTTCAAACTTTGAGACGACGATCCCAAGCACCGTTATCACAGTCAGAAAGATGGAACAGCGTCTTGATGAAATCGCCGATGAGTTGGGAAAAGACGACTGATTTTGTCAGTAAAAGGAGCAGTGCTCCTTATTAAATACATGGAGGAATTTCCAATGAAGTGTATCCGCAATCTTGACACAGGTGTCATTTCCAGAGTTACCGATGAGTCCGCAAAAGCAGCAGTTGAGGCCGGTTCCGCCGAGTACTGTGGGAAGGTCACGTACAAGATCTCCAAAGATCCTACGTATCTGGAGAAGGCTCTGGAACGAAAAGCGCAGGAAGCAGCCCGGCGGGAAATATCAAAACCGCTTCCCACCGCGTAACTGATAAAGAAGGGCGACCTTGCCCTTTTAATGATAAGAAGGGTGTCCTTGCCCTTCTTTTTTAGGTATAAGTTGATTACTTAACCTAGGAGGATTTATGGACAATACGCCAACCACCCCAGATTCTGCGCCCACAATGACTCTGGACAGGACTCTCACTGAACTCTCGTTGATGCTCGCAAGCGAGACTTTGAATCCAAAAGCACTGGTCAGTGCGATTGCCTGGCTCAAAGTGTATGAAAAGATAAAGTTCGAGGGGATGACGGAGATTCTTTGCAAAGTGGACGATCTTTCCATAAGTCTAAGGAAACTTGTAAAACAAGGACCGACAAGCTTTAATGAGCATGCCAAACTCTGTAAAATGGAGACGGAGTCCTGGCCGAAATGGAAGCAAGATATAATAGGAGCGATAATCCCCCATGGCTGACAACTTTTTCCCAGGGATAGTCATATTGCTGATACTGCTCGTAGGTGGAACTTACATCTACGAGGCCATTAACAGTGATGAAAAGCTCGAGTTAGGTGAGCTGACCGACAAATACATTGAACGCCATCGTGATGAAGATGGTAGCACTAGTACTCAATATCACGTTAGCGTTTATACAAAAACACAGTCTTTAGACACGACAGTCAGCTACTCTGAATTTTATGCTCTAAAGTCAGGATCAAGACTTACTGTCCGATACTCTGTTGGACGGACATTTGGGTGGATAACGAACATTCGGCTACTCCCATATGCAGGTGCCGAAGTTAGATAGGAGACTCTATGGCAAAAGCCAAAAAGATACCAAAAGTTCAGCAGTTTCCCTGTTTACATTGCCAGGAAACGGTGAGGGACGGCGTTAAACTCGGCTGTTCCGGTGCAAGACCTGAATTCTGGAATGACATACAGGGGTTTACAGTCGATAAAAAGGGCCTTCCTCTCAAGATCTGTTCTGGTTATAAGGAGCTGACTGTATGATGCTCTCATGTGTCATCAATGGAGATGTTCTCATACTGGGGACTCCTGACTGCAGCATTGCTGAGTTTAAGAATGAGGCTAAGATCCGAGAGTTTGTAGACTCGATGCTCGGTCTTTCCGCTGTTGGGGATGAGATTGGATGTAGTGCCACTGCGACAGGAAAGCTCTTGGATGCATTTCAGTCAATCCTTGGTGGAGACCCGCGACTCCACGATAACGATGTTGACTTTATTCTGGATAACAGGATACTTTCAACACCTGCAGTCGCTATAGCAATATCAATCCAGAAGGGTGCACCTAACGTACTCAGCCTGTTCAAATGCACATCAGAGCGGGCTAAACTCTGGCACGCTTCAGGTCAGAAGTTTGTGCATACTGGTGGAACACCCCCGTCCATGTCTAAGGTGATTCGAGATATTGCCAAAGACATGCCAACAGAGATGTATACCTCAGACAAGCTTCGGGACATGGATCTGTCCCTGATCAACTCATATCAGAACAAAAATGCAGTTCACTAAGGAGCCACCCAAATGACAGCCAATGACTTGCAGAAACTACTACTCATCATATACACCGAAAGTAGTCTTGATATTGCTGCACACATTAAGCTCCAGAAACATGTGGAGCGAGTTATACAGGCGTATAGCTCTGAAGACCGCAGAACAGTCAGTCGTGTGCTCAATAAACTGGTAGTTGACGAGGCGGACGACCTGGTGTATCTTCCAGAGCTCGTGGCAGCATCTGAGTTCAATTATAAAACCAGCAGGATGGATGACTACGATGTACTGCTTCAGCAGTATACTAAAGTCCTCAGTAGGGCAGACAGTGTCCTAGAAAAAACAGGAGGATTGGATGAAGTTTCAAATAGTGTCTGATCTACACAGAGAGTTCGGAACGGAGTGTTTATCTCCAGGGGTATTTACTCCCTCACACGTGGCCCAGGACGCAAATGTTTTAGTCTTTGCGGGAGATACTCACGTTAACCCAAACGGACTCGCTGTAGAGCTTGCCAGGTACCCAGAAGAGCTTATTAAAATCGTGGTGTTTGGCAACCATGAGTTTTATGCAAATCACTACGAGAAAATAAAGGGTGAATACCGCAAAAAGGTGAACGAACTCTGTAAGAATGTTCATATCCTGGACAACGAATACGTTGACCTGGGAGACATTCGTGTGTTTGGGAGCACTCTCTGGACTGACCTCGATGAGGGTAGAGACGCTCAACTGGCACGCAGGAGTATGAATGACTACAACTATATCGCATTCGAAGGCAGGGTACTCAGGCCCTCGGATACGATGAAGATGCATAGCGAGGCTGTTACCTGGCTGGCTCGTGAATTGGCAATCGCTGATGACATGAAGAAGGTTGTGGTGACACACCATGCCCCTTCTTTCAAGAGTATTTCTGATAAGTTTTATGATAAAGAACTATCAGGTGCGTATGCTTCAGATCTTGAGGGAGTCATGACTACATGGAAGCCACGTCTCTGGATTCACGGACACACCCATTCTTGTACAACCTACGTTGTAGATAAAACAACTGTTGTGTGCAACTGTCAGGGGTATATCAACAGCAGGAACAACATCCAGAACACTGGGTTCACAGAACAACTCGTTGTGGAGGTGAAATAATTGGCTACGTTCTTTACATCAGACCAGCACTTCGGGCACTTGCGGATAATTGAGCTCTGTAAGCGCCCATACAAAACCATTCATGAGATGCACGAAGCACTCGTAGAAAACTGGAATGCAAAGGTTGCAGCTCAAGACACTGTCTATATTCTTGGGGACTTCTCTTTCAGTCCTCTTCTGGCAACCGAAATGGTTGGAAGGCTCCACGGACTCAAGCAGTTTATCCGTGGAAACCACGACAAGCACTCAGCATCCTGCGGTAACGTCGTAGACGTTAAGATGGTGAAATTGGGAGATACCTACATCTGGCTGTCCCATTATCCACACATCGAATGGCCGAAGTCCAGCCATGGAGCGTGGCACCTGTATGGCCACTGTCACGGAAATCTGCCGGATAATCCAAATGCACTCTCGATGGACATTGGTGTTGACTGCAACGGCTACGCACCTGTATCATTCGATGAGATTCAATCCCGCATGGCAAAGAAAACGCCAAAGTCCATATTCGATAGGAGCTAATGAGATGTTCAAGTGTAAGAAATGTGGGTTTATTCTGGCTGCAACTGGCCATGACGAGACGCTTCTCCTGACTTCATTGGTCTGCCCAACCTCCTCGGATACAGACCATGACACTCTTACGGTGTACGATCCGAACAAGGAGATCTACAATAACCAGAAGCAGAGCTGACTAGTCTTCTACAAACATCCTCTGAAAGCACGCCGCTTTCAGGGGATTTTATTTTACCTGTTAGTGGTATAAGGTTAATATCAAACCTTAAGGAGGCACTATGCAAATTCCTGAAAAGCTTAATGACATATTACGGAACTGTCCTGGAACTCCCTATATAATAGGAGGCGCTGTCCGTGACTGGATACTGAGCGGCTGCTCAAACACATTCAAACCCAAGGACTATGATATTGAGGTCTTTGGCGTGTCAGAAGACGCTCTCAAGAGGTATCTGTCAACATTCGGGATGGTCTCGGCTGTTGGCAAGGAATATGGTGTTCTAAAGCTCTCCCTTCCTGAGTTTCCTTCTGCATTGGACTTCTCTTTGCCGAGAAGAGAACGACAGATAGGGCCTCTCCATACGGATGTGGAAGTAACAGTTGCTCCAAACATGCCACCAGAAGAGGCCGCAAGCAGGAGGGATCTAACAGTAAATGCACTCATGTGGGCTCCAAGAATAAAGCAGCTTATTGACTTCTTTGGCGGTGCACAAGACCTCAACAACAAGATACTCCGTGCGACATCTTACAGATTCTCTGAGGATGCACTGAGACCTCTCAGGGTATTTCAGTTCTCAGCTCGCTTTGACTTCGAGGTGTGCCCCCACACCTTGGAAACGTGCTCAAAGATGCGAAGTCGCTTTGCTGTTCTTCCAAAGGCTCGCATATGGGAAGAATGGTGGAAGTGGGCGACAAAATCAAAGAAACCATCCAAAGGGCTGGACGCTCTTCTCGCCATGGGATGGCTGGACGCGTTTCAAGAGGTGCACGCTCTCAGAGGGTGCGCCCAGGAACCTTCACATCATCCAGAAGGCGATGCGTTTGAACATACGAAGTTTGTGTGTGATGCAATGGCTGAGATCGCAGACAGAGAGAGTCTGGACGAGGACGCAAGGGCTATAGCGATGTTCTCTGCTCTCTGCCATGACTTTGGGAAGCCTGCAACAACCAGCTTTCATGAAGAAAAGAAAAAGGTTATCTCATACGGCCACGATAAAGCAGGGAAAGAGCCTACGATAAGCTTCATGTCTTCGATAGGCGCTCCTAACAAACTCGGTGAGGTTGTTTCCCGTCTGGTTGGAGAGCATATGGTCCACATCTGTTCCAACGGCGGATTGAGCTCAGCTGCAATCAGGAGATGTGCGGACAGACTTTACCCTGCAACCATCCCACAGCTGTCTCGCTTAATTGAGGCGGACCACAGTGGACGACCTCCACTTCCAAAGTCGCATCCATGTCCTGATATTGTAAGCCGTGCGACTGCTCTGGGATGTGTCAACGGCCCTATTAAGGCGTTTATTACAGGTCAGGACGTTATTGACAGAGGAATCAATCCTGGTCCCATTGTCGGGCTTATCGTTCGCCAAGCGAGGGATAGGCAACTCTCTGGAAAGCTGACTGACAGAGAAACGGCTGTGGAATGGCTCACATCCAGGCTCGCTAATGAGGACGTCCGGGTCTAGCTGTACTAAGGGAGATCTTTCCCTTTTAGCTATCAATAAGTGGGTATAAGAAAATTAACATTCACTAAGGAGGTTCTATATTGTGTTTACTATAGTAGGAAACTGTCCTAAATGCGGAGCTCCTATATACTCACCGAGTGTCTGGCAAGCAATCACACCGCCGCCAATCACATACAGCTGCTCCTGTGTAGCCACTACCAAAACTGTGTATGCCACAACGTGTGTTCCTGACAACCAGGAAGCGCCGTTGGACAACAGCAAAACCAAACTGAAGACGCTCGAGGAACATGAAAAAGAGCGCAGCGACATATACAAAAGCCCCTCGGATATAGGAGCCCCTTCTGGGATAGCCTGCCCTGCGTGTGGAAAAGAGATGTATGATGTAACCAATGTTATATTACCGGGCTGGCCGCCTCGAAAGAAGGTATCGTGTAAATCCTGTGGCCACGTAGCTGAAACCTGGTGCTAAGGAGCATTTATGGTTAATTTCATCCTCAATTTCATCGTAGGTTATCTGTTAATCGGATTTGTTCTTGGTGTTATCATGATGTGTGCGCATAGGGAATTTAAAGGCACTGATGCACCCATTAATCTTGGGGTAAAAGTAATGAAGATTTGGCCAATACTCTTGCTTGGTGTGGCAATGGCTATCCTTGCAGATATTCTCTGTTGGATAAGGAATGCCACTAAGCGGGATAGAGGAGGCGCAATTTCTTTCGAAGCAGCTCTTGTCATAACGACCCTAACAATTTCTACAGTAGTGATAATCGGTGGAATACTTGTTGGATCAGCAAAACAATCAGTCCCCTACTCGGCGGAGGCAATACCTACTACTCCTCCAAGGTTTGAGTTTGTAAGCCAAGGATTCACATTCGGACCTATCTTAATAAAGGACAACGTCGCATCTGCAGAGTTCCTGTTTTATCAAGGACATATCGTCCAGATACTCAGGAACCACTGATCTAGACAGGATCTCCTAACAGGAGGTCCTTCTTTTTATGTATTAATATCTATCGAATTTGTGGAATAAGTATATTATCACGCTTTTATGGAGAATTTTATGAAGATGCGTAAGAACGTTCGATACCATACAGGGACATTGATTAGGAACAAGAGGTGGCGTGCCACGTATTGTCCTGACTGCCTTGACCGAGGGCACTCTCCTGTCGATTCCCGCACCTGCTGGGTATGTGGAAGTGCAGCACTCAAAGAGGACTTGGCGGTGCGTCCTCGTCTATCCAAGAAGGAATTTGCCGAAGGCAAGCTTAAGGCTCTGATATCAAAATACAGGAGGCGATTATGGAAAAGAGTACTGTTATCTCACTATGCCTAGGAGAGCTGGTTTCATCCTCAAAACTGGCTGGACTGGAGCCGAGGTTAGTTGCGACCTGGGCCGGACGTATTGAGACACTCAATACAGCCAAAGAGCTCATAAGCAGCCCGTCTAACGAAGACCACAAGAAAGCGCTTTTGATTATTGCTGCAGTGCAGGCCGCAATCAGAGCGGTTCTCGTTCTCGACGCAGCCCCGGCAAATGACAAGCTTATCGACATTCTATTGGAATGCGATCTTATCAAATACGACAGGACTTCTTTGTTGTTTTCCTGGACAGACAAAAACTAGGAGATGAGGCCATGAAAAGTCCTGAATATTATGGGGTAAAAAGAATCCCGAAGGTTGGCGAGACCATCTATGTTGGAGGCGAGATGTACCTGTCACATGGACGGGACGACTTTGCTGGAGGCAGTGCAGTAGTCTCAAAGGTCCATCTCTCCGAAGAGTGGGGGACTCCTCGTGTGGATGTGCAGATAAAAGCACGCCCTCGTTTCTGGTACAACTGGAAATTTCTGGAAGAGTGCCAGGAAAAGCTGAAGGACACACTCAAGGATGCAGTCGCACATCCAGACCCTGATGACCGAGAGGAGTTCAACCGATGGGACTGAAGACACCTGCAGACTGGGAAGCGGAATACCTCCCTCCTATAGATGTGCACTGGACTCTTCGCGAGTGCATGGAACACGTCGAACACAAGTGGCTTGGGATGAGAGCATACATTCTGCGAAGCTACGGGCTCTCAAGAACCAGGAATTACATTAACCAAGTGCGTGGTATTCGTAGTATTCGCATCTGCGCATCCAACTGCGCGTTGTGCATGGTTACTAAACACCGTTGGGGGTCTCCTTCAACATTTGGTACTGGAAATTGCATATATTGTCCTCTACAGATGTTTGGTGGTGGAAATGCATGCGCCACAGAGTGGACGCAGTTTTTGGCCGGGAACATCCGCCCAATGCTCTGTCTGATCAAGAAGGTAAAGAAGATTGCTAATGACCAAGGTTTGACTTGGGATGGTCTGTAGAATCATGCTTAACTTGAAAGGAGCTCACAGGTGGGACTGAAAACATTTACAGAATGGGAAGATGAGTATATGTCTCCTATAAATGCACGCTGGACTCTTCGGAAGTGTCTGGAGCACGTCGAACACAAGTGGCTCGGGATGCGTATATCTGTTCTGCGCAGTTATGGAGTTGAAAAACACGGGAAACAACTTATTGCATCGAATTCTCGCGTAGTTCGTATTATCTATATTGGGCCCGCAAACTGTGCGTTGTGCATTAACACTGCAGAACGTTGGGGATCTCCTTCAACATTTGGTACTGGAAATTGTCGATTCTGCCCTCTAAAGATATTTGGAGGAGCAGGAGCCTGCGATGCTGGGGTGCGCTCCTTTATTAAAGGAAATGTCGGACCAATGCTCCGACTGATCAAAAAGGCCAAGAAGATTGTTAATTATCGAAAATTGACCTGGAATGGTCTGCACAAGATAGCGCTCAAGTTGACTTGAAAGGACTGACAGCTGATGCTGAAGACAATTGAAAATTGGGAAGCGGAATACATGCCTCATATCAGTAAGTACTGGACTCTCAGGGAATGCATGGAACATGTTGATCACAAGTGGCACGGCATGAGGACACACATTCTACGAAGTTATGGCATGATGCGCAGTGGTCTGAGTCTTATTTCAATGCGTGGTTCTAATTATTGTGCTATCCGCCTCGGATCGTCTAACTGTGCGTTGTGTGTAGGGACATGTGCCCATTTCATACATAGTTTAACCCCCAGACAATCAAACTGCAGCTATTGTCCGCTAAGGCAGTGTGGCGGGGAAAACTCCTGCGGCTATGAATGGGCAGAGTATTTAGGCGGAAACATTCATTCCATGCTCCGCTTGATCAAGAAGGTCAAGAAAATCATCAATGATCGGGATTTGACCTGGGATGATATGCAAAAGATGGCGGAAGGAGTTAATGGATGAAACAGATAACACTACAGACGTTTGAAATACGAAAAATAAAAGAAGCCCTTAAGAACTGGGAAAAAGAATATATACCTCCAATCAACAAGCACTGGACTCTTCGCAAGTGCATGGAACACGTCGAGCACAAGTGGCTTGGGATGCGGATGCACGTTCTGCGAAGTTATAAACTGCATATCATAGGCAACTCTGTTTGTTCAAACAAACATCAATCTCGTTTAATCTCGCCTGTAACTCCGCATCTTAAAATCAACAGTGAGAACTGCGCACTCTGTGTGTGTTCCTGCGAACACTGTTCATGGGTAGAAAGTCACTGTGACTACTGCCCTTTAAGTTTATTCAGCAAGGTTGGGTGCTCTTGCACAGATGAGTGGTTATTATTTGTGAATGGGGACATTAGACCAATGCTCCGACTGATCAAGAAGGTTAAGAAGTATGTCAGTGATAGGGATTTGACCTGGGATACCATGAAGAATTTTGCTTAACTTGAAAGGGTTAATATGACAGCAAACGCCACAGAAATAGACACAGCAACGGCGACCATTCCCAAAATTGGAGACGTTGTATATGTACCAACAGTAAAAGGATACACTGAGGACAGCCCTCTTTCTGGAGGAAAGGCTACGATACTGGCTATCGATAGCCTCTGTATACTAAGCTATCCGCATGTGCTGGTTCGAACATCAAGACATCCTGGTATTTGGTATATATGGAAGCTGCTGGAGATGG
>Ga0116170_10003121_pt1 | contig 15600 bp, 8 predicted proteins | sample AD_JPNHW1_MetaG_FD_89797 | JGI IMG/M metagenome (GOLD analysis project Ga0116170, IMG submission 89797) | Active sludge microbial communities of municipal wastewater-treating anaerobic digesters from Japan - AD_JPNHW1_MetaG | ecosystem: Engineered > Bioreactor > Anaerobic > Digestate | place...
ATTCGCTTTTCGATGGCTGTACCATTGTCAACAATGAAAACCGATTTACCGCGCTGGTTTGAAATGATGATGTCTTTCGGGATAACCACAACGCTGTCTTTACGCGCCAGAACAATGTCAGCTCTAGAGAACATACCCGGACGAAGTTTCAAATCAGGATTCGGAACTTCAACAATACCTTTAAAGGTGCGGGTTTCGGTGCTGATAGCCGGCGACAATTCCTTGATGTCTCCCTTCAGCGTATCGTTTGGCAATGTGTAGTTCATCACGCGAACCAGTTGATTGAGAGCAACCTCGTTGATGTATTTCTCAGGCAGATTGACGTCGATAGTCATCAGGCTGTAATCTACAATGCTGAATGCTTCAACGCCCGAAGCTACCTGAGTACCGTTTGTTACAGCCGGAAGATTGGTAATTACGCCTTTAAACGGAGCGCGAATTTTCATCTTAGCCAGCTGGATGTTGGCTTTATCGAATGCGTCTTTTGCGTTGGTGTAATTAACTTCCGAATTGCGGTAATCGAGCTGCGTAACGCCGCCTTTTTCGTAAAGCGACTGCTGTTTTTTCATGGTTTGCTCAGTAATTTCCAGGTTCAGCTTTTTGCTCTCCAAACCCAGGCCATTCAGGTATTCCGCGTCCTCAATCTGGATAATTACCTGACCATTATCAACCAAATCGCCTAAAGCAAATGGACGGTGCGTTTTGGGATTTACCATCAGTTTGTACGAGCCCGAAATCTCTGTTTTTACGGTCGCCGTTTTGTTTGCTGCCAGCGTCCCGGTTGTGTTAATTATCTTTTCTATCGACTTGGGTTTAATATCGTTAACCGAAACCGGAACGGCCAATTCGGTAGTTGTGTTCGACGGCTGATTGTTGCAGGCAATTATTGCCCCAAGAAAAATTAGCAAAGCGAGAATTTGATAGAATGGTTTCATATTGCTGATTTGTTTTATTATTTTTTCTGAATGATGTTTTGAGGAACAAGCGGCTGATTGGTTTCAAAATCGAAAAGCGACTGGATTTTTAAATTCAGCAACTCATTTTTATAATCAATCAACGACTGCGCATAAGCCATTTTCTTCTGCGAAAGCTGCGTCTGATAAAGGTTTAAGTCCATACTGGTTAAATCGCCATTGGAGTATCTTTCCAAATTGATTTCGTAAGTAAGTTGCGCGTTCTTCTCGTTTTGGCGGGCAATCTCAATCTGGTTAACCAGATTTTGCAAACTGCGGCAAATATTTCTGATGTCAACCATAATTTGCTTTCTTTCTTCAGTTTCATTCAGTTTTTGCGTTTCTATAACAGCTTCCTGCGCCTTAATACGAGCTTTCTTTTCGCCCCAGTCGTAAAGCGGAATATTGAATGACACGGCTACTTTCGGATTATTGGTTGGATTGTCGTAAATATTTCTCAGCTTTTCGTTGTCGCCAGTAATACCCAGCGATAAGCTGATGCTTCCCTTAAATTCGTTTAGCGCTTTGGTTTTGATCATGTCGAACAGCGAAGTTTCAACACTAATTGCACGCTGCCTTATTTCCATCCGTGCACTTAACCCATTATCCAGCGCTTTCTTCTGATCTATTGCAATCGGACTTTGCTCAATGTTCGTCATCACGGTTATTTCATCCAGAATATCCATCCCGATATACTGTTTGAACTGATCTTTCAGATTATCAAGGTTAACCTGTGCATTTTCGTAGGTTGACTTTGCCGAAGCGAAGTTCAGCTCAGCCTGGTAAAGTTCTTCCTTGGCCGAAATCCCGGCAGTCACCTTATTTTGAGTGATTTCATAGCTTTTTTGGGTGTTATTAAATTCGTCTTTGGCAATATCGAGGTTCATTTGAGCTAAATAAACGTTGTAAAACAACTGTGTTACCTGCTTTTCCATCGCCAACCGTTGCATGGCATAACTCAACTGTGCATTTTCCAGATTAAGCTCCAACTGTTTTAGCTGAAGCTTGGTACGGTTATAAGTGAAAATAGGCTGATCGATACTAAGCGACAAATAGTTACTAAACGCTTTGCTGGTGATGTTGCTGTTCCCCTGGATGCTCGATTTATCCTGCCAGCCAAACTGGTTGACCAAACTGATTGTTCCATCGGTAGGCAAAATAGGCTGCGAAACGGTGAACGTTCCCATCGACTGAGTCGTTTTGCTTGTAAACCACTTCGCATTGTAGTTGTCAAACGACCGGGTCTGGTTAAAACTGTAAGGCGTTACTCCCAGCGAAAAGTTCGATTTCAAAGCAGCCTTTTGTGCTTTCAATGACTGCTCTGAGTTTTCCAGATTCAACAGCGACCTCCGTATATCGGGGCTATTCGAATTTGCTATTTCAATCGCTTTATCGAGCGTTAGGATTTGCTGCGCCTTTACCCCTGAAAATGCCAGACAAAGGAAAGTCAGCAGAAATCCACTTTGAATGAGTTTTTTTGAAAGCATATTGGTTATCTTTTTTTTGATGTTTCTTTTGTTGTTATTGTTTTAACTTCAACCGTTTTGTACTCTTTTTACTGTTTAACGAGTTTTATCGCATCGGCTACAACCACTGGCGCCGACGACTTGTTGCCAAGCTCAACTTTGGCTGTATCTCCGGTGAAATAAAATGAGCCCAGACTATTCCAGCCGTCGTCGATGGTTTTCAGATCAATCACGACGTTTTCCTTTTCTCCGTTATGGTAAACCGCGTAGGTGTATTCGCCTCCATCCTGATTATCGCGCCGCGGCCCTCGCCGCATTTTTGTCACATAACTGAAAACTTCGTATGTTCCTTCACCTTTAATCGGGATTTTCCAGATCGCTTTTTTGCTTCCATCTCCCGATTTCACGTAGTGGGCAGAACGAATAAACCGTCCGAAGAAGTTGCTGTTGGTTGTTGCTTTCCACGTTCTTGGTGCTCTCCAGGTATTGAACCCGACGTATTTATCCTGAGTTTGTTCTTCACTAAGCAATAGCTTCTGTAAAAGACTCTTGTCGTCGAAAGCGGTTACGTGGAATGTCGGGTCCTCGTCGTCGCAAATAAATTCGCCGGGATCAGCCAGAACAACAGGCGAGTCAACAATTTTCTCACCCTCAAACGGCGTGGCTTTTTTATCTTCTTCAATGTTGTCGAGCGGTAATCGCAATTCAGCCGGAATATTTCTCGATGTCAGCGTATTTATGGTGATGTTTCGCGGCGTTCCGTCGAGCAGATAACTCACTTCCTTGGTTTCCATACCATCCAGATGAAGCAGTTTATCAACTGTTTCCATGTTTGCCCCGCCACCCGAAAAACGTCCGCGACCAGGGCCACCGCCTTCGCCCAACCTAAACTGAACCAGCACAATACCTTCTGTTTTTTCTGAATTGCTTATTTTAAATTTTACCATCGTTTTTAATCTGTCTCCATCCAAAACATTCACTGCCTTAAGCCCGCCAATCAGGTAGCCCGGCAGTTCTTTGCTACTAAACCAGCTTTCCATATAAGGTAGCAGGTCGGTGCCAAATTGCTGCTTTATCCGGTCGTTAAAATCGTCGATCGTAGTCGAACTAAACCTGATACTTTTCAGAAAGTGGAACATGAAATCGTCGAAGGCATCGTCACCTGTTTTTCTTTTAATGATTGAAAAGAGTGTCTGCCCTTTTAGCTGGATGACATTGTCGATGATTTTTATCTTCTCCGGATCATTCAGTAACTCGGCAAACGAATGATCGAGCAATGCCACGTTGGCCTGTTCGTTTTCGGTCATTCCCTGCATATCGCGCATAAAGCCCATTCCGCCCGACTCTGTGTTCTTTTTCAGGTAGGCTTCAAAAATCCGGTCGGTAACCGGCCATTTATCCGACTGAATAAAATAGGCGTAGTTGTAAAACATTGGATAGCAATACAACGGATTTGCTTTTTCTTCGACCTGCATTTGGCCGCCTTGCTGGCGGTTAAAATTTGGCCGCGACGAAGCCTGGGTAAACAAAGCCAGAAAATTATTGAACGCATTTATTTTCTTCTCTTCTGGTGTGGAAGTATCGTCTCCGCGCCCCCAGCGTTCCATTCGCGTTATATTCCCTGCAAAATCGGCTTCATCAATCAGCAAACCTTTTTCAGGAAACAAAACAAGCTCAGGCTGAATCTGCTCACGTTCGCCAATCAATGTCCTCGGATAGGAAAAAAATTGGGCCGGGACTTCAACGAGGTTAAAGCGATCGAAAGGATAATACATGTCCACCTTTCGCTCGTAATCTTTTAAAGCCGTGGCAATTAATGTAGGAATAGTATCTTTTACAGGCTCGAAAAACTTGGTAAAATAATCGTGCTTTTTGTGAAAATACAGGCTAAAATCGAGCCCATCAATTTTTTTCGACTTAACGGCATAATCGCCAATTATCAGTGATATCTGAGAAAGCCGGTGCCGGTTTTTGAACTGAAAATTACCATCTTTCCCTTCAACTTTCCCCTGCGAAATTGCCATCAGCTCCGGGTTCGTGCTCACCGTCAGCTCGAAGTTACTGAACTGTTTCTGAATCCATTGCTTGCTTTGGTTTCCAAAACCAGTGCCCGCAACCGGATACCAATTGCTTTCGCGGGTAAGCAAAACATAGCTTGAACTCACCACCGCCGAGCGCTTGTCAATTTTATACATATTTGCCCGATTGGGTGTTTCCATCGTTTTGTCGTCAACATCAAGAAAGCACTCTGCCTCATCGGGTTTTCCGCTGTAAGTAAATTCAAGATCAGCTGTTTCTCCTGGTTCAAGCTTCACTCCTGAAAAGCTTATAATCTGCAATTCACGTTTTGTATTCACATCTCTTCCGTTGAAAGTCACTTTGCTCAGTTTAAATCCCGGATTCAGGCAAAATACAAACTGATCTACCTGTGACTGATGCTGGTTCGAGACTTTAACTTTTGCAACAACGTCGATTGCATCGCCTTTATGCTGAACATCAATTTTATACTCTTCCACTCTCAACCGCGGGGCATTCTGGTTGGCATCGTTCACCGATTTCATGTTGGCACGCAATTCCTTGTTTTGCACAAAACTTTGAACGTGCATGTGCCCGAGCCAAATTCCGCCGATAAAAAACAGCACCGCCGGAACGAGTGTCACCTTATTGCTATATGGGCTTTGCGGAAGGCGCTTCAGCAGAGAAACTGTCAGGAAAATAAAAGCAATGCCAAAACAGGCGTACATTCCGCGATGAACCATTATTGCATGCAGGTTTCCAAATCCAATAAAATCGGAATTGAACAACGGCAGGCTGAACGCCATGTAGTCGAACAGAAAATAGTATTTTGTATTGAGATAGAATATCGTAACAGCAACATAACCAAGCAGAAGAACAAAGGTAATTGCCTGGTTTTTCAACACGCTCATCACAAAAAACGACAGACCAAGAATAAAAAGTAAGGTAGGCAGGCTGATTACCAGGAAATACTCGAGATATGCCATCCAGTTCACATCAATATTTTCGCCTACCATATTAAATATCAGGGCCTCTGAAAGCACAACCAGGTTGAGAATCATGAAAACAACCAGATTCCCGATTGTTTTTCCCGCGACATATTCGCCGTTCGACATCGAGCGAATGTAAATTACATCGGTTGTATCCAGCTTTTTATCTCGCTTTAAAAAATCGGACGCCAGAAAAATAGCGATAACCGCCTGAACCGTATTCAACATCAATAAGTTGACATAAGGAATAACCGATGATACGGCTTTCAGCGACCAGTTTCCACCATTGTTCATTACCAGCGTAGCCAGGTTGAAAAAGAAAAGAATAAACAAAGCCAGCAGCGCAAATATTCTGAAAAACCAACTCCTCAGAAGTGTGGTTATTTCGTATTTGGCGATGGAAAATATGTTATGAAATGAGATCATTATCTTATTTGCTTAGTAATTCGTCATTAACAACTAAATGGAAGTCCACTGATTAAGATTATTTTCCATAAAATAAACGTAAGCGTGCTCCAGATTGGGGTCAATATTCTGACTTTTATAACCATTTAACGAATCGGCAACAACCTGAATTTCCCAGCCATAACTTGTTGGCACATTAGAAATTACAGGATACTTTTCGTTAATCTCCATGTATTCGGCTTCAGTTGCTTCAACCAGCCACACTTTGCCATTTGCACGGGCAACCAGCTCGTCGGGCGCTCCTTTAAAAGCCAAACCTCCCTGGTTAAGCAAAGCCATATCGGTACACGAACTCGAAATATCGCCTACTATGTGAGTTGAAAGAATAATGATTACATCCTGCGTTGAAATAGTCGAAAGTAAGTTGCGGAACCGAATACGCTCCTCCGGATCAAGCCCGGTGGTAGGCTCGTCAACGATAATTATCTTCGGGTTATTAATCAGCGCCTGTGCTATGCCGAGCCTCCTTTTCATACCTCCTGAAAGATTGTTGGCTTTACGGTCGCGCGCCTCAAACAAACCAACCTCTTCAAGCATTTTATCTACGGCAAGTTTTCTTTCCTTATTGTTTTTCATTCCCGCCAAACGTGCAGCATAATCCAGAAATTCGTACGTCTTTAGCTGGGAAAAAAATCTAAAATCCTGCGGAAGGTAGCCAAGCATCGCTCTTATTTTATCCCGGTCGCGAGATAAATCGTAATCGTTTACTCTAACCGTTCCTGATGAAGGCTCCATTAAGGTAACCAGAATACGCATTAAACTTGATTTCCCGGCACCATTAGGGCCAAGTAAACCAAACATGCCGTTGCTTATTTCCAACGACACATCTTTTAGCGCGTGGTTACCATTCGGATATACTTTATTGAGGTTTTCGATGACTATTTTCATCTAATGGATTTGCTTTAGGTTGTTCGATAGTTTTCGGATTCACACCCGTCTGGATTTCCTTATCTGCCAATAACATGAGTAACAGTTGATCTGACTAAATTACGCCTGCAAGGTTTAATTCATCAAAAGAATTTTATCAGAATAAATAAGGCTCGTCATTTCTGTTTTGTAAAACATCTTTACTTTTTTAATCTTGCATATATCCTTGCTGACAAAATACCTACATTTGCCGGGTTTGCCTTCAGCGTTTCTGAACGAATTAGATTCAGCCGGCAATCTTTAAGCAACCGCATAATTTTATAAATCATGGAAAAATACGATGTTATTATTGTAGGCGCAGGGCCTGCCGGAATTTTTACGGCCTACGAACTGGTAAAAGAATCGGCTAATATGAGGATTCTAATACTGGAAAAAGGGCGTGACATTTACAAACGGAAGTGCCCGAAACACACCAATGGAGGCATTTGCGTAAACTGCAAACCGTGTTCCATTACAACAGGCTGGGCAGGTGCGGGAGCATTCTCCGACGGAAAACTTTCGCTTTCGCACGAGGTAGGCGGCACTCTCCCCGACTATATTGGCGTTGAAAATACTATGGAATTAATCAACTACACCGACCAAATATACCTGGATTTTGGCGCTGCTCCCGATGTGCATGGAGAAACAGAGACTGAAGCCATGCGAAAAGTCAGACGGAAATCAATTGAAGCGAATCTGAAACTGGTACATTGTCCGGTTCGCCACCTTGGAACCGAAAAGGCCCAGGAACTTTACCGATCTCTTTTTGAATATCTTAAAGAACAACAAGTTGAAGTCAGGTTCAACTCGGCAGTGACTGATTTTATCATTCAGGATAAAAAAATAGAAGGAGTAAAAACTGCGAAAGAAGAATTTCGTGCCAAAAATGTTGTCGTTGCAGTTGGACGCGAAGGCTCCAGCTGGCTGCTGCAACAGTGCGAAAAGCAACACATTCCTACAGAAGTGGGCATTGTTGACATTGGCGTGCGGGTTGAATGTCGCAACGAAATCATGCAGGAAATCAACGAGAATTTTTACGAAGCCAAGCTTATCCATTTTACCCGAACCTTTGACGACAAAGTGCGCACATTCTGCTCCAATCCGGGTGGGTTCGTTTCTTCAGAATATTACGAAGGAAACCTGGCTGTTGTAAATGGTCACAGCTACAAAAACAAGAAGAGCGACAACACTAATTTTGCGCTCCTTGTTTCTCAGAAATTTACAGAACCTTTTAATGCCCCAATTGAATATGGACACCATATTGCCCGACTGGCCAACATGCTTACTCAAAACAAAATTCTGGTTCAGCGATTTGGCGATCTGGTTCGTGGGCGAAGAACCACTTCTGCCAGATTGTACAGGAACAATATCATCCCGACACTTAAAGATGCAGTACCCGGAGATTTAAGTCTGGTTTTGCCTCACCGCATTCTGATGGACATTATTGAAATGATTAAATCATTGGACAAAGTGAGTCCCGGACTGGCAAGCGACGAAACATTACTTTACGGAGTAGAAGTGAAATTCTATTCGAACATTATCAAGGTTGACAAAACCTTTGAATCGAGTGCCGTAAAAAATCTTTATTTCGGCGGAGATGGAGCCGGAATTACGCGAGGACTAATGCAAGCTTCGGCAAATGGAATTTTAATAGCCCGGCAAATTCTGGAGAACAACTGAAAATAAAAAAGGCTGTCGTGTGACAGCCTTTTTAGTATCTGTATAAAACTAAAATCAAAGCGACTTAGCTACTTCTGTCAAGGTAAATGTTTCGATAAAGTCACCAACTTTTACATCGTTGTAACCATCAATATTCAAACCACATTCGTAACCTTTGGCAACATCCTTTACATCGTCTTTGAAACGTTTGAGCGATCCGAGGGAACCGGTGTAAATTACGATGCCATCGCGAATAACGCGGGCTTTATCTTTTCTGCTGATTTTACCGTCACGCACGATACAACCGGCAATGGTTCCAACTTTTGAAATGTTGAATGCTTCCATAACTTCGGCTGTACCGGTAATCTCTTCCTTAATTTCAGGAGAAAGCATACCTTCCATAGCAGCCTTAATCTCGTTAATTGCGTCGTAAATAATCGAATATAGGCGAACGTCGATCTGTTCTTTTTCAGCTATTTTTCTCGCACTCATTGATGGCCTAACCTGGAACCCGATAACAATAGCGTTGGAAGCCGTTGCCAACATGATGTCGGATTCGGATATAGCACCAACCGCTTTGTGGATAACATTCACCTGAATTTCTTCGGTCGATAACTTGATCAACGAATCAGACAAAGCTTCAATCGATCCGTCAACGTCACCTTTCACAATCAGGTTCAATTCCTGGAAGTTTCCAATAGCAATACGACGGCCAATTTCATCGAGCGTAATATGTTTCTGTGTGCGAAGTCCCTGTTCGCGGGCTAATTGTTCGCGTTTGTTGGCAATGTTACGGGCGTCACGCTCGTTTTCCATTACATTGAACTTGTCACCTGCCTGAGGAGCTCCGTCGAGCCCAAGAATAATAACAGGTTCAGCAGGTCGCGCAACGGCAACACGCTGATTACGTTCGTTAAACATAGCTTTCACGTGGCCGTAATACTGACCAGCCAAAACCACATCGCCAACTCTAAGCGAGCCATTTTGAACCAGAACGGTTGCCACATAACCACGACCCTTGTCAAGAGTCGATTCAATAATTGTACCGGTTGCCCGTTTATCCGGGTTTCCTTTTAGCTCAAGCATTTCTGCTTCAAGCAATATCTTTTCGAGGAGAATATCGACATTCAGCCCACTTTTTGCTGCAATGTCCTGACTCTGATATTTTCCGCCCCAGTCCTCAACAAGATAATTCATAGCAGCCAGCTTCTCCTTAATTTTTTCGGGATCAGCTCCTGGTTTGTCAATTTTGTTGATGGCGAAAATAATCGGAACACCTGCTGCCTGAGCATGGTTGATTGCCTCAATTGTCTGGGGCATTACGCTGTCGTCAGCAGCAACAATGATAATTGCAATGTCAGTTACCTGAGCCCCGCGAGCACGCATGGCGGTAAAGGCTTCGTGACCCGGAGTATCGAGGAAGGTAATCTCCTTTCCATTGTTCAGTTTCACATGGTAGGCACCAATATGCTGGGTAATACCCCCGGCCTCGCCAGCAATAACATTGGTTTTACGAATATAGTCGAGCAGGGAGGTTTTACCGTGGTCAACGTGTCCCATCACGGTTACAATCGGTGCACGTGGTTTCAGTTCCTCTTCAGTGTCTGGTTCTTCTTCGATAGCTACCTGAATTTCGGCACTGACAAATTCTACCTGATAGCCAAATTCGTCGGCTACAATAGCCATTGTTTCAGCATCGAGTCTCTGGTTGATTGACACCATTAACCCAAGGCTCATGCAAGTTGAAATTACATTGGTTACTGCAGTGTCCATCATCGAAGCCAACTCGGCAACAGAAACGAACTCAGTAACTTTCAATACATTTTTTTGTTCGTTTTCGAGTTCAGCCTGAGCTGCCGCCTTGTCGCTAACCAACTGACGTTTATCTTTTCTGTACTTCGAACTTTTTGATTTTGTTCCTTTTGTTGTTAAGCGGGCTAAAGTATCTTTAATCTGCTTCTGTACGTCTTCCTCGCTAACCTCTTTTTTCAGAGGTGTGCGTTTTTTCAATCCCGGCTTTTCTGTCGGGCGAGCGCCACCGCCAACATTCTTATTTACTACAAGTTTTTTCCGTTCTCCTTCCTGCGGAGCTTTGTCGCCAAAGTTAACCCGTTGTTGATTTTCCGGAATATCTTTTGAAATGCGTTTCCGTTTTTTCTTGCGATTTTGCTGCTGGTTCTGATCCTGATTGCCCGTATTTGGCTTTTTCTCCTCAGGCAAATCTATTTTACCAACAACCGTTGGACCCGATAACTTTTCAACCCTGGTTTTAATTACAACCGGACCTTCACGTTCTTCAGTCTGACGTTCGCTCTGCACAGGCTCAGTCTGAACCGGGCGTTGCATATCGCGACGGGCGCGTTCGCGCTCTTTGCGCTCTTCTTCCCTTTGCTTTTTGCTCTTCTTTGCAGGCCTGGTCTTCTGATTCAGCATATCGAGATCAATGCGACCAACCACTTTAACTTCTTCAACTTTCGGTACATTTGTTGTTAAAACGTCCGAATCAAAACGATTTTCTTCAACATTCGAAGAATTATCGACTTCCGGTTCCTCGACTTTTGCTGGCTTCACAACCTGAACTGGTTTGGGTGGATTTTCTTCAGGTATTATTTTTGTTTCCTGAACTGGTTTTTCTTCCACCAAAGGCTTTTGAACCACAGGCTTTGGCCGATCTGATGACGCTACCGGTTCTTCTTTCTTTTTGCCGCTTAAATTATTCAGGTCAATTTTGCCCAGCACTTTGGGTGCTTCAATTTCGTGACGTGGTCCGGCAATAAAGTCATCTTTGCGCTCGGGCTTTGCCGCTGGGGTTGGCTCAACTTTTTTGGGAGAATGGCCTTTAATGATAACTTCATCGTCCTCGTAATCATCTTCCTGATGCTTATGACCAGCATCTTTGACATCTTCCAATGAAATTGATTCGTGGGTGCCACGATGACTTTTCAGATTGATTTTCTCCGACTCTTTTTTCAGGCTGATGTCTCCTTTGTACTCTTTCTCGAGCAGGGTGAATGCATCATCCGAAATTTTGCTGTTCGGGTCTGAACCTATGTCAAAACCCTTCCTGTGCAGAAAATCAACGATGGTGGAGATACCTACATTAAAGTCCCGCGCTACTTTACTCAGACGTTTTATACTACCTAATACCATAAACCTCCCTGTTAAATATGCCTCAAAATTAATTTAAGGAATTAACGATGTGCAATTTTACATTCAAAATCTAAATTGCCCTAATTTTCAAGCTAAAAATTCAAATAAACTTTTCAGTCTATTCAAATTCGTTTCTTAATATCCGAAGAACTTCGTCGATAGTTTCCTCTTCGAGATCTGTTCTCTTTATCAGTTCTGACCGGGATAAGCTCAAAACATTCTTGGCTGTATCACAACCAATTGACTTAAGCTGATCAATAACCCAGCCTTCAATTTCATCCGAGAATTCATCCAGATTAACATCTTCGTCGTCCTGAGCTACTTCGCGATAAACGTCAATTTCGTAACCGGTGAGCTGGCTGGCCAAACGAATGTTCAACCCTCCTTTACCAATTGCCATCGACACTTCCTCTGGTTTGAGGTAAACGTCGGCGCGCTTGGTATCTTCGTGTAATTTGATTGATGATACTTTGGCTGGATTCAACGCGCGTTGAATAAACAGCTGCATATTGGATGAATAATTAATTACGTCGATGTTTTCGTTACGCAGTTCGCGAACAATACCGTGAATACGCGATCCCTTCATACCTACACAGGCACCAACCGGGTCAATGCGTTCGTCGTATGACTCAACGGCAACTTTTGCTCGTTCACCCGGAACACGTACAATCTTTTTAATGGTGATTAACCCATCGAAGATTTCCGGCACTTCAAGTTCGAACAGGCGTTCGAGGAAAACCGGCGATGTGCGTGATAAGATGATTAACGGGTTGTTGTTTCGCAATTCAACCTTATATACTACTGCCCGCAGGTTATCGCCTTTTCTGAAATAATCAGATGGGATTTGCTCCGTTCTCGGGAGAATGAGTTCATTGCCTTCGTCGTCGAGAATCAGGATTTCCTTTTTCCAAACCTGATAAACTTCGCCGGCAATAATATCACCGATTTTATTTTTGTACTTATTATAAATATGGTCTTTCTCCAGCTCCATGATTCTGCTTGCCAAATTTTGACGCAGATTCAGAATTGCACGGCGACCAAATTGAGCCAGCTTTACCTCATCGGTTACTTCTTCTCCAATTTCATAATCGGCATCAATTTTTTTGGCTTCTTTCAGGGTGATTTGCCTGTTCGGATCTTCAAAATCCTCGTCAGAAACAACTTCCCTGTTTCGCCAAATCTCAAAGTCACCTTTATCGATGTTGATGATCACGTCAAAATTTTCGTCAGTGCCGTAAGTTTTCTGTAGAACATTTTTGAAAACATCTTCAAGCACGCTCATCATTGTAGCGCGGTCGATGTTTTTCAGTTCTTTAAATTCGGCAAAGGTGTCGATAAGATTAAGAGTCTCCATATCGTCCCGGTTTTAAAATTTTAATATTTTTTTTGCTTCTTTAATTTCCTTATAATCAAAGTTGTGAACTCGGGTTACCAGTTCTTTTTTCTTCGATCCTTCTACTTTTTCCTTGGTTGTAACTTCGAGGCTGATTCCATTTTCCTCAACTTTCGTAAGTACACCACTCAGTTTGTTTCCATTGCTCAATAATACGTCAATCTCCGTTCCCAGGTTCTTTTTGTACTGACGAACCAGCCTGAACGGTTCGCTCAATCCGGCTGAGAATACCGACAGCTCAAAATCTTCAGCTTCACGATCAAGGTTTCCTTCGACAAAACGACTGATTTCAACAATCTGATTTATCGAGATATTGGTATCGCTATCAACCATGATGTGAATCACATTGGTTGCCGAAACTGTTACATCGACCAAAAACTGTTCGTCCGAAAGCTTTTCGTTAACAAGTTCTGCTATTTTATTTTTGTCGATCATAGTTGTGTAATAAAATAGGGGACTTGCGATCCCCTACCTCTGGTTTTCCCAAAAATTAACGCGACAAAGATAGTAAATTAATTAAATTGTCAAAATCAATTCGTTAAGGTTTCTTTTTAACCCTGAAATATATTGCAAATGGCTAAACCATATCAGGGAATTGTTTCACCAACTTTTTAACACCTGTATATTTTTACTATGTTTGTGAATGTTTTAGTTGCCCAATACATTGAAAACAAACAAGAAGAAAATAATTAACGACCCCGTTTTTGGCTTCATTAATATCCGCTCCGAACTTGTCTTCGACTTAATTGAACATCCTTATTTTCAACGACTACGCCGCATTAAACAGCTTGGTTTATCGTGTATGGTGTATCCGGGAGCGAACCACACCAGGTTTGAACATGCGCTCGGAGCTGTTCATCTGATGCGCTCTGCCATAGGCATTTTAAAACTAAAAGGGCTTGAAATTTCTGACGAGGAAGCCGATGCCGTCACAGCAACAATTCTTCTGCACGATATTGGTCATGGCCCTTTTTCACATGTACTTGAAAGTACGCTGGTGCCCAATGTGCCCCACGAAAACATCTCCCTATTATTAATGGAAGAGCTGAACCGCCAGTTCGACGGGAAACTCGACCTGGCTATTCAAATCTTCACGGACAAGTACCATCGGCATTTTCTGCACCAACTGGTATCTAGCCAGCTGGATATGGACAGGCTTGATTACCTGAGCCGAGACAGCTTTTTCTCGGGAGTTTCCGAAGGAGTTATCGGATCGGAACGAATCATTAAAATGCTGAATGTAAAAAATGATGAGTTGGTGGTCGAATACAAAGGAATCTATTCAGTAGAAAACTTTCTGATTGCCCGCCGCCTGATGTATTGGCAGGTTTACCTGCACAAAACAGTTATTTCGGCCGAGTATCTTTTAATCAATGCGCTTGCCCGTGCACGCGAACTGGTTTTGCAGGGAACCGAAGTATTTGCAACTCCCGTTTTCAAAGTATTTCTATCGCATCAACTGACTCCCGAGGACTTTAAAAACAACAACATTATTGCAGGAAGGGCAACCCTCGACTTGTTCACCAGCCTCGACGACAACGACATCATTGCGTCGATAAAAGAATGGCAAAACCACCCGGATATAATCCTTTCGTACCTTTCGCGCTGCATTATCAACAGGAGGCTGTACAAAATCAAAATCAGCAAGAAACCTATTCCAGAACACAAAATATTGTCGCTGCAAGAAAGAATTTGTTCGCACTTTAAAATATGCGACGATCAGATGAAATATTTCCTGATTGCCGATACAATCTCGAACAGCGCGTACAACAAGGCTTCCAGCGAAAAAATTAATGTTTTATTTAAAAACAACAAGATGAGTGACATAGCCGATGCGTCGGACATTAACCTTTCGGTTTTTTCGGAAACTGTGAGGAAATATTTCATCTGTTACCCGAAAGAATTGGACATTAAGTAATTTACACTATTTTTGCACGGCAAATTTTTAAAGATTATGGAATTTAAAGCTCAAAGTATTGCTGATTTTCTGGGTGGTACGATTGATGGAGATCCTAATGTTACAGTTTTTGATGTAGCAAAAATTGAAGAAGGAAGACCCGGAACTTTAGCATTTCTTTCCAACCCTAAATACAATAAGTATCTTTACGAAACTGAAGCATCTATTGTAATTATAAACCAAAACTTCGAGCTTGAAGCCCCGGTAAGTACAACGCTCATTCGCGTGCCGGATGCCTACAAAGCTTTTGCATCGTTACTGGAACTTTACCAGCAGGCAAAAGGAAACAAAACCGGAATCGAAAATCCATCTTTCATCGATCCTTCAGCCCAAACAGGAAAAGACATATATGTTGGAGCCTTTGCCTACGTTGGCAAAAACGTAAAAATTGGTAACCACGTAAAAATTTATCCGCAGGTATATATTGGCGACAATACAGTAATTGGCGACGACACTATTTTATTTGCCGGAGTAAAAATTTATGAAGACACTAAAATCGGTGAAGCTTGTGTTATCCACTCAGGTGCCGTGATTGGTGCCGATGGCTTTGGCTTTGCACCAACCGAAGACGGATCGTACAAAAAGATTCCGCAGGTAGGCAACGTTGTTATTGAAGACAATGTTGAAATTGGAGCCAACACAACCG
>Ga0116170_10003122_pt1 | contig 15598 bp, 14 predicted proteins | sample AD_JPNHW1_MetaG_FD_89797 | JGI IMG/M metagenome (GOLD analysis project Ga0116170, IMG submission 89797) | Active sludge microbial communities of municipal wastewater-treating anaerobic digesters from Japan - AD_JPNHW1_MetaG | ecosystem: Engineered > Bioreactor > Anaerobic > Digestate | place...
CATGTCCGCACAGCCTCGCCCAGACAAAGCCTATTTTATCGGTTTTCCCCCGCATTGTCAACGGTTTTTTCGAATCTCTCCCGGCAAATGAATCACGGTATGGCCCGCAGCCTCCAGCGCGGCCAGCGCTTCCGGAAAGCGTTCCGACTTTGCCAGCAGGTAATCCGTATCGAATGTGGAGATCGCGAATACAGGGATTCCCTTATCTTTCAGCGTCCCTGTAAGACCCGCAAGCACACCCACCAGTGAAAACTCCATCGAACCCGCCACACGCAGCGCACACCACCCGTCCTCCCGCGCCAGCGTTTCCGCCGGCGCGTTGTCCGTGGGGCAGACCAACGATTTTTCCACATCCGTGAGGCTCAAAAAGCAGAACGGCCCGCATAAATCAACCTTTGCAACATCATCAATCTTGCATACCGTAAACCCCATGGGTAGTACTTCCAGCCGCATCCGTCCTCCTCCCGTTCAGCGCAGATAACGCACGCGGGCCGGGTCGTAAAACCCACGCTGCGCGGGCTGCTCGTCCGCTGTTCCCACAAGGATCAGGCAGAAGGGAACCGTCGTCACCCCCAGCAGTTTCGCGAAGGCCGCCGAGCTGTCTTTGTTTGGATAGATGCCGCACCAGCAGGTGCCGTATCCCAGTTCCGTCGCCTGTAAAAGCAGGTTCTGCGTTGCCGCGGCACAGTCCTGCGGCCAAAAGCCTTCGGCGGGGGCGGAAGGCAGCGCTTCCGGGTTGCCGCATACCACAATGCCAATCGCCGCGTCCGGCAGTGACCGGCAGTAAGGTTGGATTTTCGTAATCTGCTTTTTAATCTCATTGTTTTCAACCACCACAAACTCCCACGGGCGGGAGTTGCAGGCGCTGGGCGCGCACATGGCCGCCTCCAGCATCAAATCCAGATGTTCTTTCGGGATCGCTGTACCGGGCTGGTACTTACGCACACTTCTGCGGGTGCGGATGGTTTCGGTCGTATTCACAGGATCAGCTCCTTACCTTGTATGGTTTGTTCTGATTCGATGATACCACAACCGTCAAGTTTTCAAAAGAACTTCCCTTGCGTTTCGCTCATAATAACAAGAAAAGAAAAACGGCGGAAGCCTACGCTGCCGCCGTTTCTATTCCGTTTGTGCAATCAGAACTTGAGAATCCGATCCGCAATCTGATCCGCGCACAGGCCATATTCCCGCAGCACATCCATCGGTTTGCCGGACTGGCCGAAACGGTCTTCCACGCCGATCTTGCAGAACTGGCAGGATACCTTACCCGCGATGGCCGCGGCCGCCGCGTCGCCCAGACCGCCGATTATGCTGTGCTCCTCAACGGTAAACACTTTTCCGCATTTCTGTGCGTAAGCGCGCACCAGTTCCTCATCCAGCGGCTTTAACGTGTGGATGTTCACCACCGCAACGTCCATGCCCTTGTCGGCCAGCAGTTTGGCGGCGTCCAGCGATACCTCCACCATCGTGCCGTAGGTGAAGATCACTGCGTCCTTGCCCTCGCGCATCACATGGCCCTTGCCCACGGTAAAAGGCATGTCGTCAAATACTGCGGTAGGCAGGCGCGCAAGGCGCAGATAAACCGGCCCGTCCATCTCCGCGGCGGCCAGCACGGCTTTGCGGGTTTCGTTGGCGTCACAGGGCGCGATCACGGTCATGCCGGGCAGCACGCGCATCAGCGCGATGTCTTCAATCGCCTGATGGCTGCCGCCATCTTCGCCAACGGTCAGGCCCGCGTGCGTAAAGGCGAGTTTCACATTGTTATGCGGGTAGCATACGGAGTTACGGATCTGCTCAAAGCAACGGCCGCCGAACACCGCAAACGTGGAGCAGAAGGGAGTCAGCCCCATCGTGCTCATGCCTACGCCCAGATCAATCAGGTCTGCTTCGGCAATGCCCACCTCGAAGTGGCGCTCAGGATACGCATCCTTAAAATACTTCGTCATGGTCGCGGAAGCCAGATCGGCATCCAGCACCACGATTTTATCGTTCTGTTTACCCAGTTCCACAAGCGTTTGGCCATAGGCGACACGGGTTGCGATCTTCTCACTCATGGTTCACGCCTCCAATTCTTTCAACGCCTGCGCGCGCTGTTCTTCATTCGGGGCTTTACCGTGCCAGCCCGCCTGGTTTTCCATGTAGGATACGCCCTTGCCCTTAGTGGTGTGGCAGATGATGCAGGTCGGCTTGCCCGTTTCGGCGGGCTGATCCAGCGCGTCGAGCACCTGACGCATGTCGTTGCCGTCCTTCACTTCGACCACGTGGAAGCCAAAGGCCGCGAACTTGGCGGGAATATCGCCCAGGCTCATCACCTGGTTGTTGCTGCCGTCAATCTGCAGGCCGTTGTTATCCAGAATAAAGGTAAGGTTATCCAGCTTATAATGCGCGGCGGCCATGGAAGCTTCCCAGATCAGGCCCTCCTGGCACTCGCCGTCGCCCAGCGCGGCATACACATGGCAGGGGTTCCCGCTGTATTTCGCGCCCAGCGCCATGCCCGCGGCGATGGAAGCGCCCTGCCCCAGCGAACCGGTAGAGGCGTCCACTCCGGGGCACTTTTTCATGTCCGGGTGTCCCTGCAGAATGCTGTGGATCTGTCGGAAGCCCTTGAATTCTTCCACCGGGAAATAACCGCGGCGGCCCAGTACACCGTACAGCGCGGGAGTCGCGTGTCCCTTGGACAGCACAAAGCGGTCCCGGTTGGGGTCATGAGGGTTCTTCGGATCAATTTTCATCTTGGAAAAGTACAGGGCAACCAGAATCTCCGTAACGGACAGGGATCCGCCCGGATGGCCGGAACCGGCGTCGGCGGTCATGTTGATGATGTCGCGCCGAACCTGCCTGCACGTAGCCTCAAGCTCTTGGATGGTCATTTCGATCTCTCCTTATTCAACTGCCTGTGGGCCGCGCCTGTGTTTGCCCGTCCCATATTCGGTGGGCCGCCTCAGCGGCGCGCGAATCTGCGAAAAAACGCGCCCTCGCGTACCGACGTCTCGCGAAAACGTTACGCCGCGGGCGCGGGAGGCTGCATAAATTCGTACTTATTATAAAAGCGCACCGTTCCAATGTCAAGCCGAAGCAACCGGAACCGCCCCCAAAATCCATGCTTTTCTATCCTTCGTACGGACAGCCTTTGCTCATGTTTTCGTTGATTTTCCGGGATCTTTCTGCCTTTATCGTCTCGGGCATCCTTTGGTTTTCTTTTGTTTCCTCCTTTCGGTTCTGCATGCCTATTTTCGGGAAGCGTGACAAACGGATCATTTTATTGACCGTACAACTTCGGGGCGGTTTGTTTATTCGCCAAATACTGCCCGACTTGACAAGGAGCGCAATCCACGATATGATGCTACCGTCCAAACGTTTGCACATTGTTCGTACCCAGACCGCATGATGCGGCTGTCCCCCCAAGGAGGTCAGTATGGCAACGAAAGCGACGATCAAGGATGTGGCCCGGCTCGCGGAGGTATCTCCTTCTACGGTCAGCCGCGCCCTTCGTGATAACCCTCGTATCTCCGAGCCTGTTCGCCAGCGTGTACGTCAGGTGGCGCAATCGCTGGATTTTCACCCCAACCAGATGGCGCGCAGCCTGGTTAAACAGGAAACGCGCATCGTGGGTGTGCTGTTTGCCGAATCCGCGTCCGCCAGCATGGGCCATCCTTTCTACCCGGCCGTTTTGCAGGGGCTGGGCAAAGTGGCGGGCGAGAAGCGGTACCATATGCTGCTCAGTACCGGTGCGGAAAACCTGAGCGAAGAAGCCGCGGTGCGCGATCTGGCGGACAGCGGCTTCGTATCGGGGCTGGTCTGCCTTACCACCCTTACCAGTCCTGCCGAATCGTTGGATTCGATTCGACTGCCGATGGTGGAGATCGGTCATCCCCTGAACCCGGAAAACAGCTATTACGTTGATAACGACAATGAACTGGCCGGGTATCAGGCCGCGAAATACCTGCTGGAACGCGGTCACCGCCGCATCCTGTTTTTAGGCTATGACAAGCGTTTTAACATGATGGCTCACCGGTTAGGGGGGTTCCGCCGCGCCATGGCCGAATCTAACGCTACCGTGCCGGAGGATTGGGTGATTCCGACCCGCATGATTGAAAATGCGCCGGATTTTAACCACCTTGGCGAAATTTTCCGCAGTGACAGCCGTCCCACAGCCGTTGTCAGCATGGACGATCCGCTGTCCATCGGTCTGAACGGTTTTCTGCTCACGCTGGGACTGACCGTTCCGGCGGATGTGAGCATCGTAAGCTTTAACAACACCCAGGCTGGTCAATACCACTCCCCCGCCCTTACCTCCATCGACGTTCACCCCCGCGAGCTGGGCATTCACGCGATGACGCTGCTGCTGAACATCATTCGCGGGCGTGTGGAGCAGCCCACCCACATCGACGTTCCTTTTACGCTGATTGAGCGCGATTCTGTCGCTGCGCTGCGCTGATCCGCATCCAACTTTTTGCAGGCCGGGTTTTGCCTCCCAGCGGCGGCAACGCCCGGCCCGATTTCTTCAGGGAGGTTTTCTTTTTGAAACAGATTTCGTTAGGTTCCGTATTCCATATGCCGTGGCTGGAATATCGCCACGCCACCCCGGAAGGCGACGTGGTGCTGCGCCTGCGCACCGGCCGAGGGGATTTTAAGCGCGCAGTTGCCCGGGTGGCAAACCCCTACACCTTCCCCAATCCCTTCGCGGGCGCGCAGGAGTATCCCATGACGGTCGCCTACCGCGACGACCTGTTTGATTTTTACGAAGTTCGCTTCCATTGGGATGATCCGCGGATCAAGTATCTTTTTATCCTGTACGCGGACGGCGATCGCCTTTTCAAACTGGATTCCAACGGCCTGCGCGCAGGCGACGGGGAAGACGACATCAGCGAATGCTTCACCTTCGCCTACGCTTACCCAGCCGAGCCCATGCCGGATTGGGCGCGCGGCGCGGTCGGATATCAGATTTTCCCGGATCGTTTCCGCCGCGAAGGCAAGCCCGAAGATGGACTGGAGCCCTGGAACAGCGACCGTGTGCAAAGCGCCTTCCGTTTCGGTGGTAACCTGAACGGCATTCGCGCGGCCGTGCCTTATTTAAAAGAGTTGGGCGTCAAGCTGGTTTACACCACTCCGATTTTCCTGAGCGACAGCGCCCATCGCTACAACACGTTCGATTATTATCAGATTGATCCGCTGCTGGGCACGCAGGACGACCTGAAAGCCCTGTGTGACGAGCTGCATCAGAACGGCATCCGCCTTGTGCTGGATGGGGTTTTCAACCACAGCGGTCTGGGTTTCGCCCCCTTTGTGGACGCAAAGGAGAAGGGGAAGGACAGCGAATACTACGACTGGTTCTTTTTCGATAATTCGGAACCCTGCGGCTATCGTACCTTCAGCCATGAACCCTACATGCCGAAACTGAACCTGAAGAACGAAGCCTGCGCCGAGTACTTCCTCAAGGTGGGTCAATACTGGCTGGAAACCTGCGGGATTGACGGCTGGCGTCTGGATGTCAGCAGTGAGGTTTGGCCGGACTTCTGGCGTAAGTACCATGCCATGATGAAACGGGTGAAGCCGGACAGTCTGATGATCGCCGAATGCTGGGATGACAGCCGCGAATGGGTTACGCAGGGCGACATGTTCGATTCCACCATGCATTACGTGTTGAGTCGCGCCATCTGGCGGCGTTTTTGCACCCATACGATTTCCACAGCAGCCTTCGACCGGATGCTCAATGATGCGGCGATGCTCTACCCACAGCGGAATCAGGATGTTCTGTGGACCTTTCTGGGGTCGCACGATACCAAACGCGTGCTGACCCGCGCGAACGGCGATGTGCGTATGCTACACGGCGCGGCGTTCTTCCAGTTTACCTTTATGGGCGCGCCGATTATCTATTACGGCGACGAACTGGCCATGGAAGGCGGCGACGACCCGGATAACCGCCGCCCCATGCGCTGGGATTGCGTTGAAAACAACCCAACCCACGCGCATTACCAGCGCCTCGCCGCTCTGCGCGCAGCGCACGAAGCCCTGCGCGTCGGCGCGTTCCACACCTGGCGGGCCGAGGAAAACGGCTTGTATGCTTACGAGCGGTTTACTGCCGGCGAGCGCCTGCTGTGTGTGCTGAACACCGCGACAGAACCCCTGACCGCACAGCTTGCGCTACCGGAATCCCTGCGCGGCAAAGCCGCCGTGTGCGACCTGTTCGGCAATCGTTCCCTGCCTGTCTGGAAAGGCCTTGTGGAAGTCACGCTGGCTCCCGGTGAAGGGATGATTCTGCAATAAGGCGCGCACCTCTCCTGTTAACTGAACAGAAATGAAAAGAGGCGCTGGGGGTAGTCTTCCGGCTCCTTTTTTGTATTCTTCTGCTTCCTGATTCCGCTGGTTGCGCCGGCGAAGATGGGGAGTTTATTTATTCCTTCTCAGGTGTGGTCTTTTCAAAAATGACGGTCTTTTCCTTCAAACTGATTTTGCCAACGCGCCAGCCGAACGCTTCCAGCTCCTTTTTTGCGTTCAGGAACGAATGATCCAGCGGCACGCCTGCGGCAATACCAATCTCATCAAAGGTCATTTGAAAAGCGATTTCTGTTCTGCTTTGTACATAGTCCCATAGCGCTTTGTATTTACTCACTTTTCCAGCCATCCCATTCCCGCCTTTCTCTATAGCCACTCATTCGGAATCTGCACGTAGTCATTCTATGGGAACTGCCCCATGCTGTCAATCAAGGCCAGCAGAAGGATGATCCGTCAGGTGATATAAGGAATTATATTGCAGTTTGAATCTTATTATCATGCGCTCTGCCTTCGCAGGATTTACGAGGAGTTTCAAGATTATCGTCGCACAGGCGTTTTTCATTTTTACATTGCACCATTCGCTGCATGTTTTCCATCGTTCTCTGTCTCTTTTACTATTTGTCGCTTTCCATATTCCCACGGATTATGATATAGTATCGCATACGAGAACCGGATTTTTCAGGAGAATCGTTGAACAACTGTGTATCCGGAAACGGAGGAACGCCGCATGCAACAGAACCCAATCCTCTACGCCGATTACCCGGACCCGGATGTGATCAGTGTAGAGAACGCCTACTACATGGTAACCACCAGTATGCACTTCTTTCCCGGCGCGCAGATCCTGCGTTCGTTCGATCTGCTGCAATGGGAACACTTAGGCTACGTGTTCGATCGTCTGGACGACTCACCCGCTCAGGCGCTGGACGGGGGTAACATCTACGGCAAAGGCATGTGGGCGGCCACGCTGCGCTATCATCAGGGGATTTTCCATATAGTGTTTGTCTGCAATGACACACATCAAAGCTACCATTTTACCGCCTCCCGCCCGGAAGGGCCGTGGAAGCGACATGCCATGGAAGGTTTTTACCACGATCCCAGCCTGCTCTTCGATAGCGATGAACGGGTGTATATTGCCTACGGTAACCGGGAAATCCGCATAACGGAGCTGCTCCCCGATCTGTCCGCGCCCCTGCCCGGCGGGCTTGACCGTATCGCGCTACAGGATTCGGCAGACATCATGCTTGGTTATGAGGGTTCCCATTTTTATCAGATCAACGGTCGGTATTATCTGTTTAATATCCATTGGGCTCGTGGGAAAAGCCGCGCACAGTGCTGCTATTGTGCCGATTCGCTGACCGGCGTGTTTACCGGCGGTGAGATTGTGAACGACGACGTGGGTTTGCCCGGTTATGGAGCCGCACAGGGCGGCGTTGTGCAAACTCCGGAAGGGGTCTGGTACCTGATGCTGTTTCAGGACCATGGCGCGGAAGGCCGCATGCCAATACTTGCGCCGATGGAGTGGCAGGATGGATATCCCTTCGTACCGCCCATCCCGAAAACCTTCGCATATGAAAGCACACCCACCGCGCCGCTTTATTCGGACGATTCGCTCCGCAGTGCCCCTCTCTGTCCTCTGTGGCAGTGGAACCACGAACCCCACGAGGATTACGTTGCCGTAACGCCCGCGGGGCTTCACCTGACCACAGACCGCGTGGTGACGGGGCTGGAACAATCCGTGAACACGCTGACCCAGCGCACCTTCGGCAAGCGGTGCACGGCAGAAGTCACCGTAGACGCGCAGACGATGAAACCCGGCGATTACGCAGGCCTTTGCGCGTTCATGGGCTGTTACGCCCAGTTGGCGATTACCCGGGATGAGAACGGCTTCGCGCTCTCCCTGATTTCCCGTGTCGCGACAGAACAGCCCTATGCTATCGCGCCTTCCGAGGAAATTCCCACAGAAAGGGTACGGTTCCCGTGGGAATCCTCTTTCGTGCGCTTTCGCGCCCGGTTTGATTTTCGGGAGCTGCGTGACGAAGTACACTTCGATTACTGGCAGGACGACCATTGGGTTGTCATTGGCAAACCCCACCGGCTGGTTTACCGGCTGGATCATTTTGTTGGCTGCCGCATCGGGTTGTTCTGCTACGCAACGCGCGAAGCAGGCGGCAGCGCTGTTTTAGCCGATTTCACCTGCCGCGTGGACGAACCGTAACGTAAGCGGGCGTGGGATGATGGTTGATTCACAGGCGCATCTGAACGATTATAAACACAGAGGGTAAATCAGCCTCCATTTTCTATCTGTTGAAAGGGTCCGGCATTGCTGCCGGACCCTTGAACCATAATCATTCGTTTCTCCTTCGTATAGCTTCGCTCACCAGTTCCGCCGTGCCATCACCGTAGGCATCCATATTTTTCCGGAACCGCTCGTCAGCCACATACATCTGCCCTAAACCTGCCAGAATTTCATCCGTGCAGTGGTAGTAACGGGCGGTGATGTGGTCCTGCCACTTGTAAAGAACCGCGCGTACCTCCGGGCTGGTGGGGCTGTGCCCAATCAATCCTGCAAACTCCCGCAGGATCGCTTCGCTCTCCGCGTTCACCGCTTTCCAGTCCTCCTTGTTATAACCCGCCGTTTTCTTCTCGCTCTCTTTCCAGGCGTTGGTTTGCCCCCATCGCTCCTTGGCTTCACGCGCGTATTCGTCGCGTTTGCCTTCCCAGGTCATTGGGTTAAATTCGTTCAGACTCATTTCGTCTTCTCCTTTCAGGATACGGTCGCACAGGTCGATCAGCCGCTGCAGGCGGTCCTTTTTCAGTTTGAGCAGTTCCCGGTGGCGCAGCACCGCAGTTTTGCGGTCCTGCTCCTCCATCGTAAGCATCGGCGCAATCTCCCCCAAAGGAAAGTCCAGCTCCCGGAGGAACAGAATCCGCTGTAACCGCCGCAGAGCGGCTTCGTCGTACAGGCGATAGCCTGCTTCGCTCTCCCCGGCAGGCGGAAGCAACCCAAGCTGGTCGTAGTACCGCAGCGTACGTCTGCTGACCCCGGCCGTATCGGCAACCTCATGCACTGTCATCATTCTGTGATCCTCCTTATACTATTTCAAATCATTAACGCTACAATCTCGCGGCGCTTTGATCCTGTAACATCGTCGCGAAGTCTCCACGTAGCAACCGCTACCCCAATCGCTTAGTCGTCGCAGGCAGCGCTGCCGCTTGCCTGCTCGCTTCGCTCCTCACCTGCGGGTCGCTCACGGCTATGCCGTGGTGCCCACTGGGCACACGCTTCCCTTTGGTGCCTTCGCCTCCGCTCCTCGTTAGAGAATAAAATCGCTCGTGATCTTTATAGCATTCATGAATTGAAATAGTATTACGGCTTTCCTCGCCGTATATACAATATAGACCTTGACGTAACGTCAAGGTCAAGGGATTTTTTGGTTTTTTCCGGTAAACCCGCACCGGTCAGATCAGGCTGCCCAGACTGTTCACAATGCCCGCCACCGCGGTCAGCGCCGCAGCCGTAAGCGCCCCGCCCACCAACCAGATAAACAGGATTTTCAGTCCCTCCGCCGCGCTGATCACCGCAATCTTCGTCACCACCAGCTTCGCATCCGCCATGCCGGTAATCCATGTGAGCAGCGCGCACAGCAGCACGTAGCTAGCCGCTGTGCCCAGCAGGATCATCACGCCGCCCAGCACGGGTGACACAAGGCTGAACAACATGCAAAGGATGGATGCGGCGATGGTGGGCAGTGTGAAAATCGCCGCCAGATTGGACGCAAGCAGGAACGAAAAGCGTACTTTTTTAAACGCGCACAGGTAAATCAGGGCCGCCGCCAGCGGCGCGATCACCGCGAAAAGCTGGCAGACCGCCGCAATGCCGCCCACCGAAGCAGCCATTTTGCCAACAATGTAATTAATCCCCTGGTTCATGCTGCCCGTATCGCCCGCCAGCGAGGCGCCAAAGAGCCGGGTGAAGCCGCCGTACAGCATGGAGATCATGCTGCGCATACCTAAAATTGCCGCCAGAAACGTAAGCAACAACGACAGCACCGTTACCACAGCGCCGGTATAGCGGTCGCCGCGATCCATCATGCCGCGCAGGGTTTCACCAGGGTCTGTGAAAACATCCCGGATCACATGCGGCAGGTTTCCCATCGCGGTTAAAAAATCACCGCGCTCTCTGGCCGTACGCCCATATGCCTGACCGTATCCCTGCGAATTGTTCGTGTATCCCTGATAGCCGGTATTTCTTTGGGGTTGTGTGTTATAACCGGCATTGCCGGCCTGCGGATACTGTGGGTATCCCTGCCCCGCGGGCGGTGTAACCGCGCCCGGATAGGTTGGATATCCTCTGTATGCCTGCGCTACGGGGGTACCGCACACAGGGCAAACCGCCGTACCGTCAGGCAACAGGCTGCCACACTTCGGACAGTTCATAATATAACCTCCTTCACCCGGTTCCTCTGCAGACGGTAAAGCCATTCTGTTGATAGAAATACGAACAGACAGCCGTCCATTACACTGCCATGCAGACGGAAGCGGGCGCTTCCATGCGTCTGGTCGACTCCCAAACGCTCCCTGCATCGTATCATATGGGAGCCTTCTGTACAAGTGCCCCCAATAACACGGGTTGTAACAGTTCCGGTTCGCTTATACCGCTTCCGGCAGGGTAATCTTCTTTACAAGCGTAGCGTCCAGCAGATAAATACGCATCGCGCCGTCATCCACAATCTGTTCCGGGGGCAGGTTATTCAGGTATTCGCTCAGCGTAGACTGCGCGTAATACCGTTCATCCCAAAACTCAGGTTCTGTACACAGTGCGGCAACATTCATCTGGGCCAGCGCGGGGCCGACCTCGGCAAGGCTCAGGTTCATCAGGGGTACAATCGGGTTGCTGGTCAGCACATAACCTCTGGCGCGCAGCGCGTATTGGTAGCCAGCGCGGGTGATCAGTATTTTCTCCCCCTCCGGCACCGCCGCCTGCAACTGCATCAGCAGAGCGTTTTCTTTGCGAAAACCGGTATCCAGCGCCGTGTCCGCATCACTCAGCATCGGTCGGCCATACCGATAAAAGCTGTTCCAGTAGCCGCTTTCCTTCGTGCCGTTCCAAAACGCCAGTACACACAGCAGCGCGCACAGAAACGCCGGAACCCGCCGTGTCCACAGGCCGACGCGGGGCAAGTGTCTGCGTAAAGCCACACCCGGCTTGCCAAGTACACGCCCGGCCCACGCAACCAGCGCGGGCCACTCGGCTTCCGCCGCCGCCAGCACCGCAGCCACGGTTACGCCTGCCAGCAAAAACCATTGCAGGGTATAGCGCTGCATGGTAAGGAACGAGCCGGAGAAGCTGTACAGTTTCGTATCCAGCAGCCCCGACATGGGCGCAAGGGTAAACAGCGTATACAGCGAAGCCGTCAACACCGTGGTGACCCGTTCGGCTCGCGCTGCCTGCGCGGGCGCGTCCATCATCATGACCGCAGTCGGCCCGTCAGTATGCCGGAGCGCTCTTCTCAGGTCTCTGGTTTGTACGCGGCCCTGTACCCGGCGTACCGCCAGCACAACCAGCGCCGCCACCAACCCTGCCAGCGCCAGCCGGAGACCCCACAGCCCCACGGGCGTGGCGTAGGCCATGACAATATCGTACTTCGCCTGCCAGAAATTCAGGTGGGTCGTCGTTTCTTCCAGCTTATACTCGCTCTGCATGTAGGCCTGATACCATGGCGCGCTGGTAAATGTAGTCATCAGCCGCCACGGGCTCATTTGCCCCCATTTAACGTAACACCACAGGTTGCCCGCGTAAGCGGCCAGCGTGCCCGCCGCGCCGCCCAACGCCAGTCCCACGGCGCGCAGCAGCGTACGCCCCGCCTGCCCCGTGCGGCGATTGAGCGCCTCCAGCCAGCAGATCAGCACCCAGCCCGCCACCAGAAAGGGAAGCACCACAAAGCAAACCACATGCGTGCTCATCGCCGTAAAGCACAGCGCAATCACAAACGCCAGTTTGCCAAGATAGCGTTTCCAGTTCCCATCCGGCCGCAGTTCCGCAAGCCCAACAGCCGCCGCCAGTACCGCCATGCATCGCCAGATGTCCCGTGGAGCCAGCGCATAGGAAACCACCAGATTCGGCACCAGGTTAAACAGCAGCAGCCCCAACAGAATCCAGCGTTTATTACCGCGCGTCAACTGAATCAGCAGGGCCGTAAACCCCGCCAGCAGGTAAAAGATCAGCAATCCAAGCCCGGTAAACATCGGCTTATCGTACGGATAGCCGTAGGTATCCCCGGTGTGCATCAATCCGTACGCCATGTACAGTTCCATCGATGGGAAATGGGAGTTGCCGCGGAACTGTCCGGTCGGATCGTCCTTCTCCAGCAGTTCGCTCAGATTACGATCCTCGCAGTAGCGTAGTCCCAGCGCCATATACTCGCCGGAATCCGCCTGCGCGGAGCTTGCGCTGGTCGCCACACGAACGCACACAGGTACCAGCAGCGCCGCCATCGCCGCTGCCAGACACAGCGATACCAGCGCGGGCCGGTCAAAGTGCAGCAGCCGCTTCGTCCACGCATAAGCGTGCCGCCAGAGCGGTTTGACGCGCCACAGACTGCGAATCCCCGTCCATAGCAGATACAGCGTCGCTATCCCCGGCAGCGCGCCAATGTACACCCATTTACTTGCCTGCGGCCAGACCGCTGCCAGCAGCAACATCCACAGATACTGCAAAAACGGCGTCACCGATACGCCCGCCAGAAACGCGCCCAACCGGTTGTGTTTTACCCAAAGCCGCCTCCGCGCAAAAAAAACGCCCAGCGCCAGCGCCTGCAGGGCGCAGCTTGCCAGATAAAGGTTCCGCCATCCGTTGCCAACCGCCAGCCAGTCCAGCATGCCCCTTACCTCCCGCGCTTCGCCAGGCGATCCGTTTCGGCGATAAAATAATCGTTGATATCCACCTTTTCCGCCAGCAGTCTCTTGCGCTTCTCCTGTCCCTCTTGTTCCAGATTCGGGTCGGACAGCAGTTCCAGCGCCTTGGCCAGCGCCCGTTCGTAACGGTCGTCGCCGTCGTTATAGTTATACAGCAGGTGGAAACGCTCGCTCTGTTCGCGGGTGCTTCCGCTTTGGATCACATTCACATACATCGCGTGCACGCCCAAAATCGCCGCCTCGCTGGCCATAGTGGCTCCCTCGCTGTACACCAGCCGAGCGAAAGCCAGCACATGGTGCGCCATCGCATATGGCGTCCGCAGGCGGTAAGCCTCCATTTCCGGAGAAAGCGGCTTTTCGCTGCTCACCCACACCCGCACCCCAGCGGCTTCCAGCCGCCGCACCAGCGACAGCTGCTCCGCGTCGGAAAGCCCGTGTTTACCCACGTCGTGGCTGGCGTTCCAGGCAACGAAACGAACCAGCACATACGGTTCATCCGGGTTGAAGCCGACTTGTTTTAACACCTCCCGGTCCGGCGTAAACACGTCCGGGTGCAGGTAAAACAGCTCCTTATACGTATCCACCCGTTCCTGTTTGGGCCCCAGGTCGGTCAGAAACGTACGCGGGGTGATAATCTTGCTGCTGAACCGTTTGCAGATATTCAGACTGAATTTACTGACCTCCGTATCCTCGTACAGCAGATGCGGTTTGCGGCATACCCACGCGGCCACCGCCATCATGGGCGATGCCCGCCCGATCAGGATATCCGGGCGGAAGCGCAGCGCGTGCATCGTATGGTTGCCGCACAGGCGGAAAAACAGCCAGCCCTTTTCAATAATGTTCTTTCCCGTTCCTTTGGCGCACAGCACATAGGGGATGTTGTAGCTGCGCAGCAGTTCCGCCGCGCCATCCTTGTCAATCGCCAGCACCAGCACCTCGTCGCCACGGGCGCGCAACCTTTCCACGATGGAGTGGAACTGGTGCGCCCACGCGGGATGGTCTACCGAAAACATTACTTTCATCTGCGGAAGTTCGTCCTTCCGGCCGATTGCGGCCGATTATTGCAATAGGATGCGCAGTTCGCCCTCCGGCGTAACCGGGGCGATTTTGCGCTGCTGGTAGAGAATACGGTTCTCGTTGCGATTGATGCGCACCATGCTTTCCATCGCCACGCCGAAGGAGAACATCAGTACCGCAATCAACAGGCAGAACGCCGCGATCAGCCCGGCAAACAGATAACCGCTGAAATAGCCCACCTTCAGGTAGTGGATCAGGAACATCATCCCAAAGATTGCCGTGGGTACGAGGAAGCACCCACCCAACAGGCCGAAAAATTTCATAGGGTAATAATCCCGAAGCAGCCCGGACAGGATTTTTAGCGTGCGCTTGAAATAGGTCCACACGCTGCCCGCCACCCGGCTTTTCCGGTCCGGGAAGTAGCGCACGGAAATTGGCACCTCGGCCATAGCGAGGTTCTGGAATTTGAAGCTCACAAAGCTCTCCTGCGTATAGGTAAAGCGTCCATAAAAGTTGATTTTCAGCAAAGTTTCCCGGTTATACGCGCGGAATCCGCAGCTCACGTCCGAAAAAGTCTGCCCGCAGAAACGGCTGACCAGATGGTTCATCTGCCGATTGCCCCAGCGTTTCACGGCGGGCATATGCTCGATTTTCCGTCCCCGCATAAAGCGCGATCCGGTCACAAAATCCGTTTCCTCCCGCAGAATCGGATCAATCAGGTTCTGGATTTCGCCCGGGTCAAACTGCCCGTCTCCATCCATGTTCACCATCACGTCAAACCCATGTTCCACCGCGTAATCCACCGCCGTGCGAAATGCCTGCCCCAGCCCTCTGTTGCACTTGTGGCGCACCACCATCGCCCCCGCCGTCAGCGCGAGGCGGGCGGTATCGTCGGCGCTGCCGTCGTCCACCACAAGCAGGCGGCGTTCGTCGATCCCTGCGAATGTCTCCGGGATACTCGCAAGTACCTGAGCGATCTTTTCCGCCTCGTTATAACAGGGCAGGGCAATCAGCAGCTTCATATCTGCAACTCCTTCTTCGTCTGCGTTTCTGCGCGCTGCAATCCGCGCTGGCCGGAACGCAATGCCTGTGACAGCAGTGCCAGCAGTACAGGCGCCATGAAATGCAAGGGCATCGCGTATCGGAAGTATCCATTTACCGCCGAAAACAGGCAGCCCAGCAACGTAAGCAGCGCCGGCAGCATCGCAATGGCATTCTCCCGCCTGCGACAACCCATCACTCCCGCCAGAGCGAACAGCGCGAACCAGCCATACAGGCCGGGAGCGCACAGCAGGCGGAAGGGAGCGTAATCGAACAGGGTCTGCAGCGTGTTTTTCAACGCCGCCGAACGGTTGGACACCGAGAAATCAAAAATGCCCGCAAGCGTTTC
>Ga0116170_10003123_pt1 | contig 15593 bp, 17 predicted proteins | sample AD_JPNHW1_MetaG_FD_89797 | JGI IMG/M metagenome (GOLD analysis project Ga0116170, IMG submission 89797) | Active sludge microbial communities of municipal wastewater-treating anaerobic digesters from Japan - AD_JPNHW1_MetaG | ecosystem: Engineered > Bioreactor > Anaerobic > Digestate | place...
AGCGGTTCGAGATCGCAGTGCACCATCACCCGCTGGCGCAGCTGGCGCAGTTCAGGTGTCTGGATACGTGCTTTGAGTTCAGGCTGTCCGGAGAGAATGATCTGCATGAGTTTGTGCTGATCGGTTTCCAGATTGGAGAGCATCCGCACCTGTTCCATAAGCCGGGGGTCGAGATTCTGGGATTCGTCGATGATGATGGCGACGTTTTCGCCTTTCTCCAGACAGTGCAGGAGAAAGCGGTTGAGCTGGGCAATATGTACAAGCTTGTCGCCGCCTTTCGGCTCAATGCCGAGATCGTGCAGAATAGAGCGGATCAGTTGCGCGGCAGAGATCGACGGATTGAGAATCATGGCCGAGTGTGTTGTGCCGGGCAGGTTGTTGAGAACAGACCGGCAGATGGTGGTTTTCCCGCAGCCGACTTCGCCGGTGAGGACGATAAACCCTTTGCGGTGTTCGATGCCGTAGAGCAGGGATTCGAACGCTTCGCGGTGGCGCCCGGAAAAAAAGAGGAAACGCGGGTCGGGCGTCACGTTGAACGGAAACTCTTTAAGCTGGAAGAAGTCGAGGTACATTACCGGTCCATTATAAGGAAACGGTGCAGGGCCGCTTCAAAATTCTGCTGAAACTTTTCAACCGTATATTCGTTACGGACTTTTGCCTGCAACGCAGGCAGAGCCGTTTGCCAATGTTCGGATACATAACCGGCGACATCGGCGAGGGCGTTCCCGTTTTCGGTTTCAAAGGTCCAGCCGGCGGGAAGCAGGTCTTTCATGCCGTCGCGGGCGCTGCCGATGACGGGAGTTCCGCAGGCCAGCGCTTCGAGCATGACGAGCGGTACGCCTTCAAAACGTGAAGGGATGATGAGCAGGTCGAGTGCGCTGTAGACGAGCGTGCTGTTCTCCTGCCACGGGAGCAGGGTAACCTGCTTTTGCAGCCCCAGTCTGCCGATCAGCGTTTCCAGCCGTCCGCGGTCGGGACCGTCGCCGGTGATGACCAAGTGCAGGGCCGGATTGTTTTTCCAGCGCGAGAAAAAAGTCCGGACGAGGAAATCATGCTGTTTCTGGTTGAACTCAATGCGGCCGATGGCGCCGAACAGAGTTTTGTTTTCCGGAAGTCCGAGTGCGGCGCGGGCAGCGGTTTTGCTGTGCGGCGCAAAGCGGTTCATATCAATACCGTTATGCACCACTTCGACCGGCGTCTCGGCGCCGCGTTCTTCGAGCAGGATTTTCATCGACTCGCTGATGGTGATCCAGCCGTCCGGTTTTTTGAAAAGCCGGCTGTTCAGCAGGTCGCGCAGGGCGCCGAGTTTGGCGCCCATGAGTGCCATGCGGTGCGGAACGGGAATGTAGCTGATGCATGGCGCGGTCATATTTTCCGCGGCGCACAGGGCGAGCGAGCCGTCTTCGATTTCGCCCTGGATGCAGAGAATCAGGTCGGGGTGAGCGGATTCAAGCAGCCGGCGCAAAGCGCCGATGGAGGCTTTGGCGAAGCGGTTGCGCAGACCTTGCAGTTTGCGGGTGGTGAAGGGTGTTGCGCGGATTTCGAGATTGCCGGTGGCGGTCCGGATTTCTTTGAGGCGTTTACCGAGCCGCACGTTTTCAGGGCTGCAAAAGAAGATCGGCTGCCAGGCGGCCGATTTTGCGAGCGCTTCAACGGCAAGGCAGGCCATGACCTGATGACCGCCGTAGTCGGGGTTGTCGTCGTAGCAGACAATCTTTTTGCGGGCGGGCATACGTTGCTTTTCCATCAGGCGGCGCTGCTGCGCGCCAGCCGCCGGGCATTGCGTTCGGCGCGGCGGGTGTCGCGGTCGATGTACCAGGCGGCGACCACAAGGCCGATCAGGATCTGGTTGAACATGTAAATGGAGGTCTGCCGGTAGGAGAGCTGAAGCATGTTCTGAATGTGCCCGATCATGCTGGCGGCCGTTGCCGAAGCGGCGACCGCATAAATGAGGTCGCGTCGCCGGCGGAAAAGGAAGGGCAGGCCGATGGAGTAGAACCGGAGCCAGAAAAAGATGAAGGCAATCAGACCGGGGACGCCCAGTTCACCCAGCGTGAGATACCAGAGATTATGCGCGGGTGTTCCGTATTCGTTGAGTTTGACCGCCGGGCCGTATTTGATCCAGGAATAGGTTGAAAAGTTTCCAAGACCGACACCGAAGGCATGGTCTTGCGCCATCAGTTTTGCCTCCTGGTTGTACAGACCGCGGTATTCAATGTCCGACACGGCGTCCTGCTGTACAAGGAACCGGGCCGAGAGGGTATCGGCCGCCACGAAAAAGATGCCAAGTGCGACAAGCGATCCGAAGAAGAGGATGGTGAAGTTTTTGATGTTCAGGTAGCGGTGGAACAGGGCGGAGACATCCATCCAGAGTCCGAGTACCAGCGAGGACAGCGCGCCGCGCGAAATGGTGAGCAGTACGGAAACCAGCGCGCCGGCCGTGGCCATCGCGAATGTTCCGCTGGACATAAAGGTGGGCTTGGAGAGCGCCATGCCGAACATGAGAGTCCCCATCATGCCCATGAATGTGCCCAGACTGTTCGGATGTCCAAGGGTCGCAGAGATTCGGTGGTATCCTTTGATGTAACGGCCGACCAGCGCTTCGAAGGTAATCACGAAGGCAACAATGAGCAGTGCGCCGATCAGAGTGCGGAAATGCTCTTCATCCCGCAGAAAATTGACGACGACAAGGTATGCGAAGGCCCCGCGGATAATTTTACTGATCTCGAAAAGCGGATAGAGTCCGGTTTCAAAATAGTCATAAAAAGTGTCACCGCCAGCGGTGTTGGCGGCATAAACGTCGGCCGGAACATGAATTTTATCCGGACACAGCATCCACGAGATGATGGCGGTGACGATGTAGACGGTATAAACGATGGTCAGTGGAGGAAACCAGCGGAAGCGATGTCCGCGCGGCTGAATTACCATGATGAAAAAGAGTGCAATGGCGCATATATCAAAAAGGCCCAGCTCGAACCCGCGGGTTGCCATGCGATAACCCTCGCGCGACATCAGGTTCATGGAGAGCTGTTCCGGATAGCAGAGCGAAAAACACATAACCGCCATCAGAAATTTTTTGAACGGACGGATAATCAGTCCGGCCAGGATGAGTGCCGGCACCCCGAGCAGAAACGCAATGTCAAATAGGATTACTTTGGGTTCCATAAAACGCGGGCAGTCTAGCGGAAGAACGATCCTCCGACAACGGCTTTCCGTTTTGACTTACTGCCGATGCCGCATATGGCGGAAGCGTGTGTGCAGCCGGATAAACCATTTCTTCTTTTCCATCCATGCTCTGAACCGGGCCGAACAGCGCATAAAGCAGATGATCGCCGCGAGAAAAAACGGCAGTTGCGGTACAATCGGCAGCAGAAGGCCGATGATTCCGATCATCAGAGAAACAAGGCCGGCTGTCAGCCAGAGTCCGCGATGGAGAGTGCTGATCATAACGGCCGGTTACGGACAGCGTCCCGGAAAATTCAGGCCCAGCATCGGGTCGAAGCCGAACATGAGGTTCATGTTCTGCAGCGCGTTGCCGGCCTGACCTTTCATCAGGTTGTCGATATGTGAGATGACCCGCAGCCGGTTGTTCCGTTCATCCACGTCAACGATCAGGTTGCAGAAGTTGGTTCCGTTGACCTGCGCCGTGCCGATCGCGGCTTTGTTGTCGAAAATCCGCACGAACGGTTTGCCGGCATAGAACGTTTTATAGGCTTCCATCAGCTGTTTCGCGCTCATGGTTTCGTTGAGGTTGGCGTAAAGGCAGGAGAGAATGCCCCGGCAGAGCGGCAGAACCTGCGCGGTCATGGTGATCCGGATGGGTTCACCCGCCAGAGCGCTCAGCTCCTGCTCGATTTCCACCATGTGCTGGTGGCCGGCCAGTTTATAGGCGTTGATCTGTTCGTACCGGGCCGGGTAATGGAAGGTGGCGGCCGGTTTTTTTCCTGCACCGGAAACCCCGGTTTTACAGTCGCAGATGACGCTCTTCGGATCGATCAGCTTTGCCGCCGCTGCGGGCGCAAGACCGAGAATACAGCTGACGGCGAAACAGCCCGGATTGCCGGCCAGTTTCTGTTTTTTGCCGAACGGATGGAGTTCCGAAAGGCCGTATACCGTCTGCGGCAGAAGTTCCGGTGCGGCATGAACAGGGTTTTTGCCGATAAATGTGGCGTAGGCGCTGTATTTTTCCGGCGTCGTAAACCGGAAGTCGCCGCTGTAATCCACCACATGCGCGCCTTTGGCCAGTTCGGCGGCGGCGGTCTGCATGCCGACACCGTCGGGCGTGGAAAAGAAAACGGCATCATAGGCTTCCTGCGCTTTCGGATCGTCTGGTGTCCGGATCAGGTCGTCGCAGAACCCTTTAAGGTGAGGGTAAAGATCGCTCATCTTCATGCCGGTTTCGGTGGCGGCCACCAGACAATCGATTTTAAATTCAGGATGCCGCAGCAGCAGCTCTGTAATACCCACACCGCCGTAACCGCCTGCTCCAACAATCTTTACGCTCTTCATTTTAAAATCTCCGCTCGCATTGATTCAGAATCGCGCTAATATAGCCCCTTCGGTTTCCGTGCCAAGAACTAAAGAGAAGGGACGCACAAGTGAAGATCGGCATTATATCCGACACGCACGGTCAGGTGGATCTTGCGCTGGCTGCCGCCCGCGAATTCATCTTTCGTGCGGTCGATGCGGTTATTCATTGCGGCGATGTCGGCTCGGATATGGTTCTTACCGAAATGGCTGCGCTCTTCCAGACTTTGGATATTCCCATTTATGCCGTGCTCGGGAATTGCGATATTCAGGAGGGACTGGGCTGCTTCCGCGACGAACCCGGTATTAATCTCATGGGACGGGTGGCTCATCTCAGACTGGCCGACCGGCGGATTGCCGTCCTGCACAGTGACGACGAAGCGCATTTTGAGGCCCTCGTGCGATCCAACAGCTATGACTATGTTTTTTTCGGCCACTCGCACACCCGCCGGGATGAGCGGATTGAAAAGACACGCATCATCAATCCGGGTTCGGCCGGGCGCGGTATGCATCCTTCCTGTGCAATCGTCAATCTGGTTGACGATAACGTCACCTTTTTCACGATTCACCGGAGCGAATAATCGCCTGCACGATCATTTCCGCGCCGCCGGAGGCGAGGTGTTCTTCCGGTTCCGGCGCGGATTTGATTTTTTTCAGCGCATGGGAAAAATCTCCGGCATAAAGCTGTGCAAGCGGCAGGTGGACGTTGCGCAGATACTTTTCAATGCCTTCGACCAGATAGGGATATTCTGCAAAATCGCCGCGGTCCGAATAAATCAGCGGCTTGCGATTCACGATGCACTCCGAAACCAGCCCGAAGCCCGGCTTGCTGATGATGATGTCGCATGATGCCAGAACATTGGCGAAGCAAACCTGAGCGCGGTCAACGGCATGAATGCATGAGCCGGAGAAGTTCAGCGGCTGAACGCAGAAGAATTCATACTCGCGGCTCAGCGCCCGGATATTTTCCAATGCCCGGTTATTTATATCCAGAGCGGTAAATGAGAGCAGCACCCACTGTTTTTGGATCGCTGCGCCGGTCAGCGCCGCCAGTTTTTCGCGTTGCGGCACACCGGGCGAAGCGAGCAGGGGAATGTTTTTCCGGTTCGGAAACTGTTCCATCGGCGGCGCAAAAGGCAGGCGCAGCAGCAGTCCGGTATTCTCGTAGACGGCGCGGAACTTTTCCGCGAAGAACGCCCACCGCGGATTCTGCGGGACATAGGCTTCGTAAATCCAGTCCCACGAAAAATTGCCGATGGCCGCATTCCGGATGCCCGCGCGCTGCGCGGCGGCCAGCGGAATGGCGGGAATATCGGCAATAACCATGGCCGCGCCGCTTTCTTCCAGGAATATCCGTTCCTGTTCAATGAACAGTTCTTCGCGGGCGTAGAGCGTTTCGAGTGCTTTCAGTGTTTCGGGCAGATTGCTTTGGATGGAATCTTTCTGGATAAGACCGACGTCGAACGCGCCGCGTCGGACTGTGATGTTCGGGCAGCCTTTCAGGCGGCTGTCCAGAAAGTCACGCGGCAGATCGCTTGTCACAATCACCGGCTGTTCCGGATAAAGACGGTGCAGGGCGCGCAGCACATCGCAGGAGCGTGTGCCGTGTCCGTAGCCGTGGGCGGTAATGTAGTAGGCAACCGGTTTCATCTTTGTTATCTTTACATCGAACCGATGCTCTATGGAGAACATGAAAATGAAAATTCCGCCGAAAGCGTATGAGAATATTCCTTTTTTGAACAGCGATCCCTGCCGTCCGGTGCGCCTGCAGCTCGAATATCTTTATCCGGAAGTGATGATGGAAAAGGAAAAGATCAAATCGACCATCGTGCTTTTCGGAAGTGCGCGGATTCCGGCGCCGGAAAAGGCGGACGCCTGCAGCAATCGAAAACTGGCTGAGCTGACGCCGTTCTATGAAGAAGCGCGCAAGCTCGCGCGGCTCGTCAGTACCAGCTGTCAGACCAATCACGAATGTGAGTATGTGATCATCACCGGCGGAGGTGGCGGTGTTATGGAGGCCGGCAACCGCGGAGCGCAGGAGTCAGGCTGTAAATCCATTTCGCTCAACATCACACTGCCGCATGAGCAGCTGCCGAATCCCTGGGTGACTCAGGACCTTTGCTTTCAGTTTCACTATTTCAGTATGCGGAAAATGCACTTCCTGCTTCGTGCCAAAGCGGTCTGTATTTTTCCCGGCGGTTTCGGCACCTTCGACGAACTTTTTGAAGCGCTCACGCTCATTCAGACCGGCAAGATTGAGCGGATGCCTGTCATCCTCTTTGGCACGGAACATTGGCAGCGGATTGTCGACTGGAACTACATGGCCGAATATGGGCTCATCGGCCCGAACGATCTCGACCTGCTCACCTTCTGCGACACTGCCGAAGATGCGTGGAATGCTATCACTGCATTTTATTCATCAGCAGGCTGATGAGCGCTTCCCTGGTGATGCCGGTGATCAGGACAGCTTTGTTGCGGCCGGTTTCGCCCGAAGCAATGGAGAGCTGCGACCGGGGAATATCCAGAGCCTCGCTGAGGAAGCGGATAAGCGCCTGATTCGCTTTACCCTCAACCGGCGGCGCCTGTAAGCGGACTTTTAAGGCGTCGCCGTGAACGCCCTGTATCTCGTTTTTTGAGGCGCGCGGAACCGCCCGGACGGGCAGCAGGACGCCTTTAGTTGTTTCTCGGATCCATTCCATAATTGATACCGCCGGAACATTAGGTTAAAACCCGTCATCCGTTAATTCCAAAAGGAGACTGAATGTCCGCAAAGATTTTAGATGGCAAGGCAATCGCACAGGATATCCGCGCTGAACTCAAAGCCCGTACAGCGGAGCTGAAAACGCAGGGAATCGTTCCCGGCCTCGGCGTACTGCTGGTCGGTGACGATCCGGCGTCGCGCTCTTATGTAACGGCCAAAGAGAAAGCCTGTGAGGAAACCGGCCTTTATTCCCGCGAAATCAAGCTGCCGGCGACGGCATCGCATAAGGAAATCCTCGATGTGGTCAAGGCGTTCAACGCCGACGAAAAGATTGATGGAATTCTCGTCCAGCTTCCGCTTCCGGATTCTTCGATGGAGCAGTCGGTGATCGAAGCGATCAATCCGGACAAAGACGTGGACGGCTTCCATCCGGTCAACGTGGGCCGGATGATGCTCGGCCTGCCGGCGTTTCTGCCCTGTACGCCGCACGGCGTTTTGCAGATTTTAAAACGCTCCGGAATCAAAACATCCGGCGCGCATGTCGTCGTAATCGGGCGCAGCAATATTGTCGGACGTCCGCTGGTGAATCTGCTCAGCCAGAAGAGTGAACTGGGCGACGCAACGGTGACGATGTGCCACACCCGCACAAAAAACATGAAGGAACTGACGTTGCAGGCCGATATCATCGTCGCCGCAGTCGGCCGGCCGAATACCGTGACGGCGGATATGGTGAAACCGGGAGCGGTGGTGATTGATGTCGGCGTTAACCGGGTGGCCGATCCGTCCGCGAAGGCCGGATTCCGCCTGAAAGGCGATGTGGATTATGCAGCCGTGGCTGAAAAAGCCTCGGCCATTACTCCGGTGCCCGGCGGCGTCGGCCCGATGACGATTACCATGCTGCTGGCCAATACCGTGGAGTCGGCGGTGCGCCGTTACGGGGCAAAGTAAAATTATGCGTACACTCAACCGCTATATTGTTTTTGATTATCTGGTGATCTTTCTGGCCGCGCTCGGACTCATTACCTTTGTGATGACCGTCGGCGCGCTGGTGAAAGCGGTTGATTTGATGGCGCGCGGCATTTCCGCCGCGCTGATTGCCAAATTTTTCTTCCAGAACATTCCCTATATTCTCTCCTTCTCCATGCCGATCAGTACGCTGTTTGCCGCGTTACTGCTTTTCGGACGGCTTTCAATGGACAGTGAAATCAGTGCGATGAAGAGTTGCGGTATCAGCCTTTGGCGGCTGGCGGCTCCGCTGATTCTGCTTTCCATACTGTTCAGCGGTATCTGCGTTTACATCAACAGCGAGGTGGCGCCGGTCGCCAAGTATGCCAACCGCGAACTGCTGCGGACGGCGGGCGTGGAAGAGCCGGTCAATCTGCTCGAAGAAGGGCGCTTTATCCGCGACTTTCCCGGCCTGATGATATATGTCGGGCGCAAAAACGGGACGGTCGTCAAAGATGTGGTGGCCTATGAGGTGGATAAGACCGGCGTGATCAAACGCAGTGTGCGCGCTAAACAGGGCGATATTGTTGCGGATAACGTCAACCGGATCCTGACCGTGAAGCTTTATAATGTACGCATTGAAATGCCGGATGCCAAAGATCCGCACGACGTTTCAAAAACCACCTACGTCAATGCCGAGTATTATCCGATCAAGCTCGATTTCGAAAAGCTGCTCAAGAGCAAGGTTACCGCCAAGAAACGCGGCCATCTGACAATGGGAGAGCTTGTCGACCGGATCCGGAATGTGGAGCGCGATTTTCCGTTGCTTTCCGCGCCGGACCGGCTGATTGAAAAAACACGGCTGATTGTGGAAGCCAATCAGCGCATTTCCATTGCGGTCGGCTGCTTCAGCTTCATGCTGATCGGTATACCGCTCGGGGTTAAATCCCACCGCAAAGAAACGTCTGCCGGTATGCTTGTCAGTCTGATAATCGTTTTTGCGTATTACATCTTCATTGTTGTCGCTAAAGCGCTTGCGGATTATCCGTGGCTTCATCCGAATCTGATTCTGTGGATTCCGCTGGTTGTCGCGCAGTTTGTCGGGCTGTGGCTGGTTCGGCGCTCCAGCTGACGGTACGACTGTTTTAACTCTCTGGAAAAACAAAAATCCCGGCCGCTGTCGCGGTCAGGATTTTCAACGTTCAGCAACCTGCTGTGCTAAGCAATGGCGGCTTTAGCCGTCTGAACCAGCTTGATGAATCCGGCGGCGTCATAAATGGCGATTTCGGAAAGCATTTTGCGGTTCAGAGTGACATTGGCTTTGGCCAGACCTTCAATGAAACGGCTGTAGGAGATGCCGTTGGCTTTGCAGGCGGCATTAACACGTACCGTCCAGAGGCGGCGGAAGGTGCGCTTTTTCTGCTTGCGATGGACGTAAGCCATCGCCTGAGCGCGGTCTACCGCTTCGGTAGCCTGACGGAAAAGTTTGCTGCGGTTACCGTAAAACCCTTTAGCGAGTTCAAGACGGTTTTTTCTACGGCGGCGCGAGGCCGGGGCATTGGTGGCTCTTGGCATGGTTCGTACTCCTTAAAAATTAAGCGTAGGGAATAGTTTTTGAGATACGTTTCTCGTCGGTTTTTGCGACCAGATTGGTACCGCCGAGACGGCGTCTCTGCTTACGGCTCTTGCCGGTCAGAATGTGGCTGCCGCCCATGTGGGAATATTTCAGTTTGCCGGTTCCCGTTTTCTTAAAACGTTTGGCCGCAGTCTTTTTTGTTTTCAGTTTCGGCATGATTGCTCCTCAAATTGGTACGTAAAAGCGCAGAAATATAGGTAAGCAGTCGGGGTGAGTCCAGCTTTTAAATTATATTTTAATGTTAGATTCCAAGTCCGCCCAGCAAACCGGCTGTATCTTTGGTGCGAACGATCACTCCCGCCTCGGTTTTGGTAACAAAACTGTGCGGCGGAACACTGTCCATCAGGAAAACATTACCGCCGATTACCGAGTCGTGTCCGATGACTGTTTTTCCGCCGAGAACGGTGGTGTTGGCATAGATGATAACACGATCCTCAACCGTCGGGTGGCGCTGGATGTGCTTGATCGGATTGCCGTGTTCGTCGAGCGGAAAGCTCTTCGCGCCGAGCGTGACCCCCTGATAGATCTTAACGCCCTGTCCGATTTTTGCCGTTTCTCCGATCACCACGCCGGTTCCGTGGTCGATGAAGAAACCGCGGCCGATGGTGGCTCCGGGATGAATGTCGATGCCGGCCTTGGCGTGGGTCCATTCGTTCATGATGCGCGGGATGATTGGCACATCGAGCCGGTAGAGCTCATGCGCCAGCCGGTGTGAGGTGACGGCGAGTATGCCGGGATAGGCGAGCTTGACTTCGGCGTAGCTCAGTGCGGCGGGGTCGCCGTTGTAAGCGGCTTTCACGTCGTCGATGATCATTTCGCGAACCGCCGGCAGGCGTGCCAGAAATTCATTCAGAACCCGCCGGGTTTCCGCCGGAATATTTTCAAGAGCCTGTGTGCCGGCCCGCCGGGCGGATTCTGACTGCCAGCGGAAAGGAATTGCGCGTTCAAGTTCCGGCAGCAGAAGATGTGAAACTTCTTTGAGTTGTTTTTCGAAATAGGTTTCCAGTTCTTCCTTCTCAGACGGATACAGGCTTGGGAACATGACGTGAATGAGAATTTTCAACGCCTCGACAACACGTCGGGCGGCCGGGTAGTTCCACAGTACATTGTCTGCGCGGTCTTCATGACCGGTCGAGTAAAGCCCGGCCAGTGCGGCGGCAGTCTCCGTTACAGATACAGTTTGTTTATGCATGATGCAGGCAGTTAAGAGGGGAACGTAAACGGTTGCAAGATTTTAGTGCGCTGCGGACGCAGTATGGTCGGAGTGGCGAGATTTGAACTCGCGGCCTCTTGCACCCCAAGCAAGCGCTCTAGCCAGGCTGAGCTACACCCCGTAAAGCGCAAGAAGCTATCACGCACCCTATGGGTGGTCAACGCGAGACTTGCCGGAAGGAATGATTTTCCGGTATCCGGAATAAAAACGGCTATTTTCCAATGACTGGGAGACCGGCGCGAACGCCCGGTTCATCTGCTTTCTGCGAAATATTCGGAAAATCCTGCGCCGCTTTTTCCCACGGGTTGAAGGCAAGCGGGCCGAAGCCGCTGCCCAGTCCGGGAGCCTGACGCAGCCCCTGATTGAGATAGGACTTCGCGACGATAATGCTGTCGAGCGGGCCGTAACCCAGCGCACGGGCCGTGGCGATCGCCGTTGAAAGTACACAGCCGGTTCCGTGCGAGTGTTTGGTGTCGATCCGCGGACTCGAAAGCCAGGCGTGATTTTTTCCGTCACTCCAGTAGTCACTGGAAAGCTCCATGTCGTGTGAACCGTGTCCGCCTTTGATCAGAACTTCTTTGACGCCGGTGGTGAGCGCTTTCTGCGCGGCAGCTTCGATGTCGGCCGGGGTGGCGATTTCCATACCGAGCAGATGTTCGGCTTCAGGGATATTGGGCGTGATCAGATTGACGACCGGAAAAAGTTTTTCGGTGAGCAGTTTCCATGCGGAGGCTTCAAGCAGAAACGCGCCGCTGGAGGAAATCAGAACAGGATCGCAGACGGTGAAGGGCGACTTGGCCGTTTTGATGAACGCTGCGACCATTTCGACGGTAGCGGCGCTGCCGAGCATGCCGAGCTTTACGGCGGCAGGCGGCAGATCAGCCTTGAGCGCTTCGAGCTGGGCGGAAAGCATATCCGGTGCGACCCATTCAAGCCGGCCGGTGCCGATGGTATTCTGAGCCGTCAGTGCGGTGATCGCTGAGCAGTCGTGTGCGCCAAGCAGGTTGATGACTTTAATGTCGGCCTGAACACCGGCACCGCCGCCGGAATCCGAGCCTGCCACGGTCCAGACGATCGGTTTTTTGATCATGGTGCTTTTTCTCCGGTTGCGGCCGGCGGCGGATTGCTCGCGCCGGCGGCTTTTTCGTTGAACTGGTAGATCGTCTCGCCCGGGTGGGCAAAACCGATTTCATGGGCGATCTGCTGCACAAAATATTTATCGGTGCTGAACCGTTCCTGCTTAAGGCGCAGTTCTTTGATGGCTTCTTCTTTGGCGCGGATGTCCGCGTCCAGTGCGTTCTTGGTTTCCTGATAACTGCGGAACTGAGTCACCTTGGGCAGAAAGGCGAAAACAACACCGGTCAACGCGAGTCCAATCGCGGCAATCGCTGCGGAGCGGTAAATTTTATTCCAGTACTTTTGAGGACTCACGGCGCGCAGTATAGGGGGATCAGGATAAATTATGAAATATGAAATACGAAATTTTGGCGGCTGCCGCAGGATAAAAAAACACCCCGGGAATCCCGGGGTGCCTTTTAGTACGGCTGATGAACGTTAGCAGCCGTAGCGGGCTTCAGTTCCCAGCATTTCTTCGATGCGCAGCAGCTGGTTGTATTTGCTGATACGGTCGGAGCGGCTGAGCGAGCCGGTCTTGATCTGGCCTGCGTTCGTTGCAACAGCGATATCGGCAATCGTGTTGTCTTCGGTTTCGCCGGAACGGTGTGAAACAACCGCGGTGTAACCCGCTTTGTGCGCCATTTCGATCGCGTCGAGTGTTTCGGTGAGTGTACCGATCTGGTTGACCTTGATCAGGATCGAGTTGGCGCAGCCGGTCTTGATACCTTTCGAAAGGTATTCGACGTTGGTTACGAACAGATCGTCGCCGACCAGCTGACATTTTTCGCCGAGCAGGTCGGTGAGAATCTTCCAGCCTTTCCAGTCGTTCTGATCCATACCGTCTTCGATGGAGTCGATCGGGTATTTAGCAGTCAGTTCGGCGAGGTATTCGGCCTGCTGTGCAGGAGTGCGCTTTGCGCCGCCTTTGCCTTCGAACTTGGAATAGTCGTACTTGCCGTCTTTGAAGAATTCGGAAGCGGCGCAGTCGAGGCCGATCATTACATCTTTGCCCGGCTTGTAACCGGCGTCTTTGATCGCCTGCATAATGCTGTCCAGCGCTTCTTCGGTTCCGCCGGAGAACGTCGGAGCAAAACCGCCTTCGTCGCCGACCGCTGTGCTGAGGCCTTTTTTCTTCAGAATCGCTTTCAGCGCATGGAATACTTCAGCGCCGCAGCGCAGACCTTCGCTGAAACATTTTGCGCCGACCGGGCGGATCATGAATTCCTGAAAGGCGATCGGAGCATCGGAGTGCGAGCCGCCGTTGATGATGTTCATCATCGGAACCGGCAGGACTTTGGCGTTGGTGCCGCCGATGTAACGGAAGAGAGGAATGTTCAGGTAGTCCGCCGCAGCGCGGGCGACTGCCAGCGAAACGCCGAGGATGGCGTTGGCGCCGAGGTTGCTTTTGGTCTTGGTGCCGTCAAGGTCAATCATGAAACGGTCAACGCCGACCTGGTCGAGCGCGTCCATGCCGATGATGGCCGGAGCGATCTTTTCGTTCACATTGGCAACGGCCTTCTGTACGCCTTTGCCGAGGTAGCGCTTCTTGTTGCCGTCGCGCAGTTCGAGCGCTTCGTTTTCGCCGGTAGAGGCGCCTGACGGAACGGCCGCGCGGCCCATTACGCCGGATTCGAGAACGACATCCACTTCAATCGTCGGGTTGCCGCGTGAGTCGAGAATTTCACGGGCCATTACTTCTACAATCGCTGACATTTACTGCTCCTTGGTTTAAGGGTTGAAACTCCCTGAAAAATGAGCCCGGAATATAAAGACCCGGCCTGTGTCCGGCAACATAAAACTCGGCCGAAAACGGCTTTCTGATCCTGTTTTTCGGAATAGTTCTGGTAAACTTCGGAAATGCAGTGGCCGGAGAATATACGGAAGAAGTTGCGGGAACTGCCGGACGCGCCGGGCGTTTATCTGATGCGCGGACGGACGGGCGGCATTATCTATGTCGGCAAGGCGGCGTCGCTCCGCAGGCGGGTTCAAAGCTATTTCCGCGAAAGCACCTATCATAAAGCCGAGCCGAAGCTGCGCGGGCTGATCCGTTCAATCACCGATTTTGATGTGCTGGTGCTCCGGACGGAAGCCGAAGCTGTGCTGACCGAAGGTAAGCTGATCAAGGAATACAAACCGCGCTACAACACGCTGTTCAAAGACGATAAACGGTTTCCGCTTCTGCGGGTTGATCTGCGCAAACCGGTTCCTAAGTTTGAACTCTGCCGGATTGATAAGAACGACGGCGCCGTCTATTTCGGCCCGTACACTTCGGGGCTGGCGGCCCGCGCGGCACTGGAGTTTGTCGAACGGCGTTTCGGTATCCGGCAGTGCCGCCCGGATCAGCCGGATGCGGAAACCTATAAACACTGCCACAACGACATCATCCGTCAGTGCGCCGCGCCGTGCATCGGCAACGTGACGCCGGAAGAATACATGGAGCGTGTGCAGACGGCCTGCGCTTTTCTGCGCGGCGGGCGGCCGGAGTTTATTAAAGAGGTGCGTGCGCAAATGGAAGCCGCCGCTGAAAAACACCGGTTTGAAGAAGCCGCCGCGCTGCGCGACATGATGTTTCTGCTGACCCGCGCGGTGAAGGAGCGGGCGCTGGTGCGCAAAACCGGCAAGATGCTGCTGGATGAATCCGGAACGGGTATCAGGGAGCTGGGCGAAGCGCTGGGGCTTGCGAAACCGCCGCACGTTATTGAGTGTTTCGATATTTCCAATATTTCCGGCACCTGCGCGGTCGCGAGCATGGTGACGGCGGTGAACGGCGTGCCGGTGCCGCAGCGCTACCGCCGGTTCCGCATTAAGACGGTTGAAGGCAGTGACGATCCGCGCATGATGGCCGAGGCGGTGCGCCGCCGGTACGGCCGGTTGAAAGAAGAGGGCGGGGTGTTTCCTGATCTGCTGGTAGTGGACGGCGGAATCACGCAACTGCGCGCCGCCCGCGCGGCGCTGGCGGAAATCAGTGTCGAACTTCCAAGCGTCGGGCTGGCAAAGCAGTTTGAGGAGATTGTCCGCGACAACCAGCCGGGTTTGCATCTGCCGCGCGACTCTAAAGCGTTGCGGGTGATGACCGGCTTGCGCGATGAGGCTCACCGGTTCGCCATTTCCTATCACCGCCAGCTGCGTTCGAAGCGAATCCGCGAGTCGGCGCTGGATGAAATTCCGACCATCGGACAAAAGAAAAAGGAGCTCCTGCTTAAACATTTCGGCTCGTTCGGGCGCCTGCGCAAAGCGAGTCTCGACGAACTGTGCGCCGCGCCCGGAATCGGTCCGAAAACAGCTTCGCTTATTCACGAACGACTAAATCTTGGATAATAAAAATTTCTTTGAAATTAAATTGTGTTCAGATTTCCGTGCTGTATTGTCCCTCGACTTCAAAAGTAAATATCATTACTTGCAAGCAGGGAATTTGTGAAAATCAGATATCAGATGCTTATTCTACTAATGGGACT
>Ga0116170_10003124_pt1 | contig 15593 bp, 13 predicted proteins | sample AD_JPNHW1_MetaG_FD_89797 | JGI IMG/M metagenome (GOLD analysis project Ga0116170, IMG submission 89797) | Active sludge microbial communities of municipal wastewater-treating anaerobic digesters from Japan - AD_JPNHW1_MetaG | ecosystem: Engineered > Bioreactor > Anaerobic > Digestate | place...
AAGGGTCCTGTCCAGCAGGTCCGGGAGGGATGAACGGATCACCCGGGCGCCGGAGAAGAACAGGACACCGGCAATGAAGAAGGAGGCCACGGGGTCGATATAGAGCGACCAGGCGAACCGGGAAAATACAAGAGAGAAGATGAGCGAGAGGAGGACCGAGAAGTCGGAGAAGGCTTTGGTGCGGAAGAGGCGCCACTGGGAGTCCATGATAGGCGAGGGTTCTAAAGTATACAGCCGCTCGTTCTTCTTCCAGAGGTACGTGTTCATGGTGGCACCGATGACCATCAGGATGATACCCAGGAACGCACCTTCCATGACGATCTGTTCCGGGTACACGATGCGATGGATTGCAGCGAAAAAGACCAGTGCAAGGGAAAGGAACATGACCCCGCCCGTGATGATCGAGGTCATGTTCTCGAATTTGCCCATCCCGTAATCATAGGTGCCTGCCCCGCCCTTTGCCATCTTCCGCAGGGTGAGGTAGGCAAAGAAGGTGGCAAGGATCTCGTTTGCGCACTTGACGGCATCGGCAAAGAGCACGATGGACATGGACAGGACTGCGGCAACAACATCCGGGATCCAGAGGACAAAATCGATGATAAGGCTGGTGAGAACGGTCCGCTGTTTTTCGGCAAGGGATACTTCCTTTTCCCCCCCGCCGGCTGATGCTGTATGCGACATGATGGCCTGTGATGGATTAGTTGGTTTTTAAAAATAAAAGACCGGCGGGTTTGCCCAAAGAGACCCGGGTAGCTGGATCATGTACGTGAGTACCGGAAAGACCGGGACAGCCGGGACCGGGAGAATGTTTTTGTCCTTTCAGGAGTGGGCCGGAATTATTTTTTCCCCGATCCGGTAGGATCCTTTTGGTACGGCAATCTCAAACCTGGCACCCTGGCCGGTCTCCCCGCACTCGCGGATGCTCATGCCGGAGAGCTCGAGAATATCGTGGATGAAATAGAGACTGAACCCCGCCCCCCTGGCAACATCGCGAACGAAAATGGATTCCTTGCTGTCGGAAGGAATGCCGACCCCGTCATCGGTATAGATCAGGGTCAGGCCTGCGGGTGATTCCTCGTACCACATCCGGATCGCGGTCGCTTTCTTCCCATGGTTGATCGTGTTCTCCACGAGATAGGAAAAGACCCGCTCTATGACCGGGTCACAGTAGATGTGCAGGTCATCAAGTCCTATCGAGACCATGACACCTTTCTTGTCGATCAGTGCCAGCACGGACACTATGGTCGAGGGGATATTCACCCACTGCATCGGGCGGGTACCCATCTCCTGGTACTCCTTGGTATACTGGATAGACGCATGGATCGTTTTGAGGATTGCTTCCTCCTTCATGAGGAAATCACGGGCTCGCTCGTCATGGACAAGGTCCTTGCTCAGTTCCACATATCCCCGGAGGCCGGTGATCTTGTTCTGGATATCATGCCAGGCAACGATATTCATCAGCTGGAGTTTCTGGTTGGCAAGGCGCAGGGCCTGTTCCTCTTTTTTGCGCCGGGTTATATCACGGGCAATACCGATGAGGATGTCCTTGTCACGGAACCTGATGATATGCGAGCTCATTTCCGTCTCTAGGAGGCCTGCATCCCGTGTCTGGAAGACTGCCTCGAATACTGCCTGCCCTTTCGCGATAAGTCCGGCCATGAAGGCGGGGATCTTCCCGTTACTTTCCGGAGTAATAATTTCTGAAAATGTCTTGTTGCGGAGTTCATTTCTTGAATACCCGAGACGGGTACACTGGATGGCGTTGATATCCCGGATCTTCCCGGGCAGGCCAAACGGAGTGATATCAACGATGATGATCCCGTCGTTTGCACTGTCAAAGATCCGCCGGAACTTCTCCTCGCTCTCGCGCAGCGAGATCTCCGCCAGTTTCCGCTCGTTGACAGGGCGGGTGGTAACCACGATGCCGTTGATCTCCGGGACATCGAGCAGGTTTACGGCAACCGATTCCACGTAGATATAGGACCCGTCAGATTTGCGGATGCGGAACTCGGTTGGCGTACCGGTATTTTTCTTGTGCAGGACCTCGGTGAAATCAGATCGTACCTGCTCCAGGTCATCGGGATGGATGAAGTCCAGGGGATCCTGACCGACAAGGGTACCGGCAGGATATCCCAGGATCCTCTGGGAGGAAGGGGAGTCGTACATAATCCTCCCGCTGGCATTCACGACCCGGATGATATCCGAGGAGTTCTGGATCAGGGACCGGAACCTGACCTCGCTCTCGCGAAGGGCAGATTCCATTTTTTTCTGTTCGGTGATGTCCTGGTTCGCACCATGGGTCCTGACAGTCCTGCTGTTTTCATCTTTGGTGATACCGAAACGCACGACAATGGTCCTGACCTCCCCGTCACGGCGGATAATCCGGTGTTCCACCTGGGATATAAATTGCGGGTCGGTGGCCTGTATGGCCTTTTCCACTTCACCGGCAACAATGTCCTGATCATCAGGGTGAACGAATTCACGGGTATAGAGATCTACGGGCATCTGGTAGCCGCCTTCCCGTTCTGCCGTGGTGCCGTACAAGGCATAGAACCGGTCATTGAAGGTGAAGATGCCGCTCCTCACATCAAATTCCCAGTTCACCAGGTGTGCCAGGTCTATTGCCTCCCCCAGCTGGACCTGGCTTTTTTTGAGGTCCTCCTCAGACCGTTTGCGTTCGGAAATATCCTGGATAACCCCGACGAGCCCTTCGACTGAACCAACGGGCCCGGCGAGCGTGGCCCTGTTAAAGATTACATCGTGCAGGGAACCATCGGCATACCTGATCTGACCATCGTAGGTCTGGGTCCCCGGATGGTTCAGGAGCTCCCTGTCCTTTGCAGAATATACGTCGGCAAGGTCTTTTTGCCAGATATCATAGACGGATTTTCCTGCCAGCTGTTCTTTGGGAATGCCCATAGTGTGTTCGAATGCGGTATTGCACCCGGTATACAACCCGTTTCTGTCCTTGTAAAAGATCGGGCTTGAAATCGTATTGATTAGGGTGTTTAAGAAGACCTCGTGTTGCCGGAGATCGTTTTCAGCCCGCTTGCGCCCGGTGATGTCAGTCAGGATATTCAGCAACGCAGGAGACCCGGCATAATCTATCCTGCTCCCACGGACCATGACGGTCATGCGGGAGCCGGACTTTTTTATGATCCCGACTTCATACAGCCCGATCTGCTCCCCCTTCATCCGCAGCTGGACTGCCGACGCAACCTTTTCCGAGAACTCCGGTGCAAGGAACCGGGTGAGAGGCTGGCCGAGGATCTCGTCTTCCGTATACCCGGTGATAGCGGGAGCTGCGCTGTTGACATACAGGATTTTTGTCCCGTCGTGGACAAGGATGAGGTCGGGGACATTTTCCACGAGCGTACGGAATTTTAGTTCGCTTTCCTGCAGGGCACGCTCCACCTGTTTCCGGTCCGTGATGTCCCGGATCGCCTCGATAGCACCGACCCGCTTCCCGTCGGAATCATACAGGGGGGATGCCGTGCCCCACAGATATGCCCCTTTCCCGTCATTGAGCGTCGAAATAAACGTCTCCGAGGTGATCCGATCACCGTCGCGCCGGATGAAAAAATATTTTTTTTCCGTTTCAGGATCATCTGCCAGTACAAGGTCAATGAGGAGAGGCCGTCGTTCACCGTAAAAAGGCAGGCTGTATTCGTGATCGCCTTTCCCCATCATCTCTCCTGCCGGAATCCCGGTCATCTGTTCGATGGCATGGTTCCACGCAATGACATGTCCCCCGTTGTCAATGGCCAGGGTTGCGTCGGGGAGGAAACTGATGATGTCAGCCAGGCGCTTCCGGGACTCCCGCGCCATTCCTTCCGCACGTTTCCGTTCCTGGATATTCTCCCATTCCCTCAGCGCCCGGCCGGCAATATGTGGCAGGTCGGAAAACGTCAGGTCCGATTTGACAATATAATCGATCGCCCCGGATTTCATCAGCTGTACGGCAAGCTTCGCGTCGCCATGGCGGGTCATGATGATGAGGGGCGTCGTCACCCGCCCGTTCCTGCGGGGCAGGATATCGATCCCCCTGCCGTCCGGCAGCAGCCAGTCGGCGATGATGAGGTCCGGCGGATCCCGCTCAAGTACTTCCCGTGCTTCTTTCACGGTCCGGACAAGGCTCAGTCGGTACTCACCGGCAGCCCGGCCAAAACCACTCTGAACAGGTTTTGTATACCGGTCCTCCTCCTCAAGGATAAGGATGTGGCGTCTTGCGCTGTCAGCACAGTTTTTTTCCGGGAGATCGTTTCCTGTCATTGAGTAACTATCCTCCTGAACCGGGGGAATTCCGATACAGCCGGCAGGGCCCGGCCCCATCTGCCAGTCCCGGGGATAGCCGGACGGATCGTAATCCGGTACCGCAGGCAGTTTTGCGACCGGTATCCTCACGTTTTACCATACTTCACTCAGCATCGATTACAGTATCGACAAACGTGGTCAGCTGGGTCATGAGCATCGGGTCAAGCCCCTTCTCCACCGCAAGGAAGACGCCGGAGATGTCCATGATGCGGAGCTTGTTGGTCACGAAATGGATGAACTTGCTGATGTTGGGTGAGGAGAGGTAGATGAGCAGGGTGCTGATCGAATCGTAGAGGATGCAGACCTTCCCGTCGTGGTGCTCCTTGAGCACTTCCGTGACCGCGATCCCCATGTCAGTTAAGTTTGCAGGATTGCTGACGTACCGGACGATGCCGGGAATATTTTCTGCGCTGCCAAACGAATGGCGGGTCACTGCATCGATGAAGGACACTTTTGTCAGGTCAACCCCTCCCTGTTCGTACAGCTTCCGGAGCACGCTGTACGGGAAATTCGTGGTAATGACCACCGAACGGTACCCGAGCGCTGATAGTTCCTTGATGATCTCGATGTTGCGCTCCCGTGTATTTCCCGGCGAAGTCAGGATGAGGAAGATCTGGTTTTTTGCAAGATCTTCGGGATTGACTATTACGGGCACATTATTCACCTTCAAGGAATTTCCGGTACGCTGCAGGAATTTCCTTGTTCTTCATGCTGATCTCCCGCTGGAACTCCTTCACATTATGGGCAATCTGGTCTGCATTGCGGACCTGGCCGTCAAGGACCATGGCAATCTCATCAGGTTCGAGTTTCCCTTCACGGATCAATTTCGCCACATCCGTTAAGTTATCGCGGATGATCTCGACCGGCCCCTTGAGCCGCATCGCCATCTCGGTCATATAAGACAACAGGGCTTCCTCTGCCTGTTTCCGGGCGGTGATGTCAAGGCCGATCGTGATGTCCTGCAGCGTGCCTTCCGTACCGATCCGCCGGGTGTTCCAGGAGAGGATCTTCTTCTGGCCGGAGCGTGTCACGATCCGGGTCTCGAAATTCTCGAAAAACCGGTTCTTCGCGATGATCTCCGTGATCTGCCGGGTGACTGCCCGACGGTATTCCTCATCGGGATAGAGCTGTTTCCATATGTCCCGTTTTCCGATAACCTGGTCCCGGGTATAGCCGGTGATCGTCTCGGCAGCCTTGTTCCAGACAAGGACCTTCCCGTGGTCGAGGACCGCGATCAGGATATGGGCGTTTTCAATAATGCTGGTGCGGAAGTTATCGGTCTGCCGCTGTTCCGTCACGTCAATGCCGACAGCAACGGCGCGGGCATTGCCGTCCTGCACGACCTCTTTCGTATTCCAGAGGATGATCCGGGACGATCCCGACCGGGTCCGGATCGTAGTCTCGAGGTTCTCGAAATACTGTTTTGCGGAGAGGATTGTCGCTATCCTTGCAGTTATTTCCTGCCGGTAATCCTTGTCCGGATACAGCTGTTTCCATACGTCCCGTTTCCCGGCCACTTCGTCCCGGCGGTACCCCGTGATAGTCTCGGCAGCATGGTTCCAGGCAAGGATAGTGCCTGTATGGTCAAGCACGATGATCATGACGAGTGCATTTTCCAGTATTCCCGCCTCGATGCATCCTGTCGTATCTGCCTCTGGTTTTGCCACGATTTCCCCTCCGGTATTTTATAAATTCCGATGAATGAGGATGTCGTGCCTGATTATATTAAGATATGGACGGTACCAAGCCGGGACGACCTGCGATTCTATCGCTGCCGCATCACGGTGGCATGTTCCGGACAGGAGGAGACACAGAGACCGCAGCCGAGGCAGGCTTTGGCATCGTACACGAATTTCCCGTCCTGCATTGCCCGGGCACTGAAGACACACCGGCCAACACAGAGGCCGCAGGAGGTGCAGTGGCCCGGGTCGGTCACTGCCACATAGTCCGAGCGGGCAACGAGATCCTTACGGCCATACATTTTAAGGAGCTGGAGGTCATGGCAGCAACAGTCGCAGCAGCTGCACAGTGCATAGATCCGGTGGCCCGGCATGAACAGGGCCAGGTGGATAAGACCGTGCTCATCCGCCACCAGGAGCCGGTTGGATGCTTCCACAAGAGAGACACGCCGTGCCTTCCCGCGGAGAATGGCCTTCTCTGCCAGGTCATCGATCAGGAAACAGACGTCCCGGGGTTTATCGCACCGGCCATAATGGGTCCGGCACAGACAGTCCGTCAGGGCAAAGGTGCGAGCTTCCGAGAGTACCTGGAGTACTTGTTCCCGGGGGAGTACCCACTGTTGCGCCTCAAAGGACTCCTGAACGGGGATAACCTTTGACGAGTACGTGAAGGTCCCGCTTTTACGCCATTTTGCATATTTATCGGTGTAGGATTTCAGGTATGCGTCCATGGGGACTTCTGCTTCTTTCATCGTGACCCTGCCATCATGCAGTTGTTGTTACTTTGCGATAAGCGCTTTTCCCGCGCTCCACGCGCTTCCGACGGGTTTCCCGAGCGTCCAGTACCGGTTGTCCGGCATGGTAAGGACGAGCGGGTTGATTTTCTCCGGGTCGGGCTTCCCGTCCGTGAGACAGGATTTGTCAAGATGCGTTGCAACGATCTCGCCAATGAAACAGGTATGGGTTTTGAAATCATGGGTCTCAACAACGTTGCATTCGAACGAGAGCGGGCACTCACGGATCATGGGCGCTTTTGGAAGCGAACCGTAAAACACCTCAAAGAGCCCGGACTTGTCGATCTTCTTTGCCGAAACGATCCCGCAATAATCGGCCTTCTCCACCATATCAGCCGTCGGGAAATTGACGCTGAATGTCCTGGTTTCCAGTACAGCTCCCCGCGTCGCACTTCCCTTGTTAAGGGCCATGCTGATAAGCGGGGGGGCCATGTTCACCCGGGAGATGAAGGCTACGGTCATGAAGTTCGGGAGGTTGTTGACGATCGAACCGATCAGGGTGATCGGCATGGGGCAGATGGTGGCATTGGTTCCAATCGATACTTTTTCCATTCTTGTATCCTCTTTTTTCATTGCACAGGACCCGTAACTCCGGGTTTGCTGGCGTGTACAGGTATTTCCTGATATACAATATTATACATTCAGGTAATTTTTTTATACGAGCGGAGTGCAGGTTTCTATACTCATGCGAAAAGACGAGATCGAGGACCGGATCGTCAGGCTCGAACAGGAGCTCCGGACATTAAAAGCCGATCACCGTGAAGGGGTCGAGGCGATCATTTCAGAGATGCAGAAGTTCCAGAACTCCGTAGTAGAGGAGAGGATTGTGGATCTCCGCGAGCGGATTGTCGAGGGGTACCAGAAGATCTTCCTGGATATCCTGCTTAAGAATGCGGACCAGAACCTCGATATGCAATGCCTTGACCCCTGTGTACGGGACCGGCGGAAAGAATGTCACGGGTTCCTCATGGCCCGGCTCCGGGTTGCGGCACAGAAATACCAGGACCCGGGGATTGTCCTTCCCCCCGGCCACGAGACTACCAGCGACCGCACGCTGGTAAAAAAAGCCCCGTTCCTTGCTGACGGGCCGTGCAGAACCTGCTTCTCGGCGTACCTGCACGAAAAGGATCAGATCAAAACCGCTGTCGGACTCCTGAAGAAGCACACGGGATCGATCGCCGGGAGTCATAAGAGCCTGTTCCTCTCCGAACTCCCGAACGACCTTGTCATCTCCACGCTTGTCGAACCGCTCTCGCACGAGCACCGTTTTGCGATGCTCAAGGCCCTCTCAACCGGCAGCATGAGTTTCAAGGAGCTCGGGACCCTGACCGGTTCAAAGGGCGGGCACCTGCTCTACCACATCACCAAACTGATCGAAGCCGGTCTCGTGATCAAGACGGAAGGCGGGAAACGGTACTCGATAACGGACCGTGGCCTGGGCGTGATGGATCTCGTGAAGAAGCTGTATGCACAGAAGGCGTGACTTATTGTCTGGTTTTTTCCCCGGAATATCGCCACGCCCCTGCGGGTACCAGGATCTCGAACCGGGCGCCTTTTCCGGGTTCGCCGGTCTCGCTGATGGTAATACCGGTAATCGATAAAATCTCGCGGGAAAGGAACAGGCCAAAGCCCGTATTTTTCCCGAATCCTTTTGTGAACAGGCGGATTTTTTCTTCCGGGAGAATGCCGGCACCATCGTCTGCAATGATGAGGACAAGCGATCCGTTTATCTCCCGGGATGTAACCCGGATGTCCTGCATCTTCTCCCCGCCGTACCGGATGGCGTTGTCGATTAGGTTATAGAACACTTTCTCCAGGAGCGGATCCGCGAACAAATCAATCTCCGGCCCGTCAATGATGAGCTTCACATTCCCGAGCGGGAGGGATGCGGTGATGTTCCGGATGGACGAGGATATGTTCTGCCAGGCCGGTGCATTCACTCCCATCTCCTCGTAGTCCCCCGTGAAGTTTATCAGCCGCCGGATAGCCTCCGCGGCGGTGATTTCTTTTTTAATAAATTCCTGTGCGCTGCTTTCCGGAACCAGTTTTTGCGACAACTCAAGGTATCCGAGCAGGGTGGTGAGCTGGTTGAGGATATCGTGGCGGGTGATGCTGCTGAGCAGGGTAAGTTTCCTGTTTGCGAGAAAAAGAGCATGTTCAGCTTGTTTGCGTTCGGTAATATCACGGATGTTGCACTGGATAATCCTCTTATCCCCTACCATGTAGAGGTTGCTGACGAACTCTACATTGGTAACCGTACCCTGTTTTGTCTCGAGGGGCAGGTCTTCGTACCGGATATACCCGTTCGTTTTTAGTTCGGTGAATGCCTTCTCTGCAAGGGATTTGTCTTTGATTAAGCCGAGTTCCCAGAGATATTTGCCGACGAAAAACTCCAGCGGATAGCCTAGAAGGTCGAGAATAAATTTATTCGCATCAATGATTTTCCCGGTATCTCCGTCGAGAATCAGGATCGCATCCTGTGCGGTCTCAAACAGGCGGCGGTACCTGAGTTCGGAAGCCATGAGGTTATCCCCTGATGCGATTCGTTGTTCTTCATGATCCAGGGTAGCGAAGGCAAAGGTGATATCCCCGGATTGCTCTTTGAGAAGCCGGATAATCTGGTCATCGAAAAAACCCGTTTCGGATGCGTAGAAGGTGATGACACCGGCGTTTTTTGTGTCAGGTGCAAACGGGAATGCGGCAAGTGACCGGTATCCCCGCCGGAGGGCGCCGTCCCGCCAGAGTGTCATCTTGGGATCGGTGGCGATATCGTTACAGATATTGTATCTCTTTTCCCGGAATGCAGTTCCTGTTGGTCCTTTCCCCCGGGGAACGGGATTTGTTGATATGGAGAGGGTATCAAGGTACCCGTCGATATACCCGTATGATGCAACAGGTTCGATGAGGTGTGTCTTTTCATTGGAAAATCCCGCCCAGGCCATGCGGAAACCGCCGGTATCAACAACAATCCTGCAAATCTCTGAGAGCAGCTCGGTCTTATCATGGATACGTAAGATTGCCTTGTTACTCGCAGAAAGCACGGTATAAAGCCGGTTGAGCGTGATGTTCCGGGCATCAGCCCGCCGGTGATCGACCGCTGCATGGATCTTGTGCACCAGCTCGGCAAACTGCGGTTTGGGTGCCCCACCTTTCTGGAGGTAAAAGTCAGCCCCGTTTTCGAACGCTTCTACTGCTATATCCTCTCTCCCTTTTCCGGTAAACATGATGAAGGGGATGAGCTTGTCAGCAGCACGGACCTTTTTTAAAAATTCAATACCATTCATTCCCGGCATCTGGTAATCGGAAACAATGGCCTGGATCTCATGGGATTTTAAGAGGTCGAGGGCTGCCGTTGCTGATGATACAGTAGTTACCTGGAATTCTTTCGTCCTCTCAAGACACATTTTGCCGATATCGAGAAGTGCCTCATCATCATCAACGTACAGGAGGGATATCGTATTGACCATTTCCAAAATATCCGGGGTACTTGGGGGAGAAGTACGTTTCCTTAAGATATATATTTTATTCTGAATTCTGTTTTTTAAGAATAAACGACCGCGGGGCTGGTGATACACCGGGCACTACCGGGTCATGCGGGCACGGAGCAGCCCGGGGCATTCCGGCCCGGGTTTCCTTCTGCCCGACAAGTGAATATTAAAAAAAATATATCTTCAGTATCATTCCTGATATGCCAGAAACTCCTTCAATGCATGTACCGCTGCGGATCGGGGGACCTTCTGATGCAGTGAATGCCGGGTCGGGAACTGTCCGGCATATGCGGAAGGAGGCGAATGGCAGGAACCGGGGCTCAAAGCCGCACCGGGCACTCAAAGCGCCCATTCCCATAGTAGAAGGACGGGGCAAAGTCCGGATAGCTGAAGGTTGCACGAAGAGCCTGCACGATTTCACGATTGTCTCCGCTATTCCATTTGCATGTATCTGCGTAAAATTTGCAACCCGGATCCTCGCACCCCCGGGGTTCGGTTGTATTGGTCCCAGGAGATCCTGAACAGGTATGCCCTTTCAGTCAGGAGGGACTACTGACCTCCCTGTTCAGCTTCCTAGTATGATTTGGGTAATCTCACGTTCCGGACAGAGGCTGTATAACGCCCGGGGGCTGATGGATCGACGACCCCTCTTCACTCATACCAGGGAGGAATTGAAATTCATGGAAAAAATATGTGCCAGGCTGATGCTTGAAGGTGCCGGAATACTGGTCGTGATCGCGGGAATGGGGGCATAATGGGGAGATCCGACTTACCTCGCTGTTTTTTCCGAGCGTTGATTAAAAAAAAATTTATATAGTCAACCTACACACGTTGACATATGCTTCTGCTCCTGGACGAAAAACAGTTCGCGTTCTGGAAGATGCGGCGCAGGGGAACCCCGAACATTACCATTGCCAACCTGCTCGGCATCTCCCGGCAGGCGGTCTCCAAGGCGCTGCTTGCCATGGACGGGAAGATCGAATCGGCACTCCGTGATATGGCGCAGTCAAACCAGATCGCGATCGAAACGATCAACATCGAGCGGGGGATCCTGCTCGGGCGGTCGGTACCACTCCAGATCCCGGCGCTTATCTTCATCTCTGAAAAGCACGGGGTCCAGGTGTGGTACGATCATGAGGGCGACTGCGGCACGTGCCCGCGTTACACCGGGTGCATTGAACTGCTCTGGGACTATGCAGCCGAGCTCGGCATCAAAATCAAGAAGACCGCTGACCCGACGGAGATGGCGGAAGAACTGTTCACAAAAGTGAAGGCGATGGTATGACATTCAATGTTTCTGATGTAATCCGGAGCTGGCTGGGCTGGTGCCCGGACAAGATGATGGCTCCGCGTTCTATAACATTTCAGGAAAGCAACCCGGTATCGTCAGTACTTTTTGGCGACCGGGGACCTGCGATGCAGGACGTGATCGTGGATTATGGCTCAACCGGCATATCGATACCCCTCTTTACCATTATCCTTGCCGGCACCATCACGGGATTGTTCGCTTTTATGAGATACGGCCTAATTGAAAACTGGTCTGTCCCCGGATTGATGGTACTGATCCTGTTCATTCTCGGTATTGCCCTGCGGATGCTTCATCAGGATATCAAAAAGGCGACTGTTGAATTTGCCAAGGATGCCATCATCATCCGAAGGCCTCTCTTCCGTCCGGTCATCATCGCCAAAGACGCGATAACGACCATCGGGGTCCAAAAAAATATCAACCATTCGCACCGGTGGCTTTTCCGGGGGGCAATGATGATCTTTCTTGCCGGGGTCATCCAATCACACTACATTTCCCGGTTGATTTCCCAGACCTCCTTCACGGTTTTCGTAGTGTTCTATCTGGCTGTCACGGTATTTTTCGGGTTCGTGTTCTATCATGGGTATATCAGATCACGCTGTCCCGATGTTCTTGCGATATGCACCAACAATAAAAAAATTGTCGGGTTGTTTGTCGATGATCCCAGAACGATATCTGCTAAGCTGTCCACGTGGCGTGCGGGGATGGTTTGAACATGCACCTTGCACAAACAATCCGGAAATATCTGGCATGGTGCCCGAATTCTGATGTGCGGCTTTCGCGTACCGCACCTCCGGCACTAGCGACACCCCCGGTCAATACCCGGCCGGATGGCAGGGCGGGCAAACCGGGACGGATTAACGGGGGGATCAGACTGGCGACGGGAAGCATACGATTCCTGATCAGGAACCTGCAGCTGCTCTGGTTCTCGCTCCTGGCCGGCCTGGTGATGATATTCAGTCTCGTATCGGGCCTGTATCTCCAGTTTCTCTCCGGCATGCCCCTGTTTACGGGAACAACTCTCGCTGCCGGTCCTGCGGCAGTCATCATAGAGCAGGGCTCGCTCCTCTGGATTGCCCTGACGTTCATCACAAGCCTCATCAGTACATTCCTCACCTATTATCTCCTGGCAGCGCTGATTGCGTGCGTTTCGCTCCTTCATTCCGGCCGGACCGCAGCCGTCCGCGACGGGCTGGCACAGGCCGGGCACTACCGGGGGCCTCTCTTCCGCTGGGCGGCAGCCTGGGCACTCATCGGGACGCTGTTCTCTTCCTTCATGACCCCTTCCGCAATGACGAGTGTTCCCCAAAACCTTGGCCTGATCTACAGTATCATGGCAGTCATGGCATGCCTCTATGTCCTTACCCTGTTTGTCGTCCCGCTCCTCGTCCTTGCCGACGAAGACCTGGTAACCGCGGTTACGGGATCGTTATCCCTGTTAAGGACGGTGTGGGCTGAGGTTATTGTCTGTTTTGTCATCTACATCTTCATGGCATTTGCCGTCCTGTTGACATCCCTGGTCCCCATGATTGCGATCGCGTTTCCTTCGGGCAGCGCTTCGGCAGCAGTGGCCGTTGTCGTTGCCTATATGCTGGTGATGCTTCTTTTGATCTTTATCGGCTCTACCATTTTGGGGATCACGATCACCGGCCTCTATTTCTATGGAAAGACCGGAACCCTGCCCGCGATGTTTGACGGAAAACAGACAGGGACTGAGTACGCATGACAACCAGCGATCCCAAAAAAGACGGTGAAGGGAACGTCCTCACGGTTGAACACCTCACCAAGACCTTTGACCACAGAAATGTTCTCGGAGATATCGGTTTTACCGTCACCAAGGGCGAGGTGTTCGGCCTCTTAGGCCCGAACGGTGCGGGCAAGACCACGCTCATCCGGACCATCCTCGATATCTTCCGGCCCGATGCCGGGACGATCTCGCTCTTCGGCAGGACATTTTCCGATGATATCAAGGACGCCATCGGCTACCTCCCCGAGGAAGGGAGCCTTGACAAGGATATCCCTGTCTCGGAGTGCATCCGGTATTTTGCCGAACTCAAACATGTGGATGCGATCGACCGGAAGATGGACATATGGCTGGAGAAACTGGATCTCACGGAATACCGGGACAAAAAGATCCAGGAACTGAGCAAGGGCATGCACCGCAGGCTCCAGTTCATTCTCGCGGTCATCCACGAGCCGGATCTTCTCATCCTTGACGAGCCGTTCTCGGGACTCGACCCGCTCAACATAAAGACCCTCAAGGACATTCTCCTTGACCTGCGCGACAACGGCACGACCCTGATCATGAGCACGCACCAGATGGACGAGGTGGAACGGATGTGCGACCGGATCCTCATGCTCAATGACGGCAAGATGGTGCTCTACGGCAGCCTCGACGAGATCCGCCAGCAGTTCGGGTTGTCGATCGAGGTCCGCTACGAAGGCCGGCTCCCGCATATCGATCATATCCTTGGCATCAACGACTCGGGCAACGTCGCGGAGCTGATCGTGGAAAAGGATGCCGACACCCAGGCCATGTTAAAAACACTTATCGCAAGCGTTACCGTGAGGAAATTCGAGGTAAAGCAGCGGTCCATGAACGAGATATTCCTTGAGGTGTGCAGGAGATGACGGCAAAATCCCTCATAGTTGCGAAATTTGAATTTTTAAAGACCGTACGGCGCAAAGGATTTATTCTTGGCATGCTTGGGCTCCCCCTGCTGATGCTCTTCGTTCTCGGGCTCTCCTTGTATACCGGTGCGGGGATCGGCACGGCATCAGCGAACCAGACAACCGGGTTCGTCGATGCTGCCGGGTTTGTTCAGGCAACGCCCGGCTTCGTCCGGTACCCCGGCATTGCCGCCGGCAACGCGGCGCTGGGGAAAGGAGAGATCGACAGCCTGCTGATCGTGCCTCCGGATTATATCCGGACCGGCACGCTCACGGTCTATACGATGGACACTTCCCTGCTCGGGTCAGCGGGCTCCAGCCAGTCGGCACAGGAGTTTGTGACAAGGAACCTCCTGCGGTACGAGAACGTATCAGACCCGGTTGCGCAGAAGATCCTCTCCCCGGTATCCCCCACAGTGATCGTGCTCGATGAAGCGGGTAATCCCAAGGGCGACCAGAAGCTCGCCGGCTTCGTGCTGCCGTTTGCCCTCACGATGGTTCTTGCTATCGGTATCCTCACCTCGTCCGGTTACCTGATGCAGGGAATCGGCGAAGAAAAAGAGAGCCGCAGGGGCGAGTTCCTGCTTTCCCACTGCTCTGCCGAAGAACTGCTCGCAGGAAAGATCCTCGGGTATGCGGGGGTGGGCCTGCTCCAGATCGTGGTCTGGGTCGCGATCGGCCTTATCGTGATCGCCGTAAGCCCGTTTGCTGCTCTGTTCTCGGAGATCCAGGTGAGCGGGCTCGTGTGCCTCGCGGTCATCTACTTTGTTCTCGGGTACTTCCTGTTCTCGGTCTCGATCGCGTGCACTGCATCCCTCGCACCCACGGTCAGGGAGGCCCAGCAGGTCTCGGCAGTCTTCTCGATGTTTGCCGTGTTCCCGATCATATTCCTCCAGTTCCTCCTGCAGGATCCGAATTCGCTCCTGATGCAGGTACTGACCTATTTCCCCTATACCGCGCCGTTCGTTGCAATGGTCCGGCTCACGCTCGTGACAGTACCGCCATACCAGATTATCGTGAGTATCGCCCTCCTTGTCATCGCCATTGCCGTCCTTACAAGACTTGCCGCACGGATCTTCAGGATGGGCATGCTGACCTACGGGAAACGGGTGACCTTCAGGGAAGTCTGGGGATTTCTCCGGGTAACATAATTTTTACGGGGTGCGGGCCGGCTTCGTGGTGGTGCAGGTCGTGGATCCGGTGACGGTGCAGGAAGCGGGAATTTGAACAAAATAGGAAGAAACCCCCCATTCCAATCCCCTATGGTATTTTTCTTACAATTCTTTATGGTACAATTAACGTTGAGATAGTTATCTATGGATTGGTTTTTCCATTCCCCTTC
>Ga0116170_10003126_pt1 | contig 15591 bp, 16 predicted proteins | sample AD_JPNHW1_MetaG_FD_89797 | JGI IMG/M metagenome (GOLD analysis project Ga0116170, IMG submission 89797) | Active sludge microbial communities of municipal wastewater-treating anaerobic digesters from Japan - AD_JPNHW1_MetaG | ecosystem: Engineered > Bioreactor > Anaerobic > Digestate | place...
GCGGATCGCGAAAGTGCAGATTCAGTCCGCCGCTCAGTTGAAGGATGGCGCGGTCGTGTTTCCCTTTTTCCAGCGCGCCGTGCGTCAGATAAAATCCGCCGGTCATGCGCAGATGCACCAGCAGGTTGGTAGGGACGGATCGCCGAGCCGTCCGCTCTTTAACACCGAGCAGGACTGGCGAACCGTTCGGCGAACGGTCCCTACCTAAGACAAAGATAAGCCACTTGCCATGGCGATCAATCTTTTCGATTTTACGTCCCTTCACTTCTTTACAGAAAGCGTCCGGCGTCAGCGGCTCGACGGTGCGCGGCCATTCAAGATGAACTTTTTCGATGATGCGCCCTTCTATGCCGGCGGCGCAGAGCTGGCGGCGAATGGTTTCAACTTCCGGAAGTTCAGGCATAGGGGGAAGGCTTTAGGCTATAGACATCAGGCTTTAGAGAAAGGGGTAACTATTTGAATCTTCGGGAAACGTTTCCGCACAGCGCGGACATCTTTTTCGAGAAAGAGCAGTTTCAGGTTCGGGCCGGCGTCCATGGTGAAATAGAGTTCCAGCCCGTCTTCGCGCGCCTGCCAGACTTTCTGCATGAGGGCAACGGACTGCGGCTTCCAGTAGCAGAGCGGCGGCCACGCCGCGAGCATGGTGGCGTGCATGGCCAGCGCGTTGTTCTCGGCGGTTTTGCCAAGCATTTGAAAATCCTGCGCGGCAATCGCAGTACGCAATTCGTCAAAGTCGCAGTCGGCCTGTGCAGGCCAGGCTTCATACAGCTCAGACGTTTCAACCGTTCGGTTCATGCCGTCGGTCGAACCGGTTTTCTTCTTCGACTTGGAAATTTCCAGAACGCCGATGCGCAGTTCGTTCCAGTCGTCCGCAAAGCCTTCGGCATAGCTGTCCATGCCGTCGGCGCGAACGCCGGCGTGCCAGACGGCAAAGCCGTCGTAGAGCGAGCGGGATGCGCTGCCGCTGCCGAGCCGCGCCAGCATGGAAAGTTCGCGCGGATTGAATCCCCAGTCGAACAGCTGATCGAGAGCCTTAACCAGCGCGGCGAAGCCGGAAGCCGACGACGCCAGTCCGGCGGCGGTCGGTATATTGTTTTTGGTGCGGACTTCGAAGTGCTGTCCTTCCGCGCGGAACAGGTCGAGGTATTTCGAAAGCCGCGCGGCAAAATCCGCGGGGGCCGGCCGGCCGTTCAGGAAAATGCGGTCGGCGGTTTTGCAAAATTTAACGACGGTATGCGTGCCGAGCTTTCCGAGTGAAATCGAAAGGCTCGAGTTGACCGGCAGGTTGAGCTCGGGATCGCGCTTGCCCCAGTATTTGCACAGCGCGATGTTGGCGGGTGCGAACGCTTCGCCGCGGGTTCCGGGCTTGCCTGCGGCCCGCTGGAGCAGAACTTTAACGAATTCCTGACGTGTCATGCCGGGACTCTAACAGAAGGCCTCTCCAGGAACAAAGGTTTAGATATCCTCTTCGTTTCCTTCGTTCCCTTCTGTAAAAATATCTTCAATGAAAACGAAAAAGGCGCGGGCGGATTTTATCGGTAAGCGGCTGGAGGAACTGTATCCGAAAGTGGAGGTTCCGCTGAAACACACCGATGCCTATACGCTGCTGGTCGCCGTCATCCTGTCCGCGCAGTGCACCGATAAGCGGGTCAATGAGGTAACGCCCGCGCTGTTTGCCAAGGCCGGCACACCGCAGGAAATGGTGCAGCTCGGCCAGGAAAAGATCCGTTCGCTGATTACGACCTGCGGGCTGGCGAACAATAAGTCCCGAGCGATTTATGAAATGTCGAAAATCCTCGTCGCCGAACACGGCGGCAGGGTACCGGACAGTTTTGCGGCATTGGAAAAGCTTCCCGGAGTCGGGCATAAGACGGCTTCGGTGATTATGGCGCAGGCGTTCGGCGTTCCTGCGTTCCCGGTGGATACGCACATTCACCGTCTCGCGCAGCGCTGGAAGCTGACGAGCGGTAAAAGTGTTGAGCAGACCGAAGCCGATTTGAAAAAGCTGTTCCCGCCGGAACGGTGGAATAAGCTGCATATCCAGCTGATTCTTTACGGACGGGAACACTGTACAGCGCGCGGCTGCGACGGCACCCGCTGCGAAATCTGCCGGACGCTTTTCCCGGATCGGACCCAACCGGTCAAATCCAGAAAGTGAACTCAGAGAAACCTCTGATTTTATTTTTCAACCGGAACAAGCCCGCGTTTCGCGGCCTCTTCGGCGAAGCGTCCCTGCCACGGCGGCGAAAAGTTGCGCCCCATTGCGTCGAGTTCTTCGAGTGAGTTGTAGTCATGAGTGACGCAGAACGGATCGGGCGTCGGCGTCAGGCCGAAACTGAAGGCCGCCGCGCGCATCACCTGCCGCTCGATGCGGCGGGCAAAGGTTTCAGCATCCGCAGTGTAAAGAGCCTGAGCATTGATCAGTGCGATGCCGTCTGCCGAATAGACCGTCAAATGGCGCGGCTCGCCGTTAAACCCGGCCAGTACGATCAGAGAAACATCGGCATTCGTTTTTACACGGCGCGCGGCTTTTTGAAGCGCCTGAAAATCCGGCTTACCGGCCAGTTTGGGATTTTCAACCGCGCGCACCGGGACATGCAGCTCATTCTGTGCAAAAGCCCGTATGCGCTCCAGCAGCGGAGCATCAACGGCGGCGGCGTTGACGAGGGTAATGGCTTTTTCCTGCGGCGCTTTGGAGCATCCGGCGAATGTCAGAACCAGTCCAACTGTGAAAAGTGTTATAAGACGCATAAAAAACTCCTTTTATCCCCGAATTGCGGCTAGTATCCTGCCGTTTTCTGAACGCTGTTTTCAAATCTGTTTTATGCCTACTTTCAAATATATCGCGCGCGGAGCAGACGGTAAACGGGTGGACGGCACGCTGATTGCCGCCGACCGGCGTGCGGCGCTGCAAATGCTCCAGCAGGCAGGCCATACGCCGCTTTCCATCGACCAGATTGCTGAAAAAGTCAGCACGGCATCCGTCAAAAAACGTTTTAAGTTTGAATCCGGCCTCCGCCATAAGACCCAAATGGGTGCGCGCGACACCCTGTTGTTCACCCGTGAAATGGCCGATCTGCTTTCTTCCGGCATGACACTGGGCCGGGCTCTTCATACACTGGCCCAGCGCAAAGACGAGTCGGTTCAATCACAGATTGTTAAACGGCTGCGCGACGAAGTTGTTCAGGGAAGCTCTCTGTCCGACGCGCTCCGGATTTATCCCGATACGTTTCAGCCTCTGTACATCAGCATGGTGCGGGCCGGCGAAGCTTCCGGCGCACTGGCCGATTCGCTTGCAGGGCTGTGCAGCCACTACGAACGCGTGCAGGAGGCGCGCAGTAAAGTCATCACCGCCATGATCTATCCGGCGATTGTGCTCGGCGTCGGCATGATTTCTCTGATCGGGCTGATGGTGTTCATCATACCGCGTTTTGCCAGCATTTTTGATGAGCTCGGCGGTACACTGCCCCTGCCCACGCGCATTCTGATGGCGATGAGCAACGGCATGATTCACTACGGCTGGCTGATGCTGATCCTGCTGGCCGCTGGCGGCATAACGCTCCGCCGCTGGATGCTGACGCCGGCCGGAAAACTCTGGTGGAACGAAAAGCAGCTCAAGCTGCCGATTGTCCGCAAGATCACCACCGCCAACGCGTTCGCCCATTTTGCGCGCACTCTTGAAACCCTGATCCGCAACGGCGTGCCGATTCTCAAGGCGCTGGTGATCGTTCAGGAAACGGTCGGCAACGAGGTGATTGCAAAGGAAATTGCCGCCGCGCGCGACCGCGTAACCGACGGATCGAGTGTTTCCGGCCCGCTGGCGGCAGGCAAAGTGTTTCCGCCGCTGCTGACGGATATGCTGGCTGTCGGCGAAGAAACCGGCGACCTGCCCGGCGCTTTAAAACACATCGCGCGGCGTTATGACGCCGAACTCGACCAGAGCATTAAAGTGCTGACGACCGTACTGGAGCCGGTTTTGATTCTGGGCGTCGCGGTCATCGTGGGCTTTGTGGCGATCAGTATGCTGACCGCGGTATTTGATCTGACAAGCGGACTGGGCGTCTAACAGAAAGATGAGGGATGAATTATGAAAGATAAAAAAAATCGCAAATCCAGAAGCGGCTTTACCCTGATTGAAATTCTGCTGGTGGTGGTCATCATCGGCATCATCGTCGGCATCGCCGTTCCGAAAATGTCCGGAAAGATCGGGATGTCGCTGGATGTGGCGGCACGCGCCAGCCTCAAGAGTCTTGAAACCGCCGTGCAGAACTATGAAATGGAAAATCTGCGTCTGCCGGACAGCCTCGAAGACCTGACCGTGGTTAAAGACGGCAAAGGGCCTTATCTGAAGCCCAGCGAAATCAACGATCCGTGGAAACAGAAATTTCAGTATGCCAAACCCGGCAGCCACAACCGCGGCTACGACCTTTATACCAAGTCGCCCGAAGGCAAAGAGTTCAATAACTGGGACTAAGAACATTTCGGATTTCCGATTGACGATTTGAGATTGAAGATCGGCTGGAAAACATGAAAGACATCCCGGCAATCGGCAATCGGCAATCGGCAATCTCAAATGGCTTTACGCTGATTGAGATTCTGCTGGTGGTGGTGATCATTCTGATCGCCACGTCGGTTTCTGTTCCGCTGTTCCGGGGCACCTTTCAGTCGACGCAGATAACCGATGCAGTCCGCACAACCGTCCGGATTGCCCGCTACGCACGCAGTATCGCGGTCATCAAACAGGAAGAATGTACGCTTCGCTTCAAGGACGGCCTGGTGACCATTTCCTGCGGCAGCGGAACCAACAGTACAGAACCGGAAATTTCCCGCCGGCTGCCGGGCGACATTAAAGTCAGCGCATTTGAAAATATGGCTGAATCAACGAAGCACCGCGATGAAGACCGCATGGTGCGGTACTACCCGTCCGGCATGAACGACGGCTTCAAGCTGACGCTCAGCAGCGCAGATGACCGACGGAAAACCATCCTCTGCAATCCGATTTCAGGGAAAACCACCGTGGAGGATGGACGGTGAGTGTCATTTCAAGACAGTTTAAAAACGGCATGACGCTGATCGAAGTGCTGCTGGCAGTGGCGATTCTCGGCGTCGGCGCAGGCGTGCTGATGATGGCCACCGCGCGCTGTCTGGCCGTTATTTCCAAGTCGCGGCACTACAGCACCGCGCAACGTCTTATTCTGCAAGTCGGCGCGGAACATCCGCTGACGCGGGGCTCCATCAAAGCCGAAAGCGATTCCGGCCGTTTCGATGATGCCCCTGACTACAGCTGGGAACGCCAGATCACCGAACCGGAGGATGAAAACCGCAAAGGACTCTATACGGTGAGGACGAGAGTAAGCTGGTCAGACCGCGGACGGAAGAGCTTCGAGGAAGTCGTCACCTGGCACTACATTCCGCCGGAGGTGGAGCAGTGAAAACGAGTATGGGGGTAAGTGTGTGTGTGTGTGCCGGAGCGGAAAGAAACTGTTCTTCCAGTACTCACACACTCACGAACTCGCATTCTCCAACGCATCCCCCGCGCCTGCGGTGCGGCTTCACTCTCCTTGAAATATTGATCTCCATGGTGATTCTGTTAATCGCCATGACTGTGGCGTGGCAGACGTTTTCAACGGCAACACGCGCATGGAAAGGCGGACGCGAAACGCTGGATAAAGTTCATCACGGCGATTTTGTCATCGGCCAGATGGCGTCAGCACTCCGCTCTATGGCGTTTTTTAAGTCCAAGCCGGAGAAGTACGCCTTCCGGATTGAAAACAACCGCTCCGGTTACGGCGAACATACGATCAGCTGGGTAACCGGCAGCAGCGCGTTCATCCCGCCCGGCGAAGCGGTCTCGCACGGCCTGCACCGCATCGAAGTCGGCGGCGGCGAAGATGAGGATGGCAACGAGGGACTTCTCGTTACCATCTGGCCCTATCTGGCGGACGAAGAAAAAGTCGAAAAACAGAGCTGGCTGGTCAGCGAAAATATCAAGGGACTGAGCTGCAAAGTGTATGACACCAAAGAAGGCGAAGAAGGCTGGAAGGATACGTGGGAATACAGCAACGCGATTCCGGGCCTGGTCGAAATCACCCTCTACGCCGAGCCGGTCGAAAAAAATGACGAGCCGGTCAAATTCCGCCAGATCATCGAAATCCCGCTCGGCCCGCCCGTCACCAATGATATTTCTGCAGCGAAGTGAAGTTATGAAACGTGAAGCCGGAAATCTGAAATTCGGAAACAGGCGCGGTTCGGCGCTGATTGTGGTGATGTGGATCCTGGTGATCGTTGCCATGATTGTGAGTTCGTTCGCGTTCGAAATGCAGCTGGAGTCTCGCATCATTTCCGCACAGCGCAAGCGCTTTAAGGCCGACCAGCTGGCGCTGGCCGGCGTCGAGATGGCCAAAGCGATGCTTTCGGTTAAGAAAGATGCCAACAAGCCGGATAAAGAAACCCTTTCCGAAGATCCTTACCTGAATGAGTCAGCCAAACTTTCCGAGGCTCTGCCGGTTGAATACCGCGAAGCATTCGGCGACGGCGAAGTTACTGTCAAAATCGATTATGAGGAAGGCCGGCTGAACGTTCATACACTGAGTGACGAGGGCTGGAAACTGCTGTTCGACCAGGCCGGTATTCCGAACACCCGCTGGGACGCCATGCTCGACTGCCTGAAGGACTGGCAGGATGAAAACGATCTCCACCAGCTTAACGGCGCTGAGTCGGACGACCCCTTTTACAAGAAACGCGGTTACGAATGCAAAAACGCACCGGTTGATACCGTGGACGAACTGCTGCTGATCAAAAACTGGGGCGAAGAAGTGCTCTATGGAACCCCGCCCGGCGAGGAACCCGACGCTCCGATTGCCGGAATTGCCAAACAGCTTACAACGTGGGGTTCAGGAAAAATCAACCCCAACAGCGCCAGCACGCAAGTACTCAACGGTCTCAACATTCCTGACAGTACGATTGACGCCATTCAGGAAATGCGCCTCGGTCCCGACGGAGTAGCCGGCACAAAGGATGACGGAATCAGCGCGGCGGATTTCACGGCGATGGGACTGAGTCCGGATATTTTCACTCTCACACCGGAGTACGCCTCGGTCACAGCCATCGGTACCGTCGGCGGCGTTCAGAGTAAAATCTCCTGCATCTTTAAGCTGGGCGAAAAGGAGGCCGTTCCCTTATTCTGGATCGAAGGAAAAACGACAGAATGATGCTGTTCAATCATACAACCGGCATTCACTACACCGACGAAAAGGTCGAGTGGGCCGTGCTGCGCCGAAGCCGCAAAGGCATTGAAAAACTTCGGGAAGGCTCCATGCCGGTTCCGGCGGGGTTTTTCGAACAGGAAAACGCTCCGCCTTTCCCGTCCGACGTGCTTGCACATATCCATAAAAATTTCCGCGGCATCGTAACGGTTTCGCTCCCGTCTTCGCAGCTTTTGATGCGGATGCTTGAACTGCCCTCGACGAATCCTGCAGAACTCAAGGGGATGGTCGAACTGCAGATGGATCAGATCTCGCCCTTCCCGGTTGACCAGCTGACGGTTTCCTACGAAGTGCTCCGCCAGACGGAAAACCACTCGCGCGTTCTGGCGGTGGCCGCACAGCGCAAAACGGTTGATGCGCTCGGCGAGCTCTTCAAAGCGCAGAATGTCTACATCCGCAGCCTCGACGCCGAAGTGCTGGCGTGGTGGAGCCTGCTGATTGCTCACGGCGAGGTGCTCTGCCAGGGCCGCGTGGTACTCATTCTCGAAGAGCACACCGAGTTTTCCATGATCGTCGTGGATGAAGGGGTGCCGGTCTGTTTCCGCTCGCTGGAGCTTTTCCATAATTTCACCGACGAACCCGTCATGCGTGAAATCGTCGAAGAAGTGCGCTACACCCTGCTCTCGCTTGAAGCCGAATACGGCCGCCGGGAAATAACCGGCGTACTCTTCTGGAGCGAATCGGAGATTCCTCCGCTGCTTTGCGACCTGCTGCGCGAAGAATGCCGCGCTGAGGTTGTACTGCACGACCTCCGGTCCATTCCGCCGGTCTCCGAAGGACTGGCGCTGCGTACCGCAGAACGGCGGCTGCACCACGTTGAACTCGTACCGCGCGAATGGATCGAGCTGCAGCGCCGCAAGAGGCTGATGAAAGTCGCCACCATTGCCTCCATCGCGGTACTCAGCGTCTGGCTGTCGGTCATCACCATCGCCGGCGCGGTGTTTTCATTCCAGCAGGCGGCCTATAACCGCGTCCGCAAAGAGGCTGAAAAATATGCAGGCCCTGCCCGCGCCGCACAGTCCGCACGCGAGGAAATGCTCTCGCTCGAAAAATATTCCGACCGCTCGCACTCCGCTCTTGAATGCCTGCGGGAAGTCACCGTCGCCCTGCCTGTAAACGTCGAAATCACCTCTTTCACTTATAAAAAAGGTGAAGCCGTCAGCCTGCGCGGCTCCAGCGAACTGGCCGACAACGTGTATGACTTTTTCCAGAAGCTCGGCGCCTCGGATATTTTTACAGGCGTGAAAGACCAGCCGGTCAGCACCCGCACCGTAAAAGACCGGAAAATTTCCACCTTTTCCGTCACGGCTGAACTCCCGAAGACCGCCAAGGAGGTCCGGCCATGAAAATATCAAAACGGGAACTGATCCTGTGCGTAGTCGCACTCACGGCAATTCTTTCCGGGTTCACCTACTGGCTGGCCGGCTCCAAAATCGCCGAACAGCGCCGTATCAAGGAAGATAAAGTCCGCCTGCTGCGCCAGATTGAACTGCACAAACGCATTCTGAATGAAAAAGGAAGCTGGTACAGCCGCCTTGAAGAACTTCAGGCCCAGCTTCCGGTATACGACGATAAAACCGCCGTCAGCGCCGAACTGCCGAAACTGATCAAACGCATGGCGGACGAACACGGGCTCGACCTTGTGCGGACACAGACCGAGCAGGAAAAACAGAGCGGCTCGCTTTACGAACTGGCTGTCAGCTGCAACTGGGAAGGCTCGCTTAGCGCGCTCGTCCATTTTCTGTACAGCCTCCACAGTCAGGGCCTGCGCTATGACGTTCTCCAGCTCACCGCCCAGCCCGACGCCCAGCGCGAACGCATCCTGAAAGGCTCCATGCTTATCGAATGCGCCTACCGGAAAGGAAAATCCGAATAATGGGAACCCGGAACCCAGCAACCCACCCCGGCCTGCGGCCGCCCCTCCGGTGGAGGGGAATATTGCGGCTGAACAATCCCCTCCTGCGGAGGGGTGCCGGAACGGCGGGGTGGGTTTTTTCTAAATCAGTTTCCTGTTTCGAATTTTAAAAGGACAACAGCTATGAAAACAAAATGGATTACTGTTCTAACCGCCGCCCTGCTCGCCGCCGGACTTCCTGTACAGGCGCAGGAAAACCTCATATCACTCAGCTTTGAAGACGCTCCGCTGGAACAGGCCGTAGAGCTGTATCGCGAATGGACCGGACGCACGGTCATCAAACAGGCCGACCTCAGCGCCCGAATCACCCTCAAAGGCCGCCAGCTCACACAGAACGAAGCCAAACAGGCCATTGAAACCGTTCTCTCGATGAACGGCGTCGCCCTCGTGCCGATGGGCGATAAATTCCTCAAAGTCGTGCCGATCGCCAACGCCCGGCAGGAAGGCATGGAAATCAAACCGTTTGACCCGGACAAAAAATATGCGGCGGCCGACCAGCTCATCACCCAGGTCATTCCGCTCCGCTTTGTCGTCTTCGCCGACGTCCAGCCGCTCATTCAGCACCTCGTCCACGGCTACGGAAAAATCATCGAAATGGCGCGGATTAACAGCGTTCTGATCACCGACACCTCCGCCAACATCGCCAAGATCGTCGAACTCGTCAGCATGGTGGACCAGCCCGCGGAAAAAATTGAACCGCGCATCTACCAGCTCAAATACGCCGAAGCGGCCACCATTGCCGGAAAACTCAAAGAACTGGTCGAAGCCGCCAAAACAAAAAAAGGCGAACAGACTGTCGTGGCCAATGACACACGCGTCATTCCCGGCGTAATTCGCGCGCCGCGGCAGGAAACCGGCGCCGCGGCCGTCGCCGAACAGCCGGCGGAACAGACCGAAATGATCGTCGGCGAAGTCAAAATGGTTGCCGACGACCGCACCAACATCCTCATCATCTTTTCAAAAGCCGCCAACTTCGGCTTTTTCGACAACATCATCAAAGTACTCGACGTCCCCGTGGACCCGGCCGTCGTCGTCGAAGTCGTCAATCTGGAATTCGCCAAAGCCAAAGAAATTGCCGGGATTCTGAATGAATTTGTCGGCGCGGCCAAAGCCACCGAAAAAACCAAAGCGCCCGGCGCCGGTAAAGTGGAAGGCAGCAAGACCGTTGACGAAGTGATTCAAAAAGCTGTCGAAACAACGGGCGTAGAACTCAGCCCGGCAGCCAAAAACGCCATCGGCCGACTCTCCGCCGACACCAAGATTCTTTCCGACGAACGCTCCAACGCCCTGCTCCTGATGGGCCGGAAGTCGGATATCGAAGCGTTAAAGCAGGTCGTCGCCAGCCTTGATGTCATGCTCGAACAGGTCATGATCGAAGCTGTTATTCTTAGTGTTACTCTGAACGATACTCTTGACACCGGAATCAAGTGGGTTTACGACACACAAAAAAGTACAAATAATGTAGTTTCCAAAATTACACAAATTGCTGGTGGGACAAAAAACGAAGAAACAGGGAAAATAACCAGTGGCCTGAACTATTACGGTGTTTTACCCAGCCTCGATATGACGGCACTGATATATGCAGCAAAAGTTGATGGTAATGCCCGCGTTTTATCCACACCGGTTATAATGACGACAGATAACACCGAAGCAAAAATTACCGTTGGTACAGAGCGTCCTGTTATTTCCTCTTCGATCAATAGTGGTAGTGGCGTTGTAAACAACAACAATACTCAATACAGTGCCCGTTCCACCTATGAATACCGCAATATCGGTATCACGCTCACCGTTACGCCGAACATTAATCCGCAAGGTTTTGTGGTGATGGAAATTACCCAGACCGCCGATGATGTCGGCGGCGAGGTCACTATCGACGGCAATAAGGTACCTATCGTCGCCAAACGAGAAATCACCGCCACCGTTGCGGTGCAAGATCGTTCCACCATTGTTCTCGGCGGACTTGTCAGAAAATACACATCCAAGGGTGCAAGCAAAATTCCGCTGCTGGGCGACATTCCTTTGATCGGCTGGCTCTTCAGTTCACACAATAATGTGGATGAGCGCGATGAACTGGTTGTTCTGCTGACTCCGTATGTGCTGACCACTCCGGAACAGGCTCAGACCGAGGCCAAACGTGTTTATGAGGCTTCTGATGCCAAGAAAACCCTCTGGCCGCGCGGCTGGTCGCAAAGCCCGCTCCGCAACGACGAACCGGAATCGGCGAAAGACATCGAGAAAAAGAAAAAGGACGCGGAGAAAGCCAAAAAAGACGCCGCTAAATCTGCGAAAGAAGCTGAAGCTGCCGCACCCGCTGAAACTCCGGCCGCCGAATAGGTAGGGACGGCTCGCCGAGCCGTCCGCACTTTGGCTGAACTCAGAAAGGCGGCGCTTTCGGCGAAAGCGCCCTGCCTTATAACTTCCAAATGTCGAAAAATTTATTTCCACCCGCTGGAAACTTGACCCGCCGTGAAGCCTCTGGCTTAATACGCGCTCTTTTCAGGCCAATGTAGCTCAGTTGGTAGAGCAGCTCATTCGTAATGAGCAGGTCATCGGTTCGATCCCGATCATTGGCTCCAACTCCCGATAAATCATATAAATCCTTTATTTAAAATGGTTTATAAATTTATCGTGTTGAATAAATAAGCCTAAATTTCATCCGAAAAATACCTGAATTTGATCATTAAAATAGATTTGCTACGGTCTTGGATTGACAATTTATATTTTGAGCAGATAGAAACACCCAGCAACAGCGCGATGCAAACCCTCTACCTGACAAACCAAAAGAGAAGTTTGATGCACGGAGCATCGATGAAGGGCGTAAACAGATCAAAAAAAGGTTCATAAAGGAGGCTGGTGAGTTCGGATTGATTATCCTCCGTAAGAATGTTGAGGCGTTCGAAAATGAATTGAAGGTTCTGAAGGCTAAGATCGAAGCCTACAAGGTTGCCATTCAGGAGGTTATTCAGCAACGAACGGAAGAAATCGTTGCTGAGTTGTTCGCTTCGTTACAAGATGCGCTAAAAAATAACCCGCCCGCCCACTGGAATTCCCGGTTTATCGGCAAGGAGCCCATAGATGCCGACATAAAACGTTTTTTTGATGAGGAGATTCAATCTGAAGCCAAGCGAGTCGGCACAGATTTCAATCCGCGAATTTTCTATGCGTTTAAAGATGTTACTCCCCAAAAAGACACTGGTGAACACAGACTGGTTCAAACGGCGGTTCGAACCAGTCGTCATCCCAGCGAGGGTCGTCTTCAGGAATAGAATCGTAGTCGCGATCCAGCACAAATGGGACTTTTTCACGGGCAAGTTCATTAGAGCAATGTGTAAAGAATGCCCGGTCGAGTTCTTCTGTGACTACTTCTTCATAGCTACGCCATAAATCATTCGGCTTGCGTGCAAAGTCTGCGTCCAAATAGCCGGTATCGCCACGCGGCACCCAATGGTTGTAATGAAAGTAATAATAATCGGCCACTCGACTGATTCTAACCCACAAAACCACATAGGGCTGCCCGTTATTCTTCTTAATCCAATCGAGCTTTTGCGGGTTGCGCATTTCCCACACCCAGACATTAAATGGAGGGTTTTCACAGGGAGTGATCGTCATTTCATAGGCGAGTTGCGGCTTGTAGCGTTCGCACGCAAGGGACAAAGGAAGTTTATTGGTAATTCTCTGTAAGACTTGTCGAAGGCGGTCATCCCGCTCTTCCGATTCCAAGATTGAATCAGCCTGCTCGTAAAAAATTCCGGTCGGATAAGCACTGCCAATCCGCATTTTTAGATTCTCATCCATAGGGTCTCCATAAAAAGCAACCTCATCAGGATTTTGCAGACCACCCTTGCTGTTCGTGATGAACAAGCGTTAAGTCCACATCGTAGTCTGCACGAATCTTGGCGGCCAGCGCTTCCGTGCAATAGACCGAACGATGCTGTCCGCCGGTGCATCCGAAGCTGACCATAAGATGGGTATATCCCGCCTGCAAATAAGCGCTGATACTCTGCTCAACAATTCGAAAAGCATTATCTACAAACCGATCCGCTTCGCTGTGGGTTTTCAGGAAGGTGATCACTGGGGCGTCCCGCCCCGAAAGGGCTTTGTATTCGGAAAGCATTCCGGGATTGGTAAGTGCCCGGCAGTCGAACACATGACCTCCGCCATTCCCGGCCGGGTCGTCCGGGATTCCTTGCCGGTATGAAAAGCTATTGATTGTTATTTTCAGGTGAGACATCAGTGCGACGATCCTTCTTTATTAAGTATGTTGCTCTTCACGGTTCGCCAGTCGAGACCGGTGCGTCGAGAAACTTCACCGTAATTGCCATAACGTTCATAAAGCTTTTTGCAGTAGGCGGCAGTAAGGTCGCGGGCGGAGAGTGATCCGGAGGCGATAGCTTCAGTGATGTCTTCATTCTTATCTGGCACTGTGAGGTCGTCCCCTTCGTATGAGCCGGTAAGCAGAATGCGCCGCACCGCCTGCTCAAGTTCGCGCACATTGCCAGGCCAGCCATATCCGCGTCCGAAATCTTTTTTGAGTATGTTCATTACGGGTTCATGAAGTTCCCGCCAATGGTCGCCACTCATCCGCTTGATAATATGCTCGACGAGCATATCGAGTTCTGACGGCATTTCCTGAATACGCTGTCGAAGCGGCGGAACCGTGATCTGGTCGGAGCAAAGCCGGTAGTAAAAATCATCGCGGAAAGCCCCTGTACGACGCAACGCGGTGATCGATTGATTGGTGGCGGCAATAACGCGTCCTTCAAACCGCAACTGCTCGTGCGAGCCGACCGGTGAGAAAGTGCGCTGTTGTAGTACCTGAAGCAGTTTAATCTGCACCGGCTGGCCGACTTCACCGATTTCATCAAGAAAAATGGCTCCGTGCGGACTGCACCGCGAAAAAACTCCGTCGTGTTTTTCGATCGCGCCGGTGAACGCGCCTTTGCGGTGACCAAACAGCTCAGACTCAATCAGCGCCTCGGGATACTGCGACAGATTGATCGGCACAAAGGCACGAGTGAAGCTTTGGCTGAACCGTTTGGTGGTCGGGTTGTATGGAATGAACCCGGAGCGGCCAATGGCAAACGCCGCCGCTCCCTTCCCTGTTCCGGTTTCGCCGAGCAGCAGCGTGGAAAAATCTTCCATGCGGTTCCAAAGGCAGCGGATATACCAGCGAATGTCGTGCGTGAAAATATTGTCCCACAGACGGCTTCTAAGCTGCTTCATGCAGGGACTCTCGCCGACAAGCCCTTTTGAAATGAAAAAATAGGCGCGGCGCAACTGGTAAAAAACTGCGACATAGAGTCCGGCATTGGCCCGTCCGATCCCGTGTTGCAAAAGCTGCTCAAATGTCTCGGCAGCAAACGGCGCGGCGCACGGCTCATCGCCGGCGGAAGCCTGCTCTTCGATCAATTCATCAAATGCCGCCAAACACCGATGATATATCTGGAACAGCACGGCGATCGCCAGCAGATCGGCCTCGGCTCCGGAATAGTTGCGAATATCGACCGGAGCCAGCGCTGCCAGCCGTCGATCCACCTCGCATAGCAGTTCATTCAGAACGGTATCAAACGATGCGTCGTCCGCTGATCCGGCAACCCGGCGATCTGATTCTATTCGCTCATCACTGAACGGATTGGTAAACGCCGATTTCTCCAACCCCTGGAAAAACTCCCGATCCCCATCCGAAATACTTTTCATGCAATGAATGTATCTAATACATACATCTAATGTCTATTAATCTTATTTTGTAAAATACTCAAATTATCATAAGTAACTTATGGAAAACAATTAACAACCGTTACTTTAAACAGGCATGCCTCCTGCATTAACTGAGATCAGTAACAACAAATACAAGGAGCGGCAATCATGAAAGACACATCCAAACAGACAAATAGCCAACAATCCATCTCAGCACTTTTTAGCATCGTGCCGGTCGTAACTCTGATCTTTCTGCTGGCGGGAGGAGCATTGGCCTTGCTACATGCAAAAATCGCCATACCGGAATCGGACACCCCGGTCGCAGCGTCTCTGCTGCTGGGATTCTGCTGCAAACCGCAGAAAACAAAAAAGACGTTTAAATGGCTAAACATTACGCAGTTTACCTGTGCCCTGAATGACAATGCGTTCAAGATGCTGACGGTAATTTATCTGTTTCGCACCTTGAATCAGGATCTCGCCGCGACTTTGACGCTGGCATCGGCGCTGTTAGTAGCTCCGTTTCTACTTTTTTCCAATCTTGCCGGTGCACTCACAGACCGGTACAGCAAGCGCACGGTCATCGTTGTCGCCAAATGGGTCGAACTGGCGATATTGCTGGCTGCCTATCCGGCTCTGCTTTCCGGACTGGCGTGGCCGGTCTACACCATTCTGTTCCTGCTGGCAGCACAGGCATCCTTCATCGGACAGGCTAAA
>Ga0116170_10003127_pt1 | contig 15587 bp, 13 predicted proteins | sample AD_JPNHW1_MetaG_FD_89797 | JGI IMG/M metagenome (GOLD analysis project Ga0116170, IMG submission 89797) | Active sludge microbial communities of municipal wastewater-treating anaerobic digesters from Japan - AD_JPNHW1_MetaG | ecosystem: Engineered > Bioreactor > Anaerobic > Digestate | place...
CTCTATGAAAACTAAACTCTTTTGCAAAGGTATAAGATGTCATACATATTACCAAAAAATTTTATTACAAAATTGTTAAAACATTTCGTCCACACACTTAATTCTTTATAATACTGAATCGGACCTCAACATTGGTATTACCTTTAAGCATTGACCAGACAGGACAATAAGTCTCCTCTGACATCTTTATCACTTTGTTCATATCATCATCACTCACATCGGGTGAGGCAAGTATTATTTCAAGGAAAATAGTACTGAATCCTGTTGGATGCTCCTCTTTTCTTATTCCACTGGATTTCACCTCAAATCCGTTAATGGTTTTATGCATCCTGCGAAGAAATGTAAGAACAGATGTGCCGACACATGAGCTCAGGCTTAGCAGCAATAATTCAAGAGAGGTATACCCTGTATTATCTCCAAGGGGTGGAATGTAGTCAATTGATATTGGCTGGTTGTTATCAACTGTACCAATGAATTTAACCCTGTCGTTTACCAGCTTTAGTCCGGCGCTTACTTCTTTTGATTTGTCCATAAAATAAGATTTTAAATACAACCATTTATAGATTAACGATGAATACTTTTTTTGTGCATTATGTTGTATGTAGTCAGATCAGTTTTTTAAGGTACTTCCCGGTGACAGACTCTCTGCAATTTACAATATCCTCCGGTAATCCCTGAAAAATAAGTTCTCCCCCGTTTTTTCCACCCTCAGGTCCCAGATCAATTATCCAATCAGCATATTTAATTATATCAAGGTTGTGTTCAATAATAATAACGGTGTTATTGTTTTCAACGAGTGATTTTACTATCCTGTAGAAGTTATCTATGTCTGACATGTGAAGCCCTGTCGTAGGCTCATCCATAATGTAAATGTTGCTTTCGTTATTCAGCTCCGTTGCAATTTTCAGCCTTTGCGACTCACCACCTGATAGGCTGCTCAGCGACTGTCCCAGTTTCAGGTATCCCAGTCCGACCTCCTGCAAAAGATGTAAGTGCTTTTTAATCTTTGATGAGTTAAAAAAAACGAATGCCTGATTAACGGTCATATCCAATACTTCTGCAATGTTTTTATCATGAAGCTTTAAATCGAGCACATCATTATGATATCGCTTCCCTTCACACTCATCACAGATTGTCTTTACCGAATCTAAAAAATGAAGCTCAAAAGTTAAGACTCCCTGTCCGTTGCATTTGGGGCAGGCTCCTTTTGAGTTGAAGCTGAACAGCGAGGCTTCGGATTTTGTTGCTGCAGCAAACTCCTTCCTGATCAAATCGAACACACCTATATATGTTGCAGCATTGGCCCTGGATGATTTCCCTATTGGCGACTGATCAATAACAATTGCCTCGGGGTGCTGTTTTGCAAAACATTCGTGAATAAGAGTGCTCTTGCCACTTCCGGCCACACCAGTAACACATGTTAATACTCCTTCAGGAATCTTTACCGATATGTTTTTCAGATTGTTTGTTGTGGCATTCCTGATTTCAAAAAACGAAGTAGCCGGCTTCCTCTTATATACCGGTTTCTCTTTCTTGCAAAGGTATTTACCTGTCAGGCTATCAGTATCAGCCAGCCCTTCAGGTCTTCCATTATATACAATACTCCCTCCGTTTTTCCCGGCGCCGGGTCCCATATCAACAATCCATTCAGCTGCGCGTATAATATCCGGATCATGCTCAACAACAAATACTGAGTTGCCTTTTCCCTTCAGCCTGAATAAAATTTTCATAAGGTTTTCAGTATCACGCGGATGTAATCCAATAGAAGGTTCATCAAGCACGTAAAGCATATCAACCAGGTTACAATCCATTTGCTTTGACATTTTTACCCGTTGTGCCTCACCCCCTGAAATAGTGCTTACAGGTCTCTCGAGTGACAGGTAACCCACTCCTATCTCAATGAGCTGCTGAAGCAGAAACTGTGCTTTTCGCAAGACAGGCTTTGATATTTCATCAGTTATATCCTGCAAAAATGGGAGCACATCCACCAGCTCCAACCGGCAGATATCGGCAATTGTCATTCCTTTTATCCTGACACTTCTTGCCCGCTCATTTAGCCTTGTACCGTCACAATGTTCACAAGGTTGATAATTAAAATATCGTGTATAAGCGTTTTTCTCATCCTCGGCTGTCTCATCATCCGCTCTTGTAGTTACCGCTTTTTCAAGTTTGCGGGCTATTCCTTCAAAATTCCTGTTATATGCCAATTTCTCTTTCGAATCCTTTACACGAAAAGGTTCTGAATAGAGCAACAGGTTTAACTCACTTTCAGAATATTCTTTCAATGGCTTTTCAACATCGACCACTTCCAGACTTATCAGCTCCTTCCACAGAAAGCTGCCCGCTTTATAATGCGGATGAGTTATAGCTCCCTCACGAATAGATTTATTCCTATCCAGGAACAGATCAAGATCAATTTTTATTTGTTTCCCCAATCCGTTGCAATGTGGGCACATCCCCTCGGGATGATTAAAGGAGAAATAAAACGATGGGCCAATAAAAGGCTCGCCAATGCGTGAAAAAAGAAGTCGCAGATAGGTGTTTATCTCAGTAGCCGTACCAACAGTGCTTCTCAGATTGTTCCCCATTCGTTTCTGGTCAATAACAATAGCTGTTGACAGATTCAGTATGTCATCCACATCGGGACGTGAGAGCTTTGGCATCCTGGTGCGTGCAAAAGTCGAAAAGGTCTCTATCAGTTGCCTTTGTGCTTCTGTATAAACAGTATCGAAAAGCAATGACGACTTGCCTGAACCTGATACACCTGTAAATACGACCAAACTATGCTTTGGAATTTCGATATCGATATTCTTCAGGTTATTTGTATGCGCGTTTTTAATAACTATTTTATCAGTATTCATAATCTAAACCCTGATTTTACTTGAGGATGATAAGGCAAAAAAAACTGATGCAACGGAAGTACGCGTAAATATAATCAATCCGGCAAAGAAGAAATATGAAGAAGAAGTGTCGGTCAGTAAAAACCTGATCCCCTGAAATTTCATTGTTAATCCTTTTAAAGCTGGCATGCCATAGGAATACCTTTTATCGGGCATGTGCGTTTGAATCTCTGCTGTCATAATTATTTCCTTTTAAGTTACGCAGCAAAATAGATACATCATAGTTGGCTAAAATTGTAAAAAACAGACAAAATGAGGGCTCATAAAACTAACAGGACTCACCATTTAAATCGAAATCAGGAAATCTGGTAACAAACTCTTTAGGAGTATAACCGGAGTAGCTTTTAAAATCTCTTATGAAATGCGATTGGTCAAAATAGCCATTTCTGTAGGCATACTCTGTCAGGGGCATGTTTTTATTCATACTGATATCCATTAATATTTCCTGAAAACGAACCAGTTTGATAACCTGTTTGGTAGTTTTGCCCAGGTACTGAGAGAATTTTCTTTCAAGGCTTTTAGATGTCACTGAAAGGTTATCTGATAAAGACTTAGCCGTAGTCTGACCTTTGCAGTTTTTTATTATCTCCAGTCCTTTTTCCAACAGCAGATTATCATATGATGGTATCGGAGAGAAATGTTTCAGTAAAAAATTTTCAATGACTGAAACCTTCCCTGCCAGAGTCTTTTTCTGAAAAAGCATTTCTTCAATCTGAGGAATCTCTTTTCCTATCACATCTGAAAGATCAACGCTTTGATTTTCGACCTCTGAAAGCGGGAATAAGAAGAAATGACATGCACCAAGCGGATAGAAACTTATAAAAACCACTCCTGCCTCTCCGTTTGTTGAAACATCAGAAAAGGTATCGGTTAATCCGCTAAGAATTGACCTTGGTTGTTTAACAACAGTATTAAATGGATGTAATACAACAAAAGGATTTTTATAGTGAAACATTAATTGTACATTTTCAGTTGGTATTACCCTTTCCATGATGTCTCCATCAGAAACGTCCGATTCCATAAAGCAGTAATGCTTGATGTAACATTTCAGGAACCCGGTAGGCTTTACTATCTGAAAGTTCATAATAATCCTTTGGCTCAAAATTAACTATTTATCGCATAATGAGCCTTTGCTATTACTTATTGCTTATTGCTTATTGCTTATTGCTTATTGCTTATTGTTAATTGTTAATTGTTAATTGAAAAGGCCGCGCGGTATTGCCAGGCAGCCTCGTGATTACGGTTTTAAAAGTAACTCAGAATGAAACTGTTGTAACCCTTGTTGAAATTGTAAAACTCTTTTTTAAAGTACCTCCTGAGTATGACCCTCCGCTATAGTAACCACCTGAACCAGTTCCGCCGGTATAGGTACCGCCGGTATAGATATAGTATGTTGAACCGGTAACCAGTGATGAAGATGAAAAAACTAAATAATAAGCTGTCCTGTTTGGCTTATAAGTTACAAGATCCACGTTATTACCATCCTGTATATGTATATAAGACGATGTTGAGAAAGATGTTCCGGAGGATGTGCTGCTGCCGGGCTGACCGGGATTTGTGCTGCTGCCTGAAGGTCCATTTACAGTTATGCTGTTCTGGGTTGAAGTGGTACTTGCACCCTCAATCATATTTCCTGAATTTGGCCCCGAAGCAATCAGAAAGCCTCCATTAACATTGAAGTTACCATTTACATCAATTGCCACCTCGGGTGAAGATGAAGGTCCCTGAATTACCACCGCACCTCCCGTCATTGTAGCGCTGCCATTACTGTCAAGTCCGTCACCAGTTGATGGATTAAGGATTACTGTTCCACCTGAGATGTTAACCACACTTCCATCGTCGGACTCTGTTGCTGATCCCCTGGTACCGTTAATCGCATCATCAGTAACAGTGAGAGATACGCTGCCGCCGGCAACATTAATTGAAGGTCCTTCAAAACCCTCATAGGCCTTTGTTACGTTCAATGTCCCTCCGTTTACTTTAAGTGTTTTTTCGGCATGCACAGCATCATCCAACGTTGAGATTGTCAGAGAGCCTCCGTTAATTATAAAAGTAGCATCGGTGTTGACGGCATCGTCGGCAGAGTTTATTGAGATTTCGCCGTCATTGACTGTAATGGAAGCATTTGCCTTTAGTCCCTTTGCCGACGATGTCCCTGTATAACCCTGAGTGGAAGTGCCTGTACCGCTTCCTCCTCCTGACTTCATGGTCATTCTGGCGTAGTTGATCAGTATGTCAGAATAAGCAGAGACAGCATCTGTGGCTGAAGTGATGCTGAATGTTCCTCCGTCGATCTGGATGAAGCCAGCCCCCTCATCGGTGTCGTTGTTTGACTTTAGTCCGTCGCCTTTTGACGAAACTGTAATGGTACCATCGTGTACCAGGATATAATCCTTGCCTCTGATACCGGTATTGGCAGTGGTGACGCTAATGGTGCCACTCTTGATTATCAGACCATCCTTACTGGTTATACCATTGTTAAAATTGCCAGTCACATTGAGGACTCCTGTGCCATAGAACGTAATGTCAGATTTGCTGAAGATACATGCATCGGGCTCCATATTTGTAGCATCGTCATATACGTATGATGTACCATCAGTCAGATTGCTTGTTGTTCCGGCAACTGTAACAACAATAACTTTTTCGGCATTCTTAACGTATATAGGTGAACTATTGGTACAGGTGATACTTGCTCCTTTAAGAATAAGGTGTACGTCTTCCTCGTCAGATGAGTTGACAACCATCTGCCCGTTTGAAGTTGTACCGGAAATACAATACGTTCCTCCGCTGTTGATGGTCACAACCGCACTGCTAACTGAGGCTTTTGCTGTGTTTGATGATGTTGCCGAGGTTCCGCTAAATACAACGAACACGGTATCACTGCTGCTGTTACTGTAGTCGTCATCATCTTCATCTATCCCCGAATAAGATGAATCATTGTCGCTGCCATCTTCATCACCGTTGGTTGGTGCATAATGTTTTTCACAACTCAAAATCGCAAAAAATACAAACAAGATTAAAAGCAGGGCTGGAATTTTTCTGCTATTCATAAACATTTCTTTTAGGGGTTTATTCATATAGAGCTTTCATTATTACCTATAATACAATGAAAGGCCCTTTCCCCCTATTCCCACAGCTCTTTTTTTGACGGGAATTTAAGCAAGCTGATGGTTATCAACAGTTTGTTTTACACTCACGATTATTTTCACCGTATTCAATCTGAATGGTGGTATGGTCCAGTCCGAATTTTTTGTGCAATTGATCCTGAACCATGTTCATAAATCTCATGTCGGTAGGTTTACATGTTGCCAGGTGCACCGTCAGTGCCGTTTCAGTTGTACTCATTGCCCAGATATGAAGGTCGTGTATGTCACATACTTCTGGCAGACTCATAAAAAATTCACGTACATCACGGCTGTCAATATTCTCAGGAACAGCATCAAGGGCAAGATTAAGTGAATCAATAAGCAACCGGTAAGTGCTGTACAGGATGAATATAATTATCAGAAAAGAAACCACCGTATCTATCCATTGGGCTCCTGTAAAAAATATCAGTACCCCTGCAATAACCACTCCCGATGATACCAGTGCGTCTGATAAAAAGTGAAGAAAAGCACTCCGGATGTTTAAGTCGTGTCGCTTATTCATAAAAAGCCAGGCAGTAAAGCCATTGACAACTATCCCTATTGATGCTATTATGATAACATTAGATGAATTAACGTCAAAAGATTTGTTTATCCTTATTATATTTTCATAAACAATAAATCCTACGGCTCCAAGAAGCAAAAGTGAATTCAGAAGAGCTGCAAGAATGGTTGAACGTCTGAAACCATAGGTAAAGCGGTTGGTCGGCTTATGCTGGGAAATTAAAATTGCAATCCATGAGATAGCCAGGCCAAGCACATCGCTGAAATTATGTCCGGCGTCAGAAACAAGAGCCATTGAATCAGACAGAAATCCGTATACTGATTCCACTATAATAAAAATGACATTTATAGCTATCCCTGCTTTAAAGGCGGTGCCAATATTCATCCCAGGTGTGGAATGAACTTCACTGTGACTTTTTTGACTATTAGCCATCGGTTAAGAGCTATTTTTAATAAACAATAAAACAATGCTAAAGTTAAGAGTATATGCAGAAATGTTATCGTCAAGTATAATTGGTATCTTATTTCATGGAAATAAATGCTTCTCTAAAAAAAACATCTCAAACTAAAAAGAGTATTGCAGGTCTGATTTCTTTTAGGTTATCTTTGCCGAACATTTTAGAAATCTACCCCTTGACTCAGAGTGCCTGATGAAAAGAGTTTTATGTATAAAAAATCCCATTGCGGGCCGAAGACGTATTAAGCTGGACAAAAGTTTCATTGAAAGGCATTTTCCCATCGGCACTGAGATTGAATTTGTTGTCACCCAGGCACAGGGAGAAGCATCCTTGATTACAGAGCAACATCTGAACGACTTTGACTTTTTTATTGCAATAGGCGGCGATGGTACAGTCAATGAGGTAGGTAAGATACTTATTGGCACCGATAAGGTTCTTGGCATCCTGCCTGCCGGATCCGGGAATGGTCTGGCAAGGGAACTTGGAATGAACATGAATTTACACAATGCGGTAAAGCAACTGGCAGAATTCAACATAACATCCATTGACACCATAAGTGTAAACTCCTATCCCAGCCTGAATGTTGCAGGTATAGGCTTTGAGGCTGAAGTGGCCCATCTGTTCAAGACACTTAAAAGAAGAGGATTCCCTGCTTATGCTAAATGTGTGGCAAGGCTCATTTCAGAGTACAAGCCTGTGGAAGTGGAGTTGCTTATCAACGGAGAAAAAGTGATCAAAAAAGCCTTCTCGCTTTCGTTCGCAAATTCGCGACAGTTTGGTAATAACGTGTTTAACTCCCCTCTTGCAGGATTCAACGACGGCCTTATAGATGTATCGGTAATAAAACCATTCCCATTAATTCTCGCACCTGAACTGTCAATAAGGTTGCTGGACCGATCGCTCCATAAATCGTGGTATTATGAGGTTGTCAAGACTGAAAAAACCGAGATACTTAACCAGGGCGAAATGAGATGGCATATCGATGGCGATCCTATAATAATGAATGGGCCCGTTGAGGTTGAGATAAAAAAACAATCGCTCAAAGTGTTGATGGGGAATGAAAACCGTTTGTGAGCATCTGACCTCTTGAAAACACATTTATTTTCACCATTTTACAATTATTTTCATTCAAATTCATAAATCTACATATGAAAATATGGGTTTAAATACTCATATTTTTGCACAATTTGCTTGAGTTTGTAATTTTTTCATACTTTTATCTGACAAATTTGAACTAAAGCAAGTAATTAAGTATTGAAAACAGAATAAAATCCCGGCACTACTTCTTATTTATTAGTCGTGCGGGAGCCTCAAAAAATGAAATTAACATGCACAATAAAAGTTAAAATGTGTAATTAAAAATCAATCCTTATGAAAAAAATCCTTACAGTATTTTTATTTAGTGCGTTAAGTGCATCTCTGTTTGCTGGAGGTCTGGTGACCAATACCAATCAGAGTGCTATGTTTGTCAGGTTGCAGAGTCGTAACGGATCAATTGCTCCGGATGCAGTCTATTACAATCCTGCAGGTCTGACCCGGTTAGGTGATGGGCTTCATCTGTCCATAAACAACCAGGTAATCAGTCAGACCAGGACCATAACAACTGATTATCCTTACCTGCATAATAGCAAATACACCGGGAAGGTGTTTGCCCCAATTTTCCCGGGGATCTATGCAACATACAACTACAAAAAGTTTGCCTTTTCCTTCGGGTTCAATCCTGTCGGAGGTGGTGGTGGTGCCAAATTTAATGATGGTCTTCCCATGATAGAGATGTCTCCATCGGATCTTGTTCCGGCGCTCTCCGCAAAAGGAGTCACTGACTACAGGTTAAATGAATATTTTGAAGGTAAATCAGTCTTCTTCGGATACCAGGCCGGAGTCTCCTACAAGATCAATGAGATTCTTTCTGTTTATGCAGGGCTACGGTATGTGACAGCCAAAAACACATATACGGGTCACATGACAGGTATTGAGTTGTACAATTTCGGAGGTGGTGGAACATGGACCAGGGCCGATGCGATTATGACAGGCATTGCAACATCCGCATCAACGGCTGCAACAAGCACTACAGGAATTGTAAACGCAGGGTATGGAGGTCTTACTCTTGCCCAGTGTGTATCAAACAGTATTATCACACAGGGTCAGGCCGACGCCCTTACTGCTGGTCTCACAGCTTTGGGAGGTTCACCCACCGGCACCACAACTGTGTCACAGTATAACACAGCTTTTCTCACTTATGCAGCCAAATACAACGCATCTGCCACACTTCTTGGTGATCAGTCGGCCGATGTAACTCAAACAGGCTCAGGCATCGCTCCGATTGTAGGGGTAAATATCTCTTTAGCCAATAAGCTGAATATAGGGCTTAAGTATGAGTTTAAAACACCACTCACGGTCACAAACGACACAAAGGCCGATTTCATCACAGGCTTCACTCAGACAGGAACACCTGTTACCATGTTCCCCGACGGTGCCAAAACCATACAGGACATGCCTGCAATGTTAGCCGGCGGGTTTGAGTTCAGACCAACAGGAAAACTTATGATAACAGGTAGTGCAAACTACTATTTTGACAAAGATGTTGACTATGACGGTTCTGAAAGTGTTGACATAAACCAGATTGATAAAAACTTCACAGAGTATGCACTGGGAATTGAGTATGCGCTTACTTCAAATCTGCGCGGCAGCATAGGATGGCTTGGCACATATTCAGGGGTCAACAGCAATTACAACAGCGAACTGAGATATAACACCAGCACCAACTCTATCGGAGGTGGCTTTGGTTACAGTCTGACCAACATGATTGACATTAACATTGCTGCTTCATACACCATGTATGACACCGCAGATAAAGCTTATCAGCACAATTTTGCCGGAAGTGGAGTAATGCTAAATGTAAACGACAAACTCGAAAAGAAAACAATAATTTTCGCAGCAGGCGTTGACCTTCACTTCTAGCCTTTTTTGACAATAGTTTTTATAATAAGAGAGATTTCATATGGAATCTCTCTTTCATTTTTGTTTCAGAAACTTATACCCTGTGATCTAAGGTTTTCGATATAGAGGTCGCGGTTTGGCGATTTTGAGTTCACGAGTGCTTCGTACCACAACTTAACATTATCTTTCATGTCAAGGTTTTTGTACAGCATTATTATGCACGAATAAACTGATCCGCTTATGCCCGGGTTTTGTTTGCCATATTTCTCTATAATGTTCTCAAATTTCACACATGCTTCATCGTTGTTTCCCAGGTACCACTCTGCAAATGCATCATCAAGCGCGTCGTTTATTTTCTGGTCTGTGGTAATACCATAAAACTTAAAGCAATTACTTTCGCACTCTTCAACGATGTTAAACCATGGCAGGTTTCCTGTTGCAGGGAATACCAGCTTGAAACTGACAGATTCATCAGCAGCGGAAAAGTTATATCGCTCAGGGCAAAAGGGTACGCCATCCAGATCTTTTATCTTCACCGACGAACCGTCGGGCTTAATCAACCGCGTCTTCTTGTCAAAACATATCCATCCTCCCTCCACCTCATTTTTGATGCTAAGGTAAACCTCCGTTGAAGCAGTGCCAAAGACAACTTTTGTTATCCTGGCAGTATTGTGTGAGGCCAGTCCTACATTTGGATTCTCTATGGTCTGTGAAAAAACGGGAATGGAAAAGATAAAAACCAGGAATAAAGAAACCAGCGTTCTCATACTATGTGTTTTTATTTAATCAAATTTAATAAATTACCTTCAATCAAAGGGTTGCAATCGTGTCAATTAATTGAACCATTTTATTATGCAACCTGTTTTTGTAATATTTATGTAACATTACGCTAACCGTATTGTAACACAACAACATGATCTTTGTAAAAAACAGAAAAGATGAAAAGAGGAACCTGCTTATTTGCATTACTGGTGCTTTTTGCTTCAATATCCGTTAAGTTATCGGCTCAGGAAACGGCAGAGTTTAAACCATCCGGCAAACCTTTGTTCGTGATGTTTACAAATCTGCATACGACCTTTTCAGATAACAAGTATCTGACAGCTTTTGAAGTAAACCGTGGATTTTTAGGTTATGATTATTCATTCTCAAAACAGTTTTCAGGAAGGATAATTTATGATGCAACAACTCAGACGGTAAATGGTAAAACAATTATGCAGGGATATCTGCGGAGTGCATATCTGCAATATGATAATGGTGTATTTCAGTTAAAGGGTGGCCTCATTCCATCTGAGCACCTGGCCATTGTAGACAAACTCTGGAACTACAGATATATTGCAAGACCTCTTATAGACATCTCCGGGATGATATACACGGCTGACCTGGGGCTTTCGGCAAGGTATAAAGCTTCTGATATGGCATCATTTGATTTTTCGGTAACCAACGGAAGAGGTTATAAGGATCTTGCAGCCGATTCAACCTTCAGATACAGTGCTGGCATTACCTTTCTTCCTGTAAAAGACTTAACCCTCAGGGGGTATTTTGATCTTATGCCTGAAGGCTCTGCACAATGGACAACAGGATTTATATGCGCTTATACAGGATCAAGGTTTTCACTGGGCGCCGAATTCGACATGCAAAAGAATCATACATATAATAAAGAACATGACTATTCCGGGGCAGCCATTTTCGGTTCATATATACTGAGTGAAAAAGTTAGCTTGTTCGGCAGATTTTACGAATTTTCATCAGTTGTGCCGGATGGAGAGACAACTGCCTGGAACAGTTCAAACGACAATAAAACCCTGGTAGCGGGCTTTGACTATACACCTGTCAAAGGAGTCAGGCTTGCGCCAAACATGACATATATCGATCCCGACGAGGCAGGAGCTGACAGCAAAACTGTTGTAGGGATAAATGTTGAAATTAAATTTTAAGAAATAAAACATTAAAAAAGAACATAAATACATTATGAAAAAGTTAATTATTCTTCTGGTAGCTTCATTGGTTGTGGTTTCATGCAACAACAGCGGGAGCAACAAAACAGCCAGAAACAGGAACGTGACTCTTTCAGCAGCAGGTGCAACTTTTCCGCTGCCTTTTTATAACCTGGCTTTCAAGAAATATGCTGAAGCCACGGGAGTAACCGTAAACTATGGTGGCATTGGTTCAGGTGGCGGCATAAAGAGCCTTCGCGACAAAGTTGTTGACTTTGGCGCCACCGATGCCTTCCTCTCTGATGAAGAGCTGGTAACCATGTCTGAGCCGGTGGTTCATATACCCACATGTATCGGAGGTGTGGTTCTGGCGTACAACCTGCCGGGGATAACAGGTTTGAAGCTCACACCCGAAATTATTGAAGGTATTTTTCTGGGCGGGATAACCAAATGGAATGATCCTAAGATAGCGGCAGTAAACAAGGATCTTTCTCTGCCGGATTTAAAAATCACTGTTGTTTACCGCTCCGACGGCAGTGGTACAACTTATATCTTCAGCGATTACATGACTAAGGCAGGCAAGCTGTGGGGGGAAAAGATAGGAACGGGCAAATCGCTCAACTGGCCGGTTGGTATTGCAGCTAAAGGCAACCCGGGCGTTGCGGGTACAATTAGCCAGTCGGCAGGTACAATAGGGTACATAGGATACGAGTTTGCAGTGGCGCAGAAGATTCCGGCAGCAGCAGTGGCAAACAGCAGCGGCAGTTTTATTGAGCCAAACCTTCAGTCACTGTCAGCAGCCGCATCAATTGATATACCAGCCGACACAAGGGTCATGCTGACCAACTCATCAAATCCACAGGCTTATCCAATTACAAGCTTTACATGGATAATTTTATACAAGGAACAGGCTTATGGTAATCATTCCCAGGCTAATGCCGAGGCAACGGTAAGGGCGGTGAAGTGGCTAACAGAGTCTGATGCTCAATCGATTGCCACAAGTGTAAATTATGCTCCGCTCCCTCAGAAGGCAGTTGAGCAGGCATCAAAAGTCCTTTCGGTGGTCACATTTAATGGAACACCAATCCTTAGATAGAACATCAATGAGAGGAGACAGGGTTACAAAGAGCATATTATTCAGTTCATCACTGGTTTTACTGCTCCTGAGTGCCGGGATGATTTTCACCCTTGCCTCAGGGGCAATACCTGCTTTCAGACAATTTGGAATCGGATTCATATTTTCTTCGGCATGGGATCCTACTCCCGGAAAGGAGAATTATGGTTCATTAGCCTTCATTACAGGTACAATATTAACATCTCTTCTTGCCCTTATCATCTGTATCCCAATGGCGTTTTCTGCCTCATTGTTCATATCGGAATTTTATAAGGGAACCCGACTGGCTTCAATTCTCAGAAGCCTGGTTGACCTGCTCGCCGGGGTCCCTTCAATAGTGTACGGGTTCTGGGGTTTTTATACCCTCAGGCCACTCATAATGAAGACGGGGCTAAGTGATCAGGGCTTCGGGATATTTACAGCTTCACTTATTCTTGCCATAATGATAGTCCCATATGCCACCTCACTCAGCAGTGAGATTATATCAATGGTATCTGTTGAGATGAAGGAAGCGGCTTACTCTCTTGGTGCAACACGAAGAGAGGTGATATTCAATGTGGTGATACCCTCTGCCATGTCGGGCATCGTTGCCAGCTTTATTCTGGCGCTGGGAAGAGCACTGGGCGAAACAATGGCTGTTACCATGCTCATAGGAAACGCAAACGTAATACCCGATGGACTCTTTTCCCCCGGGAATACCATGGCTTCGGTAATAGCCAATCAGTTTGGCGAAGCAGACGGGCTCAGGATGAGTGCACTGATTGCAATAGGGCTTATCCTTTTCGCCATAACAGCCCTGGTAAATGCCATTGGCAAAATTATTATCAAAAGGTTTGCATAGAATGGAAAATATCCTTGAAGATAATATCAGAAGAAGAGCCCTTCGAAACAGACGATTCAAATGGCTTGTCATTGCAGGCTCAATAGTTACTGTTACTCCTATCTTCCTTATTGTGATCAACCTTATTGTCAAAGGTGCCAGGCAGATAAACCTCAGTTTCTTCACGGAAACCTCTCCCGACACCTTCCAGGCAATGACGGCAACAGCAAACGGTGAGATTATCCCCGGTGGCATTGCAAATGGTCTGACAGGGTCACTGATAATGGTCCTTATTGCCTCTGCATTAGCTATTCCCACCGGATTGATGACAGGTATTTATCTTTATGAAAACAAGAAAAAGAGATATGCCTCGTTTATCAGAAGCCTGGCTGAGGTATTGCAGGGTGTCCCTTCTATTATTCTGGGGATAATAGCATATATATGGATTGTTAAGGGTCTTACAAAAGGCTATTCAGCTCTTGCCGGGAGTATTGCACTGTCAATAATGATGTTGCCAATAATCGTACGTTCAACAGAAGAGACCATGAGTATGATCCCGGTGCAGATAAGAGAAGCTGCCTTTGCCCTTGGTGTCCCTTACTACAAGATGATATTCAGGGTACTCATACCATGCAGCTTCAGCGGTCTGGCAACCGGTGTGCTCCTCTCCTTGTCAAGGATACTGGGCGAGACAGCACCACTAATGCTTACCGCACTGGGGAGTCCGGTAATGAGCCTTAATGTGGCAAAACCTTCCAGCGCCGTTCCCCTGCTTATCTGGGACTTTTACAATGATCCCAACATGGTGAACATGGTCTGGAGTGCTTCGCTCTTCCTTATGATATTTGTGCTTTCTCTTAATCTTCTGTCGAGAAGCATATCAAAAAAAAGAAAATACATCTGATGAATGACTGATACTCCTATACTTACAATAGAAAACCTCTCAATTTCTTATGAAGCAGGTAAATACGCCGTAAAAAGCGTGTCGGCATCAATAAGAGAATATGCCATTACTGCAATAATGGGTCCCTCGGGGTGTGGAAAAAGTACCCTGCTGAGAGCCATCAACCGTATGCATGAGCTTTATCCAGATATAAATGTTACAGGAGATATAAAGCTTAACGGGGAAAGCATCTTCAGTCTCCCTGCTATAGAGCTGAGGCGCAAGATAGGTATGGTGTTCCAACGCCCCAACCCATTCCCGAATATGACTGTATACGAAAATGTTGTAGCCGGGTACAGTCTGAACGGCATTCGTCTTAAAAAGAGCCAGAGAGATGATATAGTTGAAAAAGCACTACGCAGCGTCACACTCTGGGATGAAGTAAAAGAGTCGTTATATCGTAAAGGCACTTTTCTCTCAGGAGGACAGCAACAACGACTATGTATTGCCAGGGCAATCTCCTTTAACCCGAAAATACTCCTTCTTGATGAGCCTACCTCGGCACTTGATCCCATTGCGACATCAAAGATTGAAGACCTCCTCGGTGAACTGAGAAAAGAATATACACTCCTTCTTGTAACACATAACATGTCTCAGGCAGCAAGGATATCGGACGACTCAATGTTCATGTATATGGGTGAGCTTATTGAAAAAGGGCATACAGAAACACTCTTTACCAACCCGAGAGACAGCCGGACTGAAGCATACCTTACAGGAAAATTCGGTTGATTACACAATGATTTTTTAAATTTGTTAAAAAGAACACAATATGAGCACCAAAAAAGAACAGGCAATAAATGATATAATGAATAGTTTCAGGGAGATGGCAAA
>Ga0116170_10003128_pt1 | contig 15587 bp, 12 predicted proteins | sample AD_JPNHW1_MetaG_FD_89797 | JGI IMG/M metagenome (GOLD analysis project Ga0116170, IMG submission 89797) | Active sludge microbial communities of municipal wastewater-treating anaerobic digesters from Japan - AD_JPNHW1_MetaG | ecosystem: Engineered > Bioreactor > Anaerobic > Digestate | place...
AAAAACAAGCAGAACCGGTGAAAACAAAAACCGAAGAAGCGCCAAAAGAAGTTCCTGCAAAAGAAGTTCCTGCAAAAGAAGTTGAAAAAGAAGTTAAAAAGGCAGCAAAACAAAAAGAAGAAGTAGTAGAAGAGGTTGAAGATGTTGAAGAAAGCAACGAAACAACGAAACTGAAAGGCCCGAAGGTTCTTGGTAAGATCAATCTGGAGGATGTAAACGATAAAAAACCGGGAAGAAAGTCCAAAGAAGAAATTAAAAAAGAAAAGAAATCAAAAAAAGAAAAGGAGACGGAATCGGCAACCGAAAAAACTGCGGCAGAAACTGCTGAAGTGAAAAAAACTGGTAAAAAAACTGGTAAAACGGATACCGCACCTGAAATTCCGGAAGAAAAAACGGAAGTCGTTGAAGTACAAAAAACAACGGAAGAAACCGTCATCATTGAAGAACCGGTAATACCTGAAAAAGCGCCCGAAAAAGAAGACCTGAATTTTATTGCCACCGAATACAAAAAAATTGATGGCCCGAAAATTCTGGGAAAAATCGTATTGCCCGTTGATAAGCCATCTGTCAAGACGCCCGTTGCCTCTTCTTCGGATGATAAGATGTTATCAAAAAAGAAAAAACGTAAACGCATCAGAAAGGATGGTGTAACACAAACTGATGCTGGTCAGGATAAAAAAGAAAAACATTTTGATGGTAATTCTCATAAAGACACAGCACAAAAGCCGCCTGTTAAACGTCACGGGGGTAAGGTGATCAGCCGTCCTGAAGTTTCTGAAGAAGAAATACAGAAACAGATTCGTGACACGCTTGCTCAACTGACCGGACCTAAAAAATCGCAGGCATCGAAGTATCGTCGTCAAAAACGCGATTTGGTGCAACAGCACATAGAAGAAGAACACCAGAAACAGGAAGAAGAAAAGAAAACCCTGAAAGTTACAGAATTTGTTACTGTGAATGAGCTGTCACAGTTAATGAATGTTTCGGTCAACGATATCATTTCTACCTGTATGAGCCTCGGGCTGTTTGTATCGATCAACCAGCGTCTTGACGCTGAAGTGCTCTCAATCGTTTCGGAAGAATTCGGATTTAAAACAGAATTTATCAGTACTGAATTAGAGGAAGCTGTTCATGAAAAAACTGATGCCCCGGAAGATCTTTCTGAACGGCATCCTATCGTTACCGTTATGGGCCACGTTGACCATGGAAAAACCTTACTGCTTGACTATATAAGAAGTTCAAACGTCATTGCAGGTGAAGCAGGAGGCATTACCCAACATATCGGCGCTTATGAAGTAACACTTGATAACGGGAAAAAAATAACATTTCTCGATACGCCGGGACACGAAGCATTTACCGCTATGCGCGCCCGCGGTGCCAAGGTAACCGATATCGCCATTATCGTTATTGCCGCTGACGACAGCGTGATGCCCCAGACGGTTGAAGCTATTAACCATGCGCTGGCCGCTAAGGTTCCGATCATTTTTGCTATTAATAAAATTGACAAGCCAACGGCCAACCCCGAAAAAATAAAAGAAGCGCTGGCCGCCATGAACCTGCTTGTTGAAGACTGGGGAGGCAAATACCAGTGCCAGGAAATCTCTGCCAAAAAAGGGATCAACATTGATAAATTGCTCGAAAAGATATTACTCGAATCCGAGATGCTCGAACTTAAAGCCAATCCTAACCGCAGCGCTTATGGTACTGTTTTGGAATCATCGCTCGAAAAAGGACGCGGCTATGTTGCCAAACTCCTCATGCTGAACGGCACGCTGCGCGTGGGCGACATGGTTCTGGCAGGATACAGCTACGGCAGAGTAAAGGCAATGTATAACGAACGTAACTTAATTATAGAAGCTGCCGGTCCGGCATCGCCCTTGCTGTTGCTGGGGCTTAACGGAGCGCCGCAGGCTGGCGACTCGTTTACCGTAATGACTGACGAACGCGAAGTAAAAGATATTGCAAATAAAAGATTTCAGCTGCAGCGCGAACAGAGCATACGAACACATAAACACATTACCCTCGATGAGATCGGACGCCGTATTGCCATTGGCGACTTCAAGGAACTTAACATTATTGTAAAAGGTGATGTGGACGGATCTATCGAAGCGTTGTCCGACTCCCTGCTGAAACTTTCAAACCAGGAAGTCCAGGTAAATGTTATTCATAAATCTGTTGGGCAGATCACAGAATCGGACGTCTTATTGGCTTCCGCATCCAATGCGATCATCATCGGTTTCCAGGTACGTCCTTCGCTCAGCGCCCGCAAACTTGCGGAACACGAACAGATCGACATCCGCCTGTATTCAATTATTTATACGGCAATAAACGAGATCACATCGGCTATTGAAGGTATGCTTTCGCCAGAAATTGAAGAAAAGATCGTTTGTAATCTTGAGATCAGAGAAGTATTTAAGATCACAAAGGTGGGATCGGTGGCCGGTTGCCAGTGCCTTGACGGAAAAATACTAAGAAACACGCTGGTAAGAATCATTCGTAACGGCATCGTAGTTTATTCAGGTAAACTGGGATCATTGAAACGCTTCAAAGATGATGTGAAAGAAGTATTCGTCGGGCAGGAATGCGGACTGAATATTGAGAACTTCAACGATATCAAAGTAGGCGACATCATTGAAGGATACGAACAGACCGAAGTTAAGAGAAAACTTGTCTGATAAAACGTTTCTATCATTCATAAAAAAAGCCTCCGCAAACAGGGAGGCTTTTTTATTTGAATTTAAATTATTCTTCTGTTATACCATTTCTTATCTCAAAATGGTCCAATAAACATTTTGAGATTTAGAAATGTAAATGCCGATAGAGTAGCTGTTACAGTTTATGCTTCAAAATTGTGATTGGGCTATTACAGATACCGTATCGGCATTAATTGTCGCATCCGCACCCGCATGAACCGTCGTGTTCCCCATGATCGTGAATATGGCCATGGTTCAGCTCATCTTCTGAAGCCATGCGGACATCAACAACTTTCCCTTTGAAATAAAGATCTTTTCCTGCTAAAGGATGGTTGAAATCCATAACAACAACGTCTCCTTTTATATCCTTTATTTTTCCGTTAAATTGCTGGCCGGATTCATTACGCATGGGAATAATATTTCCTACTTTGCAAAGTTCTTCATCAAATTTTCCTTCATGATGGAACAGGGATGCCTGTAATTCAACAACACCGTTTTCATCATAAGTGCCGTAAGCATCTGCGGCATTTATGCCAAAAGCAAAGGAATCTCCCAATGATAATCCCTTGACATTATTTTCAAAACCGGGAATGAGGTTTCCGGAACCGTACAGAAAAACGAAAGGCTGTTTTTCGTCAACTTCTTCGATAATTGATCCGTTATCATCGGACTCTGTCAGCTTGTATGTCAATGACACCACTGTGTTCTTTTCTATTTTCATGTTTTTTAAAATTTTTAGGGGCAAAGATACAATTTATTCGGTGCGGGGTAATTATTAATTCATCACTTATTTCATATAAAAATACTTGAACTGAAAAAACTACGTTGTCTGTTTTGTAAAATACACTTATCAGAAATTATCAGATAACTCTTAAATAATTCGTATTTTTGCAACCTATGAAAATAAATTCACTTTTTCGGATAATCTGCTTAGTGATGATCACATTCATCAGCAGTCATTGCTTTGCTCAAAAGACAACGGGTATTCCGGTTTCGTTACCCAAACAAGAAAATAATCTGATTATAAAAACGCCCAATGATACGCTTTTGCCGGGAAATGTCGAAAATCTTTCTGTTCCGGAATATGAACTTCTTCCATCCGATAACGGAGGTTATGTTCTTGGCAGCAATGGCTGGAACGATAAATGTAAATGCCAGCAGTACAAAGTGAGTTACCTGCCACCCAGTTACTATTATCATATTGAAGGTGCCATTTACTGGTTCGGTTATAAACGCGCCGATTCATCAGGACTGATCAGGTTTGCCATCTGGAATATGGATAGTCTGAAAGGAACTACTTACAATTACAGTGATTCTTCTTTTTCCCATAATCAGCCGTCGCCCGGAACCTTGTTTGTGGCTATAACCGACACAGTAAAAAATGTTGACACCTCATCAAACCTGAGTCTTGCGCATATCGTCCTTTTCCCGTTTCCTGTGCTTGTAACATCGGATTACTGCATCGGTTTCGATATGAGTAATATTGGTTACGATTCAATTGCATTGGTAAGTACCAGTCAGGGCCAGGGCGGAAAACTTCAACTGGTATGGGAACAATGGAGCAGCAACAACAAATGGTACACGCTACAGGGCGCACAATGGGACAGCGACACATTGGATATCGACGCCATGATACTTCCGATTATAGATAATACGGTAGGTTGCGTTGAAAACGGAGACTACATTTCCGGGGTAAAGCTCAGCCAGTCGTATCCCAATCCAAACCCGGGCGAGTGCACCATCAGTTATGAATTAGAAAAGCCACAGCCGTCTGCAAGCATTCAGATTCTTGATATGCAGGGGAAACTTGTTTACAGTTATGATGATCTTGAAACCTCTTCAGGCGTACATAACAAGGTCATAGATGTTTCAATGCTGAAAAACGGAACTTATTTCTACATACTTTCTGCCGGCAATGCCCACATGGCAAAAAAGATGATCATCAGCAGGTAAGAATAATTTTTCGCTGCTTTATTCCGTTATTTAATTTAACACTTCTGTTTAACAGGATAATTTATGTTAAAAAAGACATTATTTATTTGTCTGCTATTTATTTCATCTGTCTCTTTCGCAAATCTCGGAGGAGCTTCTAAAAATAATGTTATGGAATCCAAGACTAAACTTGATACTGCTGTCTTCGGCGGGGGATGCTTCTGGTGCATCGAAGCTGTGTTTGAGCAAATAAAAGGTGTGGAAAAAGTAATTTCTGGTTACGCCGGAGGAACAAGTAAAAACCCGACTTACGAGCAGGTGTGCACGGGCGCTACCGGACATGCCGAAGTCTGCATGATCATTTACAACCCTGAAATGATAAGCTACCCGGAACTTCTTTTACTATTTTTCACGTCACACGATCCTACAACACTGAACAGACAAGGTGCCGATGCCGGCACACAATACCGTTCGGCAATATTCTATTTCGACGAAAAACAAAAAACACAAGCGGAAACAGCCATAAAAATGTTGAGTGAAAAGAAGATATATGGCAATCCAATTGTTACACAACTTGTCCCCTACACTACTTTTTATGAGGCAGAAAACTATCATCAGAATTATTATGCCAATAATTCAGAAAAAGGTTATTGCACTGTAGTTATAAACCCCAAGCTTGCAAAGATCAGAGCGAATTTCTCGAAATACCTTAAATAGCCAGGGTCACAAGAAAACGCCTATTCCTTATAGCTTTCAATCGGTTCGCATGCACAGACCAGGTTTCTGTCTCCAAATGCATCATCAATACGTGTTACCGTCGGCCAGTATTTATCATTGCCCGACCAGGGCATCGGAAAAGCAGCTTTCATACGGCTATATGGAAGATTCCATTCATCAGCAGCAATCATTTCAGCCGTATGCGGCGCTTTTTTAATGATGTTGATCGTTTTATCAGCTTTGCCTTCAGCAATATCTTCAATTTCTTTTCTGATCGCGATCATGGCTTCCACAAGCCTGTTGAGTTCTGAAAAGGGTTCGCTTTCGGTCGGTTCTACCATCAGGGTGCCGTGAACAGGGAAGGCAACAGTGGGTGCATGAAAACCATAATCCATAAGGCGTTTGGCAATATCAATCGCGCCGATGCCGGTCTGATGATCTATTTCATTGCAATCGAGTATCATTTCGTGTGCAACCCTGCCTTTAGAACCGGAATAAAGTACCGGATAATATTTTTCGAGGCATGATTTCAGATAATTGGCATTGAGTATAGCAAAGCGTGTGGCTTCTGTAAGCCCTGTGCCGCCCATCAGTTTAATATAGGCATAAGAGATCGTCAACACCATCGCACTGCCAAACGGAGCAGAAGAAACAGCCGTGATGCCGTTTTTGCTGTTGATGCAACTGCAGAAAATATGCTGCGGTAAAAAGTCAACGAGGTGCTGTGCCACTCCAATCGGGCCGACTCCCGGGCCGCCCCCGCCGTGAGGAATGGCAAATGTTTTATGAAGGTTCAGGTGACACACATCCGCACCAATGCGTGCCGGGCTTGTAAACCCAACCTGCGCATTCATATTGGCACCGTCCATGTATACTTGTCCGCCGTGCTGATGAATAATATCCACGATCTCCAAAATATTTTCTTCAAAAACGCCGTGCGTGGATGGATAGGTAACCATCAACGCCGAAAGCGTGTCTTTATATTGTTCCGCTTTTTCGCGCAGGTCCTGCGTGTCGATATTTCCGTTTGAATCGCATTTAACCACCACGACCTTCAAACCGGCCATCACCGCGCTTGCCGGGTTGGTGCCGTGTGCCGAAGCCGGAATAAGCACCACATCGCGCTGGTGTTGCCCGCGGCTGGAATGATACTGGTGAATAACCATCAATCCTGTATATTCACCGGCTGCGCCTGAGTTGGGCTGGAAAGAAATAGCTGAAAAACCTGTTATCTCACACAAGGCTTTTTCCAGTTCTTTGATCATGAAGAGATAGCCTTCGGCCTGATCGGCGGGGGCAAACGGATGTATGCTTCCAAATTCAGGCCAGCTCAATGCAAACATCTCGGTGCCGGCATTGAGTTTCATGGTGCATGATCCCAACGGTATCATAGCCCGGTTGAGCGAAAGGTCTTTTACTTCGAGTTTCTTAACATACCGCATCATCTCGGTTTCGGAGTGATAGGTATTGAAAACTGGATGTGTGAGGTAAGCGGAGGTTCTTTTCAAGCCCTCAGGTAAAGTGGAAATTTTTGCACATTCCGATTTATCGCAAACAAAGGGTGTGAATTCTTTGTTGTTCGCTTTGGCAAAAACGGATAACAGCAGGTTAATATCTTTAAGATCCGTAGTTTCATCAACAGAAATACCGACACTCTTTTCATCAATATAACGAATGTTTATCTTTTTTTCGAGTATCTGGTTCCTGAGTTCCGTGATCTTCACATTTTCGGGTAACATTATTTTCAGCGTATCGAAGAAAAATTCATTATCCTGCGTGTAGCCGTATTTCAGCAATTCCGAATTCAGAACACCGGTGAGGATATTAATGTGGCGCGCTATTTCTTTCAGCCCGTCCGGCCCGTGATACACGGCATACATTCCCGACATGATGGCCAGCAATGCCTGAGCGGTACAAATATTCGATGTTGCGCGTTCGCGTTTGATGTGCTGTTCGCGGGTTTGCAACGCCATACGTAACGCACGGTTTCCGTTGGCATCGACCGAAACACCGATGATACGGCCGGGGATCGTACGCTTGAATTTATCTGAAACTGCAAAGAAACCAGCATGCGGACCGCCGAAACCCATCGGTAATCCAAAACGTTGCGTAGAACCCAACACGGCATCAGCGCCCCATTCGCCCGGAGGTGTAAGCAGGGTTAGCGACAGCAGGTCGGCTGCCACAGCCACTGAAATTCCGTTGGCATGAGCAGCATCAACAAAATCTTTATAATTATGAATTTTACCGCAGGAAGTGGGGTATTGCACTAAGGCTCCGAAATAAGAACCATCGGGCTGCAACTCTTTGTGACTTCCGGTCACGATCTCTATTCCAAGGGGTTTTGAACGTGTTTTGAGTACTTCGCGGGTATGAGGAAATACGCATTTGGAAACAAAAAATTTGTTGACGTTGTTCTTAACCTGATCGCGGCTTCTTGAATTAAAAAACATGATCATGGCTTCGGCCGCGGCTGTTCCCTCATCAAGCAGCGATGCATTGGCGATAGGCATAGCCGTCAGATCGGAAACAACGGTCTGGAAATTGAGCAGCGCTTCGAGGCGGCCCTGCGAAATTTCGGCCTGATAAGGAGTATAAGATGTGTACCAACCCGGGTTTTCAAGGATATTACGCGTGATGACACCCGGTGTTATGGTGCCGTAGTAGCCGAGACCGATAAAATTCTTATAAATTTTATTTTTGCCGGCCACTTCTTTGAGATGGTTAATGAATTCGTATTCGTTAATCCCTTCGGGAAGGTTTAGCGGTTTGGCTAAACGAATAGATTGCGGGATGGTTTGGTCGATAAGTTCGTCAATGGAGCTGACACCAATCTTCTGAAGCATCTGTTTTACTTCATCGCCGCGCGGGCCGTTGTGGCGGTAAACAAAATTATTAGTAATCATATTATATTGAAATTAAGTTAGTTATATTATTTTTATTGTATTTCTTTTCCGAACGCAAAGATAGTAAACCCATTTTGAAAACAAAAGCAAGGGATGGTTTTATTTTGAAGAAGGAGCTGTCGACTAAATCCCGATCTGAATAAATTAAGAAATAGCCGCAAAATAAAATATCATTTACATAATAAAAGATATTATTAAAATTACTATTACTTTTGAAAACTAATTTCAAATAAAAATTATGTCGGATACTATAGCATTCAACAGTGCTTCCTACAATATAGGTTTTAGGAATATTTTTACTTACCTGCTGAAATTCAACAAGAACAGCATGAAAAACATTTTGTTCCTGTTCAGGGTATTATTATACCAAAGGAAGGCAGCTAAAATACGAAAACAGAACAAAAAAGAAGGCATAATCGTTCCCCCGTTCATTATGATTAGCATTACCCGGCAGTGCAACCTGAACTGCAAGGGATGCTACCAAAAAGCCCAGCACAGAACGCCTCAAAAAGAAATGAGCACCGAAAAGATCATTTCCGTGCTGAAAGAAGCCGAAAACTTAGGATCATCGCTGGCCGGTATCCTGGGCGGCGAGCCGTTTATGCGGAAAGATTATTTTGAAATTACCGCGAGCTTGCCCAACATGATCTTTGCAACCTTTACCAACGGCATGCTGATTGATGACGAGATGATAAAAAAGCTGAAAAAACACAAGAACATTTTCCCGCTCATAAGCAACGAAGGTTATGAATGCGAAACCGACGGCCGCAGAGGCCCCGGTGTTTACAAGCATTTCAGGGAACTGGCCGAAAAGTTCAGAAAAAACCATATCATGTTCGGCGTTTCGTTTACGGCAACCTCCGAAAATTTTGACATTGTCAACGATGAAAAATTTATCAAAGACCTTGTAAAATCAGGAAGTACGTTGTTCTTCTATATGGACTACCGCCCGGTTGACGGCAAATCAAGCCATCTGGAGCTGAGCAAAGAACAATTGCAGGTTTTAATAGATTACACCGATACTTTCCGCTTAAAATATGATGCCATTTACCTTGCCCCTGTTGCCGAAAAGAGATACGGCGGCTGTTTTGGCGCTGGCAAAGGCCTGATACATGTTAATTTCGACGGCGATGTGGAACCCTGTCCCTTTGCTCCTATCTCGGATATGAACCTGTATGATGTTTCGCTTAAAGAAGCGCTGAATTCGGAAGTTTTCCGTATTATCAAAGAAAACCACGACAAGCTGGAACACACACACCATGGTGGCTGTACACTCTGGGAACACCGCGAATGGCTGCAAACGATCAAGAAAGAAGAGGTGCTGGAGGATGCGGGGTGAGGAAGGTTTTAGACTGTTAGGCTGGTAGACTATTAAGCTAATATGCTATCCCGAGAATTATCGGTAGGCTGCTAGGTTGATTGGTCATAATTTAAAAAGACAATTTTTCAAACAGCAAAAATTTGCAGAAATAAATTATTTTTGTACAAATTCTAAAATTAACGAATAGTATAAAATTTTATCAGTATTTACCATGTCAGAAGCTAAAGTATTTGACAGCAAACGATACCAGAACAATTACAAACCGCTTTTTATCAATCTGCTGCGTTTTAACAGTAACAGCCTCACCAATATTCTTTTTTTGCTGCGCGTTGTTTGGCACCAGCGGCAGGCGATGAAAAAACGGAATCGGTCAAAAGAAAGCGGGATCAATGTACCGCCGCTGATCTTTTTCAGCATTACGAAAGAGTGCAACCTTAACTGCAAAGGCTGTTATCAGAAAGCACAGAAACGGATCGCCGAAAAAGAAATGAGTACTGAAAAAATACTTTCCGTACTAAAAGAAAGTGAAGAACTTGGCACATCAGTCATCGGAGTTTTAGGCGGCGAGCCGTTCACGCACAAAGATCTTTTTTACTTTGCCGCCTCCATGAAAAAAATGATCTTTGCCGTATTTACCAACGGCCTTCTGATCGATGATGCCATGATAGAACGCTTTAAAAAGCAGAAAAATATCGTGCCGATCATCAGCAACGAAGGCCGCGAATGCGAGACCGACGGAAGAAGAGGCCCCGGTGTTTACAGCCATTTCAGAAAAATAGCGCAGAAATTTAAAGAAAATCATATCATTTTCGGGGTATCGTTCACAGCGACCAAAGACAATTTTGATATTGTAACGGAAGACGCGTTCTTAAAAGAGCTTATCAATGCCGGTAGCAGCATGTTTTATTATTTCCCTTATAAACCCGTGGACGGTAAGTCGGAACAACTTATGCTGAACAAAGACCAGTTGAAAATTCTGGAAGATTACACGTATACATTCCGTGAAAAATACAAGACACTCTATTTTTCACCCTTAGCCGAAAAACAGTTCAACGGATGCATCGGAGCCGGAAAAGGCCTTATTCACATCAACTACGACGGCAGCGTGGAGCCCTGCCCTTTTGCACCTTATTCCGACACCAACCTGAACAATGTTTCGCTGAAAGAAGCCCTGAATTCAGACCTTATGCGCACGATACGCGAAAAACATATCTGGCTGGAAGAGAACAACAAGGGTGGCTGTTCGTTGTGGGAAAATCGGGAATGGGTGAAGTCACTGATAAAAGAAGAAGTTTCGGAAGCAGGCTAAGCCTGTGTAAGAGTTATGGAAAAAGAACACGTTCCCCAGGACAAGAACAATTACCTGGAAAAAAATTTCAGTAATGTCGTGTATGCGCTGGATGAAAACGGCAGTTATACTTCTGTGCCCAGTGTAGGCTGGGAGCCGGAGAACTTTGCACAAAAACAGGCCTGGGACCTGATCAATGAAAACGCCGAAAAAATTAAAGAACGCGTGATCGCGGGCGAGCTAAGCCCGATTGCTTATTTTATTGAAAAATACCAGTTTTCCTTAAGGCGGCTGTCGCACCTGACCGGCTTCAGGAAATGTAAAATAAAAAGACATATTAAACCCAAAGTTTTTGCCAAGATCGATGAAAAGACCCTCAAAAAATATTCTCAGGCTTTCAAAGTTCCGATAGCACAAATTTTAAAACCCTTCTGAATCCGACACCATTATGAGTACTACGCGGCGCCAAAAGATTGATGAAATACTGAGTTACTTAGAAAAACAGGCAACTCATGAACATCCATGCCCGGGCGCTGTCAATGAAAATATCACTTTTTATAAAAGCGCGTATTCGCTTATTGCTTTTTATAAATGGCTGCATAAAATAGCGCCTACTATAAAAAAAGATGATCTTCAGGAACTGATGGATATTGATTCTGAAAGCCCTTACGACACCGAACTGATCTCTTCACTGGCAAAAACGGAGCGTAGTTTTTTTCCCGGACTGATAAACCCACTCATAAAAAGAATCTACCAGTTTGTTTCAGCGGGAAACTGCAGAATTATCGCCAGTCTTGGCTCCGGAGCCATGGAAACTGAAAAACAACTTATAAAAAAACTTATAAAATCAGGAAATAATAAACAGCTTGTCTTTGTTGGTATCGACAAATCTCAACGGGCACGGGCTTTTGCCAGAGAAAACCTGAGCGAAATCCCAGATGTGGCGATCATCGAAAAAAATGAACTTGATGACGACTCACTGAATACGATACTGACTGAACAAGACAATCTGTACACCGTGATCTTATGTAATAATGATATTTTCTCACTGAATAACTACTTCACAAAAACGAAGTTCGACCTGGCGTTTACGAGTTTTTTCAAACATCATTTTAGCCCGGGAGAATCTGAAAATATCGACACTATTTTAAAAAATATTTCAAAAATATTCATCGAATACGATGGGGTAAACAACGGATTCAACAAATTCATCCAGTCGCTTTTTGTTTTTAAAAATCCTGTACTGCTTAGCGGTACTGTGTTCTCGAATCTGCGGTATCTGAAGAAAAAAGACCTGCTGGCAAAAAAAGGGGATGCCGCAATAAATACTTACTGGATGAAAGGAACGTATCTGAAAGAAACGATTATAAATAATCACAAGCTAATTTCTGACGAATGATCAAAGAATTTCCGCACATACATGCCGCGCACTGCGAGACCGGAACACTTTCAAGTCTTTTGAATTACCAAGATTTTCATCTCAGCGAGCCTATGATTTTTGGCACCGGATCGGGCCTGTACTTTGCATACATGCCTTACCTGAAATACAATTCCATTCCCTTTATCTCATACAGGATCATGCCGGGGTGGCTGATCAATAAGTTCAGAAGGCGCTTTAACATTGACATCGTCAGAAAAAAATACGGTTCCAAAGCAGAAGCCATGGACGATCTCGATAATCTTCTGGAACAAAATATTCCTGTTGGACTTGTCACCAATCTTTTCTTTATTCCTTATTTTCCCGATTCATACCGCTTTCATTTCAATAATCATAACATGATCGTTTACGGAAAAGAGAACGGCAATTACCTCGTCAGCGATCCGATATTTGATGTTCCCACAACAATTTCATACGACGATCTCGCCATTGCAAGATTTTCAGCCGGTTTAAGGAACCTGAAGGGCAACCTTTATTATATTAAAAAAACCTCGCCCGATTACGACCTGAAAAAGATCATTCCGGAAGCCATAAGCGAAACAACGAAAAACATCCTCACTCCTATGCCGCTTAATGGTTACAGAGGTATCCGTTATCTTTCAAAAAGGGTAATAAAATGGCCTGATAAACTCGGCGAGAAAATGGCAAAACGCTATATGGGAAATATCATCCGTATGCTTGAAGAAGTGGGAACAGGAGGATCAGGATTCCGGTATATGTATGCCGCTTTCCTTCAGGAATCAGCGGGTGTGATGAACAAAGATCTGTTTTTGGACACCTCGGCCGATATGACACTGGCCGGCGACACCTGGCGTGAATTTGCCTATCAGGCCGCCATTATCTGCAAGACGGAGAAACCTCCGCAGGATATGTATCATGCTGCCTCAGACATATTGCTGCGCTGCTCTGAAATCGAAGAGCGCGCTTTCAGAAAATTATCTAAATTGTAAGCTGAGATAATGAAAGACGGCGCCATCATAAAAGTTGATCAACTGACGAAATTCTACAAAGGCAATGCTACGCCGGCTGTGAATAATGTTTCATTTTCAATAAAACGCAATGAAATATTTGGCCTGCTTGGCCCGAACGGCGCAGGGAAAACCACGCTGATCTCTGTGCTGTGCGGCTTATACAAACCCAGCAGCGGCAAGGTTTTCATCAATGATACTGACCTGCACCAGCATCTTAAATCGCTGAAAAAAATTATCGGCATCGTTCCGCAGGATATCGCATTATATCCGACACTGACCGCAAAAGAAAACCTGTTGTTCTTCGGGAATGTGTACGGGTTGAACAGAAAATATCTGGAGGATAAGATAGACGAATGTTTTACCATGCTTGATTTGGAAAAATCAAAGAATAAAAAGATCAACACGTTTTCGGGCGGTATGAAACGAAGGATCAATATTGTTGCCGGTTTGCTTCATAATCCTGAGATATTGTTTCTCGACGAGCCGACTGTGGGGATTGATATTCATTCAAAAAAAATAATTATTGATTACCTTTCCGAAATCAACAGGAAAGGCACGACCATTATCTACACATCGCATCTTATAGCCGAAGCCGAAGATTTTTGCAGCTACATTGCGATCATGAACAAAGGGAAGATCATCTCCGAAGGCAAGCCCGCTGAGCTGATTCAAAGTTTTGCCAACACCAAAGACCTTGAAGAGGTTTTTCTTCAATTAACTGAAAAATCCATCGGATAAATGAAAGCATTCCTCGCCTCGATAAAAAAAGAAGTGCTGGTGTTGCTGAGAGACCGGGCCGGTTTAGGGATACTTTTTGTGATGCCGCTGGCGCTGGTTGTCATCATGGCTTTGGTGCAGGACGGGCCGTACCAGAATTTCCAGAAATCAGAATTTCCAATGGTTTTCGTTGACAACGATCTGGATACCGTTGGCGCTGTGATCGAAAAAAACATCCGTGATGCAAAAATTTTCAAGATCAGCAAAGAAGTCAACGGTGTGGCGGCAACCGAAAAAACGGCCAAAGAAGCCGTTTCACAAGGCAAATTCAAAGCAGGGGTTATTGTGCCGGCCGGGCTTTCAAAATACCTGAGAAGAAACGCGCGTATCATTGTGGCCAAAACATTTTCGGGAAATCCTGTTGATGAAAAAAAGCTGTTTGCCCAACCACCCGACTCGATGAAAATAAAATATTTTCTCGATCCCCTGACAACCTTCACATTTAAAAACACCATTGTTTACATACTTGAGAAGTCATCGTCTTCGCTTATCTCACAAACGATCACGAACAAATACTACGAGCATTTTGAAAATTTTTATCCCGTCGAGAACAAAATAAATTTCGACAGCTGCCGGATCATAGACATACAGGAAATTGATGCATCGAGTATTTACAATGCCAATGTGGTCTTCAACTCCGTACAACATAATGTACCCGCATGGACCATGTTTGCCATCTTTTTTATTTTCCTGCCTTTAGCCGGCGGCATTATCAAAGAGCGCGATTACGGCACCTATATCAGACTGAAGTTCATGCCGCACAGCTTCTCGACCATCATTATCGGAAAAATTGTTTTATACACCTTCGTGGGCTGTGTCCAATTTCTGATGATGCTGATGGTGGGCAAGTATCTTTTGCCCGCTATCGGGCTTCCGGCGCTGGTTATCGGGCACAGCTATGTTGCTATTCTTGTCACCGTTTTTTCCGCATCGCTGGCAGCTACAGGTTTTGGCGTGATGATCGGGACTTACTTATCGACCCACCAGCAAATGGTAACGTTCGGTTCCATTTCAGTAATCATTCTTGCAGCCATAGGGGGAATATTTGTACCGATCTATATAATGTCGAAGACAATGGCAAAAGTGAGCAAGTACTCGCCGCTTGAGTGGGGGCTGAACGCTTTCAATGAGATATTCCTGCACAACGGTAATTTTTTCAATATTTACATGGATGCATTAAAACTTTTACTATTTTCATTCACTGCTTTTTTATTATCATTTCTGTATTATAAGTTTAAAAGGATTAATTAAAACCGAGTCATCATGAGCGCGCTTACCGACGAAATAAAAAACAACATCATACTTGAATTAAAATTAGCGGATGAATTCACTGAAGTTCAGGCAGACACTCCCTTGTTCAACAATCCATATCTTTCACTTGATTCTATTGACGCGCTGCGTATCATTGTGATGCTACAGAAAAATTACGGCATAAAAATTCAGGATCTTTCGCAGGGGCGGAAAATTCTTTATTCCATTGACACTATTGCAGAATTCGTGGAACAAAACAGGCAGCCGCAACCAAATCCGTGATCTTAATTATA
>Ga0116170_10003129_pt1 | contig 15587 bp, 15 predicted proteins | sample AD_JPNHW1_MetaG_FD_89797 | JGI IMG/M metagenome (GOLD analysis project Ga0116170, IMG submission 89797) | Active sludge microbial communities of municipal wastewater-treating anaerobic digesters from Japan - AD_JPNHW1_MetaG | ecosystem: Engineered > Bioreactor > Anaerobic > Digestate | place...
GTTGTCCCTTGTTCAGCGCTGGAATTGCCCGTATTGACAACACCCATGATCACACAGCAACGTGTCCGGTCGGTTTCGTCGAAGTTGATGCCGGCGTTTTCCACGGCCATTTTGGCAGCTGTTACGCACATTCGGGTCACCCTGGTCATCTGACCGGCTGCCCTTTTCTTGATGTAGGTCTTCGAAAGTTCCTCAAACTCAGCCGGTACTTCAGCGGCGATCTGCGTGGCAAGCGCTGCGGGATCAAACAGGGTAATCTTCCGAACCCCGCTTTTTCCGGCAATCAGGTTCTTCCAGTTTTCTTCCAATGACAATCCCAGGGAGGTGATCAGGCTCATCCCCGTGATGACAACTTTTTTCGGCATTACGATGATTTATTTCAGATCCTTCGCCCAGTTGCAGACAACGGCTACATCGTCGTCGGTGGGCACGTTCTCGGCATGGTTGGTGCGCCATTTCTTCGGTGGCATGGCTCCCTTGGTAAGCTCCTTGCAGATGGCCTGCGCTTTTTTCGCCTGTTTGGCAGGATCCAGTTCGGCCCATTTGGAAAAGTTCACTTTGCCTCTCGCCAGGGCGTTGCCGCCGTCGGAATGACAATCCATACAGGCCTTCTGTATGACTTTAGCTACTTTTTCGGGGAGCTCGGTTCCCGTGGTGGAAGCAGATTTTCCGGCACGGCCGGAAGTAAAGGAAGAAAACAGGACCACCGATATGGCCAGACAACCGATCATTACGACCGGTATAAATGATGTTCTTTTCATGATTTTCAGATTTCTTGATGCAAATATAGGATTAAATTCTTGTAATTCATGCCGGGTGGATCACATTTCATACGGTCCACGTTCCAATCCGAAATACTCCCTGATCGCATGGTTTGCATCCTCTATCGGCAATCGCGCGAGAGCGGTCAGCCTTTTTGAAGAGGAAAGATAAATCTGCCGGAGGTACCCGGCAATTTCACCGGAATTTGCAGGAAGAGGGCAGGGTTCTCCACAGTCCGGATAACGGAAAAAACCTTCACCCGATTTTCGGCCCAGTTTGCCAGTTGCCACCAGCCCTGCAAGCCGGTCACGGAAACCGGAAAAGTGCGCCCGGTGAGGATAGCGGGAGATGTAATGATCCACCGAAGCTAGCATGGTGTCTAACCCGACACTATCACAAAAATCAAAAATTCCATGCGGAAAAAGATGCTCCCTGACGATGGCATCCATCTCCGCCTCTGTGCAACGGCCCTGGTCAACCACATGCCAGGCTTCATTCTGAACATCCAGGAAGAGCTTGTTCAGCAGGAACCCGTTCTCTTCATCGAGGACGATATACTTCCTGCCGACAGCCTCCAGGAACTTCTCTATCCGTTGCAGGGCTTCGGCATCCGTCTCTTTCGAAAGGATCACCTCGGCAATGTTTTTCATGGCCACCGGGTAAAAAAAGTGAATTCCTGCAAATCTCCGGGCGCGTGGGCTGGCCGGGGCCATTTCCGACGGGTTTATGGAAGATGAGTTGCTGGCGAAAATACACCCGGATTGTACGATTCCGTCGAGTTGCCTGAAAAGGTCACGTTTCAGCCCCAACTCTTCCGGTATCGCTTCGATTACCAGGTCGCAATCGTGAAGAGCCTGCGGGTCGGAGGTAATGACTGTGGCTGCGCGTTTTTCAACCTGCCCGGGTGTCAGGATTCCCGCTTCCAGTGCCCTTTTCAACCTTCTGGCGAACTGAGAGCCGAGCTTTTCGGTATCGGCTTCCAAGCTGCACAACCAGACCAGCGAGAAGCCGGATTCGGATACGAGCTGAAACAGGCCCGCACCCATCTTTCCTTCTCCGACGATCCCGATCTTTTGCATAGGTGTTTTATACAGCATCCTTCCGATGTACGTTCGACCACGGGCCGCGGTCCTGCCGCTGCACCATAGCCCTGTATTCGGCCATGTGCTTGTGGTGATCGCGGATATGTCGGTAATATCCCAGCATGGATAACAGGAAGCCCAGTCCTTTGTCGATCGCCACTCTTTTCTCGCGGATCAGCCGGATGACGAAAAGGAACAACGTCCGCCGGTTGCGGTCGCGGGTAAGAACGAACGATTTGAAGGTGATCCACGACAGCCGTGCTTTCAACCGGGCAGGGATGTCGGCACCGGGTCGGATGAAGGCACCTGTGCCCAGAAGTGCTTCGCCTTTTTTCCGGATGGTATCGAAAGAATACAACCGGGTTACCGTCTCCATGTACTTGTCGAAGATCCCGAGTTGCGACATGTTCATGTAATCGATGGTGGGGAAGTGACCAACCCCGAGTTCAGGCTCGCACAGACTAAGCCGGCCCTCATCGCGCAGTTTCCGGTGGGTCTCCGTTCCCGGAGGGGCGTTGAGAAGGTGAAGGTTAACGTTGGGAAGATGGTGCTCGAGGGTGAAATCGTAGATCCGGTCGAACTCTTCGAGGGTATCGTTGTCGAAGCCTACATCAAAACTGGCGTTGATGTGTATACCGGCAGCATGGATCTTGCGTATGGATTCGGCATAGATGCTGCCTCCCCGGTTGTGGTGTTTCTGGGTTTCATCGAGACTGTCGGGGTTCAGCGACTCAAATCCCACCAGGATATTAAAACAACCGGCTTCCGCCATCAGGTTCAGAAGTTCCTCGTCGGTGGCCACATCCAGGCTGCACATGCAACCCCACGAAATTTTCAGAGGGATCAGCGCCCGCATCAGATCTTTCGCGTATTTCTTGTTGATGGTCAGGTTATCATCGACGAAGAAAAAGTATTGGGAGGGGGACGCCTGGATCTCTGCGATCACGTTGTCGATCTCCCGGTAGCGCATTTTTCTTCCGAAATTTTTGGAGACCAGACAGAAGTCGCAGTTGAACGGACATCCGCGCGAAACCTGGATCGCCACCTGGAAGATGCTGTTCATGTCAACCAGGTCCCAGCGGGGTGGTTTCTGCCGCTTGTACGGCACATAGTCCGTCGAAGAGTACACCGGCTTCAGGCATCCCTGCTCGAAATCGGTCAGGGCCTGTTCCCATTTTCCTTCCGCTTCACCTATCACCACACTGTCACCGTGTTTCAGCGCTTCATCGATCATGAACGAGGCGAAAGGTCCTCCAAAGATCACTTTACTCCCCTTGGCCCGGAAATGGTCGCCCAGTTCAAACGAACGGGTACCCGTTGCTGCGAGCGTGGTGATCCCCACGACGTCGGGGATGATCCCGGCAGGGACAGGCGCGATCTCCTCATCAAAGATGTGGATGTCGTAATGTTCTGGAGTGAGAGCCGCCAGCAGGGGAAGCGCCAGCGGGATCATCAGCCGCTTTTTCCCGAACATCTTGGCCATCTCGGTATGCGCCGGATAGTTCAGGTACCGCTGTTTCGGTGACAGTAAAAATAGGATGTATGTTTTTTTATTCGACATAAAGCCAGGCTCCAGAAAAAAAAGTCAATGTGCTTTCATTCCAACATCTCAACCATTCAATATGCTTTCATCACATAACCGGCCTGCATGAATTTGCTTACTTCGGTAACAAAGCTCAGGATGATATCGCCCCGGGACAGGTTCTCCTCTTTCCGGATGCGGTCGAGGCATAGCAGGGCCATGGGAGGTCCGATGTATCCCATTGTAGCCATTTTCGAGTATAGGGTCGCACGGTCGATGCCCAGTTCGGAACACTCTTCCATCACCAGTTCAGAGATGTGCTTCGACGGGAAGTTGACCTGGAAGAAGCGAAGTTTCGACAAGTCGACCGGGTGAGCCGCCAGCATGCGTTTGAGCCCGTTGAGGAAGACGGATCCGTCGGATTCGTGAAAATTGACACGAAGTTCCTCCTGGAACATCTGGGCCAGGTGGTGGTATCCGAGTTCAAACTCCTCTTTAGGGTTCATAAAATAAGCCGGGCGCCGGTTGCCCATAGCCGATGGTTTTTTCCCGCCGGCCGATTCCATGTAGGTGTGTTCGACGAAGAGTCCGTTGCAGGATCTGTCCTCGGCTTTCAGTACCAGGGCTGCAGCCCCGTCGCTAAGGAAATATCGCAGGAAGAGTTCTTCCTTCTTCACCAGCGGCTGGTTGTAATATTCGGCTCTCAGTTCGGAGGAGGATATTCCTGATGAGACCACCAGGGCGGTGCGGTATCGCCCGTTCCGGATCAGGTCGCTTCCCAGCAGAAGAGCTTTATAGGCGGAGGTACAATTCGAATGGACCGAGATCTCTGCACATCGCTCAATCCCCAGAGCTTCCTGTATCCTGACGCTGGCGGTCGGCATCTGGTCCTGGTGCGCACTACCATATACGATAAGATCGATATCGCCGGGAGTCAGCGAGGCGTCGCGGATGGCGTCGCGGGCGGCTTTGACCGACATGGTCACGTTGTCGTCGGTAAAGGCGCGGGTCACCGGGTCGATGGCAAAATGGTAATATTCCACCTCCAGCAGTTCTTTCATGAGGATACTTACCCGGCTTAACCATTTCCGGATCTTTTCCGGAGCCTCTGTCAACTCACCAAGGTAACGGTCGACTTCCGTTGCCGGAATGGCATCGCCGGGGAGATAGGAGCCGCTGCCGGCTACCTTCACGAATATTTCACCGTTGGATCCCGTCATGATGCTTACGAAGGTATTGCTGAATATATAGTTTTCGATTCTCCCGTTGATAGGTGCCGGGAAGCCATGCTGCCAGCGACATGGCTGAGTCAAGGACTTGCTGTTTGGGAACCAGGTAGTCGGCCAGCCCGTATGTGAAAGCTTCGGCGGCCTGGAATGTATTGCCCCGCAGCACGAGCTCGACGGCGCGGGCTTCCGCGGCCAGTGCAGCCATGCGCTGGATACCCCCGATGCCGGGCATCAGGTTGAAGTTTGTTTCGGGGAGGCCCAACACGGCATCGTGCGAACAAATCCGGAAATGACAGAACAGTGCCAGCTCGAAGGCGGAACCCAGGCAAACGCCGCGGATGGCCGCAATGACCGGCACCGGCATCTCTTCCAGCAGTTGAAATGTCCGGTAGTTCTCCATCATCAACCCCGGCTCGGTACAATCCAGCAGTTCCTGAACATCCGCCCCCGAAGAAAAATGACGGCCCCGGCCCCGGATGATGACAGCCTTTAAGCCTCTTTCCCGGCCAATGGTCGCCACCAGATCCCTGAACTCGTTGAAGAATCCCAGCGTCATGGTGTTCGACGGAGGACGGTCGAGGGTGATCAGGCCAATCCCGTTTTCAAGGGTCCAGTCGAGGGTCATGCTAACTATCCCCCTTTCTTCTCCGTTCCGCTTCCCGGGCCGCCAGGGTGCAGAACATCCGCACCTCTTCCGCCATAGCCTCCTTCCGGGGCAGTTCATAGGCATTGCGGAGGGCGCGCATCACGAAACGGACTACCTCGACGGGGCGGTCGCTGGTCATTTTCTGTAATAGGGTCATGGCCGTTTCGAAGGCTTTGTCTTTCGGTGCGAGATGGTCGATGATTCCCATCTTCAGTGCGTCGCCGGCGGCGACGATATCACCTCCCAGAATCATGGAAGCCGAAGCGGAGAAGCCCGCTACCGCCGGAAGCCGGAAGGTTCCTCCCATGCCGGGCATCACCCCGTGGTTGACTTCCGGGAACGCCAGTAAGGCATTTTCGGAAGCTACCCGGATATGACAGGCCAGTGCGATCTCAAGGCCACCGCCGAAACAGACCCGGTTGATGGCGGCGATCACCGGCACATCCAGCCGGCGGATCTCCTCAAGGAGAAGGTGGCCCCGTTGCATCCAGTCTTTCAACTCATCCGGATTTGCAGAGAAAATCCTGTCAAGATTCCCGCCGGTGGAAAAATTCTTGCCCTCTCCCCGGATAATCAGCCCTTTGAGTTCCGGATGGGAAGTCCAGTCACGGAGTACTTCGGGTGGAATAAACTCCGGGAGCGCTAGGGTATTGGATGGCGGATCATTCAGGGTGATCACCCCGATGGCGCCTGTCATGCTGAATCCGACCCCTTGTACTTCAGCCATTCATCTCGGTGTTGAGAAGGTCGAGGATCACCTGCGGAACATCGCAGGCCAACCGATCAGGCCCTGTGAAAATAAGTTTGGTTTCTGCGCGTGCGGCGGACGCGCCGGTGGTACGGTTGAAAATCCGCTGGCGAAAGACCAGGTAAGGACTCTCGTGCACGCAGTGGGATTCGATTTCAAGGTCGTCGAATAGCTTTACCTCCCGCTGGTACCGGATATGGATGTCCGTCACTACCGGCAGACTTCCGCTCTCTTTCATGACATCGTACAATCCCAGTTGCCTGAAATATTCCCAACGGCCATGCTCGAAATAATTCAGGTAAACCGCATTGTTGATGTGGTTGTACGAGTCCAGTTCATATCCGCGGGCTGTGATGTTGACCGTCAGCTTTCGTGCCATGGCAGGTTGTTTTCGAACATGCCCCGGAATTTCAGGAAAGTTGTGCCTCCGGAATGTATCGAGGCCGAAATGTCAAACAGGTTTTGTTCGCTGGAACGCACCTGTAGATCCACCGCGAGTTCGGGGGATGACTGCGGTACGATCATCGACAGGAATTTAAGGGTGTCCGACCGGGTCAGAACCAGACGGGTGTTACACGCTTTCTCTGCGAGTTCCCGGATGATCTGGATCTGGCAGACTCCCGGCACAACCGGGTTTCCGGGGAAATGGCCTGCGTAAACGGGATGAGACGGTTCAAGCCGGAGCGTAGCCTGGCACTGGAGATTGCCATCGCCGGCGGGATTGCAGGTAAAGGAGACCAGGGTGTAAAAGGAACCCAGAAGCATGACCGGAAAAGGTTTCAATGGTTGACCGGCAAAAATAGGGAAAAAAGTGACCGGCCGGTAAAAAAGAGACCCCGGTCAGCGTTGCTGCCAGGGTCTCTCGGGAGAGAATTTTCTAAACCAACCACAATTTAGAAAAGCATCTTCGATTATTCACATTGAGCCTTGCCAAACTTCTGTTTTTGTGTTTATGTCCGGGGGCATCAATTATGTGGTAAAGATCGTACGAAACTGCACCTGGATGCAATAGTGGGTTTATCTTTTTTTTTGTTCAGGAAAACCGGAATGTCGGGGTTCCGAATTTGTGTGAATCGTTCACATTTTCAATGAATTGGAGAATCCCATCGGTGTGCAGGCAACACGCCCCGTCCCTTGCCTTTTTTGTCAGATCCGGTCAGAATGGCCCCGGAAGTGTGTTTTTTTTACAGGATAATCACCTTCCAGATCCGGCTGAATTCGTCGCAGGAAACCCGGACAAAATAGACTCCGCCAGGTGCCCCGGTCAGGTCGATCTCCTCCTCCCCCGGAAGTCCCCCGGAGCGGACCACCTGGTCTGATACCACCCTTCCCGAAAAATCGGTTACCTGTACCCGGCTTTCCGCACAGGTCCTGTAATACCGGGCAAAGACCCGGCCCGCGGATGGATTCGGGTAAACGACCACCGGGTTTGCATGATGGAGCGAAGGATTGATCTTCATCTCCAGCGTATCGCACCACGAGCCGGCTGAAGTCGCATTTCCGGCGGCCAGGCAAACGTTATAGGAGCCGTATTCCTTATAAAGGTGCGACGGGTTTTGTTGGTCGGATGAGCTCCCGTCACCGAAATCCCAGTGCCAGTGGGTGGTCCCGGGTGTATGATCAGTGAATTGCGCAAGAAGGTCATTCATGGATTCCGGGGTAACGGAAACTTGCAGGACCATGGGCAACAGGAGGGATAATGTTCCGCACACCGAATCGGTGGCACAGGAATCGGCGACGGTCAGGCAAACCCGGTAATAACCCGGATCTGTATAGGTATGGAAAGGGTTGGCGTCGGTTGAATAAGTGCCGTCACCGAAATCCCATAAGCGGGAGACCAGTGGGCCTGTGACCGACAGATCGCTGAACTGGACATCGGGATAGTTGATGGAAAATCCAATCCTGGCTTCCGGTGTGCCACAACGGATCACGACGGTACGACAAACGGAGTCCAGGCCGCATTCATTTGCGACCGTCAGGCGTACGACGTACGTTCCGGGCCGGCTGTAAATGTGTACGGGATTTTCTTCAATCGACAAGGTTCCGTCACCGAACGTCCATGCCCGGTGGATAGCCTGCATGGAACTGTCATGGAATGCGACCGTTTGATCGTGAATTTCGAAGGTAAACCCGGCCGATGGAGCCCGGCAGGCGGTAAAGGCCCAAAGGTCGTTCAGCAGCGTTCCCGGCAACGAATAGGGATCGAGGAGGCGGGTGCGTCCGGCCAGGACGTAGGCGGTGCTGCCGATGGTGAAAGCAGTACCGGAGATCCGTTCACTGAATGCAGTTGGGGGGGCGGGGAGAGGCTCCCAGGAAGAGGGAGGCTGCGTCAACCGGTAGAATGATCTGTACGTATTCACCAGATCGGTCCCCGTTCCCACATAGGCGGTATCCTCCAGCACGAATCCCAATGCCCCGCTGATGTTCACCGGAAGGTTGGGAAGGGTGGTCCATGCATCCGTTTCCGGGTTGTACCGGTAAAAGTCCCCCGTGGTCTGGTAAGTGTTTTCTGCCCCGCAGCCTGCATAACCCTGGCCATTCAAGTCGAAGGCAACCGCTCCCGATTTATGGTCGACAGGCAGGTCGGCTTTCCTGGTCCAGGTATCGGTCAGGGGAGTATAGCACCACAGGTCTTTCAGGTAATCGAAGCCGGCATTATACGATCCGGCAACAAGGTAGGCATGATCACCGATCACGAAGGAGCCCGAGCCATAACGGTCTCCCCCGGGGAACGGATTTTTCTGGGCCCAGGTCTCCGAACCGGGATCAAACTCCCATACATCGCTCCGCCACATATGGGTCGAGTCCACGCCATTGCAGATGTACCCTTTGCCGTTCAGGGCGAATGCGGTGGCACTGTACCTCCTTCCGCCGGGGAAGTCGGGCATCCGGGTCCATGAGTCCGCTACAGGGTCGTACCGGTAGAATTCAGCCGAATAGATCCGTTGCTCGGCATCGATGGAACCGAGCCCTGCATAGGCGTAATTACCGATGACAAAAGATACGAGGGCATACCTCCCTGAAAACGGGGGTGGATTTTTTTGAATCCACCCCCGCTGGCCGAAGGCCGGCAGGACGAGGGCAACAAGCAGGAAAAGCAGTGCGCGCTTCATGACCGGAAATTGAACCTATAAATATAGGTAATTTCGGGCCTGGTACTGCTTTCCGGGGAAAAAATGGCTGATTATTCTTCCTTCTTGCCGGTGTTGATGCCGCAGGGCAGATAGAGCGGGCAAATGCGGAGGAGGCTGGTCAGGGCGAAAATGGCGGCCACCACCAGCAGGATGATCCCGACTGTCCCGGAAATCACATCCAGGAGGAAAAGGACGACGATCAATGCCGCTACAATCAGGCGGATCACAATGTCGAGGGTTCCCATATTTTTTTTCATAACGCTCTTTTAAGATTGGGGTTAAAGACTCATTTGGCGATCAAATTCTTTCAGGAGGTAGTCCCTGGTTTTGACTCCTGTAATTCTTTTTACTTCCTTACCGTTCCGGAAAAGGACCATGGTCGGGATGCTCCGGATGCCGAACCGGGCTGCCGTCGCCTTCTGTTCATCCACGTTCAGCTTGGCAATGGTCACTTTCCCCTGCATCTCCTCCGCTACTTCATTCAGCACCGGGATCATCATTTTGCAGGGCATGCACCATTCGGCCCAGAAATCAACGAGGACCATCCCCTTGCCGGTCACCGGCTGAAAGTTCTTATCCGTCAGGGTCCTCACCAGGTCGGTCGATTTAACGTTCTTCAGGCTTTTCATCTGCCGGCGTGCATTCATCACCATCCAGCCGACAAGGGCGGCCACCACACCCAGAACAATCAAAGTAATTAACATAGTTAGATATTTGGTGCGGCAAAGATAAAGAAATTTCTGTCATCGGTGATAGTTATGCGATTTATTTTTTCGTATCAGTAAACGACTAATTTCCGTGCGAGCTCCTGGCCTTGTGCAATGGCATTGACAAGGTAGATTCCAGGACGGATACCTTCGAGGGGGAGGGAAAACCGGCAGGTGCCGGCGGGCCGATGGCCGCAGTCAAGCGTTTTCACATGTTCCCCGGCTGAAGAAAAAAGGTCGATGACCAGGGAGGCAGGGGCCGGAAGGTCGACTGAGATGGAAACACACCGGCGAGCCGGATTGGGTGCCAGCGAGAGACCCGGGCTGGCTGTGGGTCGGGATGGGGCTTCCGGGGTGAGGGTATATCCCCCGTTGGTCGTACGGAGCAGCATGCCTCCGTTGCCGCAGATGTACCCGTTATTTTCATCAGTAAACAACACCACATTCTGCGCCTGGTGCGTTCCCACGAAGACCTCCTGCCAGCCGGCGCCGCCGTCGGTGGTGCGCAGCATGATGCCGTTGCTACCGGAAATCCAGCCCAGTAAGGGGTTGATGAAACTGAGACGGGTATATTCGCGGAAAGAACCAACCTGTGACACACTCCACGTCTCACCTCCATCGGTGGTGCGGTAGATCTTACTGTGGCCGGAGACGGCAAAGCCATGGAGGGCATCGGTGAAACAGATATCCGCAATCTGCTCCCCGGACTCGGAATGCTTCTCGACCCAGTTGATGCCGCCGTCAGTCGATTTTACGATTTTTCCCCAACTGGTGCCGGCAACCATCACCCGGGAAGTGAACACATGGGCGCATAAAAAGTGCAAGTTTTGAGGGCAGGGGATTGTTGTCCATGAATTCCCCTGGTTGTCGCTCCTCGACAGGAATCCATAGGTTCCGAAAATGAAGCCGGTATCAGGGTTCGGGAAAATGAGCCGCATCAGGTTGGAAGTAGTGCCCAGGTTGAGCGTTTGCCAGTTGGCGCCGCCGTCGGTGGTCCGGAACGCGCCCCCGTACCCGCCGACTGCCAGGATATTGTTTTCCGTGAAGAACTTGATCCCGTAAAGGATCATGTCATAGTCCGGGATGTTTTGCAGGGTCCAGGTTTCACCTCCGTCGGACGTGATGAAGTAGCTTCCCCAGTCGCCTCCCGCCATGCCCCGGGAACCATTGTAGAAAGCAAGGGAGTAGTAATCATATACAGAATTATCGGACACCGGTTGCCAGGATTGCCCCTGGTTGGTGGTTTTCAGCAGCCGGCCCAGGTTGCCGCACATCCATCCCGTATTGCCTGCGAAAACGATCTGGTTCCAGCATCCGCCCTCAGCCGCTCCCGGATGGACATTCCATGTGTTGCCTCCGTCGGTGGTACTGATGAAGTTTTCTCCCGATCCTGCCGCGAAGCCTTGGGTGGAACTGGTGAACCAGACGGTGAACAGGTCGGAACCGATATAATGCGGAAGATCAGTCCAGGTGTTACCACCGTTCGTGGTCTTGAGCACGGTGCCTGAATACCCGCAAATATAACCGGTTTGGGCATCTAAAAAGTGCGCCGAACGGAGCATTTTCGAGGTCCCCGAATTCTGCGGGACCCACGTACCTCCCCCATTGGAGGTCTTCAGGATCGTGCCGTTGTCGCCCACCACCCATCCGGTTTGCGGATCCGTAAAGCAGGTATGGAATAAATTAGTGCCGGTTCCTGAGTTCTGGACCGTCCAATTCACGCCTCCGTCGGTGGTTTTAATGATGGCTCCTCCTTCCCCGCAGGCATACCCTGTGACAGCATCCGCATAGTCCACCGCCCAGAGGTTGGCAGTGACGGGAGAGACAGCCGTGGTCCAGTGCGCCCCAAGGTCGCCGGTGTTGATGATCAGCCCTCCGTCACCCACCGCGGTGCCCGACGTTGCGTTCCGCAGGCTGAACCCAAGCAGGAACTGAGGTACGACAGGGGAGAAGATATCCCATCCGGAACCCTGGTTGGTCGTGCGGATCACGGTTCCGTAAGCTCCGACGGAAACCAGTGTCTGGGCATCGGGTGCCTGGGCGGAAAAAAGCCCGTTGCCCTGCGGCAGGGGATTTTTCCAGTGCCAGGGATTCTGAGCGATTGTAAATTGACAGCAAATCCATGCTGCAAGGATCCAGATGATGCGTTTCATGGGGTGGATATTAGGTTTGAATCCAGTATGTCATTGGCATCAGGAAATGACGGTTACGTTTCTGGGCCGCACGATGGCATGTTTGAAGCGGTACTTCGGATAGCCAACGATAATGGTCTGGATCACTTCATTTTCAGGTGGAATTCCGTACAGCTCTTTCAGTTTTTTATTCCGGTTGATGCCCGGACCGATGAGCCCGATGACGGTGGCGCCGAGGCCAAGTGCGTGAGCGGCCAGAAAAGCATAGGTTGTGCCGATCATTCCGTCGGTGGTGTGCTCGCCCGCGTTCTTCGGCCCATGGATGAGCAGCATCGCGGGCGCCTCGCGGGAAATGTCGTCTTCTTTCGAATAATCGTACAGTCCTTTTTTTACATGCGGATAAATCAACCGGAAGATCGTATCGGCATCCTGGGCGGTCATCATTCGCCGCATCAGCCAACGCATAGGAGCGATGCCGAGCATTTTACCCAGTTGCAGGTACATGTTCGAAATGGCCGGCAAGGCCTCCCGGATCCGGTCGCGGCCGGTTACAATGGCAATGCTGACATTTTCGGGTGACATCCCGTAAGGCGCCAGTGCAAAGGTATCGGCAATCCGTTGAAGCAGATCCAGGGGGACTTCCTGATCCCGGAAGTGCCTGACCGAGCGACGGGTCAGCAGGAAGTTACGGAAGGTTGTATAATCGACCGTGTTCTCCTGAAGCGGAGCTAGTTCTTTACCGTATTCGAGACCGTTCACCCGGATCGAGCGGGTCTCGCAAACAGCCATGCAGTGGCCGCAGGTGACACAGATGTCGGTCCTGTCGGGACGGGAAATGATTTCTCCGGCCTCGTTGATGGCGAGGATGCCGGATGGACAAATGGTGACGCAAAGGCGGCAGCGGGTGCAGGTGGATGAGTCAATGAGGTGCGACATGGAGGATGAGTGAAAGATGAAAATGATTGGCTATGACAAATATCGGGAAAATCCGAATATGAATTTTCACCTGTCATTCCTCCCTATATCATTATTTCTTTTTCATCCACCCGTTTGGTGTTCCTGAAGACTCCTGACTGCAAGGAAACCCATCCGCGACCTGAATCCGGAAAGAACGGGGTTTGCTATTACGTGGAAGGGGAAAGGAGAATGTAACCGTTGATCAACCAATAAATAAACCTTCGATCCTCACCTTGTAGGTGCCGTCTTTCAACCGGGTCACGGCATTTACCAGTCCGCTGTGTCGCCATTGCAGCATGCATCGCCGTGGCATGAACCAGTACCGGATCCCGATCCTGATATCCGACCTGGCCTCACGGATCATGCCCTCATATCCCTGGGCAATATAATAGCCGATGTCGATAAAACCCTGCGAACGCGGTCGCAGCGGGCCGGTGACACACCAGTTGATGACTCCGTTTCGGGGATCTGCGCTGGTAACGATCCCGCAATGGGTCACCGGGCAGCCGCACGACATCCCCATTGGCCGACCGATCATGATGTCATCTTTCTTGACATTCAACTCTTTTACCAGGGCAGGATTATACGGAAGGATCGTTTCCCTGGGGCCCGGTTCGTTGTCGAACGAATCGAGAATGAAATCAAAATCGCGGCCCAGGTTGTCTTTCCATCCCAGCCGCTCGCCGAGCCAGGGGGAATGAAGCAGGTTTGGCCCCGGAGCGGTTGTTGCAGGCTCACTCTTCCTGTTGAGATGAATGCAAAGCTTGATGGCATCGGGTTCGGTTTCCAGGCGTCCGGCGAATTCACCGCAGGTTCTGGAGCCGCAGGCCCCGCAATCCAGGTCCGGAAGGACGACACCCGGTTGTAACGGATTTTTTTCTTGAAACATAGTGCGTTTTTTAGGATTGGAATAATTTTCTTTATTACCTGTTAGAATATGGGATTGAGAAGGGCCACCTTTTCTTCAAGAACGTCGATGAACCGTGAGATTTCCGCGTGGGTTGTGAACCGCCCGAAACTGACCCGGATCCCTCCTCTGGCTTGCAGTGGATTGAGCCCGATGGCCTGCAGCACATGCGACGGGTTATTGCCATGGTTGGACGAGCAGGCAGATCCGGTGGAAACGCAAATCCCTTCATCGTCGAGGAGCAACTGGAGCCGGATTCCTTCTCCTTCCAGCCCTTCGATGCAGAAGTTCAGGTTATGAGGCACCCGGTGAGCGAGCGAACCATTGAAATAGATCCCGGCAATTTTGTCCGATAATTCCATGATCAAATGTTGCTGCAGCCCCCGAAGCCGCTTCGATTCTTCCCCCAGACCTTCAACAGCGAGGCCGGCTGCCCGGATAAATCCTGCGATTCCCGCGAGGTTCTCGGTTGAAGAACGCATCCCGGCCTCCTGGCCGCCTCCGTGCAGGAGAGGGGTGAGGGAAACCCCGGAGCGCACATACAGGGCGCCGGCTCCTTTCGGCCCGTGGAGTTTGTGAGCGTTTACCGTTAGCAGGTCAACGTTCATCTCTTCCACATCCACCGCGATTTTCCCGAAAGACTGGCAGGCATCGGAATGGAACAGGATGTTCCGTTCCCGGCAGATCCGCCCGATCGCGGCCACCGGCTGAACCGTCCCGATCTCGTTGTTGACATGCATCACGGAGACCAGAAAGGTGGCGGGTGTGACAGCCTGGATCACCGACTCAGGATCGAGGATTCCCTGGCTGTCGACCGGGATCCGGGTTACCCTGAAACCCAGTTCCTCCAGCCACTTTGCCGTTTCCAGGATGCAATCATGCTCCAGAGCGGAGACGAGGATCTGATTCCCCCGGCGGTTATTGGCCAAAGCTACGCCTTTGAGGGCCAGGTTGTTTGATTCCGTGCCACTGCCCGTAAAAACGACCTCGCCCTGTTTCGCCCCGATCAGGCTGCACAGGGTGTCGCGGCATTCTTCGAGGAGTCCCCGGGCCCTTGCTCCCTGGGAATGCAGGCTGGAGGCATTCCCGGGGTAATCCCTGGCCGTGCGTGCCATGACCTCCAATACAACAGGATCGGGAGCCGTGGTCGCGGCATTATCCAGGTAAACGGTCGGGTTCATCATTCGCCGAGGTAGAAAAGATCGTGTTCCATCGTACGGAGCACCCCGAAATGGTTTTTCGCGCCGATCTCTTTTTTCCCGACACAGATGGTACAGGTCCCGACCGGCGGATTTCCGCGCAGGAACATGGGGAATTGAATATCCCCGATCTGCTCGATCTTTTTCACGATCGGATCAATCCCGATCCCGTAAAGGGCGTTGCTCTCAACGACGGAAATTCCGGAGGCGGATTCCAACACGCGGTAACGAAACACTTCACGTTCCGCCTGGGAAACCAGATCGATCTTGGTGATCACGGCAATGTCGGCCAGGGTCAGCATGGGACCGACTTTCCGCGGAAGGTTCATCCCGCTGGTCGCCTCCAGGACCACGATGCCCAGTGAGTTTTCCACGTAAGGAGAACACCGCAGACAGAGTCCTGCCGTTTCGACGAACAGATAATCGGACCCTGATTTTTCGGCCCATTCCACCGCCTCGTCGAGCACGACCACGTTGCAGTGATCGGGACAGAGTTCTCCCGAATAGATCTTTTTGGCGGGGATCCCGAACTCCTTATGAATGGATTCATCCTCGTCGGCAA
>Ga0116170_10003131_pt1 | contig 15579 bp, 11 predicted proteins | sample AD_JPNHW1_MetaG_FD_89797 | JGI IMG/M metagenome (GOLD analysis project Ga0116170, IMG submission 89797) | Active sludge microbial communities of municipal wastewater-treating anaerobic digesters from Japan - AD_JPNHW1_MetaG | ecosystem: Engineered > Bioreactor > Anaerobic > Digestate | place...
AAAAAAAAGATCCTGATCCTGGCGGCGGCCGGCAGCCTGGCTCTCGGGGCCTTAGGGGCGGGCCTGTATTTAGCCCTCGGCGCGTGGTCGCGCAATTCCGCGGAAGTCGCGAAGTATTTACGTCTCGGGCTCGACTACAACGCCAAGGGGGAGCCGGACAAAGCGATAGAGAGTTTATCGAAGGCGCTGAAGCTTTCCCCGAAACTCGTCCCTGCCTATTACAGCCGCGGGGCCGCCTATCGCGCCAAGGGCGAGTATCTCCTGGAGATAGCCGATTATTCAAAGGGCCTGGCCCTCGACCCGAAGAATACCGAGGCCTACAGCCGGCGGGCCGCCGCCCATTTCGCAGTGGGAGATTTCAACAGCGCCATAGAGGATTACGGCAAAATTATAACCCTCTCCCCGGCCTCCCTGCCCGCCTACAGCGGCCGCGCGCTCGCCTACCTCAGGAAAGGCAAGTACGCCAAGGCTATCGAGGATTATAGCAAGGTGCTGGCTACCGACCCGTCCGCCGCGGTATACAGCAGCCGCGGGCTCGCCTACGCCCGCAAGGGCGAGGACGCCAAGGCGGCGGCCGACTGCGCCAAGGCTTTCGAGCTGGACCCGAAGTCCGTGGACGCTTATATTAACCGGGGGTCGGTCTACGACGCCGAGGGCGAATATGACAAGGCGATAGAAGATTTCACCGCGGCGATAGCCATTGCGCCGAAGTCGGATGCGTACAGCGGCCGCGGGCTCGCTTACGCCAAACAGGGCGACTATATGAAGGCGCTTGAAAACCTGGCCCAGGCTATTGCGCTTGACCCGAGGAACGCCATCGCGTACCGCAGCCGCGGGGTGGTCTATATCAAGCGGGGCGAATACTCAAGGGCCATAGAGGACCTGTCCAAAACCATCGCCCTCACCCCGAAGGACGGCACGGCCTATTATAACCGCGGCGTAGCCTATACCAGGGCGGGCGAGCGGGCCAAGTCGGCGGCGGATGTCGACATGTTCCAAAGCTTGTCCAGGTAAGGGGCGCTGCTGCGGCCAAGGCCGGGCCGGGGCTATGCGTGCCGGTCGAACGGCAGGATAAGCGGGGCGGCGGGCAGCTCGGCCTTGAAGATCCTGCGGCCCTTTTTGAAAATTGAAAGCTGTTTGCCGGCTACGGATATACTGTCGCCCGCGGCGACGCTCTTCCCCCCGGTTTTAAGCCCGACCAGCTGCGCGGTCCCGCTGTAGGCGGCAGAGTTTCCCGAGGCGGTCCCTTCAAGTATCGCGAAGTTGAAATCGTCAAGATACAGGACGGGTTTAGCCAGCAGCGAATATTCCGAATCCCGGTCGAGCGCGCTTTTGTGCCTCATTATATTGAGCAGGTTGGTCTCGGCTATCCTGAGGCTGGCGACGCAGCCGTAGGAGCAGGGGTTGTGGGAGATGAGCGAGATGGGCCTGAGGCTGGCGAAATCGAGCCTGGGCGCTTTAGGCCCGACGAGCCGGCCGTCGAAATCGAGAATATTGTTTATCGGCCAGAAAAACTCGTCCCTCGCTCCGGCGCAGCGCCGGATATAATTGGCCGCGCCCGCCCCGCCGCTCTTCACCCTGGCGAAGTGCGCTTTAACGCAGCAGGCCGGGTAGCCCAGCAGCATCCCTATCACGTCAAAACGGTTCTTCGCGTAGGCTTCGGAGGCCATCTCCAGGTATTCGGCCTTTTTCGAGATTATAAAGGTGTTCTGGCGCGCCCGGTAGTCGTGGGTGGCGTTGAGTATTTTGAATTTCAGCCCGTGCAGCGCGAAGGTCTTTTTTAATCTGGCGAGCAGCGCGGGCTGAATGGCCGTAGAGATTATTTTTTTCTGGCCGTACATCAGCCCCACCGTGTCCGGGCTTTTTAGGCCGTAAAAATCCTTAAAGGACAGCTCCTGTATTTTCGGGGGGACAGGCGGCATAAGCGGTCTTCTTTTCCGGCGCGGCCGCTTATTTCTTCGCCTTTTTCTTTTCGTGGCCGAGGGCGCTTATCCGGAACCTGACATTATCTCCCAGGTCGCCGATCTTGTTCGTAACAGTGACGATCATCGTTTTTCCGGATTTCAGAATGGCGGTCTGGGGGAACGAATTGTTCAGCTTTATCTCCAGGCCGTTCACGTTCGCGAAGACCTTCCGGTCGGAGCCTTTAAAGGAGGTCATTATGGCAGGCAGCACTTCGCTGCCCACGCGCCGCAGCATTTCTTCGTCGTAGGCGAAGGAATCGAAATCCACTTTGACGGTCACTTTGCCGCCCGCCGCCGCTACTTCGCGCTTGAAATTCGGGATCGTGATATTCTCCAGTTTAGCTTTCGCGGAGTCGTTCCCGGCTTCTTTTGCGGGGGGCGCCGCGCGCCCGCCGGCCTTCTCGTCAAGCGTCTTGCTGTACTGGTCCACCCAGTCTTTTTCCAGCCTGGCCGCGGCGGCGTTGACGATCTCGCCGGAGCCGGCCCCTACCAGGCGGGCGTTCAGTTCCAGCTGCGCGTCAGGCAGTTCGGTGAGGGTTCCCACCACTACCCAGTCCGCGCCCAGCATTTTGCCGATGTTCCTGGCGGAATCGGAGTCTATGATGCCGGAGCGCTGGAGTTTCAATTCCTGGAATACTTTCTCTATCTCTTTGCGCTCGATCACTTTGACTTTTTGGGCTTTCACCAGTTCGGCGGTGATCCGCTCGGCCACTACGTTCCCGTCGCGGGAATCGCGTCCGTCGGAATAGGAAAACCCCGCCACGGCTATAGCTTTATCCGCGCCCGTAAGGTCTTTAAGCAGTTCGCCGGCAAGCTGCCCGTAGGCCTTTGACGCGGTTACCGGGGCTGTTTTATTAGTATCACCCGAAGGGCGTTCGGCCTGCGCGAGGGCGGGTATAAAGAGCACGGCGGCTATAAGTGTCGCGGTCATTTGAATGGTCCTTGTTTGCCGGCTTCGGCCTCTTGCGGCTGCCGCTTTGCGGCCGGTTCGCTTTAACTTTAACAATTTTCCGCGCCGTTTGCACGCTGCGCGCCGCATGTCCGGCGCCCTGCCGGGTAAACGGCCGGGCTTTATTCATATAATAAGGCGGGATGAAGCCTTTTAAGTTCTCGAAAAAGAACCGGGAATACATAAAGTGGGACAAGAACCACAAGGAAGTCCGCGTCTTCCCGAAAAAGAAGGCGGAGCCGGTGCAGCCGGGCCCGGCAGCGGCCAGCGCCGCGCCGGCGGCGTCTTCAGCGCCGGACGACGGCGCCGCTGCGGGGATCTACGCCAATATGGCGGTGGTCACCAATACGGAGACCGAATTCCTGCTGGATTTCCTTTTCCTCTGCCCCGGCCAGTCAAAAGCCAAAGTCCTGGCGCGCGTGATCTCAAACCCCGCCGGCGTCCGGCGCCTGTGCGCCGCCCTGCGGGAAAACATAAAGCAGTACGAGGCCCGCTTCGGCCCGGTTAAAGAATAAAGCCGCCGGTCCGCCGTCCGTCCTGACCGTAAATGGAACTATCACAAGACCAGCATAATGCCCTGGCTGAACTCCTGGGCTGGTATAAAGACGCCGGAAAAAAACAGTTCATCACGCTGGGCGGCTACGCCGGCACGGGCAAGACCACGCTTATCGCGGTCTTTAAAAGCGGGCTGGCAGCGTCGGGAGCGAAGATCAGGATAGCGTTCTGCAGCTATACCGGCCGGGCGGCGCAGAACCTGAAGAACAAGCTCAAAGAAGCCGGCGCCCTGAGCGCCAAAGACAGCGTGAGCACCATCCACGGCCTGATCTATACGCCCCTGGAAGACGGGGACGGGCGGATCTCCGGCTGGGACCGCAAGGAAGAACTGGAGCGCGACCTGATAATCGTCGACGAGGCGTCCATGGTGGACGGGGCGATCTGGCGCGACCTGCTGTCCTACAATATCCCGGTGATCGCCGTCGGGGACCACGGCCAGCTGCCGCCCATCGCCGGCAATTTCAACCTGATGGAAGCCCCGGAGATCCTGCTCACCCGGATCCACCGCCAGGCTAAAGACAATCCTATAATTAAAGTTTCCGAATACGCCCGCACTACGGGGCTGGTGCCGGTAAAAAAGTACGGGCCCGGCGTAGCCAAGTATTCGCGCGAGGACAGCGAAGCGCAGGAGAAGACCGGCGAACTGCTGGAGTCCTATTCCCCGGATACCCTGATCCTGTGCGGCTATAATTCCACGCGCACAAAAATTAACCAGTTCATCCGCGGCTCGCTGGGCTTTGAAACGCCGGAACCCGCGCGCGGCGACAGGGTGATCTGCCTGCGCAACAACCGGAAGAAGGCCGTTTTCAACGGCATGCTGGGCACCATACAGCATATAGCGGCCGCGCAGAAAGACTGGTACAGCGCCGAGATCAAAATGGACGATCGGGAAAAACTTTACTCGGGGCTCATCTACGCGCCGCAGTTCGGCGCGAAAAGCGGCGTCAATTACACCAAGGACAGGCGGCTGGCCGCCCAGGGCGACCTTTTCGATTTCGGCTACGCGCTGACCGTGCACAAAGCCCAGGGCAGCCAGGCCAGGAAAGTGATCATGTTCGAGGAGCGCTTCGCGCAGATGGACGACGAGATGTGGCGGCGCTGGCTGTATACCGGCGTCACCCGCGCCGAAGAGGAACTGTACCTGTTCGGACAGTAAGCCCGCGTGTGCTATAATAAAGGTGCGCGCCGCCCGGCGCGCCCCTATGCGCTAAAGATCCCGCTCCCCGCTTTTGCACAGCTTGTCCGCCGCCCCGCGCGGCTTTTACCGCAGGCGTTTCGTTTTTCAGCAGGAGGCAGTATGCCATCGGCTTTCAAACCCGAAAACACGGATACATACATAAACGGTTCCGCTCTAGCCTGGGCGTTTTCAGACGGGCAGAGCCTGTTCGAAGATCTGAATTTTTCGATAGGCCGCGGGCTCACCGGGATAGTGGGGCCGAACGGTTCAGGGAAGAGCACGCTTTTAAAACTTGTCAGCGGGGCGCTGCAACCCTTGCGCGGCTCGCTCGCGGTGCGCGGCCGGGTGGCGGTGCTGGAGCAGGACGCGTTCGTCCGCGGCGGTTCTACGGCGGCAGAGGTGCTGGGCATTGCCGGGAAGCTGGCCGCTTTAGGGCGTATAGCCGGGGGGGAAGTTCTGCCGGAACTCTTTGAGACCGTGGACGGGGCGTGGGATATCGAAGACGCCGCCGCGCAGGCTCTGGAACGCATGGGCGTGCCCGGTATCGCGCTCAGCCGTGAATTCGGGACCCTGAGCGGCGGGGAAGCCGTAAAGGTGCGCCTGGCCGGCCTGCTGCTGTCAAAACCGGAGATCCTGCTGCTCGACGAGCCCACTAACGACCTGGACGCGGCGGGCCGGGAAATACTGGCCGCCTTCCTGCGGTCCTGGAAAAAATGCGCGGTGGTGGTCAGCCATGACCGCGAACTCCTTTCCCTGGCGGGCAGGATCCTGGAATTGTCCAACCGGGGCCTTGCGGCTTACGGCGGGAATTACGGGTTCTATGTTTCCGCGCGGCAAGGCGAAGACGGCGCGCTCGACCGCCGCATCGCGTCGGCCCGGGAAAAAGTCAAACGCGAGAAAATGGAAATGCGCGAGAACCTGGAACGGCAGGCGCACCGCATGGCCAAAGGCCGCAAGGAGGCCGCCAAAGGCGGCATACCCAAGATCCTCGCCGGGGGGCGCAAGAGACGGGCGGAGAAAACCCAGGGAAAAGCCAAGACCGTCCATGAGGGCATACTTGCCGCGGCGGCGGGAGAACTGAACGCCGTCCGCGCGCTGGCGCGGGAGCGCAACGAGATAAAAGTGGATATGCCGCTGACGGAGGTCCCGAACGGGAAATTGCTGGTAGATGCCAGGGAACTTAACTTCACGTACCCCGGCCGCGCCGTGCCGGTGTTCGGAGCCGCGCTGAGTTTTAATCTCGCCGGCCCCGAGCGCGTGGCCCTGACAGGCCCCAACGGTTCGGGAAAAAGCACGCTGCTCAAGCTGATCCTCGCTGCCGGCGGAGCGGCAGGGCCGCGGGGAGTCCTGGCTGGAGCTTTGTCCGTGAAAACCGCCCGCATAGCGTACCTGGACCAGAAGCTGGGCTTGTTGAAGCAGGACCTCACGCTGCTGGAGAACCTGACCCTGTTCGCCCCCGGAATGTCGGACCCGGACAGGCGGCTGAGGCTCGCGCGCTTCCTGTTCCGCGAGCGGGAAGCGCTGCGCAAAACAGCCACTTTCAGCGGCGGGGAGAAGCTCAGGGCCGCGCTGGCCTGCGTGCTCTCCGCGGCGGAGCCGCCGCAGCTGCTGATGCTGGACGAGCCCACTAATAATCTCGATATCGACAGCATAGAGCGGCTGGAAAGCGCGCTGGCCAATTACAAGGGCGCGCTGCTCGTGGTTTCGCACGATGAAAGATTTATCGGGAACATAGCGGTAAACCGGCGGATCTGCGTCGGGCCGGCGGGGAAAAAGCCGGCGCCTTTTTAACTGTCGCCGGGGAACCGCGGGGAGGCGGCTGACTCTGCGGAGTTCCTTGCTGCAAGCTTAGGTCAGAGCAGATGCGCGGGCGGTACCGCCTGGGCGCAGATGTGTTTTACGGCGGCGGCGGCGCAGGCCATGCCGAAGGCCCCGGTGACGAAGCCGGCCGTGCCCACGACCACGCTTTTCTTGGTGCAGCTCTGGAAATCGTTCTCGCCCTGCGGGCACAGGCAGCCCGCCTTGCAGTCCGTCTGCGGCATGGCTGCGTGCGGCTTCAGCGGCAGTTCTATAGAGCAAACCGCCTGAACGCCGAAATCGCCTTTTTTGGGGAAAGCGTATTTTTCGCGCAGGATCTGGCGGATGGCCCTGGCCAGCGGGTCTATCTCCGTCCTGCCCAGGTCCATCACGCGCACCTGCGTGGGGTCCAGGCGGCCGCCGGAGCCGGTGGAAACTATAAAGGGCACTTTATTGGCGCGGCAGTAGTCGATCAGAAAACACTTTGAAGTGACATGGTCGATGGCGTCGATGACGAAATCCGGCCGCTCCTTCATCAGCTCGCCGCAGGTGGTGTCGTTGAAGTAATTGGCGATGCCGTCCACGCGGGCCTCGGGGTTTATCAGGCGCAGGCGCTCGGCCAGCAGCGGGGCTTTGGGCTTGCCTATCATGCCTGTCAGCGCCTGCAGCTGCCGGTTGAAGTTGCGGATGCACACCGTGTCGAAATCTATGAGCGTTATGCGGCCCACCGCGGCGCGGGCCACCGCCTCGGCGGCCCAGGAACCCACCCCGCCGCAGCCTATCACCATCACGTGCGAGGCTTTGAGCCTGGCGAGAGAGCCGGGGCCCACCAGGCGCGCCATCCTGTCGAAGCGGCGCTCGGGGTCTTCCATCTGCGCGAACGGGTTTTCCTGATCGGTCATTTGAGATATTCTATTTTTTTAAAGGCCCGCAGGCATAGGCCTTTGAAGCCGTCCATCTGGGTATAAGGGCCTTTGACGGCCTTCGGTCCGGGAGGTATTATATTATGCGGGCTAAGATCATTCAGGAGTTTCAATGAAAACTATTCACGCTCTGCTGGCTCTGCTCATAGGTTTCCCCGGATCAATTTACGCTCAGGATTTCGGTTTGAACGGGATCAGCGCCGCGTCCATAGGCCGCGGCGGCGCCGCCGTGCCTACGGCCGGTGCGCCGGCACGGGCGTCGTCCGCAGCGCCGCTGAAAAAATGGACGGTAATCGCCCTGCTCAACGGCAAGAATAATCTTTCCGGCGCCGCCGAGGCGGATATCAACGAGATGGAGGCCGTGGGCTCCAATGCCGACATTAACGTGGTGGTGGAGGCCGGCACCGTGAACGCGCCGGAGGGCAAGCCGCCGGTTTTCTCGGTGAAGCGCTACTATGTGAACAAAGACGCCGACGCCGCGAAAATAACCTCCAGGGCGGTAATGACTTTGAAGAAGGCTGATATGGGGTCCTGGCAGCACCTGGCCGAATTCATCACCTGGGCGAAAACCAATTATCCCGCCGAGCGCTACATGGTGGTGGTCTGGAACCACGGCAGCGGGTGGAAGTCTTTCGGCAAGCCGCTGGCGCAGCTGGCCGCGGACAAAGGGATCTCCTACGACGACGAGACCGGCAACCATATAACCGCCATCGAGATGGCGGCCGCGCTGGCCCAGGCCGGCCCCGCCGACGTTTTCGCCTCCGACGCCTGCCTGATGCAGGAGCTCGCCACCAATTACGAGATACGCCGGCACGCTGAAGTCATCGTCGGCTCCGAAGAGACCGAGCCCAACGAGGGGCAGGATTATACGCGCTTCCTGGGCGCGCTGGCGGCCGCCCCGTCCGCCCCGGCCGAGGAGCTGGGCCGCATGTACGTTAAAGCCTACCGCGATTTTTACGCCGGCACCAAAGACTGGACCACGATCTCCGCGGTGCGGGCGAAAGCTTTCGACGGGCTGCTGCCGCGGGTCAGCGCGCTGGCGGACGCCCTGCTGGCCGGCGACATCCAGTTCGCCAAGGATTCCCGCCGCAAAACCCTTAAATTCGCCGATCCCGACGCCAGGGACCTGGGGCATTTCGCCCGGATAGTGGCGCAGGACGCGAAGGACCCGGCCGCGAAGGCCGCGGCCGCGGCGCTGGACGAATATATCCGCAATGAAGTGGTGATCGCGAAAGATTTCACCGGACAGTTCCAGGACGCTTCCGGCCTGGCCACCTACCTGCCCGTCGTCTACCTGGACGAGGACCGCTACGCCCAGATGTCGTTCGCCATGGCGTCTTCCTGGGACGCGCTCATTAAAAAAATGAAGTCCACCCAGTCGGACGACGATTACTGGGACGATTACCCCGAGGATTGAGGCTGACGCTCCCGCCGCCGCCGGCCGCGCCCGCTGCAGCGCGGCCGCTGTTCCCTTTGCGCCAGCCCCGGGATTTTCTACAATAAGCCTATGGAAACAATTGCCGCGCTGTTCCAGCCGTGGATGATAGTTTTTTACCCCGTCCTTTTTCTCTGCATAATACTCCTGTATTATTTTGATAAAGCCACCCGGAAGAGAATGGGTACTTCCGCTTTTCTCGCGGTCTGTTCTATGGCGGGCATCGCGGCCGCGGGCGCGCTGGGGGCGGGCAGGGGCGCAGGCGGGCTTGTCAAACTGGGCTTTATCCTTTCGCAGCTGCTGGCCGTGATAGCGGCCATAAACGCGGCGGGCACGCTCGCGTTTTCAATGGTGCTGCCGAAACTGCGGGCCAGGATCCCCAGGCTCCTTGAAGACATTATCCTCGCCGGCTCGTACCTGGCCGGGGGCCTCGCCGTTATCTCTGCTTCGGGGGCCGACCTCAGCGGCATAATCGCCACTTCGGCGGTGGTTACCGGCGTGGTGGCTTTCTCTCTGCAGGATACGCTGGGCAACGTGATAGGCGGCATGGTGCTGCACCTGGAAAATTCCTTTATGCCGGGTGACAGGATAAAGACAGGCGAAGACGAAGGGGTGGTGCGCGAGATCCGCTGGCGGCAGACTACGCTCGAGACGCTTTCCGGCGACCTCATCGTAATTCCCAATATCCTGCTGATGAAAAATTCCGTCACGGTGCTGGGCCGGGCTTCCGGCAACCGGCGTTTCCGGGCCGTATCTTTCAATGTTTTCTACGACAGCGCGCCCGGAGAAGTTATAAAGGCCGTGGAACAGGTTTTGCGGGAGGATACGCCCGCGTGCGTAGCCGCGCAGCCGGCGCCCGCCTGCGTGATAAAGGATTTCCAGGCCGGCTTTATCGTTTATGAGGCGCAGTACTGGCTTGAGGACCTGTCCTCCGGCGGGTCTACTGATTCCAGGGTGCGCGCCAGGATCTATTACGCGCTGGCCCGGGCCGGCATTAAACTTTCAGTGCATTCCCGGTCTTTGGTGGTCACCCAGGGCGCGCGGGAAGTGGCGGAGCGCAGCCGCAAAGAGGAGCAGCAAAAGCGGCTGGCGGCGCTCAAGGGCGTTTATGTTTTCCAGGCCCTGACCGAAGAGGAGCGCGAGGTGCTTGCCGGGCGGCTCAGGCCCACGCCTTTCGAGCGCGGGGAGCTGATAACAAAACAGGGCGCCGTGGCGGACTGGCTTTACATTATTTACGAGGGCAACGCGGAGGTGCGGCTGTATTCCGGCAATTCCGACGCTTACCTGGTGGTAAAAACCCTGGGCCCCGGCGATTTCCTGGGCGAGATGGGGCTTTTCACCGGCGAGGCGCGCTCGGCCACGGCCATAGCGTCGGGAGAGGTGCGCTGCTACAGGCTCGACCGCGATGGCTTCGCCGGCGTGCTGGCCAGCCGCCCGGAAATAGCGGAGTCCATCGCCCTGATCCTGGCGAAAAGGCGGATGGAACTGGCCGAAGTCAAAGAGCTGCTGGCGGGCGAGCAGGCGCCGGCGGGCCTGAAAAAGGAACAGCAGGACCTGCTCTCGAAGATCAGGGATTTCTTCAAGCTTTGAACCCGTCGGTAAGCACCCGGAGAAGTTTGATATAATTTGCACGAGACGCAAGACTATCCAGGAGGGGTAAATGGACACCAATACTCAACCGCAGGTTAAGGCCGAAGACGTACTGAGCAAACCGATGGTTTACGACGGCGCGGGCTACAACCGCGAAACCGTCGAGAAGATGCTCACCCAGTACCAGTCCAAGAACACTTCCGACCTTAAAAAATTCACCGATCTTTCCACCGCCTACCAGCGCCTCTCCAAGGAAATGACCGAAGAGGTGGGCGACCAGAAGAGTATTTTCAACTACCTGGGCAACATCGTCACGCTGAAGAACGTGGGCAGCAACGTCGGCGGTCTTATGCACAAGCTGCCCCTGCTGGGAAGCCTGATGCCGGCCCGCGACCTGAAAGTTCTCCTCAACGAAAAAGTTGAAGTAGCCCAGCGGCATGTACAGGAAGTGGGTAACTACCTGGACGTGATGCAGACCGATATAAAGAACCTCCAGGAAGACATGAAGCGCCTGGGCGATAAGATGGTGACCGCCGCCAAGAACGAAGAGACCGCAGCCGGCTACGTGCTGGCGCTGGAAGAAAAACGCAAGGCTCTGGAAGCGGAGCTTAAAGCCATGCCCGACCAGAAGACCGCGGCGGCCCGCGAGATAGAAGCGAAGGTCGCCGAAGTGCGCCGCCTGATCTACGAGCACGGCGCGCAGCTGCGGTTCTTCTCCACCGCCGAGGACCGCATCTCCTCCATCATGACCATGAACGGCCATTTCCTGGAGATCATGACCAACCTCCATTCCAACATGAGCACGCTTTACGCCACCGGCAACGAGCTGCTCAACGAGCTCAACGGCAACCTGGTGGGCCTGGCGTCCATCTCCAAGGCGGGAGAGCTCACCATCGAGATGCGCAACTCCATGGAGTCGCTCAAGCAGAGTGTAAACAAGCTGGCCCGGCTGGCTTCCGAGACTTCGCTTTACCTTACGCAGAACGTGACCAAGCTTACCGCCGAGATGAAGATCTACGACACCGAGACCGAAAAGCTGGTCAGCGACAACCTGGCCACCGAGCGCTCCATTAAAGAGGAGCGCATCGGCGAAACCATAGAAATGGCCAAGAGCAAGTTCGGCGGCGGGCAGAAGGCGGCTTAAACCTTGGACGCGCGGGCCGGTGAGCGGCGGCTGCTGTGCCTTTCCGGTGAAAACCTGGAAGGCTACAGCCGCGCTCTTTCGGCCCTGATCTCGGCGGGCCGCCTTAATTCCTCCTATCCCGACCCTTTTGTCTGCGCGGACTATATCTCCTGCCTGGCCCCGTCGCTGCGGCGGGGGGTTTATGACGGGGTGAACGTTGACAGGCTCAGCGGGCTGCCCGTGCTGAAAGAGGTCCTGGCGGTCAAGATAGACAAGGACCTGGCGCCGGCCTATATAGCCAGCCAGCAGGAAAGGCTGGCCGCCGGCTTGAGCCTGGCGGAGCGCGCGGCGGCGAAACTGGAGTATTTAAAGCGCCTGGTCGCGGTGGACCTGAAGCCGCTCAACCGCCTTGATGTTAAGCTGCGGCGGGTGGACCGCCGGCGCGGCAGCGCTTTTTTTGAAGTGATCTACGACGCCTACGCGCTTTCGCCCGCCGGCTTCACCCGCTACACACTGCAGCTGGAGCAGAAGGACGCGGTCTGGTCCAACGCTTTTCTCGAGCGCAGCGGGGATTACAGCGAACCGACGGGGGAATTCCGGCTGGGGCTGGAAAAATACGCCCAGGACGAGAGCGAACTGCTGTTCCTGATACTGGGCGGCATCAAGGGCATGCGGGTGGAACAGATCTGCCGCGCGCGCATCGGCCCGTTCTGGAGCGCCTGCACCGGCTTTCCGCGCGGCTGGCCCCCGGGCCCGCCCGGCAGCGCCGCCGTGCTGCATTTCCCGGTGGACAGGGCTTCGGTGGAGCTGGACGGCGACATCAATAACGACCCCTTCGAGGGAATGTACAGGGAGTTCCTGTCCGGAGAGGCGAAGGACCTCATAGCCGAGCGGGTTAAAGATCTGGGCTACCGCGTGCACAAGGACCGCAAATTCGCCTGCACGCAAAACGCCGAACCGGCCCTGAGAAAAATGCTGGCCGCATCGGACTGCAGGAACATAATATACGCCATATGAACATCACACTGAACGCTCAATCGCTGGAAAAAGAACTGGAGAGCGCCAGGGCGGCCGTAGCCGCCTCCGGCCTTCCCGCCGCGCTGACCGCGGTGGACGCCGGGGCTTTCGGCACCACGGCCCTTAACCTGCAGGCCCTGGAGTGCGTCGCCGGGGCGCTGGCCTGCGCGCGCGCCGCCGCAGCCGCCGGCGGCGTGCCGCCGGTCTACGCCGCCTATATTTTCGCCCAGGAAGCGGCCGAGCGGCTGGCCTCCGCTTCCGGCCCCTCCGCGCTGCCGGAGACGGCGATGCTTCCCGGCCAGCATTACAAGGCCTGGGCGGCCCTTTCCCTCGACGCCCTCGCGGGCGAGATCCTGGCGGACTGCACGTCTTTTCTTAAGTTTTATTCCGGGCACAGCGACAGCGCCCGGCGCCCCGCGCGCGACAGCGAGGCGGCGCGCTGCCTGGCTTCCTATTTCACGCTGCTGGCGAGGGCGCTGAAGACGGTGGAGAAAGAGCCCGCGGACCTGCTGGTCAGCGGCGGCAAACTTTCGTTCGCCGGCTGGAAGATCTCCCGCGCCGGGGCCGACGAGCCGGGGCAGCTGCTGCCTGTGACTTTCGACGACCTGGTGGGCAACACGGAATTCGTAACGGCGGGCAAGCGGCTCGCGCGCGACATCGCCGGTTTCGACCTGAAAGCCAATAAGAACCCGAAGAAGGTGCGCAACCAGATCCTTTTCGTGCTGGGCAAGCCCGGCTGCGGCAAGACCGTCACTTCCCACGCCATAGGCCGCTACTTCCTGGATATCTGCGAAAAGAGCGGGCTGCCGGCCAAGATGCGCGTCATCCGCCGCACCGATTGGGCGTCTTCCTACCAGAACCAGTCGGCCAAGGGCCTGCTGGATATTTTCAAGACCGAGGTCTTCGATTACGAGGGCGTCTGCGGCGTCTATTGGCCCGACATCGACACCGCGTTCTCCGCCCGTTCCGACGGCGATATCCGGCAGGAGGAGAAGAATATCCTCGGCACTGTTTTCGGCATCCTGGACGGCACCATAGGCCCCAAGAACGGGAAATGGTTCCTGATCTGCGACGCCAATACCGTGCACATGGACGAGGCTACGCTGAGCAGGATCTCCCAGAACCCCATCAACGCGGCGGGGCCGGAGACGCCGGCGGATTTCGTGCGGCTGCTGCGCGACGTGAAGCTGAAGGGCAAAGAGGCCTGGCTGCCCATCAGCCAGGAACAGTGGGATAAGCTGGGGGCGCGCTGCGTGGCGGAGGGGCTGGCCGGCAGGGCGGTGGAACACCTGGCGGGGCGCGTGATAACCAGCATAGAGGATTTCGAGGAGCCGGAGTCGTATTTCAGCCTGTCTTTCGAGGGTAAGCAGAAGATGATCGCCGAACTTTCCAGGCCGGTTACTTTTGAGAAGCTGATGGAAATGCTGGAGAGCTACTGCAGGTTCGAGAAAGAGGCGCAGCGCCGCTCCGAGGAAGAAAAGTTCCTGGACCGGGTCAAAGAGATCCGCTTCAACCTTTCGGCCCAGCAGGCCGCGCTGGGCGTGTTCGACGGCAACAGGGAAAATGGGAAATAATATCTGCGCGCAGGGCATGGTGAGGGACCTGGTCAACCAGTTCTCCGACACCCTGGCTTTTTACCGCGAACTCATCCAGAACGCCATCGACGCGGGCTCCAACCGCATCGACGTCAGCCTGGAGTATGTCCCCGGCCCGCCGGGCGCGCAGGGCCTCGCCGTCATCCGCGTGGAAGACGACGGGTGCGGCATGGACGAGGCGGTGATCGACAATTACCTGCTGGTCCTGTTCCGGTCCACCAAAGAGGACGACCTGACCAAGATAGGGAAGTTCGGCGTGGGCTTCCTGTCCGTCTTCGCGCTGAAGCCGTCGCTGGTGCGCCTTTATACCGCCAAAAACATGCAGAGCTGGCGTCTGGATTTTCCGGATTACCGCTCCTACAATAAATACCGCATGCCGGACCCCCGCGACGGCACGCTGGTGGAGATCCATAAAATGATGTCCGCGCAGGAATACGCGGAACTGTGCGACGATTCGCTGGCCACCGTGAAGCACTGGTGCCGCCACGCCGACACGCGGGTGTTCTTCCGGAACTGCGCCCGCGGCGGGGCTCCGCAGCCGGTCAACGAGCCTTTCGCCCTGCCCGACGGCGAAAGCCTGCGCTACGCGGAGGAGGGGACTGAAGTCGTCATGGGCTTTTCGGCCCCGGAGGCGGTCGCCGGCTCCGGCGCAACGGCTTATACCGGCGCGGATAAGCCTTTTTTCGGTTTTTACAACCGCGGCCTGACGCTTAAGGAGGGCCGGAAGGTTTTTATTCCCGGCGTGGAGTTTAAGATCAAGTCGCGCTACCTCGAACACACCATAACCAGGGACAATGTTATGGAGGACGCCAATTACCAGAAGGCCATGGCCATCATAAAACGCCTGGCCTCCAAAGAGCTGCCCAAAAAGCTGCGCCCCGACCTGGAGGCGCTGGCCGTGCGAATGTCCGACGCGGCCGCGCAGCGCGACCCCGCCGCCATGAAGGCGCTGGAATACGAGTGGGCGAGGCGCAAGACCCTGCTGAAGATAATGGCGGGCTCTTTCCTGGCGGGCTTCAAGTACGATTTCGAGGAATGGAAGATCCTGCCGGCGGTGGACGGCGGGCCCGTGGCCATAGAGGACCTGACCGCCGCCTGGAAGAAGCTCCGCCGGCCGGGCGGCCTGTACGACGATATCCCGGCGTATTTTACGGCCATGGCTCCGGACGTCATAACCCGCGCCCTGTGCGCGCTGGGAGCGCCGGTGCTGCTTGAAACCGCAACCTGCCGGCCCGCCGAATTTATAGCCTGGGCCGGGGAAACGATGGTCCCGGCGAAAACCGCGGAGCTGGTCAGCGCGGAGGAGGCGGCGCGCGATACCCTGCCCCCGGAGCTGGCGGCCTTCCTGAAAACGGTGCCGCGGCTGGGCGGCGTTTGCGGTGGCTATTATACCTGTGTCTACCCGGCCTGGTTCACCTATGAGAGCCCTTCCATAGCCCAGCAGCCCTTCCTTT
>Ga0116170_10003136_pt1 | contig 15564 bp, 11 predicted proteins | sample AD_JPNHW1_MetaG_FD_89797 | JGI IMG/M metagenome (GOLD analysis project Ga0116170, IMG submission 89797) | Active sludge microbial communities of municipal wastewater-treating anaerobic digesters from Japan - AD_JPNHW1_MetaG | ecosystem: Engineered > Bioreactor > Anaerobic > Digestate | place...
CCGGGCATCGGGCGGATCGGGACGATCAAGGAGCTCGACGACGTCCGCAACTACCTGCTCGACTTGATCGCCGCGGGCAAGGAAACCGTCAAGCCCGACGCGCGCGCCCGGATGATCCGGCTGCAGGCGAAGTCCGCGGTCGCGAGCCAGCCGCTCGGCGACCTCTCGGGGCTCGTCGTCGAGCCGGTATCGATCGTCTCGGGCTCGGGCTTCAAGCCCGTCGTCCTCACCCAGAACGCCGAGCTTCTCGCGTTGATCGAAAGCGCTCAAGGCGCGGTCGAGCGGCTCGAAAGCGAGGGCGTCTTCCAAGCGGGCGCGTGGCGCCTCATCCGCCGACATTCGATAACGTATCTGGGCGGTAGGATGATCTACGACTGCATCGCCGTGGGGCAGGCGAAAAAAACGGATGGGAAGTAGCGCGCGATTGCCGTAACGCGGCGATTCGGTAGGTTTCGCGGCGAGTCCGCTTCCCGGCTACCGCGACGGTGCCTCGCGCAAGACCGCGATCCGTTTCCCAAGAAGGCGGTTAAGCGCGTTCGCGATATCCGCGTTGAGCGGCAGGATCGGCTTGATGAGCTCGATTCGGCGCCGCCTCGCCCTGAGGAGAAGATGGGCATAGCGGTCGCCGTCCCGGGCGCGCATGAGGCGCTTAAGCTCCCGAACAAGAGGGGAATCGTCCGCGGGAAAAACGACGAAGGCGCCAAGCCATTGGGGAGCCCGACGGCCCCGAAGCCGGGCAAGGGCGCGCCCCGCGCGGGAAGTCCGCATCTGGATATGGGCATAAAGGTCGACCGCGATGCTTCCGCTGCCCGTAGTCAGCGTGAAGCGCGCCGGCTCGAAGAAATTACTCCGAAGACCAAAGCCCGAAAGCGCGCAAGACGAACCGCGCCGTTCGCGTGAAACCCAGTCTCTGGTTAAGCAAGGCCCGTACTCGGGCTCTCGGCCATTGATGAGGTCCCGCTCGATATCCGTTCGGGCGTAGCCGTCCCAGGGAACGAAACGCCAGGCCGCGTCGGTAAGCCGCTTTTCCCAATAGCCCGGCACGGTAGCCGCGCCGCCCACCGTTCCTGCTGCACCGGCCACAGCGGCCACGTCAGCGACCGCCCCGCCCGAAGGCCCGAGCCCCAGAATCCTTATGATTCGCGAGTCGGGGCCGGGGACGACCTTGCCGAAGCGATCCCATTCAGGCGATACCTGGATGTGGGCGGTGCAGGGACCGGGAAGCGGCCCCTGATAGCGCCAAGGCGCGCTTGGGAAACGGATCGGGCGGGCGCCCTTTTCGAACCGCACGATGGGCGCGATCCCCTCATACGGAGTCAAGGGATGGGGAACGTATTCGGCGAGGGGGTTTCCGCCGGCGATGTCGAAGTCGTATTCGATGGTCCACACGCCGTTCGGCGCTATGAAGCCGAGAACCCCGCCCGAGGCATTGATGCCCGCGGTGAGGCCGGGGATTGAGCCGCGCGAAGGAAGCAGGCGGCCGCCCTCGGGGGAGGGAAAGGCATAGGCCCAGTCGCCGGGCGTCCAAGGGTCGTTATGATGGATGAGGGTATCCTCGGAGGAAAGGCAGTACATGTGGTCGATGAAGCGGCTATGACGGTTTCCGTCGAGGTCGGCGGTCCACATCGTCGACCATTCCTTTGACGAGCTGAAGCAGAGCTCGCGATACCCCCGTTTAATCCGCATCTGGGGGCCTTCGTCGAAGGGCCAGCCCCAACTCTTCCGCCAGAAGAATTTCTCAGGATCGCTTTCAAATGTGTCGAGGACCCGATACACGAGCCCTCCCTCTGTGATCGCGAGGAGCACGTCGTTATCCATGTCGATCCGGACGATGGGACGGTCGGGGTCCCGCTTAAAATCGTCGATGGGCCGCCCGGTTTTCCCAAAACGCGCCCATGCGCCGGGTACCCCGGAGACGTCCGTATTCGACCTGAAGAAGAGGCGCCCCGCGTCGTCTCCCCGACGGGCGACGGCAAAAAGCCAGTAGTTGTTGCATTGCAACCAATCCGAGGTAAAGGTCACGCGATCGGGAAATTCGTTCAACATCTGTTTTTCTCCCTGTGGCATTTGCTTCAATGGCATGGTACAATGACCTTATCTGATTCTGTCAAGCGGAAGGGGTTCATGCAAACCGAGAAGTCTACAATAGCTACTATACTCATACCGGTTGTGATTGTCGCTTTGGCAGTTTTCGCGCTGTTCGGATCATGCGTCAATCCGGACATCTTTTCGCCGAAAGCCCAGCAAGGCCACCTCAATCTCGAGGGATGGTCTTTTACCGAACGAGGGCCAATTCGCCTTAATGGGGAATGGGAGTTCTTCCCGAGTCAGCTCATCAACTCGTATTCACCCACGAATCAGGCCTCGCCCCAGTACGTCGCCATCCCGGACTCAGGCCTTTGGCAGAACATCAAGGTGGGGGGGAAGAACCTTTCGCCGTATGGATACGCGACCTACCGACTTAAGATTACCTTCCCCGCCATCCATGACAACCTTGCCCTCAAGATCCCGGAGTTCTTTTCGGCCTCGAGGATTTTCCTGAACGGAAAGGATATCTACGGCGCCGGCTTGGTCGGGACTAAGCCCGACTCGACCAGGCCCCAATACCGCACCGGCGTCGTCAGCATCAACCCGGTGATCGGGGAAAACGAGCTTGTCATCCAGGTCGCCAACTTCGCCGAGCGCCGCGGCGGCATTAATCGAAGCCTCTTCGTCGGAAACGAGGGCTCGATCCAGAACCTCTACGTGAAAAGCCTCGCGATGGACCTTATCATCTTCGGCGCGCTCCTGACCATCGGCATCTACCACCTGTGCCTTTACTGGCTCCGCCGCAAGGACCGTTCCCCGCTGTGGTTCGGCATCTTCTGCATGATCATCGCGCTCAGGAGCCTTATCTACGGCGAGCGGTTCATCTTCAATTTCTTTCCCGGCGTCCCGTGGGAGGTTTTCAACCGCATCGACCACCTGACCTTCTACTTCGGTATCCCAGTATTCAGCGCGTACATCACGGTCATATTCGAGCGCGACATCTCCCGCTTCGCGATACGGATCTATCAGGTCCTTGGCCTCGCGTTCGCCCTCTGCCTTCTCTTTCCGCCCGCGGTGTTCAACTGTACCGTCTCGATCTACGAAATGATCACGTGCGGCTACGTGCTCTATATGCTCTTCGTGATCGCCCGCGCGGCCGCGCGGAAGCGCGAGGGAGCCCTTACCACGATCATCGGGATCGCGATCTTCCTCGCCTTCGGGGTTAACGAGATCCTTTTCAACATGGGCCTCGTCAACACCTTTAATTCCCTGTCGATCGGGCTCGTCCTGTTCCTCTTCACCCAGTCGATTCTCCTCGCAATGCGCTTCTCAAAAGCCTTCGACGAGTCCGAGCACCTCGGCAAGACGCTCATGACGACGAACGCTTCATTACGGCGATTCATCCCCCAGGAGTTCTTCATGCTGCTCCAGCGCCGAGAAGTCGGCGACATCCGGCTCGGCGACCAGATCGAGAAGAACATGACGATCATGTTCGCGGACATCCGGCGCTTTACCCTCCTCGCGGAGCAGCTCGGCGCCACGAAGACCTTCGAGTTCCTCAACGATTACTTTAGCCGCGTCGGCGAGGTCATTCGCGAGAACGGCGGATTCGTCGATAAATACCTCGGCGACGGATTCATCGCCCTGTTTCCCCGCTCGCCCGACGCCGCGCTCAAGACCGCCATCGGCATTCAGCGCGTGGTAACCGCGTTCAACGAGACGAAGGCGAACGAAACGACGCCCCCGATGGAGGTCGGCATCGGGCTTAACTACGGCCCGCTCATCCTCGGCACCGTCGGCGAGGAACACCGCATGGACACGACCGTCATCGCCGACTCGGTAAACCTCTGCAGCAGGCTCGAGGGCTTGAGTAAGCTTTACGGGAAAGGCGTCATCGTCCCCTTCGACTTTCTCGACAAACTCGAGAACCCGGACGAGTATCACTGGCGATACCTCGGGCTTATCCGCGTCCAAGGACGCAAACAGCCCGTCGAGACCGTCCATATCTTCGACGGCCTCCCCGAGGCGGATTACGCCTATTTCAGCGCTACCAAGGATCGCTTCGAGGAAGCGCTCCACTATTATCGCAACGGCGAGTATGATCGGGCGATGGCGGGATTTAAGGCGCTCGCGGCCGAAAATCCCGCGGACCCCGCGAACGTCACCTTCATGACGCAGATTCACCGCCACATCGCGTTGGGTACCGCCGACGATTGGGACGGTATCGAAAGCGTCCCGGAGAAATAAGGCTCGCCGAACAGGAAAGACGGTTTTTTATTGCTTTTTCCCCGACACATGGTAAACTCTCTGTAAAATCCTCATGGCAAGGAGAGTTCCATGAAACAAAAAGTTGTCCTCTTCGCGGCATTTGCGCTCATCTCGCTACTCGCGATCGCTTGTGACTCGAGCGGTTCAAGCGACGTCGTCATGCAAACCGACGATCCGATCGAACCAGTGGTGACCCCCCCTGCGCTACCGAGCCCCCGGAGCCCGGTTTCAACCGATACCCTACCCGCCCCAACGAGTGGAAGCGCCTGGTACCGTTTCGAGAATAACTCCTACGGGATGGCGCTCGCAGGCGAAACGCTCACCCTCGACGGCTCTTCCTTCGAGCAAACAAGTTACTACTGGGATGGCGATTCATGGGAGAAGTTCATGGGCCTCAAAGGATCGCTTTCGCCGATTTCAGGCTCCGATTACAACGCGACGCTTGAGGCGATCTACTTAATTGACGATTCTGGTGCCACCTGGCATGGATCGTCCACGGAAGAGTTCGCCATGTATCTTTCGCATGTCTGGTCAAAGGCGAGCGCGACCGCCCGAGTTTCCCTCGCGGCATCGGGAACGAGCCTCGCCTACAAGCGCGATCAGGACGGGAACGGCGCCCTTACCGACGCCCTCGACTTTGCCACCGCGTTTACGACAACGCCGTCCACGACCCTCACCGGGCACGGGAAATATCCGTGGGTCAATTATACGAGCTGGTCATTTCACGGGAACACGGCACAGGCATCGTCCTCTGCCGGACCCGACACAATCCTGAGCGAATGCCTCGATGACTCGGCATCCTCCCTCGTCGCGAGCGTCGTCGGACGGGCAAAAAACCAAAATGGCGCGGTCTATGGGCCCATTTCCTATGACTGCGTCCCCGACGGCGAGGGCATTGAATGGGAAAAGGACTATACCTTCGCAGACGTTTCGTATGGCGGACTCTGGTGGCTCTACGAAGACGTCGTAACCTACAAGAACGGGGCTACCGTGACCTACCGCGCGGCCGATCCCTGGTCGCACTATTCCGCGACCTACAAGACCGACACGGGCTATACCGGTTCCATCGCCGATTGCGGGCTTCTTCCCGGTCAGGATTACATGCCCCCTGATACCGCGGGAGCAGGCAAGACGGTTAAATATATCCGGACACTCGTGAATGGGTCCTCGGGGTGAGCCGTGAAAAATACACCGACACTAAGCTCTATCTATACTCCGAAGACGATACGACGAAATGGCTCGCCGTAAACGACGACTGGTGTTCCGATCTTGAGTTCGGGGACTATACCCTCTACTCAACGATTCAGTATCCCTTTGAGATCGGAAAGAAATACCTCGTCAAGGTTGTAGATATCAATGACACCGAAGGCGGCTACAGCATCATCTTACAAAACGATATGAACTTCGCCGCCGGGGTGCTCGCAGGGGCGCGTACAACGATGGTATCCAGTCCCGACACGTATGAAGCCATGAATGATGATTCCCCGGCGACGACGAATACCCTCATCGCAGACACGATTCAACATCATAGCCTTGAAAGCGGAGATCCCGACTGGATGGCGATAACGATCGACTAAGCGATGATCCCCGATAGGGAATCGCGCGGATGCCTCGCGCTATATCTTGAAAACCCGCCTGAGCGCATAGAGCATACCTGAGTACCATACGCCCCTGAGCGCGATCGCGCGCTCAGGACAGCAATAATGGCAAAGCCAGCAGTTGAGGCACCGATCCCGGTCGATTACGGCGCCGACGCCCCGCCCGCCCGAAGGGAGGGTGATCGCGCCTGAGGGACACGCGTCGACGCACGCGCCGCACCGGACGCACCGAGCGGCCTTGACGAACGGGCGCACGGTGATGACGCGATAGAGCGCGTCGCGTTCCCGCGGCTCTTCCTCCTTCTCCTTGGGCAAGCGATAGGGCACCGAAGGAATCGAGGAGTGATCGCCGACGACAAGCGGCGTTGCGTTCGCGGGTATGAGACCACGCCTAACGCCCGCGCTCACGCTTTTTACCGCCATAGGATCAAGCCCGATGACGCGCGCGGCCACGCAGTCAACGGCAAAGGGATTGTCAGAAACGATGAGGAGCTCGGTGTCCTTCGGCGTCCCGATCGCCGCGGGCCCGAAGCCTTCGAGCCCCCATATCGCGTCCATGACCGTAAGCCCCCGAGGGACGAGGGCCGCGATATCGGCGAGCTTTTCCCCGAAGGCCTCGCGCGTGTAGTCCCCGACGAAATGGTACTCGTACTTCGCGCCGCCCGGCACGAGGCCGAAGAGATTCTTCACCGCCCCACTCATTCGGAAAAAGGAATGCGTCTTGAGCTTCGGGACGTTCACGAGGAAATCGGTTTCGTCGAGCCGCCTCGTAAGGAGCGCGTCGCGAAGGGCGAGGTTCTCCTCGCGCCGATAGAGTTTTCCGCCGTCCTCCTCGAACGCGACGATCGCGGCGCCGTATTTTTTCGCGACGGCCGCGATCCCGCTCGTCTTAAACGCGCGTCGGGTATGGCCCGGTTGCCAGAACGCCGACGATTCCCCGATTGTGATTGCGCAGCCCGAATCCGCGAGGAGGGAACACACGGCGTCGATGACCGCAGGATGCGTCGTCGCGCATTGCACGGGGTAGTTCTGCGCGAGGATGTTCGGCTTGACGAGCACCCGCGCGCCGCGGGGAAGCGCATGCCCTATCGCGGCAAGCGCCTCAAGAAGCTTTTCAGCGATAAGCACCGCGTCGTAGCGCGGGGCGTCCATGACGGCGACCTTCGGTATCATAGGACCTTTGCCCCCTTTCCCGCGAGGCGATCCATGCCGCAGACGCGGGCGATCAGGGCGTCAATGACGCCGTCGGGAAGAAAAGCCTCGAGCGCGCTTATGAACGGGGACTTCGACACGAGGTACCGCGCGCGCGGGCGGCGCTTCCCGATTGCCTTGATCATCTCGCCGGCGGCGGCCTCAGTGGCCAGTCCCGCGTTTCCCCCGCGCACGAAATTCCCGCCGATATCCTCGAATACCGCGCGATAGCGTTCCGAGACCATCCCGAGATACCGCTCGCGGATTCGCTCCCAGCTCCCGTCCCAAATCGGCGTCGCGACGGCCGCGGGCTCGAAGATGATCGTTTTCACCCCGAAGGGATTGAGCTCGCGGCGGAGGGAGTCCGCGAAGCCCTCAAGCGCGAATTTTGACGAAACGTACGGGGAGAAAAACGGCATGGCGACGAGTCCCGCGAGGGAACCGACCAAGACAATCCGCGCGCGGGCCTCGATGATCGACGGGATAAGGCGTTGGATGAGGGCGTACGCGCCGAAGAAGTTCACCTCGAAGGTCTCCCGAACCGCGTCGAGCGGGATACTCTCGACGGGTCCCGCGATGACGATGCCCGCGTTGCTGACGACCGCGTGAAGGCTTGCCCCCGTCGAAAGAAGGGCCAGCACCGAAAGCGCGAACGATCCGATGGATTCCTGAGACCGCAAGTCAAGCGGGAGCGTCCGATGGCGGGCGCTTAAAGGCGCGGGAAGCTGACCTAAGTACCCCGCGGCGACCGTGTACCCGCGCTCGATATACTGCCGACAGAGTTCGGCTCCGATCCCCGAATCGCAACCGGTAATGACGACCAGACGGGGTCCCGAAAAGCTTCCCATGGCGATGCCTCCTCATTTCCGCAAATCGCTCACGTCAAGTGTAGGCGATACGGCACCGACCGACAAATTTTGCCAAAATCCCCTCATGGGCTTATACTTGGAAATGAATTACGCACCATACGGGGGTATCCATGTCCGAAGACGAGATCAAGAAGTCGCCGCTCACGCCATCGACGAACGAGCTTCTGGGAATGAACGCCGAATCGCTGAAAAAAGCATTCGTGAACCATATTGAGTATTCGCTCGGGAAAGATCAGTACAGCGCGACGGACAACGACTGCTATATGAGCCTCGCCCTCGCGACCCGCGACCGGCTCATCGAGCGCTGGATCGCGACCCAGCAAACCTATTACAACAAAAACGCCAAGCGGGTGTATTACCTCTCGCTCGAGTTCCTCATCGGGCGAAGCCTCGGCAATAGCCTCGTGAACCTCAACCTCACCGAGGCCGCCGCGAAGGCGATGGCGAAACTCGGCTATAGCCTCGAGGAACTCCGCGAGAAGGAATGGGACGCGGGTCTCGGGAACGGCGGGCTCGGGCGCCTCGCCGCGTGCTTCATGGATTCTCTCGCGACCCTCGAGCTCCCGGCGGTCGGCTATGGCATCCGGTACGACTACGGCATCTTTTTCCAGAGCATCCGCGACGGGTGGCAGGTCGAGACGCCGGACAACTGGCTCCGCCTCGGGAACGTGTGGGAGTTTCCCCGCCCCGAGTTCACGTACGTCGTCAATTTCTACGGAAACGTCGAGACCTACTCGGACGACGAGGGGAACCCGCGCAAGCGCTGGGTAAACGCCGAGGAGATCGTCGCGATCGGGTACGATACCCCCGTTCCCGGCTACCGCAACAACACGGTGAACAACCTCCGCCTCTGGTCCGCGAAGGCCTCGCGCGAGTTCGACCTCAACTACTTTAACCACGGCGACTACATCAAGGCGGTTTCGGAAAAATCCGTCTCGGAGAATATCACGAAGGTCCTCTACCCCAACGACAACATGTTCGAGGGGAAGGAGCTCCGCCTCAAGCAGGAATACTTCTTCGTGTCGGCGACCATCCAGGACATCATGCGGCGGTTCAAGAAATACCACGCGGATTTCTCGGAGTTCCCCGACCAGGTCGCGATCCAGCTCAACGACACCCACCCGGCGATCGCGATCCCCGAGCTCATGCGCATCCTCGTCGATATCGAAGGCGTCGATTGGGACAAGGCATGGGACGTCACGGTTAGGACCTTCGGCTACACCAATCACACGATCCTTCCCGAGGCGCTCGAGCGCTGGTCGGTCGACCTCATCGGCCGGGTACTCCCGCGCCACCTCGAGATCATCTTCGAGATCAACCGGCAGTTTCTCGACCGCGTGCGCGACTTTCTCCCCGGTAACAACGACATCCTCCGGGAACTGTCGATCATCGAGGAAGGGAACGAAAAGCGCGTGCGCATGGCGAACCTCGCGATCGTCGGGAGCCATTCGGTAAACGGCGTCGCGCAGCTTCACACGGAGATCCTCAAGGCCCGGGTCTTCAAGGGCTTTTTCCTCCTTTGGCCCGAGCGCTTCAACAACAAGACGAACGGCGTGACGCAGCGCCGGTGGCTCAGGCTCTGCAACCCCGAACTCTCGGAGCTCATCACCGAAACGATCGGCGACAAATGGGTGACGGACCTCTTCGAGCTCAAGAAACTCATCCCTCACGCGGAGAACCCCGAGTTCCGGAAAAAATGGCTTGAGGTCAAACAGCGGAAGAAAGAATTCCTCGCGAAGTACATCCTGAGCCGGAACGGGGTCACGGTGAACACCGCCTCGCTCTTCGACATCCACGTGAAGCGGATGCACGAGTACAAGCGCCAGCTCCTCAATTGCCTCCACGTCATCACCCTCTACAACCGCATCAAGGACTACCCCGGGGAGGATTACGTCCCGCGCACGGTCATCTTCGCGGGGAAGGCGGCGCCGGGATACTGGCTCGCCAAGCTCGTCATCAAGCTCATCACCTCGGTCGCCGAGACGGTCAACTCGGACCCGGTCATCGGGGACCGGCTCAAGGTCGTCTTCCTCAGGAACTACGCGGTCTCAAACGCCGAGAAGATCATCCCCGCCGCGGACCTTTCGGAGCAGATATCGACGGCCGGCACCGAGGCCTCGGGCACGGGAAACATGAAATTCGCGCTCAACGGCGCGATCACCATCGGTACCCTTGACGGCGCGAACATCGAGATCATGGAGGAAGTCGGCCGCGAGAATATCTTCATCTTCGGGCTCGACGCCGACGGGGTCGCCGAGAAGAAGAAGGCGGGATACGATCCCGAGTACTACTATTATAAAAACCTCGAGCTAAAGCGGGTCATCAGCCAGATCCAACAGGGCTATTTCTCGAAGGACGAGCCCGACCGCTTTAAGCCGATCGTCGACACCCTCCTCCATAACGGAGATCAGTATATGCTGCTCGCCGACTACGAGGACTACGTCGCCTGCCAAAAGCGGGTCAGCGAGACATTCCGGGACCGGGACCGCTGGGCGCGGATGTCGATCCTGAATACCGCCAACATGGGGAAGTTCTCGACCGACCGGACGATCCAGGAATACGCGAAGGATATCTGGGAGATCAAACCCGTAAAGATCAAGATTTAGCGCCTAAAGCTCTTTTTCGCAATAAAACCTTGTAAGGTACTTGCACAAGAGTATGACTCTGCTGTACAAGATAGCAAACGATTGCGCAATCGTTTGCTATCACGGAAGAGAGGTACAGTATGAAAAAAGACGGCATCAACCGCTCGCTCATCAGGATCGGGTTTCCCGTATTTACCGGCATGCTTGTCGGCCAAATCCAGCAGATTACCGACCAGGCATTCCTCGGCCACGCGTCGGCGGAATACCTTTCCGCGGTCGGAAACGCGGGCTTTACCATCTGGACGACCATTTCGTTCCTATTCTCCCTGGGAACGGGAGCCGCCATCCTTGTTAGCCAAAAGATCGGTGAAAAGAAACCCGCCGAGGCCGAGGCGATCCTCGGGTCGACCTTCGTCTTCTCGAGCGCCTTCTCGATCCTGATCTTCCTGATATGGGCCTTCGGAAACCGCGCGATCTTTACCCTCATGGGACTGTCGGACCCGATCCTCGGGTATACCGCCCTCTACGCGCGCATCTGCACGATCAGCGTGCTCATCTCGGGATTCTCCTCCGCGGCGCAGGCGGTCTATAACGGCACGGGAAGCACCCGGCCGGTGATGGTCACCTCGATCCTCCGCGCGGGAATCAACGCGGGCCTTGACTGGGTCCTGATCTTCGGGCATTTCGGCTTTCCGGCGATGGGAATCGCGGGAGCGGCGATCGCGACCCTGACGGCGGACCTCATCGGCGGCGCGTACTCGATCTCGCAGGCATTCTCGAAAAAGCTCCCGGTCAGGCTCTCGTTCGCCGCGATCAGGAAGGCAAGCCTCAAGACCTACATGGCCGTAATCAAGATCGGCATACCGGCGGGGCTCGAGGAGTTCGCGTGGAACGCGGGCAACATCATCCTCATCAGAATCCTCAATGGCATCAACCCGATGGCGGCCGGTATCTATACGATCGTCATGTCGATCACCCTCATCCCGTCGTTCTACTTCATGGCGACCGGCTCCGCGGCCATGACCCTCGCGGGAAGAAAGACCGGCGAAGGGAAGCCCGCCGAAATAGGGCTGACCAATCGCAAGGCGATGATCCAGTGCATGATCGTGTCGGCTTTTTTCATCGCGCTTTTCGCCGTCATGCCCGAGCGCTTCGCCGGGATTTTCACGCGTGACCGGGGAGTCATCGCCCTCGCGGGCTCCATGCTCCTGATCGCCTCGATCACCCTCATCCCCAAGGCGATGAACATCATCTACGGGGGCGGGATCAGGGGCATGGGTGACACCCGCTGGATGCTCGCGAGCCAGGTGTTCGGCACCGCGTTCGTCGTCGCCGTCGCGTACATTATGATCTTCGCCTTTAAGCTGAGCCTCGCCGGGCTATTCTTCGCGGTGCTCGCCGACGAGGCGGTCAGGGCGGCGATCAACGGGGCGTGGTTTCACCGGAAGATCCGCATAGCCGTCGAGCAAGTCGCCGAAGCCGAACGGATGGCGGTGTAGCCATGGCGACCATCAAGGACGTCGCGCGTCTCGCTGGGGTCTCGTTCACGACGGTTTCGCACGTCATCAACGAGACCCGCGCGGTTGCCCCCGAAACGCGCGAGCGCGTCGAGGAGGCGATTAAGGCTCTCGGCTACTCGCCGAACGTCGTCGCGCGCGGGCTCCGCTCGGGCGAGTCGAAAACGATCGGGGTGGTCAGCATCGCGAACTCCGATCCCTACTTCACCCTCGTGCTCCACGGCATCCAGGAGCGGGGGTGGGAAGCGGGATTCGGGGTCTATATCTCGCACACGGAGCTCGTCGACGTGTGCACGACGAACGCGTTCATCCCCGACGACGATTGCCTCGCCGACCGCGAGGACCATCACATCGGCGACCTTACCCGGCGCAATATCCAGGGGCTCATCCTCAACTCGCTGCAAACCGACGCCCGCCTCACGAAAACCCTCACGAAACTCAAGCTTCCCTGCATCCTGTTCCAGCGCCTCATCACCGGGGACCGGTGGGACAATTTCATGTGCGACGATTTCCAGGGCACAAGTGACGCGATGGCGCACCTCATCGCGCTCGGGCACCGGAGGATCGGGCTCGTCGAGGGCTTTGGCTACGCGAGCCACTCGGTCAAGCATCGGCACGGCGCGTGGAAAGCCTCGCTCGAGGCGGCGGGCCTCGAGGCCGACCCACGGCTCGTCGCCGACGGGCAATACGACAGCGCCGCGTCGTACCGGGTCACGAAGGAACTCCTCTCGCGCGAGGACCGACCGACGGCGATCCTCTACTACTCGGACGCAACGGCCCTCGCGGGCATCCGCGCGGCGTACGACCTCGGGCTTTCGGTCCCGCGCGACCTTTCGATAGTCGGATACGACAACCTCTCCATCGACGATTATACCGTTCCCCGCCTGACCTCGGTCAGCCAGCAGAGCGCCCGCATCGGCCGCGACATGATGAGCCGCCTCGCCGAACGCATCGCTAATCCCGATATCGAGCCGATCGTCCGTACCTACCCGCAGGAACTGATCGTACGCGAGTCGACGGGACCGGTGCCCGTTTGACACATCGCGGAGAGAATGGTATATTGGCTTAATCGCTTTGCGGACATTGATAGAAAAAATACAGCGGATGTCGTATAACGGCTATTACGTAGTTTGTCATGCGGCTTACACAGTAAGACATATTTTAGCGGATGTCGTATAACGGCTATTACCCGAGCTTCCCAAGCTCGTGACGGGGGTCCGACTCCCCTCATCCGCTAAAATATGTCTTTTTTATTCTCCCCCATGACAAACTCAAGCTTCCCAAGCTCGGTGCCGTTCGTTGCTCCGCAACGGGGTCAGACCCCGATAGTTCGGGGTCTGACCCTTCGAGACATATACGTTTAGAGAGCAGGATTGTTGCCGATAACGTTTCCGGCAGCGTCGGTCTTCAGCGTGCCCTTCGATAAATCCATGACAACTAAGGCGTTGTTCCAGGGATCGCGTAATCTCGCGTAGAGGCCAGCCGCGATCTCGATGGGACCGAACTCGAGCGTGCCGCCCGCGGCTTCAATGCCCCGAATCGCGTCCGAGACGGATTCGACCAAGAGATAGGTTTCGGCCGGAAGCTGCCGCGTATGGATTACGATTTCGGTATCCGAATCGGCCATGCGGAGGGCCGCGGCAACGTTCCCTTCCCGCCACGCGCATTCATGGCCAAGTTTTTCGAAGAACGCAATTCCCTCGTCAATACTCGCGACCGGCAAGCTTATGCAATCGACCTTCTTAAAAAGCGGCATAGTGGGCGAATCCTTTTCTCATTTCTTTTTTTTATCCGCGCGCCGACGGCGCCATGGCGGACACGTTTTTTTTATTTCTCCGAGAGCGGAAAGGTGAGCCGCACGGCGGTTCCCGCGCCGGGAAGAAGCTCAAGCTTGGCGCCAATCTGGCGCGAAAGCGAGTTGATCAGAATCCAGCCGAGCGATTGCGCCTTTTCGGGCGAAAAGCCCGCGGGGAGGCCGCAGCCCGTATCGCTCACCGTCAGGGTAAGGGTCGGCCCTTCGAGGATGGCTTGTACCGAAATCGATCCGGTCGCGAGACCGGGAAAGGCGTACTCAAAGCTATTCGACACGAGCTCGTTCACGATGAGCCCGACGGGAAGCGCCGTCTCGGGCAAGACGCGAACGCTCGTCACGTCAAGGTTGACCCCAATCTGTTCCGGGGTCACGGAAAGCGCAATCTGCAGGTTCCGCACGATCTCGTCGATGTATTCGCCGAGATCGATCGACGCGCAATCTTCCGACCGGTAGATGAGGTTATGGAGGTACGCCATGGTATGGATTCTCCGCTGCGTTTCCTGCATGAGGAGCTTGTCCGTTTCATCGCGTAATAGATCGGATTGAAGGGCGATAAGGCTCGACATGACCTGGAGGTTATTCTTGACCCGATGGTGAACCTCGCGGATCAATGCCTCCTTTTCCTTCAGGTGCGCGACCATGCTCGCCTCTTGCGCGATCCGGTCGGTCACGTCCCGCGCGATGGAAAGCGCGTGGCCCGAGTCGAGCGGCACGATCCTGAACTCAAACGTCTTTTCGCCGAACGGGCTTTCGAGCGGCATTTCGATCTCGCGCGTCTCGCCCGTGTTTAGGACGGATTCGAGCGCCGCGGTCAGGCGGGCGGCATCATCAGGGCTCAATAAATCGGTGATGTTCTTACCGGCGACGCCGTCGGGCGGGAGCCCGGCAATCGGTAAATTCCCCGCGGAATACTTCACGAAAGAGCCGTCGCGGGAAACGATAAAGATGGAATCGGGGAATGCGCGGAGGAACGCGCGGTTGAGTCGGTCTGATTCCGCAAAAGCTGCCTGATTGCTTCGCCGCGACTTACGGGCGCCGATGAAGGCATGAAAGAGCGCGAGAAGTACGATCGCGGCGAGGCCGAGGGCAAACCAGAGCCTCGGGGAGAAGGCGTATGCCAGGCTACCGGGGGAGGATACTTGAACCTCGGCAGTAAGGGGGGCTACCAGAAAAACGCCGACAAAGGACAAGAGCGAAAGCTGCGTGATTGCGCGACCGTTCATGCATACAGTATAGTCTACTTCCGGAGATTGAGATATGGAGTATTTAGAGGAACCGATCGAAAATGCGTTCGGGGCCCCAGTTTGGCATATCGCGGAAACGGCGAGCACCATGGATGACGCTAAAAACCTCGCAGCCCAAGGAGCGAGCGATGGCACGGCGATTTATGCGGACTACCAGCGCTCGGGCCGCTGCCGCGTCGAGGGGCGCGTGTGGGAGTCGACGGCGGGAGAGAACCTCCTTTGTACGGTCATCCTGCGGCGCGCGGCCGTCCCCGGGTTTACCCTCCGCGTCGGGATTGCCGCCGCGCGCGCCTTCGACGGCTACCTGCCCGAAGGCATCCATACATCAATCAAGTGGCCGAACGACGTCCTCCTCGGCGGAAAAAAACTTTCGGGCATCCTCTGCGAGACCGCAGGCGACGTGATCGCGGTCGGGACTGGCTTTAACCTCGGGCAGCGTTCCTTCCCGAGC
>Ga0116170_10003139_pt1 | contig 15559 bp, 17 predicted proteins | sample AD_JPNHW1_MetaG_FD_89797 | JGI IMG/M metagenome (GOLD analysis project Ga0116170, IMG submission 89797) | Active sludge microbial communities of municipal wastewater-treating anaerobic digesters from Japan - AD_JPNHW1_MetaG | ecosystem: Engineered > Bioreactor > Anaerobic > Digestate | place...
TACCCTTTTTTTAGCCGGGCGTTCTCGATGTCCTTCCTCATGATCTCCCTGAGCAATTGCTCCTTGCTCATGCCGGAGTACTCAGGGCGCTGAACGGCCTGGGCTTTGGCCTTCGGGCTTTCGAGCCCCGCCGAGATCTCATACTGCCTCTGCCAGTTGGCGACGCAGGCAGGGCTTATCCCGTACTTCCTCATGCAGTCGACTGTTGAGAGGCTCTTGTCGTGCAAAGCTTTGCCGACTGCGAGCCTCTCTTCCTTGGTTGTGCTCATATAAAAACCTCCTTGTCTACAATCATCCTTCCCATTGGCCATTTATGAAAGTGTGATTGTCTACTTAGAGGTTAGCAGTTCACTGCCCTTATGCAATCTCATTCGGTTTCTAGGAAACAAAAAGCCTCCGTCTTTTTTCTTGAAGACAGGGGCGATTTGGCTATTTCTTGAACAGGACGCTCAAGGCGAAGACGGGTTTGCCCTCGACTTTTCCTTGATAGTCTCGTCTCTCGTCACTGAGCTTGGAAAGGATCTCCATGCTCTTGCCGAGCGTGGTCTCGCTCGAGAAGGTCATCTGGAATTCGGAGGGGGTATGCGAGGAATAAAAGGCGAAATCATCGCTATCGAGGGCGAAGTCCACGTAACGGATATTGTTCATATGGCCATTGAAATCGAGGTCGCTATTGCGGACGAGGCGGTTCTCTTTGACGCTTAAGCCCTCAAGGACTTGCCGGGGTGGCCAGCTCAGTTCGCCCTCTTCGTGGATGGCGGCGATATCAACCCCATTGGCGGGCGGAATGGTGGGCTGATGATTGGCGTGGTCAAGGACCGCCCAAAGAGAGATCCCTCGGACGATGATCGCGCCCTTTTCGTCATAGACGATGTAGTGGCGGGGATAGATGAAGGCTTTGGTGACGCCGGGGAAGGTTTCGATCGTGATCTTCTCGTTCGCCGAAGGCCAACGGCTGATCTGGAAATGATAGCTCATCACCACCCAGTAAAGATTCTTCGCTTTGAGGGTTTCGACCCCTTTGCCGAGGAAGGCGCTTCCGCCGATGGAGACTTCTTGGATCAATCGGAGAAAAGAAGCGATCCGCAAAGCGCCGTTAGGGAGGCAATACGATTCGCTGATCGGACTCGTTAAACTGAAGTTATTTTTATCAGGACTCATGGGATATATTATAGCGAATCAAAACCTTGCTTCCTTTCTTTTTTGCCGTGGTTTCTTTTTCGGCTCCGAAAAGATCTTTTTCCGGGGCTCATTTCATCGAGGGGATCGAAGAAGCCTTTAAGCGCGGATTGCGCGGGATATTTGTCCGCGGGATGGTGTCTTTATCACGAAAAAGCGCCCATCGTCTTGCTTTCAAAAAGGCTCAACCGGGGTTTTCTTGCCCAAGAACGCCAATAGCCGGGCGTCTTCGGTATCATCGAATACCGTTTTCGGATCGCCTTGGAGCCGAATGACCCCGCCATCGAAGAAGAGGACGCGATCGGCGACGTTTTTCGCGAAGCTCATCTCGTGGGTGACGACGATCATCGTCATTCCTTTTTCGGCAAGGGCGTTACATTCCGGCTAAATTCGCTTCCTAGAAATGAAAAACATCCTTTTCGCCTTCCTGTATCGTCGGTCTTACCCACGAACATTTTATGGAGGAGCAACCTATTTCTATTTTTTGTCTAGCTTAAGTTCTCTCTTGAATTTGTAGTATGAGTTCCTTGCGCATCCGCAAAGTTTCATCACATCGGGATCATCTAAAGATCCACCAAAGTCTTTGGAGTGTTTCAAAATAACGGCTTTACAAGCAATCGATTTTTTGGTTACTAAAGTTGTGCCTTTCGTCAAACCGATTTTCTTTCCTGCCCTTCGGCTTTCCCTCATCCCCTGGCTAATACGAGAATGGAGGTCTGTAACTTCCTTTTCGGACTGATCAAAAGCCGCCTTAATTTGTTCCTCGGCGAGTGACATAAGCAGCCTGTTGATTAAGTCGATGTTCCCTTTGAAATAATCATCGACCGCCCGACTTCCTGTTTCTACGGATAAGGTTAATAGGTTCTTTTTGGTCGAATCAAAAACGGCGGTGTTTATTAAGGGCTCATTAAGAAAGACCAGCCTAACTCCGGATTGGTATAACCGCTTGTAATCATTAAAACCTTCGGCAGCGTTCCTGGACATTCTAGAAACCGAGTCAAAAACAACCGTATCGCCGATTTGAAGCGAATTCACTAACTTGTCCCATAGCGGTCTGTCTTGGGTTGTCCCGGTATAAAACTCCCTAAGCAGGGTTGCACTTGGATACGATTCTCTTATGTTTGTTACTTGACGATCAATTCTCTGGTGATTGGTGCTAACGCGACAGTATCCATAAATCATTCGATATCTCCTTTAAGTATTGAAAGAACCTAAACTAACTTCCAATACTCAAATTATGCCGCCAACAGGCCTATTTGTACGTGATTTTTGGTACAAAATTTAAAGGCATTCTTTTGATATGCGTATCTAGAATAAAACCCTAGATGGCATTGAACCACGAAGGGCAAAGACAGACGTAATAAAAGGAAACAACAAGTGGCCAAAAAACTTCACGCTTTACCGTATATATAGAATGCGGCTGGGATTGGGTTTGCGTTGCGGAAAAGAAGGAGGTGGGAGGCGTCAGACGCAAGGGTTTCGACGCAACGGAACCAATGGATTGAGGTCGCGTAATGGAAAGCAAGGAGAAAATATGGTGAAAATTGATGCGGCCGTGAAGGCCAATCAACTCCTAAATGATCACTACATCAGGCTCAGTAGACCGATGATAGCAATCTTTGGGAGTCTTGATGTTGCAGTTTATCTCTGTGAACTGATGTCCGAGTACATGTATTGGACCGTCCACAACGGACTAAACGAAGATGGTTATTTCTACTGTACCCACGAGTTCATGAAAGACCAGACGGGATTGGGGGCCTCCGAACAACGAAAGTCCTGTAAAAAATTAGAGGAGTATGGTGTCATAACCAAAAAGAAGGTTGGGATGCCCTCAAAAAACTTCTTTAGATTCGAGGTCGCAGGTTTAGAAAAACTTGAATTGGAGATGGGAAAATACAAGAACAAATTCAAAACAAGTCAAAAGGACCAAAACTTAGAGGTCATGGCAAAGTTCCCGTCATTCTTGGTGGGTCAAGACGAGTCGAGTCACACCCAAACGAAAGATCTAAAAGGTAGATACGTCTTCTAGAGGTGTGCAAGCGCTTCGCAAAAGTTGCGGGCGCTTTTTTGTTGCCCACGCAAGTAATGTATTTTTAGAACGACAATCATTCAAAAACACAATGACAATCGTTAGAAAAGTGAAAGACATGCGTGCAAAAAATGAATGCAAATAATAATAAATAAATAAAAATAAATAAAAGATAAAAGGGCAAAACGACTTTCTAGAAAACCGACAGCACTAAAAAATAAGACTTTCCAGCAAAACACTAGTATAAAAATCAGCTTCAGAAAACATTACTAAAACGGAGACAGGTTAAAACGTTAATAGAAACCAAAAGCGATCAAGTCCAAAAAATAAAAAACATACGTCCGAGCGTATGTTGGTTATTAGACTATCAAGACATATCTAGCCCATTCGATAGATTCAAATAATTTAGCTAATATCTTTGAATCAACCGAACGTTCCTAATAAAACAATCTATTGCCTATTAGTTGGCTAAATTATTTGAGCCTAAGTGCTCGAGGGAAACATATGAGAAAAAACGAAAAGTTGAAACTGTTAGAAACGACATCAAGATTCGATGAAGTCGCTAACCTAATGAATCAAAAGGAATTATCGAAATTCGCCTCGTGCGTAGCCTGATTCCAGATTCATAACCACAACGACTATTTACTTCACGAAGAGGGACAATTCCCTTTTTTATTCGACATTGCCATCAGGATTAGAAAAAAGGAAATCTATGAACATAGCCCGTACTTGAGGGAAAGCCTAGTTAACTATATGGATAAAACGAAAGCCGGACCCTGAGCGGACAAAAGGCTTTTTGAAATAGCAAAGGCATGCTACCTAAATAAGCCGGATAAAGAAATTTGCCAAATAGCGATCAAACCACCCGATTCAGCGAAGCCCAACCATGTTGGGAGCCGCGAAGAAAGACCGAAACAAGAGGAGAATTAATGAAAGAAAAAGACGATACCTGTATTGCAACATTCAATGTCTTTTCATTCAAACTGATGAAATATCTAGATGAGAGGGGATTCAAGTTCATCGGAACCAAACAGATGAGCGAGGACCCGAGCAAAACGATATTTTGGTACAAAGATTCGCCAGAAATAAGGAGAGCGGTCAAAGACTATACGAGTAGTTGAACGGACAAATTTAACAAAGGAAATTAAAATGGAAAACCAAGAAATTAGAGAAACGATGCAAGAGGGGAAAGCGCAAAAGAAGCCCATTGTCCAAGATTCAAAAAATCCAAAGAAACTGGAGATTGTAGGCATCGCAAGAGCTTTCGGTGATGACAAAAAAGATTATTACGTCGGCAAGGACGAAAATGACCATTATTACTTATTTGCTGGAACCGTCATGGACTGGCAAATCGATCCTGTATGGTATTCCGATGATATGTGGAACTAAAGCGACATAAATATGAAGATGGGTTGCTGACCGGATGGCCAAGAAACGGAAAGAATCGATCCTGAGCAATCATTGGAGAGACTAATCGACCAAGGCATGGAGTCTTGGCTGCTCAATGAAGGTGAGGAGCGGCGCAACCTCATCGAATGGGGCTGCTATCCCGAATCAATGTGGAACTTGCTTCCTTAGTCAATTGTCTGACTTTTGGAAAGTTCCTAAGCGATTTGTCTCTTAAACCCAACGCCCCCGCAACAAACGCTTTGCTTATCCTAGCCCCCGGATTTGTTTCGAGGGCTTTTTTTATTGCCTCATTAAATCGAAGACAATACGCATCGTCAATCACGGCCCAGTTTGTCTTTTTTGGCCTGAATCTTGCGTTCTTATTCGGTTCTTTATCATAGGCCCCCATCAATACTTCTCTTATTACCTCGTGGCAAACGTTCTTAGAAATGGCGATCTGGGCAACCGAATGGCCCTGTTCGTACATTTTTCTTACGTCCTTGTCAAAAGACTCCCAGCGACAACCTGGATAGCCTTTTTGGGCGCATAAGTCTTCGGCCCGTATCCCCTGAAAAAAGGCAACGAGCGCCAGGTCGTATGGATTGAAAGATAGGCCTCTGTAGATTCGAGATATTCTCCGTTTCGTTAAGTGAAATTCCAATAGGTCGCGATAGAATCCATTCATCTTGATGGATAGGGCGTCCAAATCTTTTCTCTCGCCCCTTTCGCTGCAAAATTCATCGTCCAACACGCCTGTCAAATATGCTCCAAACGACCTTTGATTTTCGAGGTCGAATGGTTGATCAAAAATATCACTAACATAGCGGGCGATCATGAAGTTAACATCATTCTCTTCTCGTTGCCGAACCTCGTGCGAGCCAATCAAAAGTTCCAAAGGCGTGAAGGAAGAATCAACGGCTTTAACTGCCTTGATTTGTGTGCTGACTAAATCACACCCGTGTTTCCAACAAACACGAATCGAGGGCATGCAGTGTTTAACATGGATATACGATTCCCCAAATTCTTCTCTATCCTCATCTACGCATTTAGGGCAATACCTAATACAGTTTCTATCTAACACCTTAGCTTGAAGAAGGTTTGCAAGTTTAGGCATGTTGGTCATCGCAAAGGCATAGGCATTGCTGCGGCGGTCTAACGGAAGAAATCTAGCATAATAATTAAAAAGAGTGTGTTTTAGAATGAGATCCTCAAAAGAAACATAGGTGCTCATTTCTTTCTTGAAACCCTCGTTGAGTCGATTAATAAAATTCGGGTCTGGATACTCATTGGGTCTTGCTAGTGCTTCTTGGACAAAGCCCTCATGAAAAACAAAACCTCCGTGAGCGTATTGTCTGGCAAGGTAAGAATAGGCCGTTTCTCCCGGATAGATTCTTTCTATTTTCTTTATCATAATTTCACGTATTCAACGGAAATAACATCTTTAAGAACCATAATCATCCCTGTGGGCTCGCCGGTCGCGTTTTGAGAGGCTTTTTGGAACAAGCTGGGCATTTTGTTAACCAACCGATTTTCGCTTCCTAAATCAATCGTTTCTTTTATAGGCTGATGTTTGGCTTCTTGGCTTTCTAAAAACGGAATCATATTGCTAAAGTTTTCTTGAAAGACTTTCTCAAAAAGGCCAAGACTTAGTTCTTCAATCCCCGTGCTGATTGCGTAACGTTGCGTCTCCACGAATAATCCGACCAGCAGTGCTGGAATCCCATTAGACGCTTTAAACAAATATCTGGCGATTTCTGCATTGAATTGTACTTTCTTATTCGTATATTGATATCCAAAAAGTGTAGATGCGAAATGATAATAATATTCGCCATATTCCATTTTCTTTAAAGAAATACCAATAGCTCTCCGGCTCATGTATTCTTTGGCTTCAAAATATTGGTTTGCTGATTCATTCCCGACAAACCCGATTGCGATATTGGATTGATTGACAAGCTGAGTTAGATAGTTGATCAAAACGGCGCCTTTGTAGCTTTCGTTCGCCACCCGTTCTATTTCATCGATAATCAAAACGGCAACATGATTTATTAAAACGTTAGCTACGGTAGCCAACAGCATGTCGACCGTAGTTGTGACCCTTTTGTTAAGTAAGAAAAAATTCGTTCCGATTTGAGAATCCACTTGCTGGAGAATCGAATAAAGAAGGCTTTTAAAACTGCCATCAGCTACGGCCTCAACCACAAGCACAGGGATGATTTCGCGATGTGGATCGTCCTGGACGAGAACCTTGCCTCCACAAATCAAATCAATGCACCTTTGAACGCTGGAACTCTTCCCCACACCGGCACATCCCGTAATTTTGAATGATTCTAGGCCCCCAATGACACCGTATCGTTTCAGGCCCTTAATCACACGGAAATTGTCGTTAAGAAGAATTATCTCGGGTTTAGTATCCTTCTTCTCTAACGACCCCAGAATGGCCAAATAAAGCCTGTTATAAATATCGATAGCCCCAGGACTTGGAATATAGATTTTATAAATATCAAGGAGGGCTTGAAGTCTTTCGGAAGGATCGCTTAAGTCTTTTTGATATGAGGGGAAAACAGCCATCGCGTCGATAAGCTCTTGCCCAACAAGAAATTTATTTAGTTGGCCTTTAAGATCCATCTTCTATTTGCCTTCTTTCTTGATTTCAATCGTCCGGTTTTCTTTTGCGTGTTTAACTTCAGTGTGGATGTTCGGCTTCGATTTCGATATTAGGTCAAGCTCTCTAGTGAGATTTATCGCGCCTTGTGTTTCCAAAGTCTGTGCTTCACGCTGATCCTTAGCCTTCATCGCATAAAATTCCTTAACAAACGAAATTGTTTTCCCATCAAAAAAACGCTCAATCAATTGGAAAGGTATGTAATTTCCTTCCTCAAACAAGTAAACAACCCCAACGTTGGCAGGATCATAAGCCACAACACAATTCCCGCCCTTAAGAAACCGTTCAGTAAAACTGCCATTTCGATATCTAAGTCGATTCACATAAAGACCATCTCTTTTAAATATCCCTTTGGTTCTAGGAAGCAAAGACATTTGGATTTCAATTTTTGTGACGTCAATGACGTTATCTTTATGATTCCGCAGCGACCAACTCCACAGCTCATTCGCAAAAGGCTTCACCTTTCCGACTGCCTCGGGTGGAAGATCGATTGCTCTTTTGGTGTTGTAGTTGACGATGCAGAGCAAAAGTATTTTTTCGAACTCGTCTATGGTGAATGTTGCTTTTTTCCGATAATCGACTCCACCTCTTTCTTGATAGTCCTCAAAAATGACACCCTTCGTGGCTAATTCTTTTTTAAACGAGGCCTGAATCAAATCAAAAAACTTCTCGACCGCTCCTTTTAGTTCGGGGCGATACGGAGGCAAATTTACTATCGAAACACCCAGATCCGAAAGCTGTGAGAACTGTTGCGAGGCGTACTCTCTTCCGAGGTCTGTTATGAAAACGTGGGGAAGAGAACGGCAGTTCCACTCTTCTTCTTTGATGTTAATGCCGAATTTCCTACACCAGTCCGTTTTGTCCTCAACGAGATTTAAAGCCAGCCTTTCCAACGACTCAACGCCACCAGTCAAGCCCAAAGAATAGCCCAAACACATTGAACTATAGGCATCGACACACGCGGCGAGTATTGGCCGCCCAATTAGTTCGCCTTCGTCATTAACCAAAAAAATATCACACACAGTAGAATCAAACATCCCGTATCCAGCCGAAGGGCAAAAACTTCTTATCCCTTCGCCCAACAAAGGTCTGTGATTCCTCATGTAGTCCCCTCTTCCGTCTCTAGAAATAATTAAATTCTGTTGTTTCACGGTCTTTAGAAAGAAGTATTGAAACTGACGAAAGGATGGCGCTTCTGCAACTAATATCCCTGCAGAATCGCAATATTTATCTTTTAACATACGTCTGAATGCCGCCTTTAGAGACAGTTTTAAGGATGTGAAATAAAATTTGTTCAAAGCCCAGCGGAAGTTTTTTTCATTCTGGCTCAGTGGTCTTAGCTTTCTTTCCTGAGGCGCCAAAATCGACAAGTTCATAAACGCAAGATAATCACAAAGCCAGGACCGAATTGTCGCTTTGCTTATTCCGTGTCGGTTTGAAATATAAGAAATCATTCTAGACCGTTCCTCTTTGGAGCCAGAAAGAGGAACAATCGGGGAGATTAACGCATATCGTTGTCGGGCCGTTTTCCGCCTCGCTTCAGTTATATCCTCAAACTTTGGCAAATCAGGCGCCGCTCGTTTCAACAATTCAGTTTCCTCACACCTTGAAGCCCCTACCAAGGTGGATTCGCTAACCCAAAAAGGCATGCTCTTTCTAAGGCAATCGATGACAAGCAGCCCATCCATGGAATCGACTTCAACAACTCTAACTATGGTGTTTTTAAAAAACAGGAGATCATTTTCCATCAAGCACAATCCCCCAGTCTTGAACCCCTCTCGAGAGCCAATAATTTCTGCTCGCGTCTAACATTGAGCATGTTTTTGGCTTGGAGAGTTTACTCAAAAAGACACACTCACGAACCATGATCGACCCATCCGATTTGATACAGTAAAAATCGGTTGTATAGGTTCCTTTCAGCTCGCAATCGATGGGAACGTTGCATTTCATTTCTAAAATATCAGACCGTCGATCCAATTCCTCACCATAGCGAAGTTGGATGTCGTTATACGCGTAGAAAATAACTTTACTTTTAGCAAGCCTTTTCTTCGTTGTTAGCGTATGACTCCCTTTGTTTCTCATAAAAAGCATCCTTTTTAGAACTTCAGTTGTATTTTTTAGATTCCCCGAAACTAAAATTCTTCTATTTTTAACATCGAATCTTCTAAATCATGTCGCATATCTTCTAAAAAGGGAGCAGGTTAACCAAACCAATATGTGATGGGACAAGTCCGTTTTTCCAAAAAGGGACGCCTGCTGTAAACCTCTCCCACCATGCCGAAAAGGCCGCCCCCGGAAATCCGCGTGGCAGCATCCCGACTCCAGAATCGGCCGATCGCTTTAACTCTGATCCATGTTGATTGAGGGAGAACCCCGTTGTACGCTCCGCCCCGGCTCCGGAAGCCAGGCGACGTAAGGCCCTCCCGCTCCTTTCGACGCCATTATGGGGCCTGACGCCGCTCGTCCCGTACGCCCAGGGAAGACAATCGCCAAGGCCGCCGAGAACGCGCGGGACGGACGGCATGAAAAAAGACCGGCCTTTCGACCGATCTTGATTTCGGGTGAGAACGGATTCCGCCGTCCCATTTCGGAAGAACGACTTCGTCCTGTCACAGTTACCGAATTAGTCAATGCTGTACGGCAGTAAAGCCATAAAACGGGCATTTTTAATCGCGACAGCCAGTTCTCTTTGATATCTGGCGCTGGTTCCGGTCACGCGACGAGGCGTGATCTTGCCATTCGGACTGATAAAGCGTTTGAGCAATTCAACGTCTTTATAGTCGATGTAAGCGACTTTATTTTTGGTGAAATAGCAGACCTTTTTGCGAGGTCTCATTTTCTTGAATCCCATGTTTGTTCCAACCTTTCTTTAAAATGGTAAGTCATCATCGACGATGTCGATGGACGATAGGTTTTTGCTTGTTTCGCGAGCAGGCTCATCCGGTTGGAAATCCGGAGTCGCATCGGTCGAGGTCGCTTCGGGAGCTCCGCTTTTCGGTTCTAAGAACTGAACGGAGTCGCAAATGACTTCCAACACAGTGACGCGTTTGCCTTCTTTGGAATCATAGCTTCGTTGATTGAGACGCCCATCGATGCCGACAAGTGAACCCTTACGGGTAAACTTCGAGACATTTTCAGCAGCTTGGTTCCAAACTGTGCACGGAATGAAGCTTGCGCTTTTTTCGGCACCGCTTTTAACCCGGTTGTCTACCGCCACGGTGAAGGATGCGACGGACATACCGCTGGTCGTTCTCCTGAGTTCGGGATCGCGCGTTAAGCGCCCGACTAAAATTACGCGATTAATCATTAGAATAATCCTCCTTTTTAGTCTTGATCAACGACGACTAGATGGCGCAATACGTTAGCATTAATCTTGGTCAAACGATCGAATTCAGCGGTCGCTTGAGGTTCCGAAGTAATCTTGATCACGACGTAGTAGCCTTTGATCTCATCCTTGATTGGATAAGCCAAATCTTTAAGACCCCATTCTTTCACGTCACGGATGGTCGCACCGTGTTCGGTGAGAATCGCGTGAAGTTTCGCAATGAGTTCTTTCCGGGCTTCTTCTTCGAGATTAGCCTTCAGAATATACATGATTTCGTACTTTTGCATGAGTACACCTCCCTTTGGTCATTCTGGCTGCCATCTGCGTGGCAGCAGAGAGTAAATATATAGCCTTCACACTATACTTTGCAAATTATATATTATATATAACGTTTTGTAAAGAAATAGGGGAGTGCGTGTACAGGTCATCGTTTTCAAAGACTCCTACCACATAATAGAGGTAATATTTGAACCTTTATCCCCAAAAGAAAACGGAAGGCGAACCTTCCGTATTTTTTACCGATCCCGCATGCAGGGGAAGAGGATGACTTCACGGATCGACGGTGTATTGGTAAGAAGCATAATCAAGCGGTCGATACCGATGCCGATGCCACCGGCAGGAGGCATGCCATATTCGAGAGCTTCCACGAAGTCGGTGTCCATTTCGCTGGCTTCGTCATCACCCAACGCTTTGGCCTTGAGTTGCTCATTGAAGCGTTCTCTTTGGTCAATCGGATTGTTGAGTTCGGTGAAGGCGTTGGCGTATTCGGACCCGCTGATGAACAATTCAAAGCGTTCGGTAAAGCGCGGATCTTTGGATTTCTTGGCTAACGGGCTGATTTCAATCGGGTGACCGAAGACAAAGGTCGGTTGAATGCAGGTTTGTTCCCCGTATTTTTCGAAGAATTCGTTGATGACATAGCCGACGCTGTTTTCGTGGGCTTCCAAATGAATGTCATGTTGGGCAGCTAACGCAGCAGCCTCTTCAAAGCTCATCGGTTTCCAAAAATCGATTCCGGTGATTTCTTTGATGAGGTCAACCATGTGAATCTTTTTGAAGGGGGCACCAACATCAATGACTTTGTCACCCCACGGAAGAAGCGTTGTTCCCGCGGCTTGAAGTGCGGCGGTCCGAATCAGATTTTCACATAAGTGTTGCATATCTTCGATATCACCAAAAGCTTGATAGATTTCGACGGTCGTGAATTCGGGGTTGTGGCGGGTATCCATACCTTCGTTGCGGAACAAGCGACCAATTTCATAGACGCGTTCAAGTCCGCCGACAAGGAGCCTCTTTAAGGGTAATTCCGTTGCAATTCTCAGGTAAAAATCGCGGTCGAGCGTGTTGTGATGAGTCACAAACGGACGCGCGGCAGCACCACCCAGCGTGGGTTGCAAAACCGAGGTTTCGAACTCTACGAATCCGTTGGAATCCAAGAAATTTTGAATGCTGCGGATAATCTTGGGACGGGCCAAAGCAATACGGCGGGAATCGTCGTTCACGATTAAATCAACATAACGGCGACGCGCCCGTTCTTCGGGATCGACAAGACCATGGAATTTCTCCGGTAACGGTCTTAACGCTTTCGTCAAATGTGTGTATTTTTCAACGCGAATGGTTAATTCGCCGGTATGCGTAAGCATGATGCGTCCATAGGCGCCCACAATGTCGCCCAAGTCAGCTAAATCAAAAAGTTTGTAGGTCTCTTCGCCCACCACATCTTTTTTCAAATAGCATTGGATGGTACCGAATTTATCTTGAATCACCACAAAGCTCGCCTTGCCCATTCTACGAATGGCAATCAGTCTTCCGGCAACGGAAACATAGGCTTGCAATGCTTCAAGTTCTTCAGCGGTTTTTCCAAGGAATTTCGTTTTGATGGATTCACTAGTATCGCTTCGGACAAATTTTTGTCCAAAAGGATCTACGCCAAGTTCTTCGTATTTGGCGAGTTTCTCACGTCTCACAGCTTCTTGTTCAGTTAATTCGTCTGCCATAAAATCACCTCAATGCTAAATTATTATAATTTAAATAACGTTTATTTGGTAGTCAAAACGGTCTCTGAGATTTCTCGGACAATGCGGTAGAGATCCTCAAGGGTTTCCATGGTCCCCGACATTTCCGCTTTAAATCGTTTCATTCCGGGAAATCCCGTTAAAAAGTGAACGCCGATTCCACGAAGTTCACGGATGGCAAGTTTTTCACCTTTGAGTTTCACCAAACTCTCTCCGAACGTCGTAAGATAAGCCAATTGTTCTTCAAGCGTGGCGTTGGCCAATCTCTCACCCGTTCTGAAGTATGTGTCAATCTGGGAAACGAGTTTGGGATGCCCCAAGGATCCGCGCGCCACCATGACGGCATCGGCCTTTGTAATTTCAATAGCTTTGATGGCATCATCAAGCGTGAAGATGTCACCACTGATGACTAAAGGAACTTTCATTTTCGTGCGCAAATCCCCAATTAAATCGTAACGAGCGGTTCCGCTATAGATTTGGCTTGTGGTCCGAGCATGAACGCAAATCATGGAGACCCCGGCGTCTTCAAGCGCATGGATGACTTCCAAAAAATTAATGGAGGAGGAGTCCCAACCAATGCGGATTTTGGCAGTGACCGGCTTTTTTGATATTTCCACAACGGCTTTAACAGCCTGCTGCAATTCGTCCACTCGTTTGAGCCATGAAGAACCCGCCCCGGTCCGAGTGACTTTGGGCATCGGGCATCCGAAGTTAATATCAATGAAATCATAAGTGCAGCCGATGTCTTGAACCAGTTGGACAGCCTTGACCAAGGTTTCTTTTTTGCTGCCAAAAAGTTGCAAACCGACCGGATGGTCTTTTTCACTCATCGCCAAATAGGTATAGGTCATTTCATTTTTATATATCAATCCACAATCGCTCACCATTTCGGTGTAAGAGACGGCAACGCCAAAATCTTTCATAAAATTCCGGTAAGCTAAAGTCGTGATTCCGGCCATAGGGCCAAGCACCACTTTTCCTTCAATTTTGATTTGACCGATATTCCACATAAAGAGAAAAAAGGGAAGGTTAAACCTTTCCTTCCCCTTTGCTTTCGTTGGCGGCGTCTTTTTCGTTTTTGGTTTCAAACAATTCGATGATTTCTTCCGCGTTGATGGTTTCTTTCTCGAGGAGACGTTCCGCAATCATAATCACTTGTTCGCGGTTTTCTTCGATAATCTTTTTGGCCAACGCGTGGGATTCATCGATAATCTTCCGAACCTCGGTATCGATTTCATAAGCGACTTGCGTCGAGAAGTTCTTTTGCGTCGAGGTATAGTCACGGCCTAAGAAGACGTTTTCGCTGTCCGATTCATATTGAATGGGACCCAGCGTGGACATACCGTATTCGGTAACCATCAAACGCGCCATGCGGGTGGCAATGCTGATATCGTTTTGGGCGCCGGTGGAAATATCATTAAAGAAAATTTCTTCGGATGAACGTCCGCCAAGGTATCCCACGATACGGGCAAGCAATTCTTTTTTGGTTAACAGGAAGCGATCTTCATCGGGGCTCATCAAGACGTGCCCACCGGTACGCCCGCGAGGAACGATGGTAATCTTTTGAACTTTATCGGAATGTTTGAGTTTCAAGCCGATGATGGCGTGGCCGGCTTCGTGATACGCGATAGCGCGACGTTCGGTCTCGTTGAGCGCGCGCGAAGTTTTCGCGGGTCCGCCAATACGACGGTCAATGGCTTCATCGATTTCAGTGAGAGTCACCATTTCTTTATTGGCACGGACCGCAAGAATCGCGGCTTCGTTTAGGATGTTTTCAATGTCGGCCCCGGAGAAACCAACGGTTCTACGTGCCAAGTTATTGAAGTCAATATTCGGATCGATTTTTTTGTTACGGGCGTGGACTTTGAAAATAGCGGCACGTCCTTGGCGATCGGGTAAACTGACCGTGATTTGCCGGTCAAAACGACCCGCACGAAGAAGCGCGGGGTCCAGAACGTCTTCACGGTTGGTTGCTGCGATGACGATAATACCGGAGTTGTCCGAGAAACCATCCATCTCGACGAGAAGTTGGTTCAAGGTTTGTTCACGTTCGTCGTTTCCACCGCCGAGACCGGCACCGCGTTGACGACCGACAGCATCGATTTCATCAATAAAGACAAGGCAAGGTGCAGTTTGTTTGGCGCGCTTGAACATATCGCGCACACGGCCAGCGCCAACGCCTACGAACATTTCGACAAAGTCACTTCCCGAAATGGAGTAGAAAGGAACTCCGGCTTCGCCGGCAACGGCTTTCGCTAAAAGCGTTTTACCGGTTCCGGGCGGCCCGACAAGAAGAACGCCTTTCGGTAATTTGGCTCCGAATTTCGAAAACTTTTTGGGCTCTTTCAAATATTGAACGATTTCCACCATTTCAGCTTTTTCTTCATCGCATCCCGCCACATCATCAAAGCGGACTTTGGATGTGTCTTCACGACGGGCGCGGGATTTGTTGAATTCCAAAGCTTTGCTGTTGGAACTGTTGACCGAAGAACTCATTTTGGAGAACAGGAAAATAAACAGAATCGCGCTACCACCCACAATGAGAATGGTCGGCCCCCAAGTTTCAAACCAATTGGTTTCGAAAGCATTGACCGAGGTCCAAACCCCGGAATCCAGATCCATGAGAGCTTGATAAACATTCGTTGTCAAAGCTGTATTATCGGTTTCAAAGGTGCAAGTAAAATAAACCGTTTTTCCGGTTTCGCCGTCGATGTAAGATCCTTCGATGACGGTTACCGTTTCTTTTTGCGTCGAGGTTACTTCTTTGATTTGCTCAGTGCTCAGAACGTTGACAATTTCATTTTGCGAAATTTTTTCGGTGACACCGGATGAACGGAAAAATACCAGCCAAATAAAAGCGATGATCGCCACCGCCATTAAAAGGTAGGGAACCAGAAACCCGAATATCCCGCTTTTTTTGTTTTTAAGATTGTCCATAAACTTCCTCCTTAGTATGTTGA
>Ga0116170_10003141_pt1 | contig 15557 bp, 7 predicted proteins | sample AD_JPNHW1_MetaG_FD_89797 | JGI IMG/M metagenome (GOLD analysis project Ga0116170, IMG submission 89797) | Active sludge microbial communities of municipal wastewater-treating anaerobic digesters from Japan - AD_JPNHW1_MetaG | ecosystem: Engineered > Bioreactor > Anaerobic > Digestate | place...
ATATCTGTTTACTACAACGTATGATTATATCAAATGGGCTCGTAGAGTTACAGAACAAGAAATATCCTTTAGACAGCGCATCAGCAGCATTAGATATTGTTGATGATGTGTTCGATATTTTTGAAGACTCAAAGAGTATGAATGGTAACTTATTCACTACTTTTTGTGATGATTTTGACCGATTAAAAATTGTATTTGATTGGTTTATCTCACCATATAAACAAAAAATCTTATATAATTTAAATACCGGAGATTTCCCAAACTATATAAGAGAGTATTTAGAAAAGGTGGTTGAACGCATTGATAATTGTAGAATTTCTTTAGTTAATAATACCATATGATTTACTCCGAATGCTTCAATACTTGTCAATCGCTACGTATAGTTCTAGCAGTGCCAACCAGAGGGTGTCGATGGGTACATAGCGATAATCCGTGTATTCATTGCCCTGTTCCACTTATTCTTATGATGCATAAGCCTGAAAAGGATATGGTAGCTTTGATTAAAATGGAGATTAACAAATTCTCTCATCTTTTAATTGATACTGTTTGTCTTTACTCTCCTGGAAGCATGTTGGATTCTTCTGAAATTGATGAAAAGACGCTAGAAGAAATAGTAGCCCTTATTAAAATTGAACTAAAACCTAATAGAATTGTCCTAGAAGCGCGGCCAGAACTAATAAATCATAGGGTTTTGGATTTGTTACAACACTTAAATAAATATGTGAAAATTGAAATTAATATACCTATAGAATCTTGGAAGTTTATAACAAGAAGAAATCTGGGGAAAACTTTTCATAATAGCGTTTTTTCTCAGATTTCTAAAGAAATAAAAAATATCGGATGTGATTTCTCAACAAGTGTATTACTTAAACCGCCACAACTTAATGAATATAATGCAATCTCTGAAGCAATTGAAACCATTGATTGGGTGAGCTCTCTAGAACCAATTCACATTGTTCTTGAACCTATTCATGTATTTAGTGGCACTCCTCTTGAAAAGATGTATAACTTAGGTAATTATCTCACTCCGTGGTGGTTTTCGGTTTATCATGTATTTCTGATTGCGAAAAATCCTTTACTAAAACTGGGGGGAGAGTTTTTATTTCCTAAACCAATTGCTTATCCGAGAGGTTGTAATATATGTACTCCTGCAATTATTGGATTGTTAAGAAATGAACATTATTTAACAATTAGTAATTTTCCTTTGTCATTATCCTGTAAATGTAAAGAAACATGGGGAAATGAAATTGATTATTATTGAGATCCAATTGCAATAATAAATAATGGAATCCTAACAAGGAATTTGAAGAATAATGCTTTTCTAAAGCATAACTTTGAAAAGGAAAGCAACGTATCGATTATATTCATGCAAAATGCTTCTCTTATATAAGAGGTATAAGACTGAAAAAATAGATTACCTATAATAACTTGTATAAGGAATTGAGAGAAGCTTAAAAGAACAAAATACATAATCGAATAGCTCTGCAGAAGGGAACAGCTTTGCGGAAGGAAGGATTATTATGAAAACAATCATATATTATTTCACCGGAACAGGCAATTCGCTTGCTGTTGCCATGGAATTGGCAAATAAGCTAGGTGATACAGAAATAGAAGCAGTCAATTATCTGACGATGAGGGAGAGCATACCCACTGATACTTCGACGGGCTCAGCAACCGTGGGTGCTACGGTGGGTGCTACGGTGGGGGCAGTGGGATTTGTGTATCCAGTATATTTCTGGGGATTACCCCGGATGATGAAAGACTTTATTGCGAAAGTGCATATTCCAAAAGGAGCCTATTGTTTCGCGATAGCCACGATGGGCGGGGGTGATGTCAATTCACTGTACCAGGCTGACAGACTGCTTGCATCCCGTGGTGTAAAACTGTCGTATACACGTACTTTGCTTATGCCTAACAACTATATTCCCATGTATCCGACCGATACTGAAGAAGTGCAGGAGAAGCGCTTCCGAGAAGCTCCCGTTGCTATTGATCAGATGGCAGCAGATATCAAAAACAATATGATAAAGCCGGCACCACGACACATTGGACTGGTTAGATTCCTGGCAGTTGCTGTCTATCGTATCGGTTATCTTCATGGGAAAATGGAGCACAATTTCCATGTTACAGAAGCATGCAATCATTGTGGGATTTGCGCTGAAATCTGTCCTTCAAACAATATCGTTCTCAAGGATGGAAAACCTCGCTGGAAAGGAGATTGCCAGCAATGCCTGGCATGTATACATTGGTGTCCGCAAGTTGCTATCCAGTTCAAGAAAGCTACGCTGCAGAGAGGTAGATATCATCATCCGGAAGTGAGCGTAAATCAATTAAAAGTTAAAAATTAAAAAGTGAAAAATTGGCAGAGGGGAATAGGAATTAGGAAATAGGAAATAGCTCAGAGCAGAGAATACAAGTCCTGGATCCCCGACACTTCGTCAGGCTCAGTGCAGCGCTTCGCGAGGATGACTGTGGCATAAGATTCCAATCTTATGAACTGAATTCTCTTAAGCGAGAATGACTGTTAGTGCAAATCTTCAATTCTGTTTATCGTTGCTTCGCTTAAACAGCGAACTATCCACCTTTTAAACAAAGGCGTTGCCTAGAGCAGAACTAACGCCCCCTTAATCCCCCTCTTTACAAAAGTGGGGGAAAATTAATTCTTCAATCTTCAATTTTTAATTCTTATCTCTTAATTCTTAATTCTTAATTGTCTAGTCTCTAGTCTCTAGTCTCTTCTGCAAACCCTGCCATAAGATTCCACCAATAATCAAAACCAGTCCTGCTATGGTGGATAGGGCTATCGTTTCATGCAGGACGGAGCTGATGATCATCAAGGAGAGGAAGGGGGTGATGAAGATGAGATTGGTGACTCGGGCTGTGCTTTTTGTCCGTTTCAGGGCATTGAGCCAGAGGACGAAGGTCAATCCCATTTCGAAGATGCCGATATAGGAGGCTGAGAGCAGGGCGTTGGAAGTCGGTAGTATCCACCGTCCTTTGCATAGCAGGTAGATATTGATAAAAAGGAATCCAAACAGGAAATTCCAGAAGAGCTTCACCACTTCATCCCGCTTATCCCGCACATTGAAGAGCCAGAAGAAAGCCCAGATCACCGTGGATAATAAAGCCAGTGCCACTCCCAAAGGCTGTTCGAAGTGAAGGGATGTCAGATGTCCGCGAGTGGCAATGATGACGGCACCGAAGAAACTGATTACCACACCCGAGAGGTCGAAGAAGTTCGGTTTCTGCTTGAGGATGGGGATGGACAGCAGAACCAGCATCACCACCCAGATATAGTTTAGTGCCTGTGCTTCCTGTGCCGGGAGCCTATCGTAGGCATTGAGCAGTACTGTGTAATACAGGAAGGGATTCAGGGAACCCAGTATGATGGAGGAAGTGAATTCACGCTTTGTAAAACTGAATAGGGAAGAGGTGTTCCTCTGGATCAGAATGATCAGGAATAATACGACAATCGAAATGAAGGATGCATTCATCACGAGCTGTTCGGGTGTCTGATAGCGCAGCGATATCTTGAAGGCTGTCGAGATCGTTGACCAGAACAGGATCGCCAGAAAGGCAAATGGATATGGGGAGTGGATATCCTTGATACGCATTAAATGTCTTTCTGCATCCAGATGATATCAAAGTCCTGGTCGAGTTTTCTTCCCACCTTTTCCAACTTTCCGCAGATATGGAATCCGTGTTTCCTGTGAAATTCGATGCTCTGTTCGTTATGGGAAGATATGCTGGCAAGCAGGGTTCTTACTCCCTGTTCCTTCGCATCCTGCAATAACTGGTTGAAGAAGAGCGTGCCAAGCCCCATGCCTGTATGATTCGCATCCACGAAATAGGATACTTCAGAAGATAGGGCAAAACTCTTCATGGGGATGAAGTGTTTGAGCATGGCAAATCCGACCACCTGGCTGCTATCCGTTGCAGCCACATAGAAGCATTCATTCCGAACAAGATTCTTCAGCATGGCGAATGCCTGTAAGGGTAATGGACTATCCGGGTAGGCAGCGAAGCTATTCAGCACATAGTGATTGAAAATCGCCATGACGGATTCAGCATCGGAATCCTGTACCTTTCTAATCGTGTAACCTTGCATGATATTCTCCTCTATTTCAGATAATCTGTTAATCCATCAATCGGTTTGATATCCCACTTCAGACTGTCACATTGATTGAACTTCATGAAATCCTGTAGGGTTTTATGCAAGGAAGTGGCAAGAGATTTTCCCATCCTGATGCCTTTCTCGAAATGCAGGTTTCGGATACAGAGTTTCTTGTCTGCACGATCTGCTTTCAAATCGATCCTGCCTACGAATTTACCTTTCCAGAGCATGGGCAGTGACCAATAGCCATATTTGCGCTTTGCCTGGGGTACATAGCATTCGATGGTGTAATCGAAATCGAAAAGCTGCTGGATACGAGGTCGCAGGATGACAAGGTTATCGAAGGGGGAAAGCAGGAAAAGCTTGTTGGGATGTTGGATGGAGTCAACCTGTTCGAGCGTTCCGGGATAGGAATAATACTCTTTTTCAAGCCCGGTGATTCGTACACGGGCTATTTCCCGGTTATGCAGCATATCCTTGATCGCAAGCTGAATGTTCTTTTTCTCTTTCGTATGCATATGATTCAGGATATCCCATTCTGTTGAGATTCCATGAGCATTCAGGGCTGCTTTCACGTAGAATCTGCCAATTTCCTCCTGTGTCGGCATGGAAGTATCGATATGAGGGGGAAGTACTCTTTCCGTGAGATCGTAGACACGCTGGAAGTTGCGTCGTTCTTTCACCATGAGTTCGCCTTTCCACATGAGGAGTTCCAGGACAGCTTTGGCAGGTTTCCAGTCCCACCAGCCTGATTGTTTTTTACCCGGTCGGGAATCTTCAAAATCGGTGGCAGAGAGTGGACCCTCTGTCCTGATTCTATCCAGGATGGCTCCTGCAAGGTGTTCATGCTTTGTCCAGAAAGTCTTTTCCCAAGGGCTTGTTTCGGGGAAGCGTTTCATGCGGGGAAGAAAATATCTGTAATCTTCGATAGGCAAATAGCTCGCAGCATGACCCCAGAATTCGAAGATGCTCCTGTCCTGGGCAAGCAGTTCATGAAGCCAGGATTGCTGATAAGAAGGGATCCGTGTCCAGATTGTATGATGATGTGCGCGGATAATGACAGAGACGGTATCGATCTGAACGTATCCCAATTCCCTAATGAGCGTGAGGACATCCTGCTTTTTCCCAAGAGGAAGAAAGCGGTATAATTGCTGATGCAGGGCTATCTGTTGTGCTGTCTTTCGTTCAATTTCTACAGATGTCATATGATCCTCAATATTCAGAATAAAGGGTGATATATATTGGTCAAGACAAACATGAATTTTTTCATGTACAAAAGAATTATCATTTTCATTGATTTTTTTTATCAATCAGTTGGAAAATGGAACAAAATTGATATGAAATTTCAGTGAAAAAATATGTAATTAAATAGAGTGTCTAATCAAACATGATAAGGGGGTCCTTATGTATCCATTGAAAAAAGTTCTGATTCTCATCTTTATGATGAGCCTTATGGTACCTATGATGGCAACACTTGTCACCATTGGTACTGGGACAAGTGTTCAAAGACAACCAATCGCATGTTGGTTTGGCTATGAAAGAAGTGCTGATTTATACCTTGCATCCGAAATTGGGACTGCTGGCAATATTTCGGATTTAGCCTGGTATTCCAGCATTACACAGACATTAGCAATACCAACGAAGATCTATTTGAAAACGACAACAGCATCTACAATTACTGCTGATTCATGGGCAAACATGATATCTGGTGCCACGCTGGTGTATGATGGTACACTTACCGGTGCAACAGCCAGCAGTTGGAAACTTGTGGATATTAATGATTATGTCTATACTTCAGGCAATCTGTTTGTGCTTGTTGAGTGTTCATATGGAAGTTCCGGAACAGGCGGTTCTGCCGGAACACAATGGGCTTACACAACTGCAGCAAACCTTGCTAGTGAAGTTCATCAAGATTCATCTGCTCCCACTGGTAATGTTTCTGTGGGTTCTAATCGACCGAATCTCCAGATGAATATTACACCCCTCACCGGTCCTGCGGTCTTTTCAATGAGCTACACCAATATTGATTTCGGACAGATTTTCCTGAGTCAGACCTCTCCAACAGTAACTGTATCTGTAGCCAATATTGGTGGGGCATCCATGCATATCAATTCAACGGTACTGGGCGGAGCCAACCCGGGAGCATTTACTCTCACCGATACGAATACATATCCCTACACTTTGGCAAGCGGTACGAATATGCAGTTTACTGTCAATTTCCACCCGACGGTTGGCCAGGTATACAATGCAACCATCACGGTTACAGATGATTTGTCGAAAACAGCGCATACACTGACTCTTACGGGTATTGGTTTTGACGCAAATGTAACAACATTCCCCTATTCAGAAAGTTTTGATGGCACGACATTCCCACCATTATCATGGACGAACCAGAGAATCGTGGGAACTGCAAGCCCTGGAATCTGGGACAGGCAGACATCAGGAACCTACCCTACCTGCAACCCTCACTCAGGGGCTGCCATGGTCAGGTACAATTCATTTTCAATTTCAGCGAATACACATGCTGTTTTATCCACTCCACCCCTTGTTCTTCCTGGTAATAACTATCGTGTTTCATTCTGGTGGTACCGTGATCAAAGCACCAGTTACAATACTCCGAAGTATAGTGATGAAGGAGTCAGTGTCTGGTTTGGCACTTCACCAACCGATACGACCATGGCTGTTAATTTGGGTTTCATCCCTCGTGATGTGGTCTATGCTCCGATCGCCACTACTCCGGGCTGGTATAAATACGCCTTCAACTTCCCGGCAAGTTCAGAAGGTCCGGGTAAGTATGTCATGTTCAAGGCAAAGAGCCAATTTGGTGACAACATATTCCTGGATGATGTAACCGTTGAACTGCAGCCTTCCGGTGTACCATTCCCGGCAATTGTATCTTCTCCGGCGAATGCAGCGATCAATCTGTTCCCAACCATTTCCCTGAACTGGCTGCCTGATGGTACCGGTCCTGCTAATACAGGTTATAGACTTTCCTTTGGTACAGATAATCCGCCAACCAATGTGCTGTTTAACAGTGATCTGGGCATGGTAACAACCTACACACCCACACTTGCCTATGGTACAACTTACTATTGGCAGGTAGTACCTTTCAATGGTGCCGGGAATGCAACCGGTTGCCCGGTCTGGTCTTTCACAACCATGCCGGATCCAACAGTCACAACATTTCCTTATGTGCAGAATTTTGATTCGGTAACAGCCCCGGCTTTACCGGTTGATTGGTGGAAGATCGTTTCATCAACCTCTTCAAGTGCGGTTGTTACAACCTATACCTCAGGCACACCTCACTCCGGAACGAATCACGCTTATCTGTACAACTCGAGTGATAATCAGTCGAATTTGGTTTTAATTACTCCGCCGACTGCAAACCTGGGTGTAACACGAATCCGCTTCTGGGCAAAGGGTTCATCTGCAACGAACCTGATCATAGGAACTGTGTCAAATCCGATGAATCCAAGCTCGTTCATGCAGTTGACGACAATTGCCCTGACAACGACATACGCTGAATATCAGTATTCTTTTGCAGGTTATAACGGATTGGATCATTATATCGGGTTTAAGCACTCGAATTCAACAACCTATTTATCCATTTATATCGATGACTTTACATGGCAGTTAATTCCAACCGGTCCACAGATCGATTTGAATACAACATCGCTTGCTTATGGTGAAATCTATAATAATTCGACTGCGGTGCTGCCTGTAACTGTGACCAATAGTGGCTTGTCAGATCTATCATTTTCAACTGCAACTTCTGCACCTACGATCACTACAAACGTGACAGGTAACCAAACATTGACTCCCGGAGCATCCGCGCAGGTGAATGTGACGGTACATCCGAACGCAGAAGGCGCATTTACGGGTTCTGTGACATTCAATTCGAATGATCCTCAGCAACCTTCTGTTCAAGTTCAATTAACAGCAACAGTACTACCAGCATTGGCACCTGGATTGGTTGAAGTGGGTAATGGCACATTGGTTAACCTGAGTTTACCTGTGGAGCCCTACTACAATTACAGCTTTAGTCAGACACTCTATATGCAATCTGAACTGAATCAACCCAATAGCCGAATCACTTCCATCTTCTACAAATACGATGGTTCGGATGCCTGGGCAGATTCTGTTTGGATATATATGGGTTTGACAACACGTACAGAGTTTACCGGAACCACCGATTATGTTCCTGCAGACCAGTTGACACTGGTTTATCAGGGCTTGTTAACAGTCCCGGCTACAGCAGGCTGGGTGGAAGTTCCATTGCAGGTACCTTTTACATATGATAATGCATCCAATTTGGTTGTTTGTGTGGACAGGGATATGCCTCCATATCATCCGAATGCGGATGACTTCTACTGTACGGCCGTAGCAACAAACAGAAGTCTGGAACAGCATAGTGATGCACAAAACAGTAATGTGAATACACCACTGGCTGGAACTTTGAGGATGAATATTCCTGATACTCGTTTCCAATTCCAGACATTATCAAATGACCCACTATTTGCAGCCATCCCATCCACAATCAGTTTCAATTCGGTCAATGTGGGTGAGACTTCTACTGCAATCAATGTCCAAGTCAGGAATTCAGGTGGTGGTTCACTGACAATTACACAACCAATCACACTCACTGGTCCTGATGCTGCCATGTTCACTCTTACCGATACACACACTTATCCGCAGACATTGACTGCTGGACAGGGAATCACTGTATCCATTACATTCACACCAACAAGCGCAGGCAACAAGAGTGCCCAGTTGAATGTCATGGATAACCTGACACGCAATTTCCGTAGTACCAAGGAAAACTTAAAAGCTGAAAACTCAGAGAGGATAATGCATGTCCTTCCAATCTCGGGTTATGGTAATGATGGTGTGATCCATACATTCCCATATAACCAGGATTACGAAGATGCTGCCTGGCCTAACAACGGTTGGACTGTTGCTGATGATCAGAATGGCACACAAGGATGGCGTCGCAGAACGACAGCAGGTAATCCTCATAACGGAACAGCATATGCAGTGGTTGGAACTTTGGCAGGAAATCATTGGATGATGACACCCAAGTTCGAAATCTCCACGCAAAGTAATACGTTACGATATTGGATAAAGGACAGTACGGATACTCCTGATACAACAGCAGCATCTATGACTGAATACTTGAAACTGTATATCTCGACGACATCTGCCGATACAACAAGCTTCACCACTCAAGTGGGGAATATTCTGACCAACGCAGACATTCCAAGCACATATGAGCAAATGACAGTAGACCTTTCATCCTATGTTGGACAGAATGTCTACATCGCATTCATGCGTCATTCAACGGGTGGTAAGTTCTTGTACGTTGATGATTTCTCATTAGCGAATGCCACAGGCGTTGTCTTGAATCCTCCAACCAATCTGACCTACCAGGTTGTGAATGAGAACAACGTCACTCTGACTTGGGTGGCACCTACTCCTGCAACCGGAACGACACTGACCGGATTCAAGGTATATCGTAATGGTTCCCCGCTGAGCACGATCCCGAATTCAGCGACGTTGACCTTTACTGACATTTCTGTACCTGTGGGTACGTACACTTATGCCGTAAGTGCAGTATATCAGGAAGGTGAATCAGTGCTTTCAGGTTCAGTCGGTGTTGATATCACGGGTGGTAATCCGAATGAACTGCTTGTCGAAACATTCGATTTTTATGATGATTTTGCACTGAGTTTCGGTTACTGGACTAATCTCGATGTCGATGGGATCAATACCTACAACTTTGGTGGTGTAACCTACCCGAATATGAATTCTCCCAAGGCATGGATGGTATTCAATCCGAATGCGACGACACCTCCGTTGACCACTCTGACCGCTCATTCAGGAAATAAAGTCCTGATTTGCTTTGATGCTCAAAATTCAGTGAATAATGACTGGCTGATCACTCCGAGAATTCATTTGGGAACAGCCTCATCATTCAACTTCTGGGCAAAATCATTCACTTCCCAGTATGGATTTGAGAAGTTCAAGGTCGCAATTTCAACGACAGATAACCAACCGGTAAGTTTCACAAATGTCATTAGTGGTGCAAATCCAGTATCTGCTCCTGCTGCTGCATGGACTCAATATACATATGATTTGGCTGCTTATGATGGTCAATATGTCTATATTGGAATCAGATGTGTTTCAGAGAATGCATTTGCCCTGTTGCTTGATGATTTCAAGCTCATCACGACAGGTGGTGTAGGTGTTGATGATCCTGCACCTCTTCCAACCACAACTTCATTGATTGGGAACTATCCGAACCCCTTCAATCCTGAAACTTCAATCCAGTATAATGTGAAAGAAAAGGGGAATGTGCTGATTGAAATATTCAATACCAAGGGGCAGAAGGTTAAGACACTCGAAAACAGTCTTCGTGAACCGGGACATTATACTGTCAATTGGACAGGTAAGGATGACAACGGACACGCTGTATCAAGTGGAGTGTATTTCTACAAGATGAAGACCGGTACCTTCACCTGTACAAAGAAGATGATTCTGCTCAAGTAAGCAGGATTTAAAAGGAATAATGAACGGCGTCCTATAAAGGGGGCGCCGTTTTTTCAAATTACGAAGATGAATATGCATTTTGAAGTAAAGGAGCTATTTGCATTGTTGATGATACGAACTGCAATCATGATCATGATACTTATCATCCCAATCAGTAGTGTCATTGCTTCTGAAAGAGAGGGGGAATTATTGCTGAACCCCTCGCAAATCAATTTTGCCCCACAAACCGTTAATTCTAGTTCTGTGCCTGTAACGGTCAATGTTAGCAATATTGGTGATTCACTAATGATCATTACATCCCTGACGCTGCAAGGGGCTGAGCAAAGCAGTTTTATTCTCGATGATGATCATCGTTATCCTGTATTCTTGAGTCCAAGTACTTCGATAGCTGTAACGATTGCCTTTCATCCACTATCGGTAAATACCTTTCATGCAGAGCTTCAAGTACTGGCTGAATCCGAGACAACACCTTATATCGTTTCTCTTTCAGGTATGGGGACAAGCCCTTACATCAATTCATTCCCATATATTACAGACTTTGAAAATTCAACTTTTCCTCCGGATGACTGGTGGAGATTTGATTCTTCAAACTCTGCTTCCGGGTGGAGGCGTTCCACCTTTGGCAATTCGCATACTGGAAGCAGTTACGCTGTTGCAGGCTATCGAAATGGTAACCATTGGTTGTTGAGCCCCGCCTTCCTGGTCACTCCGAACAGCAATACATTACGTTTTTGGATCGAGAACAGCAGCGAGACTCCTGATTCTGTTCCCACAGCCATCAATGAATACCTTGATGTCCTGGTCTCCACATCAGCAACCCTGGACACTCTTCATTTCTCCACATCGCTCATGCTACTCACGAATGCAATGATTCCCGAGTCTTATGAAGAAATTGTCACGAACTTAAGTGCATTCTCCGGGCAGGTCATTCGAGTTGCATTCATGTATCATTCAACAGGTGGAAAATACGTGTACCTGGACGATTTTTCCATTTTCCAGCCTCCTTCAGGAACCATGAATCCACCAACGAATCTTTCAGGGGTTGTTGTTACCAATAACGTTCATTTGTCCTGGAATATTCCCACACATGAAGCGAATGACCATTTATCAGGATATCGAATTTACAGGAACAACCTGCTGCTGTATATGCAAAATGGTTATCAGAATACTAATTATTCGGATTCAACTCTCGCCATCGGGTATTACACCTACCAAGTGAGTGCTATGTATGGAATCGTGGAGTCGATCAGTTCAAATATCTATACCGTCGAGATAACCTATGGCATTCCGAATCTTCTCTTCTCTGATTCATTCGAGAATTATCCAGATTTTTCCATTTCGTTCGGGAATTGGGTCAATCTGGACTTGGATTTGAGCCCAACCTTCAATTTCAATCAGATATCATTTCCGTATATGACGGTTCCCAAATCATTCATGGTGTTCAATCCCAATACGACTTTTCCGCCCATGGGGAGTATCACGACCCGTTCCGGTAGTCGGATGCTTGCATGTTTCGATAGTGCAAATCCACCCAATAACGATTGGTTGATTTCACCGCCGTTACATTTAGGTACCGCTTCTTCCTTTGAATTCTGGGCTCAATCCTATACAGCTGTCTATGGTTTTGAGAAGTTTAACATCCTGATATCAACTTCAGGAACTGATCCTTCCGACTTCATATCTATCACAGGTGCCGATACAGTGAGTGTTCCTGCCTTGAACTGGCACCATTATCAATATGATCTTTCAGCATACGATGGCAGAGACATTCGGATTGCAATTCAATGTGTTTCCGATTACGCAGCCGTTCTTCTGCTGGATGATTTTAAAGTCTTTTGTGAAGATGGTTATATGGGAAATCATGATGAGAATATAACTACATTTCAAGGTATATCCCTTATGAACTACCCGAATCCATTCAGTCATCAGACCACGATCCGATTTTCAACTACCGGGAAATCACATGTCAGGATGGAAATCTATAACATTAAAGGGCAACTTGTTCGGAGATTACTGGATGAAATGAAGGATATAAGTACAGCACAAGTATCTTGGGATGGCAAGGACAGCTCTGGAAACCCTGTTGCAAGCGGTATATATTTCTGTAAAATAAGTGCAGGAGCACACAGTTCGATACGGAAAATGCTGCTCTATCGATAATTCCCTTTTATTTGATTCTAAGTATTTTTACGGTATCCGTTTTACCCTGAGCATTCATCCTGCAGATATATACTCCGGATGGAACTTGTTTTCCCTTATCATCAAGACCATTCCACACGAGTTCATTCTCTCCTCTCACAGTATTGGAGCATTCAAGATGTCTCACAAACTGTCCCCGGCTGTTATAGATTTCAAAATAAGCAGTACATGCGTTTTTCAATATGAAACCAAGATTTGTTGTGGTATGAAATGGGTTCGGTCTGACAGAAGTGATTTCCGAGTGAATTGGTACAGCAACCTGATCTGATACGTCCACATGTTCAATCGAGTTGGTAAGAGCATATGCAGATTGCAAATTTCCTGCATATATCGACCTGACAGCATACATAAAAAATCCTGCGTTAAGATCGTGCCAATGATTATCAGTGAAAGATCTTGTATCGGCATTCACATCACCAACAAGAATCCAGGAATTTGGATTCGATACTTCGCTGTCCAATAATCTCCAAATTCTTAATCCAACCAGGTTGCGTAGATCTCTCTCAGGCATAAGCCATGAGATTGATGCTTCGCTATCATTTATAACAACTGCTGAGGCTGATACAGGAGCAGATAAGGAATCATATAACACAATATTATGTATCTGATTGATATTTGCCTGGATTAATCCCATTACAGGCGGAGAATAAAGATAATGATTTGCTAAGCACGATAGATGATAATATCCATACCATACATTTTGAAAACTAAAATGCCCGTTATTATCTGAAAAACAGGTATAAGGTCCGTGTTCGTTCGGGGCTATAGCATCGAGCCGTACATTGGCATTTGGAACCGGGTTGCTGTTCAAGTCGCAAACAACTCCCTGGATACCAGCAAAGATATACCTGGTTACGATGTTTGAAAAGCAAGGATTTGAAATGTTTTCGTTAGCATAAAGAGCTTTGATTGCATAGCGATATTGTCCTGCATTCAAAGTTCCCCAACTTGTATCAGTGAAGAAATTCTGTTGAGCTGGAACTGAACCTACTTCTATCCAAAGATTCTGGCCACTTTCCTGTCCTGATAACAATCTCCATATGGTGTAATTTATGATATCTCTATGTAAATCTTTCGATTCAAGTTGTCTTTTCATTTTATCATCGGTAAATGGAATCAGATTTTTATCTGATCTTGGTATCCATTGAATCAGAACAGAATTATTATCATTTTGAGAGGCTGCTCCTACTGAAAGTGTGATTGTATATGATTCATTCATCATGAAGTTTGCTGTAGTATAAAAGGATTGATTCACAACTATATTATTTAAAGTCAGGCTACTATATTCTTGAGCAAATGCCGTTAATGAATAGGAACCCGGTTGTAATGGTAGTGAATACTGCCCCTGACTATTCGAAAGTGTTGAATGATTCCCTGGTGTGCAAGTGATAGTGGCATTCGCAATCGGATGATTTGTTATACCATCATACACGATACCAGTAATACCGGAAAAGACACTATTCGAATTAAAGCCGATATCAATTGACATGTATTCAACATAACCTGATGCCTCAGTTCCTTCGGGGATGGGTAGGGAATATGAACCCCATGAATTATCATTATAATACATCAACCACAATCTTCCAACCAGTGATTCATTACTGATACCCTGATACTTGATCTTATCACTCGGGCAAGTCCAGACAGGTATTTTATTACTGATTTGCTGGTTCGCTACAGGATTTATCTGAATCGGTTCTGACCATTCAAATCCTCTATTTGCGGATGTAGAGATAAAAATCTCGGGGGCGTTACTGAATTGTGTATAGTCAGGATCATCATATACGTGGATCTGTCTTGCCTTCCATGAATTCTGCCATACACATGCAGTCAAACCATGTTCGTCCGGTTCTGTGATTTTGACATTGTTATATAAAAATCGCATCTGACCATTATGGGCAGAGTCATCCCAATAACAGTAATTCCAATCAGTATGAATGATCGGAGTCCCATCCTCTGGGGAATAAAGATCAACTATATGATCACCATCTGTATCCCATGGTTGCCACATACGTTCATCATTGCATGTCCCGGCAATAGGATATACTTCACGTAGAGTGAATTGGTTGGAGGATAGGTTAAATGATACTTCCCTGATCGTGTTCAGTTCAGGATAGCTTGCATGATCCGAATTGAATAACGTCCATATGCCCGCCCATAAAAGATTTCCATTTCCATCAAATACGACATTCATGTGATTTGAATCATTGACTTTCCAGAACAACTGATCATCAGCATATGGAACATTCAGCGGAGAACAAAAATACCCCGCCCCATTTCCATTATTCGTTAAAGGGTTCCAGGACGGTAATTTACTCGAACCAGCGTAATGTGCCCAAGTTCCCTGACCATAATTACTGCATACAAATACATCAAGATCATTTGTATCGATCTCTTGATTATCCGCAATATTGATCGTCTTATGATATCCCACAACATAGATATTTCCGCTATTATCCACTGTAAAACCGTAATATGGAATGCGGGCAGTATTGAGGTCGGTATTCCATTGATCCATTTCAGGAATGGTTGTATAATGAAAGGTAGGTGTTTCTCGACTTTCCATCATTTCGTCAGTGACATCTGCCCACGCAATGATAGGATTGCTGCAGGGATATCCATTATGCATTGTGACATTGCGGGCAAGAATATATAGCCTTTGAATATTTGCAAGAGGAGAGGGTCCCACCTTTACTGA
>Ga0116170_10003142_pt1 | contig 15547 bp, 9 predicted proteins | sample AD_JPNHW1_MetaG_FD_89797 | JGI IMG/M metagenome (GOLD analysis project Ga0116170, IMG submission 89797) | Active sludge microbial communities of municipal wastewater-treating anaerobic digesters from Japan - AD_JPNHW1_MetaG | ecosystem: Engineered > Bioreactor > Anaerobic > Digestate | place...
ATCAGCTCCTTCGCGCCCGCGACTTCCGTAGACTCATTCGACGAAACATAGTGCGCCAGCGACGGGTGATTGCGGATGCGTTTGACCGTCTGCTCCATGTTCGTGAGGTAGAGCGGCTGATCCGCCGGATGCCGCGTGTCGCCGGTCAACCAGAACTCCTGCCACACCAAGAAGCCCAGTTCGTCGCAGAGCTGGAAGAAATAGTCCGACTCCGCAATGCCGCCGCCCCACTCGCGCAAAAAGTTCACGCCCGCCTGCGCCGTGTAGCGCAGCTCGGCGTACATGCGGGCGTCGTCTGCGCGCAGCATCGCGTCGGGAATCCAGTTTGTGCCGCGCACGAACAAGCGTTTGCCGTTCACGTAAAAGGTGCGGGACTTGTCGGGGCTGTTCTGATCGGACGTGATCTCGCGAATGCCGAAGCGCGTCTGGAGCGCGTCGCTGTCGCCGAACTTCTTGGTTTTTTCGTCCAATGTCTGCACGGTGAACTTGGCCTCGTACAGATTCTGCGGGCCCTTGTTGATCGGCCACCAGAGGCGCGGGTTCTTGACCACGAGCTGCGGATGCGTCTGGGGCGTGAAGGTGAACGTGCGGATCTCGCCGCGAAAGAGCGTCGCGTCACAGGTGAAGCGGATATCCGTGCCCGCGATCTCGCCGATCACTTTGCACGTCACATTGGCCGTGGTCGGGTTCTCGACCTCGACAGAAACCGTCAGGCCGGCCGAGTCGTAATTCGGCTTGGCCAGCGTTGAGCGCACGAACGGGTGGCGCAGCGCGGCTTTGCCGGTGGTGAAAAACGAGAGGCTGCGCCAGATGCCGGTGTTGCGGTCGCGCACGCCGTCGTTGAAAGTGAAGTCCCAGCCGACCGTCATCAGCATGGTCACGTTCTTGCCGATCTCGCCGTCGCCGCCGTTGCGGAACTCGTTGTTCGCCGCGCCCCACGCTTTCAGCTTGGTGTCCCCGGGAACATCCACCGGAAGGACCTTGACCGCGATGACGTTGCGTTTGTCGGCGCTCACGTAGTCCGTGACGTTGATGAACTCCTGACAGAACATGCCCGCCGTGACAAAGGCCAGTTTGCCGTTCAGCCAGATCTCCGAGCGGTAGTTGATGCCGTCCGTGCGCATCCAGACGGTTTTGCCCTTGTAGGTCGGTGGCAGCGTGAACTCGGTGCGGAACCAGTACGTGTAGAAATCGCGCCCGACATCGTTCAGATCGGGAATGAGCCGCTGCGTCTTCTTGTTGTTGAGGCCGTAGTCCGGTGCGGGATAGACCTTGTTGTGGACGAGTGAGTTCAGCACCGTGCCCGGCACAATGGCGGGCATCCAGCCCTCGGCGACATAGTTCGTGCGCGACACCGCATCGCCCGACTCTTTCACGTCGCCGGCTTTTTTCATGGTCCAAGCGAATGCGCCGCCGTGTCCCTCGGCCGAATCGAGAACCAGCCGATCGGCCTTCTCCTGATACGCCTCTGGACGCGCAAACGCCAAACTCGCAAACACAGCCGCCGCACACACACCCGTCAAACGCTTCGTCATAGTTTACTCCCGCTAGGCTTCACCACAGATGACAGACAGTGTAAACGATCTGTCACTCTTGGGCAAACTCGCGACATCTTTTACGGAGCACTTATTTCCAGTCCCGGCGGCGCATTTGAGGGCAGGCTTCACGCATGCCGCCGGGCGTCAAGCGGCCCAACACGAGTCGGTCGCAGTGACGCGCGACTTTTGTTACACTTGTCGCATGAGCACGGAAAACCACACGTCCAGCCAGCAGTTGGAGGAACGCATCACGTACTGCGAACACCTCGTCGACACGCTCAACGGGGTTATGACCGACCTTCAGAAACGTGTGCTCTCGCTGGAACTCCAGAACCGCAAACTCGTCATGGAGCTCAAGCAGCAGCAGGAGGCCGCTCGCGCAGCGGGGATGGCCGACGAAAAGCCGCCACACTATTAAACAAGGACGCATCCAGGGCATACAACAGGGGGATCTCATCATGAGCGGAAGTCGTTGGCTGTTGGGAGTTGTCGCGGGAGTTTGTGCAGGGGGCGTTTGGGCGGCGCAGGAGGAGCTTCGGCTTCCCTCCACAGACGTGCACTACAAGCGCGTGCGCGACTATGTTGAGGACACGCCCGTCCCCGGTTACCGGCATGCGCCGGACGAGGCGCTGGAAGCGTTTCGCGATGTGAAGTTCGCGATCCGCATTCACTGGGGTCTCTACAGCGTATGGGGCGAAGGACACGAGTCGTGGCCGTTTCTGAAATTTGACAACGACAAGCGCCAGCGCTATCAGGAGCTTTCGAAGACCTGGAATCCCCGCGGGTTCGACGCCGACGAGTGGATGCGTTTCTTCCAGCGCAGCGGCGTGCGGATGTTCGCCTTCACGACGAAACACCACGAAGGCTTTTCGCTGTTCGACACGCGGACGCGGGTCGTACGGCGCATCGACTGGACCGCGCCGGGCGGACCGGCTATCGTGCCGTGCGACGAGGCCTACAGCGTGATGGAGTCGCCGTTCAAGCGGGACATCGTGAAAGAGCTGTGCGACGCCGCGTACCGTTACGACATCCGGACAACGCTCTACTTCTCGCACCCCGACTGGCACGACGCGGATTTCCGCCCCTACTGCTATCACCCGGTGTCGACGCCGGCGTCGACGGCCGATCTCGCGCGCTTTGGCACCGACAAGCGTGCGCTGGGATTCACGGCGTCCGACGTCACGCCGGAGGAAAAGGCGCGGATGGTCGCGCGCCACCGCGCCCAGCTCAAGGAGCTGGTGACAAACTATGGAAAGATCGATGCGGTCTGCCTCGACATGTGGATGGGGCCGGACGTGTGGCCGGAGCTCCGTGAAACGATGCTCGAACTACGGGCGCTTGCGCCGAACACGCTGTTCCGCGCACGCGGCATCGGCAACTACGGCGACTACTATACGCCCGAGGGCTTTGTGCCCGGCACCAAAGAAAACACGTCGATGCCGTGGATGTGCATCTATCCGCTTGGAAAAAGTTTCTCCTACATGACCAACGATGTTTTCAAAGGCAGCGCGTGGATCATTACGAACCTGGTCGACACCGTGGCCAAGGGCGGCAACTTCATGCCCGCGATCGGTCCCGATGCGAACGGACGCTTCGATCCGGAAGCGATGCGCGAATTCGAAGAGGCTGGCGCTTGGCTGAAGGTGAACGGCGAGGCCATCTATGCCACGCGGCCGCGGACGGGCGATCTGTGGCGCGAGGGTGCAGGTGTCCGGTTCACCCGCAGCAAGGACGGGAAAACCGTCTATGCGCTCTGTCTGGCATGGCCGGGACAAACGCTCGGCCTTGGCTCGGTTCAGCCGGCTGCGAATGCGTCGGTGACGCTGTTGGGGACAGCCGATCCGCTTCCGTGGCAGCGCAAAACGGGTGGGGATGCGGGACTCGTTGTCCGCATTCCCGAGAAGTATCAGGACCCTGCGAATCGGCCCTGCAAAACCGTTTGGGCCTTTCGTATCTCGCCGGTGATCTCACAACCGTGACGGGGGCGCACGCACGGTTTATTTGCAAAGGGCGTCCGTGCGCGGTCCGGGACGTCCCGCGCTACTTCTCCCGTGCCCTGCGCTTGGAGATGCCCAAGGACTTGTCCAGTACGGGCGGACGTCTCGGACGCCCGATGTCCGCTCGAAAACCGGGGCCACAAAGAAACCGTGCGTGCGCCCCAGTGACGGTGCGGGAATCCGGTTGCATTTCCGGCGCGTAACAGAGAAACTAATGTGGATGGGTTTGCGCGAACCGTCCAAACGGTGTCGCACAGCCGCGGGGCATCGAAAGAATTAACCAACGGGGATGGGGGTAAATACATGAGCAACTTGGGTCGGTCAAACGCCGCTTTTTCGGCGGTCGCATGTTTTCTTGCACTTTTCTCCGCTGCGGTCTACGCCGAGCCGCTCAAACCGCAGACGCTGGAGAATCCAGCGCTCCGCGTGACTGTTGACCCGCAGGCCGGTACGCTCGACGTGCTCGACAAGTCGAGCGGACAGCGCTGGTTCTCGGCACACTCGCGCAAACCCAGCGGCGAACCGAGGTTTCGCAACCTGCGCCGGACGGGAGAGGCGCTGTGTTTCGAGGCCGACTTCGGCTGGACCGACAAACAGCCCACCACCGTGCGCGTCACCCTGCGCCTTGCGGGGGAGGGCGACCTCGCCGTCGAAGCCGATACGTCCGACCGCAACGCTGCGCTCAAGCCGTTTGTGTTTCTTGACCCGCTGGTGACCGACAGCGCCGACGCCGCCGCGCTGGTCGTCGCCGACTACAGCAACGGGCACCTCTATCCCGCGAACACCAACAAGCCGGCGCGCGCGTACTTCATGCTCTCGCGCATGGACATGCCTTGGATCGGCGTCTGCGACACATCGCGCGGCACGGGCTACATGATCATCGTCGAGACGAGCGATGACGGTTCGCTGGATTGCCCCAGCTTTAAGGTCGCTGGCCGAGACTTCGCTGCGCCCCAGATTCACTGGGGTCCGAGCAAGGGCACGTTCGCCTATCCGCGCCGGCTGATCTACCACTTCGTTCCTCGCGGCGGCTACGTGGCCATGGCCAAGCGCTACCGGGCCTACGCCCTCCAGCAGGGACTGATCGTGCCGCTCTCCGAAAAGGTCAAAAAGAACCCGAACCTTGCGCAACTGTTCGGTGCGCCCGACGTCTGGGGCGACGCAACCCTGCGCTTCGCACGCGAAGCCAAGGCCGCCGGCGTGGACAAGATGCTCATCCACGGGCGCTCTTCGCCCGAGGAGATGAAGGCGATCAACGACCTCGGTTACCTCACCAGCGAATACGACAACTACACCGACGTTCTGCCGCTCGGCACCAACGCGACGCCCAACTCCAGCCACGACCGGATCCCCGAAAGCGTGGTGCTCAAGGCCGACGGTCAGCGCATGCCGGCGTGGGTCACCTTCGACAAAAAGGTGCAGTACATGAAGCGCTGCCCATCGCTGTGGGTTGAGACCGCCAAGCAGGTCGTTCCCCAGCTGCTGGGCAAGCAGCCCTTTCTGGCCCGCTTTGTCGATGTGACCACGGCGGAGGATCTCTACGAGTGCTACGATCCCACACACCCGCTCACGCGCGGCCAGAAGCGCCAGTGCGGCGTAGACCTGCTGGCCTTTATGCGGTCGCAGAAACTGGTTGTCGGCGGCGAGCACGGCATCTGGTGGGGCGTGCCTCAGCAGGACTACATCGAAGGCATGATGAGCGGCGGCTACGCCTCGTGGCCGGCTGGTCACCTGCTCCACCCCAAGACCAAGACGGACACCTTCAACGGTCCAAGCGGCGGTTCGTATGGACAGTGGGAGCGATACGAGAAATGGGGCATTGGCCATGCGACGCGCGTGCCGCTGTGGGAGCTCGTGTTCCACGACTGCATCGTCAGCACTTGGTACTGGGGCGATGCCAGCGATTTTCTGCTCCAAGCCGCTCCCGAAGTCACGCCCAAGAAAGACGCTTTCAATGTCCTCTACGGCACGATCCCGCTGCTGTGGGCCAACGCAGACGGCTCTTGGCCCAAACACCGCGACGTCTTCCTTCGCACGTATCGCAACACCTGCAAGCTGCACGAGGCGGTCGCCTGCTCGGAGCTGCTCAGCCACGAGTGGCTCACGTCCGACCGCGCGGTCCAGCGCACCCGCTTCTCCGACGGAACAGAGGTCGTGGTCAACTTCGGCGAAGCGCCTTACGATGCAACCGTCGGCGGAAAGGCCTATCGCTTACCGCAGAACGGCTTTGCCGCGAAAGGGCCGAAGATCGAACAGTCGCTCGCGCTCGAAGGCGGCCGCGAGGTCACGACGATCCGTGCGCCCGGCTACTCTTTTTCCGATGCCTCGGGCGTTGCGCTGACCCTGCGGCGCGACGGCGCTGAACGCGTGCTGATCCAACTTGGCGCGGCTTCGGGCTCTGCGGCCTTGCCGCTCGCATCGTTCGTGCAGGGATGGGGCGTTGCCACCACGCGGCTCTATCAGCTAAGCGCCGGCGGTGAGCGCACGAAGCTGCTCGACGCAAAGCAGACCGAGGGCGTTTTTCATGTGGGCCCGTTTACAGAGGCGGTTGCGCTTGAGGCGATGTGCGGTTCGCAGGCGGCGCAGCCGGATTTGACGGTGGACGCGCTTTTGGTCGAGCCCGCCCAACCCAAGCCGGGCGAGGCGGTGACTGTGACCGCCGTCATCCGCAACGCGGGCGGCGCCGCAGCCGATGCCGTCGAGGTGGCCTGTTACGCGGACCTCGTGCAACCCAGCCGCAAGCTTGACAGCCAGTGCGTTTCGCTCCGCGCCGCAGGCCATTCCGGTCTGTTCGGCAAAGACAGCCGGACGCTCACCTTCCGATTCGACCCGGCGAGCGTCGACGGTCGGCGCGAACTCATTGTCGCGGTCAACGCCGATGGCCGCATAAAAGAGCTCTGTGCAGCGAACAACCGGGCGCACCGCTCCGTCAACGTGCCCGCCGACTATGCGGCGCACTGGCAACACAGCCGTGCGCTCAAGGTTGAGGCGGGATCGTTGGATCGCGAGGACGAGCCCGTCGTCTTGGCCTCCGTGCTTCCCGCGAACGCCGATCCGGCCTCCGTGCGCGTGGTCGCGTGCGGCGCGGACGGCAAGCTCGCGTCACCCGTCCCCGCCCAACTCGACAGGCTCGCGGAAAAAACGGAGCTATGCTTCCTGCTCGCCGGCAAAACGGCGGCCGGGACCGTTCGGCGCTTCACGGTCTTTTGGAACGACGGCCCGTCCGACGGCAAACCGGGCCGCGTGCTGTCGCCTTGCGCGACGCTTTGGGACCCCGAGACGTCTACGGCCTCAGGCGAGACCTACGGCGTGCGGCTCAGCAACGGACTGTTGACCGATCTCGCCGCGCGGAACAGCGGACAGGCCGACGCGCCCTTCGCCTCTAAGCTCATGGTTTCGTCGAAGGAGACCGGCTGGAGCGACGAGCCCGGCAAGGTCGAGCGCTGCGAACTGCTCACCTCTGGACCGGTGCGTGCGGTTGTTGCCGTGCGCAAAGCGCTGAACGCGGGTTACGCTTACGAGAAAGGCTACACGTTCTATCCCCGCCGGATCGACGTGCTCGCCTCGATCAACAAGCCGCTCTCCCTGCTGAGCCGGGCCTACTACACGCAGCCCGGACAGTACGTCGACAACATCGGCACGCACGCCATGGTCGACGGGCACGGCGACGACGAAGGCGTTCTCGGCAAGAACCAAAAGCCGCTCTGGTACGCCGTGTACGCGGAGCGCTGGGCCCACGCCTGCATTGCCCTCTCGCCGTTCCAAGGCGTCGCCTACTGGGACGCCGGCGGAAGCTGGGGCGGCATCGGTTTAACCTCATCCGTGCGCGACAACGTGCGCATGAGCTACGTGATTCAAGCGGGTGCGCACGACGCCTCCTTTGCCGAAAACGACTATCGGCAACTGACGGCGCCTCCCGTTGCCCGTTGGGAATAGAGCCTTGCGAAGCGTCATGGATCGCCCTATCGAGTGCGAGCCGCTCCGGTGCGAAATGCACCGCGAACGCGCCTTTTAGCTAGGCGATGTTCCAGCGGGCGTAGGCGCCGCAGGGCGTGGGCAGAACGTCGGGCGCTCCGGTGAGGAGCATTTCGCCGGAAGAGGTTTTTCCGCCGAGGCCGTCGACGGTTTGGCCGAGCACGTTCTCAAGCACCACGGGCGAATAGCCGGGCGTGTGCGCGCTGAGCAGGACGAAGAGCGGATCGGGCGTCAGGAGGCTGCGGCAGAGGCGCAGCGTCTCGGGCAGATCCTTCTCGATCTTGTACATTTCGTTGTTCTGGCCGCGTCCGAACGTCGGCGGGTCGAGAATCACCGCGTCGTAGCGGCGTTCGCGCCGCGCTTCGCGGCAGAGAAACTTGTGGGCGTCGTCGGTGATCCAGCGGATGGGGTGTTCTTGGAGGCCGTTGAGCGCGGCGTTGTCGCGCGCCCACTGCACCATGCCTTTGGAGGCGTCGAGGTGGCAGACCTCTGCGCCGCCGAGCGCGGCGGCCAGCGTCGACCCGCCGGAATAGGCGAAGAGGTTCAGCACGTGGACGGGGCGGCGGCGAGCCTCGCAGGCGGCCCGGACGGAGTCGCGGATCCATTGCCACTGGGCGCGCTGTTCGGGAAAGATGCCGAGGTGTCCGAAATCGGTTCCGGAAAGTTTGAATGCGATGCCGACGGTTTTGATTTTCCATTCGGCCGGCAGGGCGCTGCGGTTGTGCCACTGGTTGCCGTCGGTGCGGTCAAACGTGGCATTTGCCTGAGCCCATGCTGTTTCCGCAAGCGCAGGTTTCCAGGCGGCCTGCGAACACGGGCGCGCCAGAACATAAGAGCCGAAGCGTTCGAGTTTTTTGCCATCGCCGCTGTCGAGCAAGGCGTAGTCGTCGGAAAGAGGTGTTGAAGACATAGCCATAGATTACAGATTACAGGTTTGCGGTTCAAACCAGAAAGGTGGGGATCGAGGGAATGGCTGTGAAGACTGTAGACTATAGGCTGAAACGATCTTTGCTTACTTCGGCCAGAGCAGCAAGAGGGCCATGGCCGCAAAAAAGAAGCCGAGGAGAATTTTGACCACGACCAAGTTCCGTTTGCTCCACTGAATGAGTGCCTTGATTTGCATGCCGCGGTGGAAGCAAACGAAGACGATAGCAAGGGGGAGCACAAAGAGCAGGTTATAGAGGATCAGAAGGCACCACAGATACAGGTCGGAGCCGTCGTCTTTCAGCATGTACATGAGAACGGGAATGTAGCTTTGGCCCGTGCAGACGCTTTCGAGAAGGGTCACGCCCGCCCCGGTGATCAGTCCGCTGAAAATGGAGCTGCCAACGCGAAGCCGCGAATTCATGAACGCGTGAATATGGGCTTTGATGTGTTTGGGAATCTGAAGCGTTACGTCGGCGGGGCTTTGCGTTTTGCTAAACAGGAAAGCGTCTCTGAGCGAGAGCACGGCGAGCGGGACCATGCAGAGGCCGAGGATGAGCTCGATGATTTTTTTGATGAGCTCGAAGTGGGGCGCTCTGCGAAACATGAAAAGGAAACCCAGACCGAGACCGGTGTAAACGAGAAACGCGGCGGCGATGAAGGAGCCGCCCACGAGCAGGCGCGTCTTTCGGTGGGCTTTGGCGATCACAAGGACGCTCATGAAAAGAATGAGCGTGGAGATGGCGCAGGGGTTGAAGCCGTCCAGCAGTCCGCCGACAACGACAATGGGGAGCGTGAACGTTTTGATGCGTGTTTGTGCGTTGGACTTCGCTACCCCGGAGTCTGTTTGCGGCGGCGGCGAAAGCGTCCAGCCCGCAGCCTGGCGGTTGGCGAGCGCTTCAGTCACGCGGTCGCAGAGTCCTGTGGCGATGGTTTCGTATCCCGAAAGAAAAACGGTGCGGTCCACAACGAGCGAGACTCGTCCGTTGTCGGTGTTGTGGCCGCGCTGCTGATAGGCGAGCAGCAAAGGAATTGTCTCGGTTTGCGTGAGGTCGTGCCAGGTGATCGCATAAAGGTCTTTATAGCGCGCCTCGAGTTTTGGGAAGACCTCCTTTTGTACGCGCTCGCATTCGGAGCAGCCGGGCGAGAAAAAGAAATCAAGCTGTGCCTGTGCGGAGGAGTTATCCGCACGGGCTAAGCAGGCGCCTCCGGCCAGAAGCAGAGCCGCCACAAGGCTTGTTTTTTTGCATACCATACAGTCGCTCAGTTTCGCTGTTGGGAGCAATGGCACCCAAAACCTAAACACAGTGTAACGGGTGAGACGAGGGACATGCAAGATGATTGAAAACGCAGAGGGCGTCAATGTGGGCGCATGCACGGTTTTTTGTGGGCCCGGTTTTCGAGCGGAAATCGGGCGTCCGAGACGTCCGCCCGTACTGGACAAGTCCTTGGGCATCTCTAAGCGCAGGGTGTGGGAGAAGACTCACGAAGCGTCCCGGACCGCGCACGGGTACTCTTTGCAAATAAATTGTGCGTGCGCCCCAGCAACGTGTGCGTCGGGAAAGCGCTTGCCGGGGCGAGAATCCCTGCGGTACAGTGAAACGAAAAGGAGCGCGGGAAGGCAATGGGCGTCAAAGGCGTACTGATGGTTTTTGTTGCGGGGGTTGCGCTGCTCGGACTCGGCGCAGAAGAAAAAACGGGCCAGGCGGTTCTTCTGGGGACGAACGTGGTGTCGGTCGGCCGGTTTCCCTGCACGGAAGAGCGAACCGCGCGCGTGAAGATTCAGAACGCGGGCAAAGGCGAGCTGCGGATTGTGCATGTCATCGCGACCTGCAAATGTATGCGCATCGATGCCTACCCGGCCGAGCTTGCTCCGGGGGAGACCGGCGAGGTGCGGGTTTCGATCAAGCGCGATGAAGTCTTCGGTGCGTTCGAGCGATCGTTTTATATTGAGACCGACGACCCCGGCACCCGCATCATGAAAATCAAAGTCGCGGGCGAGGCGCTGGTGCCGGGCGCAAAATAAAGGCCAAGCGGCGTGTTGGCTGCGATCAAGGCCGCCGCATGTGCGGTGCGAGGATCGAGGGCAGGGCAGAGGCAAAGGGCGTGTGCTGTCCGATTCCCAGCCGCTCCAGCGCGGCGCTGTCGAGGTGGGCGTTCTGAGGACGCGGGGCACCCTGTGGCGGCGCGGGGTCGGCCACGAGGCGGGTGACATCGAACGGCAGAACCCGCGCGAAGGCGCAGGCCATGTCGTATTTGGTCATGGGCTCGTTGCCGCTCCAGTGAAAAACGCCTTTGAACTCGGGGTTCGTCAGCCGGCGCGTCACGATCTGCCGCAGCACGGCGGCGACGTCGTCCGTATGCGTGGGGTAGCGCGTGGCCCAGTGTTCCATCGGAAGCTGTGCGCCGGGCCGCGCGTTCAGCATGTTCTTCGCCAGCACGGTCACAGACGATTCGTCGAGCGTCTCCACTTCGCCGTAGAGAATCGGGACGCGCAGGATCGCCGCGTCACAGCCTGCGGCGCGGATGGCGTATTCGCCGTCGAGCTTGCTCTGCCCGTAGGCGTTGAGCGGATGGGGGAGGTCGTCGGGGCGATAGGGCGGCGTGGTGCCGTCGAAAACGTAGTCGCTTGAGATATAGACCAGAAACGCGCCGCGCGCGGCGGCCCACTGGGCGAGCGCGTCTGTGGCGCCAACGTTGAGGCGCTGAGTGCCGTCGGGGTCTTTTTCGCTCACATCCGGCCGGCGTTCGGCGGCGGTGTGGAGGATGACCGTGGGAGCGAGGCGGTCAAGAAAGGCGGGAATCTGTTCGGTCTGCGAGAGATCAAAGCGCACGAGGCCGGGGCCGGTGCGGCGGAACGAGGTGCCGGTGACGCGCCAGACGGGGTTGGCGGAACACGTGCGCAGGACGGGGCGGCCCAAGAGTCCGGTTGCGCCGGTGACGAGGATATGTGGAGCGGCGTGTGTTTTCATAGAGAGCTTCCTTGGCGAGAGGGCGATCTGCCGGTCGCCCCGTACGCGTGAAAAATCAGGCGAGGCGTCCCAGCATGTCGCGGGCCAGTTCGGCCAGCGGAACGGTTTCGCCCGGCAGGCCGTCGAGCGCCTGAACCGCTTCCTGCGTGTGTTGCGCGGCCCACGCGCGGGCCTCGGCTTCGGTCATGATATCGAGGCAGGAAAGTTCGGGTTTGTCGTCCGATTTGGCCTCGTTCGCATCGAGCAGGTCGTCAATGATTTGAAAGGCGAACCCGAGGTGATCGGCAAAGGCGGAGAGCTGGCCGAGGTTCGCTTCGGAGGCGCCTGCGGCGATGGCGCCGAGGCGGACGGCGGCGCGGAAGAGATCGGCCGTCTTGTGTTGGAACACGTAATCGATGACGGCGCGCGTGGGAGCTGCGGCGAAGCGGATGTCTTCGACTTGGCCTCCGATGACGCCGCTCGCGCCGGCGGCGGCGGCGAGTTCGGCGACCAGGCGGGCGGCTGTGCCGGGGCGTTTCTCCGGCGTGCGCGCGAGGGTTTCGAAGGCGAGGGTCTGGAGGGCGTCGCCCGCGAGCACGCCGATGGCTTCGCCGTACTTCGCATGAACCGTGGGCTGGCCGCGCCGCAGGAGGTCGTTGTCCATGCAGGGCAGATCGTCGTGCACGAGCGTGTAGGTGTGCAACAGCTCGACGGCGCAGGCCGGCAGCAGCGCGTCATCGGGGCGGCCGCCCGCGGCTTCGGCAGAGGCGAGGCAGAGAATCGGGCGCAGGCGCTTGCCGCCGGAGAGCACCGCATGACGCATGGCTTCCGCGAGAATCTGCGGACGGGTGTCGGCGGCGGGGAGACACGCGAAGAGTGCGGTTTCGGCGGTCTTTCTGCGAGCGGCAAGATAGGTTTTTAAATCGAAAATCATGCGTGTCAGTATAGGCCAATGAAGCGGTGCCGGGCAAGCCTTGTGCGAGTGCGGGCTTGCATCTTCGCGTAAAAGCGTTATTTTATTCTGTATTTATTGGAAGTCATCATCAGTCCGGCGCAGGAATTGAGGAAGCAGGAAATGCAGAACATCGATTGGAAAAGTCTTGGGTTCAGCTACATGGACACGCGTTGCCACATTCGCTATGTGTGGCGCGACGGAGCGTGGGACAAAGGCGAGCTGGTCGCTGACCCGTATCTAAAGATGCACATCGCGGCCACCTGTCTGCATTATGGGCAGGAGGCTTTCGAAGGGCTGAAGGCTTTCCGCTGCAAGGACGGCAAGGTGCGCGTTTTCCGCCCGCAGGCCAATGGCGACCGGATGTTCAATACCGCGCGCCGGACGTGTATGGCGCCGGTGCCGGAAGCGCTGTTTGTGGATGCGGTCAAACGCGTGGTCAAAGAAAACGAGGACTATGTGCCGCCGTTCGGCACGGGCGGTTCGATGTACATCCGTCCGCTTCTGATCGGCACGGGCGCCCAGATCGGCGTCGCGCCGGCGAAGGAATACACCTTTCTCGTGATGGTCATGCCGGTGGGCCCTTATTACACGGGCGGACTGAAGCCGGTGCGTGCGCTGGTCGTGGACGAGTATGACCGCGCTGCGCCGCACGGCATGGGCGACGTCAAAGTGGGCGGCAATTATGCCGCCAGCCTCTACGCGCACGAGTCGGCCAAGCACGCCGGATACCCCGTGGAGCTGTACCTTGACGCGAAGACGCACACGCTGATCGAGGAGTTCGCAACCTCCAATTTCATCGGCATCAAGCCGGACGGAACGTATGTGACGCCGGATTCGCACTCCGTGCTGCCAAGCGTGACGAACAATACGCTCAAGCAGATTGCCGCGGACCTTGGCATGAAGGTGGAGACGCGTCCGGTTCCGTTCGAGGAGATCGAGACCTTCTCCGAAATCGCCGCGTGCGGAACCGCCGTGGTGGTGACGCCGGTCTGCGAGATCACGCGCGGCAACAAGGTTTTCCAGATCAGCGATCCGAACGGCTGCGGCCCCGTTCTGCAAAAGCTGTACAATACGGTGCAGGGCATCCAGTACGGCGAACTGCCGGACAAACACGGCTGGTGCATCGAAGTGTAACGCTGTAAGGTTTTCGGTTAACACGCCGTTGGGCAACAAGGACTACGGCTCGCGAAGCTACGCGCCCTCCAGATGCTATCGATGGCATGGAGGGCGTGACGCTATCGGGCCGCTGAACGCAGGTGAATATGGAAGCGGCGTGGACAGACGAGCGCTTGGGCGAGGCGCTTCAGAAGCATTTCGGCCTTTCGGCCTTCCGCGAGGGACAGGCCGAGGCGGTCAAGACCGTTCTCAACGGCCGCGACCTCGTGTTGGTCATGCCGACCGGTTCGGGCAAGTCGCTCTGTTACCAGTTGTCCGCGCTGCTGATGCCCGGCGTGACGGTGGTGATTTCGCCGCTGATCGCGCTGATGAAAGACCAAGTCGACGCGCTGGACCGCAAAGGCATTGCCGCCACCTTTCTGAACTCCTCGGTGGACGCCGACGAGATGGGGTACCGCCTCGACGGGCTTCGGCAGGGGCGCTACAAGCTGGTCTATGTGGCGCCGGAGCGTTTTCGCAACCGGCGCTTCGTCGATGCGCTGGCCGCCATTCACGTGTCGCTGCTGACGATCGACGAGGCGCACTGCATCAGCCAGTGGGGCCACGATTTCCGCCCCGACTACCTTAATCTGAAGCAGGTGCTCCTCCAGCTCGGCCCGGTCCGCGTGATGGCCGTGACGGCCACGGCGACGCCCGAGGTGCGCGACGACATCATTTTGCAACTCGGCCTGAAAGAGCCGCCGCGCGATGGCCCCGTTGTGTCGGTGACCGGTTTTGCGCGTCCCAATCTGTATTTGGCGGTGGCGCGCTGTGCGACGCATCGCCACAAGTTCTCTCGGCTGGTTCAGATCGTGGAGGCCTACCGCTGCGGCATCGTCTACTGTGCGACGCGCAAAATGGTGGAGCGCGTTGCGGCGATGCTGCAAGGGGATGGATTTGATTCGATCCTCTACCACGGCGCGATGGCCGACGGCGAGCGGACTGCGGCGCAGGAGCGGTTCATGTCGGCGTCCTCGCCGGTGGTCGTGGCGACGAACGCGTTCGGCATGGGGGTGGACCGGGGCGACCTGCGGTTCGTGGTGCACTGGGATATGCCGGGCAGCCTGGAGGCGTACTATCAGGAGATCGGCCGCGCGGGGCGCGACGGCGCGTCCGCTTGGTGCGAACTGCTGTTCAACTACGCCGACAAAAGCACGCAACAGTTCTTCATCGATGGCGCGAACCCCTCGTTCGCCGACATTCTGGCGGTGTGGGTGGCGGTGCGTCAGGCGTGCGAGGCGCAGCCGGTGACGAGCACCGTCGAAGAGTGGGCCAAGCTGGCAAAGGTTAAGAACGACATGGAGGTGCGGACGATCCTGGGGCTGATTGAGCGCGCCCGGCTGATCGAACGCGAGATTCTTCCGGGCAACCGATCCTACACTACGCGGCTGCAGGCCGGAGCCGATCCCGCGGAGCTCAGGCGGCTGGCGGCTGGCCTCGAAGAGAAGCGGGCGCGCGATCAGCGCAAGCTCGACCGGTTGATTCAGTTTGTGGATTATCCGGGGTGCCGGCACGCCTTTCTGCTCAACTATTTTGGCGAGCCGATGCGTCAGTCTTCGTGCAACGCCTGCGACCGCTGCCGGCACAAGCCCTTGGAAAAGCGGGTCTCGCCGAACGAGGAGCAGTGGATCGCCGTCCAGAAAATCTTGAGTTGCGTGGCGCGGATGAAGGGCCGTTTCGGCGCGATGCGCGTGGCGCAGGTGTTGCACGGTGACCGAGAGGAGGTCGTGGTGCGGCACGGGCTGGACGCGCTTTCAACGTTCGGCCTGTTGTCCGATTGGGCGATTCCGCAGATCCGTGCGGTGATCGATGCGCTTCAGGCCGAAGGGTGTCTGGAGGTGACTCCCGACGAGTACCGCATGGTTGCCTTATCGCCCAAAGGTCGGCAGGTGATGCTGCGCACGTACGAGGGCTTTCTGATCGCTTGGCCTCACGACAAGGGCGGCGTACGGAGTGAGGCGTCGGGCGTTGGGGCGCGGAAAAAAACAAGGGCGCCCCAGGCGCCAGCTCCGGAAAAGCGCCAAGAAACCGTGGGTTTCTGTGCAGCGGCGG